>JABAOG010023933.1_pt1 | contig 10095 bp, 9 predicted proteins | sample 7062131 | NCBI WGS metagenome assembly JABAOG01 (sample SAMN14538629, study PRJNA623070) | marine sediment metagenome | biome: marine biome [ENVO:00000428]; feature: marine pelagic biome [ENVO:01000023]; material: deep marine sediment [ENVO:00002113] | place: India: Arabian Sea | collected... | reverse complement strand
TAATATTCATCCATCAGAAAAAATCTTATCTTACCTTTAACAGTCATAGTAATCCGGCATGTTTTAACATTTCAGAGGAATGAACCGGAGGATTACAGTGCTGTAACAAGGAGGTGTAAGACTGCGGCAGAATTATCAGTTTATAAAGCTGCAGCCTGAAAAAAAATAATTCGTATCATAATTACTTTCATCAGGCAAGCAAAAGTGTCTTTTATTTCTTTTGGCTTAAACTTTTACAGGCATTCTGGTTCGGACGATCTGCTTGTGGGAATCAGTAAGGGATATATTGGGGGCTACATACTAAATGAACGGCTAATCTCCAGAAGTTCTTCAAAACAGGATGCATCATAAATTTTTCTGCGTATGGCGGAACCGCCAGCTATACCTTTAAAATATCGGCCTGCGTGGTTTTTTATCTTGGCCAGGATTTTATCAGGCCTGCTGTACTTCTGTATGAGGTAAAGGTGATCTGTCAAACCTTTCATGCGCTTTGCAAGGGTTGTCGGTGTGCCGTCTTCTGAAAACACCCATGGATTTCCCAGGGCGCCTCTGCCTATCATCACCCCATCACAGCCGCTTTTTTGCAGCAATGCAAGTCCATCCTGATATGTTGCTATATCACCATTGCCGATTACCGGTATTGCTACACTTTTTTTAACGCGTGAAATGGTTTGCCAGTCAACTTCACCGCCAAACCCCTGAGTCCATGTGCGGCCGTGAACGGCAATACCGCTTGCCCCATTATCTTCCGCCATCCTGGCGAACTCAGGTGCTACAAGTGTATCCTGACTCCATCCTGTTCGAATCTTAACTGTAACCGGCAGTGATGTTTTGCTGCATACTTGACGGATAATGGCTGCCGCAAGATCCAGGTTCCTCATGAGGGCAGCACCCGCCCCCTTTTTTACAACTTTTTTGACCGGACAACCCATGTTGATGTCAATGATATCAACATTCATGTCTGAAACAATTCCAGCTGCCTCCCCCATCAAAACCGGATCGGCTCCAAAAAGCTGCAGGGAGACAGGCCGTTCCTCCGATACAGTCCGGGTCATCTGCAGGGTCTTTTTTTTATTATAGACCAGGCCATGACAGCTGATCATTTCTGTATAACAAAGCCCTGCACCGTACTGTCTGCAGAGCAGCCGGAAGGGAAGATCCGTATAACCGGCCAGTGGAGCCAGAATGAGAGGTNNAAAAGTATGGATCACAGGCAGTTTAAATAGGTTTGATGGGAAATGTTTTTTTGTAAAAAAGCTGGATATTGTTTCTCGAATTTAGCGCATGCTATTGACAATTTCGTGTGTTCTCAGATAGATGAGTTCAGCTATTTCATCGCCAATGCGAAGCAGGGCTTTCTGCTTATTGAACTCTGTCCTTTCACCTGACGGATCAATTATAAAAGGTTCACGAACAGTATACTGCTTTTCCTGTAACAGAACCGTATTGTTGCGATTATCATGCAAGGTGAAGCGGACAGTCAGACTAATCTTGATTTCAAGAGCTTCATCCGATGGTCCATAAAAGAGACCTGGCAAATCAATGGCTGATATCTCGCCCGTAAGTTTGAGATCAGCCTGGTCTTCATCGAAAATCACTATTATTCTGCTGGAGTTCTTGAACCAGGCATTGAATAACCGGAAGTATACAGATTCAAGACCAAGTTCATTTGTCCGGTTCTGCCATGTTGTGAGCAGCAATGTTGTAACAGGAGCTTCTGCTGATTTTTGTTTGACATAGGGGTTGCTGTAGCCGCAGCTGCTTAAGGCCAAGGCCAATATGAGCAGCAATGTCAATAAAAGGGCAGGGCGCAAACCAGGGTGTCCAGACTTATTGTGTGAAACAATAATATCTCTGCCGTGACCCTTTCTGACTCGTAGATATCTAGGCAACCACATTAACAAGTTTTTTGGGGACAACGATTACTTTTCGAATGGGTTTCGCGCCCACGAACTTTTGCACCTTGTCATCCTGCAGGGTGAGTTCCTTGAGCTCATCATCCCTAATTTCAGGGGACACAAGCAAACGGCTTCGAACCTTGCCGTTAACCTGCAGAACTACAGTAATTTCTTCCTCTTTGGCCGATTCGGCGTTAAAGGAGGGCCAGGTTTGTTTTTCTATACTTTCTTCATGGCCGGTTATTTCCCAGAGTTCAGAACAGAAATGTGGTGTCATGGGGCTGAGAAGCAATAATGTCGAGTCCACAGCCTCCTTGATCACCGCAGGTATGATCTCATGATCTGCTTCATCTGAAACCAGTGAGAGCATGAGGTTAACCAGTTCCATAACAGCAGAGATTGCGGTATTGAAATGGAAGTCATTTTCCAGGTCCAGGGTAACCTTGCGAATTGTCTGGTGTGTTTTCCTGTGGAGGCCCCGGCTTTTTTCATCAAGATCAGAAGGTAACTGTGCCGGCGCGTTAAGCAGCAGGTTCTTGTTGTTTTCAACAAAGCGATAGACCCTGTTTAAAAAACGGGAGGCACCTTCGACACCTTTGTTACTCCAATCGAGATCCCTTTCTGGCGGTGCGGCAAAGAGACTGAAGAGACGGACAGTGTCGGCTCCATATTCTTCAATAAGTTCATTCGGGTCAACCACATTACCTTTGGACTTAGACATCTTGACCCCGTCTTTGATTACCATGCCCTGGGTCAGGAGGTTTTTGAAAGGCTCACCTATTGATATATAGTGAAGATCGCGGAGTACCTTTGTGAAGAATCGTGCATAGAGCAAATGTAATATAGCATGTTCTACACCGCCGATATATTGATCGACAGGCAGCCAGTGATCCACCCTGTCACGATCCAGGGGGCCATCTGTATAGTCAGGACAGGCATAACGGGCAAAATACCAGGACGATTCCACAAATGTATCCATGGTGTCGGTTTCTCGTTTTGCCTCGCCGCCGCAGGAAGGACAGGTCGTTCTATAAAAGCTTTCAAGGAAATGGAGGGGCGAGCGACCGCTTCGGTCCGGTTTGGCATCCGGGGGTAGTACAACGGGCAGGTCTTGTTCCGGAACGGGCTGTACACCGCAGGTGGTGCAATGAATCATGGGAATAGGTGTCCCCCAATAGCGCTGCCTGGAAATTCCCCAGTCTCTCAAGCGAAAGGTTGTCTTGCTTCTGCCAAATCCCTTTTCCTCAGCAAAGGCTGTAATGGCAGCTTTGGCATCATCTGAGTTTAAACCGCTGAATTGTGCAGAGTTTGTCAATATACCCGGTGCTTCAAAAGCAGCTGAGAGATTTCCGGAATCGAGCTGTTCATTTTCGGGCTGGACAACAACTTTAATCTGCAATTCGTACTTGTGGGCAAATTCAAAATCCCTCTGGTCATGGGCAGGAACGGCCATAACTGCGCCGGTGCCGTACTCCATGAGAACAAAATTTGCCGTAAAAATGGGAATACGGTTACCCGTAAAAGGGTTGATGCAATATTGACCGATGAAAACCCCTTCCTTTTCCAGCTCTTCACCAGGCTTTTGTTTTTTCCTGGCAATTTTCGTCCTGGCCACGAAATCTTCCACCAGTTCCGTCTGCCCTGTATGCTTGCTCAATTCAACCAGAGGGTGTTCAGGTGCAATGGACATGAAGGTTGCCCCGAATATCGTGTCAGGACGGGTGGTAAAAATTGTCAGGACATGATCTGTGCCTTCAACCGGAAAATTAATCTCAGCTCCGATGCTTTTGCCAATCCAATTCCGCTGCATGGTTAAAACTTTTTCAGGCCATCCTGTGAGATTTTCACACTCTGACAGAAGTTCATCGGCATAATCGGTAATCCGGAAAAACCAGCCATGCATGTCCTGTGGCAGTACCTGGTTGTCACATCGCCAGCATTGACCGTCAATAACCTGTTCATTGGCCAGAACCGTCTGGCATGATTCACACCAGTTGACAGAGGTTAACTTCCGGTAAACCAGACCCTTCTGGTACATCTTGATGAAGAATAGTTGTTCCCAGCGATAGTATTCAGGGTCACAGGTTGCAAGTTCCCTGTCCCAGTCGTAACTGAAGCCCATGCGTTGGAGCTGGCTTTTCATGTAATCAATGTTTTCATAGGTCCATTTGGCAGGGTGAGTATCATGCTTTAAGGCGGCGTTTTCCGCAGGCAGGCCAAAGGCATCCCATCCCATAGGATGCAGGACATTGAAGCCCCGCATTCGTTGGAATCGGGCGATCACATCACCAATGGAATAGTTTCGTACATGCCCCATGTGGATCCTGCCGGAAGGATAGGGGAACATTTCAAGCAGGTAGTATTTCAGGCGGGCAGGATCTTCATCGACCTTGAAGGTTTGTTCAGAAAGCCAGTGCTTTTGCCACTTGGTTTCAATGGAAACGAAGTCATAGCGGTCCGGATCTTTTTGTGACGAGATGGTCATGGTCGGTGCTCTGTATTATGAGCTTGACTCCACATAAGAAGCTGGGACCTCAAGATGGGAGTAATTTTCAAAGGTAGTGAATTTGTCAATAAAGGTGAGGTCAACGGTACCGGTGGGTCCATTTCTCTGTTTGCCGATAATCACCTCTGCAATGCCTCGCCTGGGATTATCTTCACTTTTATTATAGACTTCATCCCGGTATAGGAAACAGATAACATCGGCATCCTGTTCGATGGCTCCTGATTCACGTAGATCTGATAATTGCGGTCTTTTGTTCGGCCTGGATTCCAGGCTGCGGTTCAACTGAGAAAGTGCCATGACCGGGAGATCAAGCTCCTTGGCCATGGCCTTTAAGGACCTTGATATTTCACTGATTTCCTGTTCACGGCGTTCCGCATTGGATCTGCCACGCATGAGCTGCAGGTAGTCAACCACTACCATGCCGATGTTGTGTTCCGCTTTCAGGCGCCGGGATTTCGCCCGCATTTCCAGCACACCAATAGCAGGGGTGTCATCGATAAAGATCGGCGCCTCTGAGAGAATACCTGTGGCCCTGGCAAGTTTGGGCCAGTCATGATCACGAATAAAACCTGTCCGCAGATCCTGTGAGTCAACCCGGCTTACAGAGCACAACATACGCATGCCGAGTTGTTCCTTGGACATTTCCAAACTGAAGACCGCAACAGGGATTTTATGGAAAATTGCGGCATTTTGAACAATATTAATGGCCAGAGCTGTTTTGCCCATACTTGGGCGGCCTGCCAGGATGATCAGGTCAGAGGGCTGGAGACCGGATGTTATCCTGTCGAGATAATCATAACCGGTCGGCACCCCGGTTATAAGTTCTTTTTTCTCAGCAAGTTTTTCCACCCGTTTGAAGGTCTCCGGGATAATCTTGCTGAGCGCCTGGTAATCCTGGCTGCTCTTGCTGCGGGAAATTTCAAAGATAGTCTGCTCAGCATCATCAACCAGGCTGTCAATGTCATCCTGTTCTTCGTAACAGCGGGAAGCTATCTCGGTACAGGTCTGGATGAGATTGCGCAGGACCGCCTTTGTTCGGATTATCTGAGCATAATATATGATATTGGCCGCAACGGGCACGATATCGGTAAGAGTGGAAAGGTAGGCCGGGCCGCCGGCATCATCAAGCTGGTTTCTGTCGTTTAAGAGATTGGTAACCGTTATGATATCCTGAGGCTCATTTTTTTCAAAAAGAGTCACCATTGCCCTGAAGATGATTTTGTGAGCTTCACGGTAGAAATCATCAGGTATCAGAAGCTCCAGTATCTTTACCAGTGCACCTTGCTGCAGCAGTATGGAACCCAGTACGCATTGTTCAGCCTCCAGGTTCTGAGGAGGCAAACGATGCGAATCAGAGGGTGTTATCGGCTTTGATGCTGATCTGCCAGCTTCCATAACCCTGTCACCCCTTTTTCATCTCTTATTTTTCAGTTTCCAGTGGAATGACCTGAACGGTGATGTCCGAAGTCAACTGATAACCGACTTTAACAGCTACTGTGAATTCACCAAGAGTCTTGATGGGCTCTGAAAGAAGAATGTTCTTCTTTTCGATCTGAACGTCCATTTCTGCCAGTTTTTCAGCGATGTCGGCAGCAGTGACTGAGCCAAAAAGTTTTTCTTCCTCGCCCACGCGATGCGTAATGGTAATAATGGCACCGGCTATTTTCTTTGACAGGATCTCAGCCTCCTGTCGCTGTTTTTCCCTTCTGGCTACAATTGTTGCTTTTTCCTGATTCAAAAGGGCCAGATTGGCCTTATTGGCAATAACGGCCATTTTTTTGGGAATAAGATAATTCCTGGCATAACCTGGTTTTACTTTTACAATATCTCCCTCTTCGCCAAGAGTTTCAACAGTTGTTTTTAGAATGAGCTCCATATTCCTACCTCGATAAATTTCCTTTCAAAATAATATTTGTTCCAGTTTGTAATAAGTAAAAAAATAAAAAATTGACAGTCAAAGAGAACTGTTTTGGCTGTCACTTACATGGTCAAGTTTTCTGAAGTCAGCCCAGACATCAAGTAAACCGAGAAATGACAATATGATGATGCCATAGGTTTGGATGAAGATCAACGCATAAATCAGGACACGGATCAAACTGGGTACGGACCATCTATTCAGAAGGCTTGCAGCTATGGCAAGGCCTTGAAAAAAATATAATGTACTGCAAATAATCAAACCGTTAAGACCTAAGATGTTTAATGGTCTTGGGAGCAGCAGAAAAAATATCCCGGACAGAACCACTAACCATACAAGAGGTTCAGGCAGTTTCCATTCATTATACTCTGGCCAGGGAGTCTGCTCCCTGTTCTTTTTTTTGAGAAGCCAGTTTCCAAGGGCCAGGTTCAGCCAGGTGGTACTCAAAATGGCAGAGACCAACAGGGCTGGGAGAACTTTCGGAAAGAAGTCCTGCAGGAGTTTTACAGTCCGGCGCAGGCTCTCCAGTGTATCCGGTGCCAGCTCGGCTGACTCTTCATAAAGCATGAGGCCGTTGCTTAATCCCCGGTCAATTTCGGCGAGGATTGTTTCATAGGGGTTAGACTGGTAAAGCGTGGCAAAGCTGATCCAGTAGAGGAGCCAGCAAAATGCCAGGACAATAGAACCCGCAAAACCTGTGGCGACCGGTGATTTCCTGTTAAAAACCCCGTAAGAGAAAACTATCCCCGGCGGCACCATTGTTAAGGAGAAAAACAGTTTCGGCAGAGAACCGAATAACAGTGCCCCTCCTGCGGCAAGAAATACTGCGTTGCGTATGAGAATCAAGCCCTTTTTATTGCCAAGTCTGGTAAGGTAATAAAACACCGGCAAAGGGATGAGAGTTGCCAACCAGCCGATTTTTTCAGGGAAGATTGCGGGAAGAAGAAAAATCGCGGCTAAAATGATCAGGCCTGTAATTTCAGCTTCACTTCCAGTATGTCTGCCCTTGAAGAATGGTGCAGCCACCTCTTTGACCTGTTTTTACAGTTGGGTAGAGCCGGTATAAGGCATCAGGGCAATCTGCCTTGCCTTTTTAATCGCATCAGTTAGTTTCCTTTGATGCCTTGCACAGTTGCCATAAATACGTCTAGGAATAATTTTCCCCCGCTCGGTCACAAAATTCCGCAATGTTCTAACTTCCTTGTAGTCAATAACCAGACTCTTGTCTGCGCAAAATCGGCATACTTTCTGCCGGGGGAATATTCTCTTTTTAGGCGCCATAGTAACTCTCCATATATATTTTCAGCAATTAATGAACATTAAACCAAACAAAGAATGGGATATGCATGTTGAAAAACTGATAGTAATCAATCAGCCTGTTCTTCTTCGACAGTGTCAGACTCTTCATCCACCATCTCCTCGTCATCGGCAACCGGGACAGGTTCAGCTTGAGCCAGTTGCTCCTTTATTGCTTCAGGGTCGCAGGAATCAGCCAGTTTGACTGTTAAGTACTTGAGAACACGGTCATCGATTCTGAAAAGACGTTCGATTTCCGCAATAGATTCGGGAATACCGGCATAGTCGAGATAAACGTAATATCCCTGGTTTTCCTTTTTGATCAGGTAGGCAAGTTTTTTCAGACCCCAGTTATTGATTCTGAGAATGGTGCCGCCATCATTTTCGATAGTCGAGGTTGTTCTGTTGGTGATTGCCTCGATCTCATCCTCATTAACGTTCTTGGCCTGGCAATAAAAATAGTTTCGTATCTGCGCATGTTTTCCTCCTCATGGACTTGGAATTGGCCCTCGCTATCTATTTTCTGGCAGAGAGCGAGAAGGTTTATATAAGTAACCAAAATTTAAAAAAACGAATTTGGCTTTTTACTTGATGCAGGGGGAATTGTCAATTTTTTTTGGAATCAGNNTTTTCTCAGTTCAGAGGTTGATTCGATTTGCTCGTTGCTGAAAACATGGGGATGCCGCCGGGTCATTTTTTCACTTATAGCTTCAATAACGTCATTTATGCCAAAGTATTCATCCTCATTATGGATCTGGGCCAACAGGACAATCAGGTACAGAAGGTCTCCTAACTCTTCCTTGATGTGCTGCTGATTGCCGGTATCAATTGCCTCCAGAAGTTCATTCGTCTCTTCCTTAAGGTATTGTTTTAATGACAAAGGGGACTGCTGCCTGTCCCACGGACATCCGCGTTCAGATCGCAACTCCCCGACAATGTTAACAAAATGCTCGAATAATTTTTGTGAATCAGGCACTTATTACCTCTGTTTATATGTATTTTTTAAAAGATTACTAAGAAGGTGGTTTTAATTGTTGAAAAATGTCAATGTTGTCGGCAGCGTAAAAAAATGACGCTTACAGGTGATACCTCCTTAATATAACTTATATTATCAGGCCCCCAGATGCTCAAAGAGATTTTTTTTAAGAAAGTATTACAATTTTTTGGTTGTAATGAAAAAAAACAGTGTTTATATTGGCTCGCGAAAAATTCCATTGATAAATGGTGAATGTCTTGCCATTTATTTACCTAACCAATTTGTCACGCTGGTTGCAATATTGATGGTATAATTTTTAAGAAGCTGCCGTTAACCTTCTAATAATAGTGGTTTAAATGCAGTTTTCCCACTTACTGTACAGGATTTTTTAAGCAACCAGCAATTGTTATATTTTCCGGCAGTGCCATCGAGACAAACCTGACAGTGCAATATTTACAAGAAATTGCCAAAGTATGTGAAAACAGAAAGTCTGATATCCAGGCTTGAGGAGTAAGGGCATGAAGAAGGACGAAAAAATACTACTTGAAAAACATAAAGATATCGCCCGTATTGATCAGGATATAAAAAGGACACATGGCTGGTATGTGCGTGTGCGCTACCTTGGGAAGACCTATTCAAAATTTTTTTCCGACCGTAAATGTGGCGGCAGATATTCCAGTCTTCTTGCAGCTCTTGCCTGGCGTGACAAGACTGAGGCCAAGCTCGGCAAGCAACGGACTGATAAGCATATTGTAACGATCAGCAACTCAAAAACCGGGATTGTAGGTGTGCGGCATAACGCAAAACTGAACAGATTCGAAGTGAGCTGGGTGACAGCTTCCGGCAAACAGGGCAAGACATCTGTTTCCATAAATAAGCATGGCAAAGACAAGGCCTTTGAAATGGCCCGCAGGATACGAAAGGAAAAAGAGTCTGAACGTTTGGCCGAAGGATAAGCTTGCCGACAAATAAATTGAACTTGACAAATATTGAGGTTTTGTTATTAATTCCTGTTTCTTAGTTTGCAGGACAAGCGCGGCTTTACTCTTGTTTTATGGATACAATAATAACGATTTGGTAAGGGGCTAAGGTCTTATTACTATGTATGAGACAACTTACCGGGTATGAGATCAATAGGAAATTACCATGAAAGATTATGAAAAAATGACCGTTAAAGAGCTGGTTGAAGAATTGACCGGCCTTGGAGTATCATTTAATAAAAAGTCTCGCAAAGCTGAACTGATTGAACTTCTTCAGGCTGAAACAGAAGGTAAAGGCGTGAAGACTGTTGAAAAGCTTGATACTGGTGAGGTTGAAGCCAAGCCTGATGCAGAAGAGACAACGGTTCAGGATGTTGCAGAAACAAAGAAAAGTGCCAAAAAGGAAAAAGCGGGAAAAGCGGTTGCAGCTGATTCCGGTTACGCCATAATTCGTACTGGTGGAAAACAGTACCAGGTTTCTGCAGGTTCATTGGTGCGGGTTGAAAAAATCGCCGGCAAAGTCG
>JABAOG010016330.1_pt1 | contig 10106 bp, 8 predicted proteins | sample 7062131 | NCBI WGS metagenome assembly JABAOG01 (sample SAMN14538629, study PRJNA623070) | marine sediment metagenome | biome: marine biome [ENVO:00000428]; feature: marine pelagic biome [ENVO:01000023]; material: deep marine sediment [ENVO:00002113] | place: India: Arabian Sea | collected... | reverse complement strand
GAACCGACGCAGTGAATGATGGCGATGCGGTCGGCGGGACGGCCGTCGCTGGGTCGAACGGGACGGCCCCGGCTGGGGCTGCTAGTGCTGAGCATCCGTTCATATTCCAGGCTGCTGATGACATTGGCATACTCGCCATAACCATAGGCTCCTCGCACATGGGCATCGTTCGGGCCAAAGCCGGGGGCCAGGATGACGGCATGAACCTTGATTTCTTCCGTAACCGGCTGGCGAGTCAGGTCAATGGCATCATAAGGACAGGCTGCCGCACAATCACCGCAAAAGGTACAAGCATTGGGGTCAATGACATAAGTATCGGGGACTGCCTGGGGAAACGGCCGGTAAATCGCCTGCCGTGTCTCACCGGGCCAGGCCGCGTCCAGATATCGGGTGTTTACCGTAACCGGACAGCTTTCAACACAGCGCCCACAGCTGACACAGCGGTCTGAATCAACGTAGCGGGGTTCGCTGCGGAGCGTGGCTTTGAACGCACCTGGACGGCCGGTCAAACGCTCTAACGTTGCCGCCGGACGCAGCTCGATGTCGGGGTGGTGTTCGCATTCAAAGAAGGGACAAATTGCCGGCTGCCTTGGGGCCAGGAAACATACCCCGCAACTGTCGGTAGGAAATGTTTTGTCCAGCAGTGGCAGCGCACCACCAATGACCGGCGCGCTGTCTATTACCAGGGCGCGCTGTCCAGCCTCGACTACGTGCAAAGCGGCCGTCATACCGGCAATGCCACCGCCAACTATCAAGATCGTCCGTTCCTCTTGACCCATCACACCAACTCCCATTGACGCAAAACGGGACGCGGGTCCACCAGATGTTTTTTCCACCAACGGTTGGTCCCGGGCAGCTCAAAGGCCAGACCCACTGCCTCGCTGAAATACAGAGCCGGCAACCGGTCAATGCCTCGTCCAGACTGTCGCATTTCCAGGTTAATCTGGCACAGCGGACAGGCGGTAATGATTAACGCTGCCCCGGCCTCCCTGGCTGCATTGACGATCGTCTGTGTCATGCGCTGGACGATATCTGTCCGGGCAATCGATAACGCGCCGCCGCAGCAATCGACGGCATAGCTCCACTGGCGGGGTTCAGCGCCCAATACCTGCATCAAGTCATCCAATTCATGAGGATGTTCGGTGTCGCTCAATTCGCTGATGCTGCCAGGGCGGGCCAGCAAGCAGCCATAGAAGGTGACGACCGGCAGTCGGGCTAACGGCCGTTTTACCCTACCGGCAATCTTTTCCAGGCCAATGACGTTTAGAAGCAGGCTGATTGGAGAGCGAATAACGGCCGTGCCCGACAAAGGCGTCCCAATTGCCTCTTCCAGCCAGGAAAATTTTTGGGGGTGGTCGGCAATTTCCTGCTGGGCCAATTTCAGATGATTGAAGCAGGCTGCACAGGGCGCAACCGCTTCCAGATCGCTTTGCTCAACCAGGGCCAGGTTGCGGGCCGGCAGGCCGATCCCAAGGCGTAGATTGAGGCTGTGGGCTGAGGATGCGCCGCAGCAGTTCCAACCATCCAGTTCCCGCAGTTCGACGCCGAGGGCGGTCATGACGGCCAACAGGGAGACATTGTACTCCTTGCCGGTGGCGTGGAGACTGCAGCCGGGATAATAAGCAAAAGTCGTCTGGCTATCCGTTCCCTTCATCATGATTCTCGCTCTTTAGGTTCAGTCATGGCCTCATCACCACTTTCCGCGGCCTGAAAAAGACGCTTTATGTCGGACATGCCTCGAATTGGCCTGGCCAAAATCGGAATCTTGCCCCGCAACACCAGGGCAATGCCGGCGCCCATGTCGCTGAATAAGTCCCGGGAAAATAATTTATAGAGCATCAGCATCATGGCCTCGTGGGAACGGCCGAGTATTCTGATGACCAGAAGGTACAAACGATGAAAGAGGAGCACATTTGGCTCGGCTGGCGTCACCTTTTCGGCCAGACTGATCTGCCTGAGCGCATCCATGATTTGAGCGACACCAATGCCATTTGGACAGCGTTCGGCACACGCCTGGCAGCCAATACAGAGCCAGATGTCGGGCGAAGTCAAAACACGTCGCGATTGACCAAGCTCGACCAGCCTCAACAGGCGATCCGGCCCAAATTGCATATCGACTGCTACCGGGCATCCGGCGGTGCAGGTGTGGCAATGGTAGCAGCGCTCGACCTGCTGGTCGCTCAAGCGATTTACTTCTAGGCGAAAAGTATCGTCCAGGGTCATACTTTCAATCTCTTTCATCCGATCCATCTTTACCCAACAACTGAAAGCGCCTGCTCCTCATCCGGCGCGGCCAGGGCTGCATCAAGCTGAGCCAGGATTTGAGCCGGGGTGAAGTGTTGAATCTGGATGCTCTTGCTGGGACAAATGTTGCTGCAAGCGCCGCAGCTTTTGCAGAGGGCGGCGTTGACACGCACCGCTCCGGCACGCGGATCAATGGCCAACGCGCCATAGGGACAGGTATCTACACACAAACCACACCCGGCGCACATCTCCGGGGTCACTGTGGAAACGGCCGCTTCCACCTGAACCTCTCGCCGCATCATTGGCACCAGGGCAGCAGCAGCGGCGGCACGAGCATGGTTAATTGTTTCGGTAATGTCTTTAGGGGACTGGCAGGTCCCGGCCAAAAAGATGCCGTCAACACTTGTTTCAACCGGGCCAAGTTTCGGATGTTTCTCCATGAAGAAGCCATCGTCGCTGCGAGCCAGCTTGAACAACCGGGCGATGCTTTCATGCTCCGGTCTTGGGACCATGCCTACGCCCAACACCACGAGATCAGCTTCCAGTTCGACCGGCCGTCCTAGCAGGGTGTCCTCAGTACGTACCAATAATCGCTCACCACAACGGTCTATCTCGGAAACAGCGCCTCGACGATACAAAACCCGCTCCGACCGGACCTGATCATAAAATTCCTCAAAACCTTTTCCGTAGGCGCGGACATCAGTGTACAAAACAGTGATTTTCGCATCGGGCAGGTGTTGTCGTAGCAAGTGGGCCTGCTTGGCATTGATCATACAACAAACCCGTGAGCAATACGGGTTGCCTACCTGCTTATCGCGCGAACCGACACAGGAGACAAAAATGACATCACGGACACCGTCCAACGCCTCCGGTTCCTGGCGCAGAAGCTGCTCTATTTCTACACTGGACAGCACCCGCAAATACTTAGAAAAACCTAGTTCTGGTTTCAAGCCAGGTTTGAAGGGATTGAAACCGATGGCGACGATAATGGTTCCGGCTGGTACGGCCGATCTCTCTCCATTCCTTTTGTTGACTGTCACGGTGAAGTTGCCGATGTAACCATCGACTGCCTCAACTTCACTGTTCAACAAGATAGTCAGGTTGGGCTGGTTTTCGGCTCGTTTCAGCAGCGGAGCCAGCAAATCATCCACCCGGTCCATTGTTGGAAAAGTACAGAACCAGCGAGCAGCCTGGCCGCCCAGGGCTGCACTTTTTTCTACCAGGGTCGTGGGGAAACCGGCGTCGGCGATGGCCAGTGCGGCCGTCAGACCGGCCAGACCGCCACCAATCACCAAGGCTTGCCCCTGTACCCTTACGGAACGTTCTTCCAGAGGCTTATGGAGGGCCACCCGCTGTACAGCCATTCGAACCAATTCTTTTGCTTTGTCAGTCGCCATCCGGCCCGGAGGGTGAACCCAGGCACACTGTTCGCGAATGTTAGCTTGCTCTAAGAAGTNNCCGGAGGGTGAACCCAGGCACACTGTTCACGAATATTGGCCTGCTCAAAGAAGTAGGGATTCAATCCTGATTCCTGGCAAAGAGCGCGAAATGTTGGCTCGTGCATGCGTGGGGTGCAGGAGGCGACCACTACCCGGTTGATTCGGCCAGCGACGATATCCTCGTGGATCAATGTCTGGCCGGGTTGGGAACACATGTAAAGATAGTTGCGAGCGACGGCTACACCCGGCAGCGTAGCAGCATATTCGGTTACGGCGGGCACATCCACAGTATGGGCAATATTAATGCCGCAATTACAAATATAGACTCCGATGCGGGGCTTTTGAGTACCCATTCTGCGCTCCTTCACATTGCCTCTAAAACCAGTTCCATGATATCCATGACGGTTATCTGGTCTTCCAGGCCCAAGACGGTAACCGCGTCAGTGAGGGTCATCAGGCAGAAGGGGCAGGCCGTGGCCAGCACCTCAGCGCCGGTGTCGAGCGCCTGGCGAACACGATCATGGGACAATCGCTGGCCGGGATTGGTGCCATCGAACCACATCCGGCCCCCACCGCCTTCGCAGCAAAGGCTGGTTTCCCGGCTACGATCCATGTCGATCAGCTCAATCCCTGGAATAGTCCGTAAAATGGTCCGCGGCTCGTCGAAAATCTTATTTTTCCGGCCGAGGTAGCAGGGATCATGGTAGGTAACTCGCCTGTCAACCCGGCCGTTCAACTTTAGCCGCCCTTCATTCAGAAGATCAACGATAAATTGGCTAAAGTNNCCCCTCATTCAGGAGATCAACGATAAATTGGCTAAAGTGCTGCACCGGGTAACCCAGGGCCGGATAGTGACTGTTGAAGACATCAAAACAATGGGGTGAAGTGGTTATCATCACCTGGGCCTGGACGGCCGATAGTTGTTCCGTCCCTTCTTCGACCATCATTTCGAATAAGCCCTGTTCACCCATCCGCCGGACCTCGCTACCACAACAGCTTTCGGCATTGCCAAGCGTGCCCACTATGATTCCGGCCGTTGTCAACACTTTGACCAGCGCCCTGGCTACCGGTTGCAGCCGCGGTTCGTAGCTGGGCATGCACCCAGCGAAATAGAGAACATCTACCGGCTCTTCAAGGGCGTTTTTAAGCGGCAAATCCTTAGCCCAGGCTGCCCGCTCGGCTCGCGGCATCTCAAAAGGATTGGCATTGCGAAAAACGCTGGTCAGGGCCTGGCCGACCGTCCGAGGCACTTTTCCGGCTTCGACCAGGTGACTGCGTAATGTAATAATTGCTTCCGCCGGATGGACGTCTTTAGGACAACGGCTGTCGCAGGTATAGCAGTTGGTGCAATCCCAAAGCGTTTCTCCAGCCAGCTCCACTTTATCTTCAACAAGCAAGTTGTATATCAACCGGCGCAGATTGAAGCCCGTAATCGTTGCCAAGGGGCAGCCGCCTGTGCATTTGCCGCATTGAATACACATAAACAGATCAAGTTTGTCAGTTAGCTGGCGGGTTTGGACATACATTTTTCCGTTCCTTTGCCTTGTTCTTTTTCAACCTTAGCCAGAACAGCCAATGCTGAAGCGGCCGCAGCCCTGGCCTGGGCAATCGTGTCTGGAATATCTTTAGGTCCCTGGCAGGCGCCGGCAAGGAATATTCCATCCCGACCACTGCCGGAAGGGTCGAGCTTGGCGTGTGCCTCCTGGAAGAAACCATCGGATCCTATTTGTAGATCCAACACCCCGGCCATGTGGCCGATATCACCGCGAGGTAGCAATGCTGTGGCCAGTACCACAAGATCGGCCTCAATCTGAACCGGCCGTCCTAAGAGGGTGTCCTCGGCCCGGATCAGAAGCCGACCGTTCAAGCCTCGAATTACTTCGGAGACATTACCTCGCCGGTAGCGGATCCGTTCGCCTCGTACTCGCTCATAAAACTGTTCAAATCCCTTGCCAAAGGCGCGGACATCCATGTAGAAAACGCTAATGTTGGCCTCGGGCAGCCGTTCGCGCAGTAAATGAGCCTGCTTGGCTGTTACCATGCAGCAAACTCGTGAACAATATGGGTTGCCGTTTTGGCGGTCGCGCGACCCCACACATTGGATGAAGACCACATCTTTGGGAACACGGCCGTCCTTCAATTGAACCATCCCGGCTGTCGGGCCTGAAGCAGAGAGTAGACGTTCAGCTTCCATAATGTGGATCACATCTGGATATTTGCCATAACCCAATTCGGGTTTATGGCGGGGATCATAGACATAGATGTCGAAACCGGTGGCCACGACGACAGCGGCCACATCCAGCACCTCATCCCAGGGTCGCTGATTGTGGTCGATGGCTTTGGCCTCGCAGGCTGTCAGGCATTGTAAACATTCGGCGCAGACACCACACTGGAGACATCTGTCGGCCTCGGCCAACGCCTGAGCTTCCGTAAGTACAGCTTCCATTCCTGTTTGGGGGTCGAGCGGGGCGTCGATCCGTGACTGTAACTGGAAGTTAGCCAGATTCGCTGTCGCCGCAGGAAATTCCCGCTCAGTTAGGCGTTGCCAGGCAGCCACCGGGCGACCTTTTGTGGCTTCCTCGCCACGAAGATAGTGATGAATATGGAAGGCGGCACGATGTCCGGCTGCAATGGCCTGAACCGCCAGCCCTGTTCCGGTGGTCACATCTCCGGCAGCAAAAATGCCCGGCTCGGCCGTTTCACAACTGGATGGATCTATGGCCAGTGTCCCTTTTGAAGTGCGTTCCAGGTCGCCACAAAAAGCCAGGGACGGCCGCTGACCGACGGAAAAAATAACGGTATCCGCCGGGATGGTGTGTTCAGAATCAGGCACCACATCTACCTGTAAACGGCCGTTTGTATCAAAGGAAAAGCTTGCCACCTTTTCGCATTTCACGGCTTTGACCTGCCCGTTCTGACCAATAATACGCTTGAAGGCCCGTTCGTTTAAAATGGTGATGCCTTCATTCTGGGCCGCCGCCAATTCCCAGGGATGAGCAGGCATTTGGCTGTCCGCTTCCAGGCAAGCCAGAGTTACAGATTTCGCTCCCAGACGCAGCGCTGTACGGCCGCAATCCACCGCGACATCGCCACCACCCAGAACCAGAACATCGCCAAGGGCCTGGTTGTCAAATTGACCCAGCCGAACCTGACGTAAAAAGTCGGTGTTAATCACGACACCCGCCAGATCATTGCCCTCCAGCGGTAGACGAATCCCCTGATGAGCGCCTACGGCGACCAAGACGGCCGCAAAACCATTGTCCATTAGCTCCTGCACATCTGTGACCGGGCAGTTCAGTCGTAATTCGATCCCCAGGTCAAGAATGGCCTGAACTTCTCGCTCGACTATCTTTGTGGGCAGCCGGAACTCGGGTACACCGACTCGCAACATACCGCCTGCTACCGGCAAGGCTTCAAAAACCGTCACCCGATAACCGGCCAGGGCCAGATCCTGGGCTGCAGTTAGTCCAGCAGGCCCGGCGCCCACGATGGCTATTCGTTCCGGATAGCTAGGCTCTACCGGCTCTACTTGCTGCCAGCCCTGGTCGTAGGCATGATCGGCGACAAACCGCTTCAGCCCGCGAATGTTCAATGGCTTATCCAGTGAACCGCGGTTGCAGGCATCTTCACAAGGGTGGGCGCAAATTCGGCCGCATATGCCCGGAAAAGGATTGTCTCGCCGGATAGTCTGCCAGGCATCCGCATAACGGCGCTGGCGGATCAGAGCGATATAGCCAGGGACCCGTTGGCCGAGGGGGCAGGCCGTCCGGCATGGGGCCCGTCCGGTTCGAGTAATGCCAAAGGCGTTGGGTATCGCCTGGGGGTAAAGGCGATAGATAGCCGGTCGTCCATTCAGGTTGGCATTGAAGTTATCGGGGACAGAAACCGGACAGACCTGGGCACACATACCGCAGCCCACGCAGCGGCTCACATCAACATAGCGAGGCTTATGGTGAATGGTAGCCTGGAAGGCTCCTGGACGGCCCTCAAGACTAGTGAGTTCGGAACAGGTCAGCAGGTGTATGTTTGGATGACGGCCGACTTCGGCCAGCATGGGCGTGATGATGCACGAAGCACAGTCAAGGGTGGGGAAGGTTTTGTCCAGTTGAGCCATTCGCCCCCCGACCCCTGGCTCCTGTTCAACCAGATAGACATGATAACCGGCACCGGCAATATCCAGGGCCGCCCGCATTCCGGCAACCCCACCACCAATTACCAAAACAGCCGGCTTATGATTAGCCTTTAACAGTGCCATGACCCACTCCTCGACTTAAATAGATTCAGCCGATAGGTCTACAATTTCTGTTAATAGAATAGACCAAAAACAAGCCAACAACATCAGTCGTCCACCCTAAATGGACGCCGCGCAGGGCCTAATGTTGTTTAGATTTCGATGATTTTCTTGTGTATACCGTACTTGATGATGTCCTGTGGGGACAGGCTTTGTCAATGCGGCACACTTTCGAAAGGTGTATTGTCTTTATGGTGGGGGAAGATTTGTGCTATAAGATAAAACATCTTCAAGCCACACACGACCATCAACATCTAAGAAACATAATTGCCCATGTGCATCAACATCTAGCAAACGATGCACGGCCGTGCAGTATTGCCGTACCTGCTGACGATATTTTGCAATCTTATTCGAATGGCCTATCTCTTCGCCGCGCAATTGGTCCGTCTTAAAGTCAATTACCGACCAACGGCCGTCCTGCTCTACCAACAAATCAATCAACCGGCTGTGTGTTTTTCCGTTCTCCTCGATACTGTACGGCACTTCGTGGAAGCGGTTGGCGTTTGCCACCTGCCGGAAAAGATCATGCCGTCGGAAACGCTCCAATAGTCGTTCCGCCCGCTCAATTGTGGCTGCGATTTCATCAGGGTCAGTCAGGCCCATCTCCTGGGTGTGGAGACGCATCAAGTCAGCGAAACCGGTATCGCCGGGAAATTGCCAGCGGCGCAGCGCCTCGTGAAACAATGTTCCCACAACCCAGCCCGGTCCTCGCGGCCGGGCAACCGTAGGCACAACCCGCCACACCCGCGGCGGCGGATCCGCTTCCCGGGTGGACAGGCGTTCATCTTCTTCAACCTCGGCCACGGCCGTTACCTCATCTAACAGCGGCGGCGGCCAGACAACTTCCCCCATTTCCCTTTCAGCAACACTGCTTGTTGCCAACTGTCTTCTGCTTACCGGTTGTTCCGGTGACAAGGGTGAAATTGTGCAACCCACAGCCCTGCCGTCCAGGTCCACCAACGTCAGCTCATCGGGTTCTAACAAAGGCGGGTCTATAAACTGCTGCCCAAGCCCGACAACATCCCCTAACTGCTTCAGCCAGCCGTCCGGCAGCAGCTTGCCGGGGGTCTTTTTGGCCGTGCTGAGTTTGACATGGCCGCTGACCAGCAGTTTTTGTTCGGCGCGTGTGGCTGCCACGTACAACAGACGGCGCGCTTCCGCCTCATCTCGATCCTGATCTCGCTGCACTGCAAGCCGGTAGATGAGAGAGCGGCCGTCCTCATCACTCTTCTGCTGCAACACCGGCCCCAACTGCTCATCCAACAGCAGCGTTCCGGGTCTGCCCCCGCCCCGACGGCCGGCGTCGGCAATGATCACCAGGGGGAATTCCAGCCCCTTGGCCTTGTGAACGGTCATCAACTGCACCGCTTCACCCATTTCCACCGGCGCTTCCCCTTCACGGGCCGTAACATCCCGCAGCGTCTGCACGTATTCCAAAAACTCACCTACGCTGACCAGCCCGCTGGCATGAGCGTCGGCCAGCAGCTTGTCCACGTTCCCCCTGGCTCGCTCGTTTCCCTGGTCCCCGGAACCATCCGGCAACGATCGTCGCAAGATAGCACCGTAAAAAGTCAAATCCAGAAACTGCTTGAGCAGCCGGGCCACAGAGATACGGCCGGCCAATTGATTCAACTGCCTCACGATGTCAGCAGCCCGTTGGGCGCGGTCTGCGTTATCGATGTCTAAAAACGACAGATCGCTGTTCAGTGCAGCCCACAGGCTGCGTTGCCGCTCTTCATTACCCCGCCGCAGTTGGTAGATAGCGCCATCGGTCATGGCGAAGGCAGGGGAACGGAGCAATCCGGCCAGGGCGCGATCATCTCTAGGGTTGGCGATGGCCCGGAGGGCGTTGAGCAAATCGCGCACTTCTGGCCGGTCGTAGAAACCGCGCCCGGCCACGGTGACAAAGGGGATGCCGGCCGCTTCCAAGGCGTCTTCGTAATATGGAAAACTGGTTGAGGCGCGGCAAAGGAGGCCTATTTCACCCCAGCCAATCGCTTCTTCCTTGTGGATTTGCCACAACCGGATTGCCAAAGAGTGGGCTGCGGCAAGACGGCCGTCGTGGCTCGACTCGCCCACGCCCAGGCAAAATTCAACGAACGGTTCGGCCACACCATCGCGCGGCTCTGATT
>JABAOG010009152.1_pt1 | contig 10106 bp, 13 predicted proteins | sample 7062131 | NCBI WGS metagenome assembly JABAOG01 (sample SAMN14538629, study PRJNA623070) | marine sediment metagenome | biome: marine biome [ENVO:00000428]; feature: marine pelagic biome [ENVO:01000023]; material: deep marine sediment [ENVO:00002113] | place: India: Arabian Sea | collected... | reverse complement strand
AAAATCTGCGCGACGTCATTTTCGGGCGCAAGAATTGCGCCAGTAAGCCTGTGAAAAGACGAGAAAAGCGGGCTTCAAAGAGCGCTTGCCATGGCACGGAAATTGAAACATGTTCTAGTGAAACACGTTCTAGTTGCGCGGCGCGTGCGCGGGTCGGTGCAAACGATTGGAGCTTCCGATGACCGAAGAAACGAAGACGAACCCGTGGGCAGGTTTTGCCAGAGGCTGGTTCTTGCTCATGTTCTCCGACGAGCTCGAGCCCGGGCAAGTCGTGCCGATGAAGCGCTTCGACCAGGAGCTCGTGCTGTTCCGAACCGAGTCGGGCGAGGCCAAGGTGCTCGACGCGTACTGCCCGCACATGGGCGCGCATCTCGGACACGGCGGCAAGATCGAAGGCGAAGGCATCGTGTGCCCGTTCCATGCGTGGAAGTTCGACGGCACCGGCAAGTGCGTCGAGATCCCGTACGCCAAGCGCATTCCGCCCAAGGCTAGTGTAGCGTGTTGGCCCGTGCTCGAGCGCAACGGAATGATCTTCGTTTGGCACGATCGCGAAAAAAGCCAGCCCGATTGGGAGATCCCCGTGCTGGAAGAGTGGGATGACGCTGAGTTCCTCCCATGGCGATACTCGAAGCTTCAGATCAAGACGCCCCCGCTCGCCATTGCCGAAAATCTCGCCGACGCAGGTCACTTCATTCCGGTGCACAACACGCACCCGATCCCCGGTTCGTTCAGCAATACCTACACCGGCCATGTCGGTCAGCAGAAGATCAAGGCGGTCGCGTATCCGGTGCACGGCGGCAAGGACGAGTTCGAGTCGACGGCCACGTACTACGGCCCCGCGTATCAAGTCACGAAGATGCACGGCAAGGGCCTCGGCGTGATCATCAACGCGCACACGCCGATCGACGATGACAACGTCATGCTGCGCTTCGGCGTGTCGATGAAGGCCACCGAGGGGATGACCGACGAGCTCATCGATCACTTCATCGACAACATGCGCGACGGCTACCTGCAGGACGTGCAGATCTGGGAGAACAAGATCTACCTCGACCGCCCGATCCTGTGTGACGGTGATGGACCGATCGGCGAGTTCCGCCGTTGGTACTCCCAGTTCTACACCCCGCGCAGCAAGGCCGCCGACGCGGCCGAGTAGCCAGGAGCATTCGCATGAGTAAGGCGACCAAGCCGGATTTCGTGAAGCTCGCGTGTGACGCAAAGCCAACGCTACGCGAGCGCAACGCGAAGTGCGACGCAGACCGCGTGGTTCCGGACGAGACGATTCGGGAATTCAAGGACGCCGGCTTTTTCCGGATGATGCAGCCGGAACGCTGGGGCGGGTACGAATGCAACCCGATCGAGTTCTTCGATGCGGCGATCGAGGTTGCGTCGGCATGTCCGTCGACCGCGTGGGTGCTGGGCGTCGTTGCCGTGCATAACTGGCAGCTGGCGCTCTTCCCGGAGCAAGCTCAAAAAGACGTTTGGGAAAGCGAGAACGGGCTCGATACGCTCACNNGGCAAGTGGGGCTTTTCGAGCGGCTGTGACCACTGCCAGTGGACCTTCCTCGGCGCCTACGCTCCGAAGGAAGAGGGCGAACCGCAAGACATGTTCACGTTGCTGGTGCCGCGTTCCGATTATGAGTTCGTCGATGACTGGTTTGTTTCCGGGCTCAAGGGCACCGGGAGCAAATCCGTGGTCGTCGACGATGCGTTCGTGCCGGAACACCGCGTGCACCGGATGTCGGATGCATACCGACTTCAGAGCCCAGGTAACGAAGTCAACCCAAGCCCTCTCTATCGCGTCCCGTTCGGCCAGTTGTTTACGCGAACTGTAGCGACGCCGGCGATCGGCATGCTCCAGGGCGCCCTCGAGGCGTATGTCGAGCTGAACAAGAGCCGCAAGGGTCGCGCGGATGGCAAGAAGGCCGCCGATGATCCGTTCAACCTCGAGACCTGCGCTCGGGCGACCTTGGCGATGCGGGAGGTCCGGGCGCTCATGCGCAACGATTGGAACGAAATGATGGCGAAAGCGGAAGCCGGGGAGAGAATCGAGATCGAGGACCGAGTCGCGTACCGCGCAAATGCAGGCGCCGCGACCGATCGGATGGTCAAGGCCTTGGACGACCTCTTCATGGCGAGTGGTGGCTCGGCGATCTTTCTCAACCAAGACATCCAGCGCTTCTTCCAGGACATTCACGGGGCGCGCGCGCATCACGCCAACAACCCCCTCAAGACGCAGCGCAACTACGGCGGCCTCATGATGGGCGAGCAAACGACGGACTTCTTCCTCTGAGGTGTCGATGGGATCGCGCGTTCACAGCTTGGGCTACTTTCTCTTCGAGGTTTCGGATCTCGACGCATGGGATCACTTCTTGACGAAGGTGATCGGTGCGGAGAGGGGCGAGGCACACGGCGAGGAGCTGGTCCCCTATCGTACGGACGAGCGTGCCGCGCGGATTCTGTTAAAAAGCGGGCCCGCCGACGATTTGATCGCACTCGGCTTCGAAGTCCTTAACGAGGAAGCCCTGCACGAAGTCACCACCCATGTGCGAGAGGCCGGGCACACGGTCGAGCCTGCGTCGGCCGACGAGGCAAACGCCCGGGGTGTGGAAGAGTTCGTTCGCACGTTCGAGCCCGGTGGCGTTGCGGTCGAGATTTTTTGCGGACCTGCGCTGGGCGAGACACCGTTCGGTCGCGAAATCGTGGCGGCCGGATTCGTCACCGGCGAGCAAGGTGTCGGTCATCTCGCGCTCCGGGCCAACAACATCGCCGAGACGCGATCGTACTTCGAGCAGGTCTTGAGCTTCGGTTTGAGCGACCACATCCGGTGCACGCTGCCGGGCGACTTCAAGGTCGACATCACCTTCCTGCACGTCAATCCGCGGCACCACACGGTGGCGCTTGGTTCGGGGCTGCCAAAACATTTGCATCACTTCATGTTGCAGATGGGCTCGCTCGACGACGTCGGCGCCGCGCTCGACCGCGCCTTCGCCAACGACGTGCGCGTCGTGCAGGGCCTGGGGCGTCACCCGAATGACCAGATGGTGACTTTTTATTGCGTCACGCCCTCCGGCTTCGAATGCGAAATCGGCTGGGGCGGACGCACCGTAGACGACTCTACGTGGGAGCCAACCACGTACAACCGAATCAGCGATTGGGGCCATCAATCTCCGTACCGAAGGCCGCCAAAGCGACAGACAGAAATGGGAGAACAGCCATGAGCAAGAAACCGCGATTTCCGATTCCACGCTACCCCCGGGGATGGTTCCAGGTAGCCTATGCGGACGAATTGAAGCCAGGCGACGTCATGCCGCTCAAGTACTTCGGCGTCGAGCTCGTCATGTTCCGCACGGAAGACGGCAAGGTCAGCGTGCTCGATGCGTTCTGCCCACACATGGGCGCGCATCTCGGCCATGGCGGCAAAGTCGAGGGCGACGGCGTCGTTTGTCCCTTCCACGCGTGGAAGTTCAACGGCGAAGGGAAGTGCACCGAGGTGCCCTATGCCAAGCATCTTCCTCGCAAAGCCAACATCACCGCATGGCCCACTGTCGAGGTCAACGGCATCATCATGGTGTGGCACGACATCGACGGGAAGGAGCCCGAGTGGGAGATCCCCGAAATCCCCGAGTGGAACAACGAAGCCTGGACGCCGTATTGGAAACAGCGCTGGAAGCTGCGCACCCACAACCAGGACATGTGCGAAAACGTCGTCGACAAGGCCCACTTTCGCTACGTCCACGGAATGAACATCGTTCCACAACCGCACACGGTGGAGCTCAAGTACCCGCACATCCATATGGTCACGGACACCGCGATGGAGACACCCCGAGGCGACGTGACGGGTGAGCTCGACGTCGAGGTCCACGGCTTTGGCTTTTCGCTGAGCCGCTTCCGGGGCATCGTCGAGACGACCAACATGGCCTCGGTCACGCCGATCGACGATGAATACTGCGACGTGCGCTTCTCATTTACCGTGAAGAAGCTCGGCGGCGCCGACATCACGGAGGGCGTCGGCAAGGCGTTCACCAAGGAAGTCGCGCGGCAGCTCGAGGAGGATGCGCCGGTCTGGGAGAACAAGGCCTTCTTCCACCAGCCGATGCTCTGCGACGGCGACGGCCCGATCGCCGAATTCCGCAAGTGGTGCAAGAACTTCTACCCCGAGTGGTACCACAAACAGGCTCAAGACGAGTATGATGGCGTCAAGGAGGTGAGCAAGCCGCTCACACTGGCAGAACGACGCCGGCGGCTTGCCGCAGCATAAATGGAGAGTGTTTCAGATACTCAGACACCGGCTACGCCGGATGAAATCAGAGCGCGGATAAGAAGCGAGCACGCGCAGATCTCTGCGCTACTCGCGCGCGTCGAAGCATTGAGCGAGCGCGTTGGCGGTGGTGAAGACGACACCGAATCGGTGATCGCGCTCCGCGAAGAGCTCCAGGCGCTCGGCACGGTACTCCTCGAGCACCTGCACTATGAGGAGTACCAACTGCCGTCTCTCGCCGACGAAGGCGAAGTCGATCAGATGGCCAAAGACATGCACCGGGAGCACCAAGCGCAGCGCGAGATCTTCGACCGCGTGATCCGAGAGCTCGACGAGACTGCAGTGGGGTCGAGCCTGATCGTCGGGGTGCGTGAGCTATCGCGTGCCATCCGCGACGACATGGAGCACGAAGAACGAGAGCTGTTGAACAAGCCTTGAGATGGGAGCAGACGTATGAAGATCATGTACAACCCATCGACTTGCAATCACTACGGCGTCTGCGTCGAAGAGGCCCCCGATGTCTTCTCCTTCGCCGAAGACGGGAGCCTATTGATCCAAACCTACGAAGTCCCCCGCGACCTCGAAGACAAAGTCCGCGACGCCTGCATGATGTGCCCCACCCAATCCATCCAAGTAGAAGAAGAATAAAAAGGGGACTGTCCCCTTTAAATCCGGGTTAATAGTTTTGTGGTGAGCATCCGGGACGCGGCGATGATCGGGGTCATGATATGGCTCGACGCGCTGGTCGGGAAACCGGATGAATCGAAGACATAGACGTCGCGGGTGCCGTAGACCTGGCCGTTTAGGTCGGCGCCACCGTCGCGCTCGGAGGCCGCAAACCGCACGGTGCCTTGTTGATGCGCGCTGATCAGCGGGGCGGTCGCAGGCGCAAAGGCGAGCTGTTGGGCCTGTCTTGCCTCGCGCGCCGAACGGATCGTCAACGACGGCCGGGTCGGGACCAGGACTTCGCGGGCACCAGCTTCGAGGTAGGTCTTTGCAGCGGTTTCGACTGCATGTCGAAGCCGCTCCTGATGGTCTGTGCGTTGCTCGTAGTGGATCGTCAGCCGGCCGTCGCGCGCAACTTCTACCTCCCCCGACGGCGCGTCCGGAACCAACAAGAGCGAGGCCGCCATGCGGTCGTACTGGGCCATCCCCTCCATTCCCGGGACCCCGGAAAAGGGCAGCAGGCTCGACACGATCCCAGGCGTGCCCATGATCGCCTCGATACGGTATCCCCAAAGTCCAAACTCGGCGTTGTCCTCCTCCTCGAACTCGGTGACCGCATACGACTGCGGGATGCCATCAAAGGCCGCGATTCGTTCATCGAACATGCCGATGATGGGAAGCTGCGGCTGGAGGGTGAGGTTCCGCCCGACGTGCTCGTTGCCGATGCCGGAGCGTAGCAGCAGTTGCGCCGATGCGATGGCATTTGCCGCGACGATGACGACCTTCGCGCGGACTTTGAGCTTGCTCTGCTCGTGATAGCCGTCCGGGTCGAGCGTGCGAACCGTGACTTCCTTGAGCTCCTGGCCGGCTTTGTCGATCTTCACGGCGCGGGCCCTCGTGAAGATGCGCGCGCCAGCCGCGATCGCCTTGGGCAGCGCCACCATGCGCGGATTGCGCTTGGAGTTGATCGGGCAACCGATCAGACACGTGCCAAGGCCTGCGCAACCCACGCGGTTGTGCAACATCACCTCGCCGCGTAGCCCGAGGGCTTCGGCTCCTTGGCGAAGCTTGCTGTTGGCCGTGTTGATCAGGTTTTCCGGAATCCGGCTTGCAGAAAGATCGCCGAGCGCGTCGTCTTTGAAGCGCGCGAATCGCTCCGGCGCGAAGTCTTCGAGCCCATACTTGGTCGCCCAGTGGTGGAGCACGCCCTCGGGGATGGGTACGACATCGCAGGTGTTGATCACCCCTCCGCCGCCGAGCACCCTGCCCTGCAGGACGCTGACGGAGAGATCGTGGGAGGCTCTCCCTCCCCGGTCCATGTAGAGCTGATCGTACATCGCGCCGTCACGCTGCGTCAGCTGCGGCCCAACGAAATCGCCGCCCTCCTCGAGGACGACGACTTCCTGCCCGGCCTCCGCCAGCAGGCGTGCCGCCGTTGCGCCCCCGGAACCGGATCCGATGATGCAAATCTCAGTCGTGATGGCTTCCGGAGGCGCCTGTTTCGACAAGTCCGTGATCGCGCCGGTCATGGCGTGACGCTCCGCGGGCGTTTCATCGAAGGCCCCGGATAGCCGATGTGGGGCCACACCTGCTCGTGGTCGAAATAGACCAAGTTGAAGAACTTCCGCATCGCGATGCTGACTTGACGCCGCAGCAAGTTGTCGCTGAGCGCCCACTCCTGCCAGTGCGTAGCGCGCTCCGCCACATCGAGCCGCGAAAACGTCGTGAGCTTCTTGTCGAACGCCAACGGCCCGAACTCGATCAGCACCAACGCCCTTCGAAGGTCGTTGACGTTGTGCTCGGGTTCATCTGCCAGAAAATCGTCGAACGCGCGCGGAAGGTCCATCGATTCAGGGTCGATGGGGATCGCTTCGGTCTTGGGCAGCATGACCTCGACGAGGCTTCGGAGCGTGCGGTACTCATGCGCATCGAGCACGCGGAGCCCGTCGACCTTAGGGTGCGCGCCCCCGCAACGCCAAAAGGCCACCCCCACCGACGCCCAGGATCGCGCCGCCGGCTACGAGGCTCACTTTCAGAAACCGTCGGCGGGACAGAAAGCTGAAGAGCCCATCGCGCGCAGATTCTTCGTTTGGTGTGTCCGCCACGCTCAACCTTTGCGCTTGCGCGCCTCGTCATCTTCCTCGTCATCTTTGTGAGGTACGTCTTTGTAGTCGACTCGGATCCTGCTCTCGCCGAGGGTGGCGATCGTTTCGAGCGCCTGGAGGCGGGCTTCGGTGTCCTGCTTGTATGCTCGCAGCTCGGCCAGCTCCTCTTGCATTCGCTCCGTCTGCTCGGCGCGCGCAAGCCTCAGCCTGTACCAAAGCCAGAACCCCCAGCCGACGAGTCCGAAGACCGCGAGAGGAATGAGCAGCTCGATGACGATGGCCACGGGGATCTTGTGCCCTCGTCACGCCCGCGCCGCAAGTAAATCCGGCATCCCCATGCTATACAGAAACAATGAGTGGTGGCGCCGACGAAATGAAGGCATTTCGCGAGCTGCAGTCTCATCTCGGGCCCCGGTGGGAGCTGGCCGACGGCGATAGCCCCGAGCCGAGAGACATCCTCGTCGTGCCCTCGTTGTCGTTCGACGGCATCGACACGGTCTCGATCGAGGGGGTGCTTCACTACGAAGAGCGCATGCTATTTGCGCTCAATTTGCTGCGGCATCCGCGGGCGCGCCTGGTCTACGTGAGCTCGGCCCCGATTCACCCGGCCGCGGTGGACTATATGCTGTCGTTGATCAGCGGGATCCCGAATGAGCACATGCGGCGGCGCCTGACTGTGCTCTCGCTCTATGACAGCTCGCTGGTGCCGCTGTCGCGGAAGATCCTCCAGCGGCCCCGAGTCATCGAGCGTATTAGGCATTTGATCCGGCCCGAGTGCGGGCTGATGACCTGCTTCACCGTATCCGAGGCGGAGCGAAGCCTTGCGGTGGCGCTTGGCATTCCGCTCTATGGTCTGGATCCGGACTTGGCCTGGCTGGGCACTAAGAGCGGCTCACGCTGGGCATTTCGAACGACGGGCGTTCCACTTCTACCTGGCGCCGAGGACCTGAAAAGCGAGGCCGATTTGGTGGAGGCGATCGACGGCCTCTGGGAAGAGCACGAAGACCTCGAGCGCATGGTCGTGAAGCACAACAGCGGCTTCAGCGGGCAAGGCAACGCAATCTTGGATCTGAAGTCCCTCGACGCCGTATCACCCAAGAGCGGCACGAGCCGTGAGGCACGCGAGCAAGCGTTGGCCGATGCGCTCCCCGCGATGCGCTTCGTGGACCCTCATCAGACTTGGGAAACGTTCGAGGAGAAGCTCGAACGGGAGGGAGGAATCGTCGAAGCGTTCGTCGAAGCCAAAGGCAAGCGAGCGACGAGCTGCCAGCTCCGCATTTCGCCCACGGGCAGCCTGGACGCGATTTCGACGCACGACCAACTCGTCGAAGGCATCGATGGCCAAATCTATGCGGGCTGCAGGTTCCCGGCGGATGCGGCCTACCGAATGGACATCCAACGAGACGCCCTGCGGGTCGGCGAGATGCTACAAGACAAGGGCGCGGTCGGCCGGCTCGCCGTCGACTTCCTGTGCGTGCAAGCCGACGATGGCTCGTGGAGGCACTACGCGATCGAGACGAACTTGCGGTTGGGCGGGACGACGCACCCGATGATGCTCCTCCGCATGCTGACCGACGGCCGCTACGATCCGGACACGGGCCTGTACCTCACCCCTCGCGACGAGCCGCAGTTCTACGTGGCTACCGACTCGATGCACTCCGATAGCTACCGGGGGCTTCTCGTCGAGGACCTGCTGGACATTGCAGCGGTCGATGGATTGCACTATCAAGCCTGGTCCGAATCGGGCGTGCTCTTTCACTTCACGGGCGCGCTCAGCGAGTTCGGAAAGCTCGGCATCACTGCTGTGGGCAAGAGCCCAGCCGAGGCGGACCATTGGTTCGTGCAGACCAGGCAGGTGTTGGAACGCGAAACGAAGAGTCGGCATTGTTCATCGAAGAGCTGAAACCAGGGGTGTTGCGAGTGTCGGCATCGGCGGATTGGCCGAAGCCTCACGTCGGAGTGTGCGGTTCGATGCATGGCAACGAGCCCTGCGGCGGCGAAGCGCTTGGCCGGATTGCCAGCGCCTTCGAGAACCGCGAGCTGGAGCCCGCGAAGGGCACCATCTTCTTGATTCACGCCAATCTCGAGGCGACGTCGCAAGGACGGCGAAACACGCCCAAGGGCGACGACCTCAACCGCCTCTGGGATTTCGGATTTGCCGAAACCCTGCGCCAGGAGGCATGGGGGTACGAGCATCATCGCGTTCTCGAGCTCAGGGAAGTGCTCGGCGACCTAGACATCTTCTTGGACCTTCACTCGGCTGCAACCCCGACGCCTCCGTTTGGCGTGAGCAATGGCGAGGCCTCCATCGACGACGTCGCGAAGCACGTCGGCATCTCATTCCTGGTGCAGTCGTGGTACGGCCTCGCCGACAAAGTGATCATCGGGTTCCTCAAGCTCGCGGGAGTGCCTGCGCTGTCAGTNNACCGCACATGGGATCGCGATGAATTTCCTGCGTGTCACAGGTGCGATCGAAGACGGCACGAAAACCAACGGTAACGACGTGCGAACCGTACAAGTCGTCGAGACCATCACCAAGCCAAGCGATGAGTTCGGCTTCGGCTCCCCGTGGCAGGGCTTCCAACAACTCGAACCCGGCACCCTCGTCGGGCGCGACCGCGTCACGGAGATCCGCGTAAGCCGACCTTGTTACGCGGTGCTCCCGAATGAAGACGTCGAGGTGGGGGACGACGTCATCTACTTGGCCGTGGACACCTAGAAAAAGGGGACAGTCCCCTTTTTCGCACTTCAGATCCGCGTTCGCTTCTTGTATAAGTCGCACGGATGATCCAGGCGAATTACGGGGCGAGGCAGTGGGGGCTGCTTCTGGTTTCATCCGTGATCGCCGGCGTCGGTGGTGCTTCAACCGCGTCGGCTCAGGTCGGTGCGGGCTTGCACAAGGACGAGGCGGCCCCCGAGACCACGGTGGTGGTGGGCGAGGACAAGCAGGGCCTCACGAAGGCCTACACGATCGAGTTCGGTGACGAGAAAGACTGGGTTCGCCTGGCTTCGGGCGAATGGCTGAGGGGAAATCTCGAGCGCATGAGGGACGGAACGATACCCAAGAAAAACGACTA
>JABAOG010004204.1_pt1 | contig 10115 bp, 13 predicted proteins | sample 7062131 | NCBI WGS metagenome assembly JABAOG01 (sample SAMN14538629, study PRJNA623070) | marine sediment metagenome | biome: marine biome [ENVO:00000428]; feature: marine pelagic biome [ENVO:01000023]; material: deep marine sediment [ENVO:00002113] | place: India: Arabian Sea | collected... | reverse complement strand
ACGGCGGCACCCTGTTCCTCGACGAGATCGCCAACGCCTCGGACCGCGTGCAGGAGAAGATCCTGCGGGTGATCGAGTACGGCGAGTTCGAGCGCGTCGGCGGGGAGAAGACCCTGACCACCGACGTGCGCGTCATCGGCGCGACGAACGAGGACCTGCCCGCCAACGCCGCGCGCGGCGACTTCCGCGCCGACCTGCTCGACCGGCTGGCGTTCGACGTGATCACCCTGCCGCCGCTGCGCGCGCGCTGGGAGGACATCCCGATCTTCGCCGAGCACTTCGGCCGCCGGATGGCGGCCGAGCTCGGCGCGAAGAGCTTCCCCGGCTTCTCCCACAACGCCATGGGCGCGCTCCTCGACCACGACTGGCCCGGCAACGTGCGCGAGCTGAGGAACGTCGTCGAGCGCGCCGTCTACCGCGCCGCGGCGGCGGAGCCGGCGCTCGCCGCGCCGATCGACGCCGTAGCGATCGATCCGTTCGAGTCGCCGTGGCGGCCGAGGACCGCCGTCGCGGCTCAAGCCGGCGGCCGCGCCGCCCTGGCGCGCGCCGCCCCGCCCCCGCCCCGCGTCGACCGTCCGTTCGCCGAGCAGACCCGGGACTTCGAGATCGCCATCCTGCGCGGCGCCCTGGCGGCCGAAGAGGGCCGCCAGGCGCGGGCCGCCGAGCGGCTGGGGCTGACCTACCACCAGCTGCGCGGGCTTCTGCGCAAGCACGGCCTCGGCTCGGAGCGCGCCCGCCGCCGGGCGCGGCGCGCGGAAGCCGCCCCGACGCCGGCCTGACCCTGTCGCCGGGGAACAACACGGGCCCTCAGGTCTTTCATAGGCGCGGGTCGGCGCGGCGAACCGGTTCGACTCCGCCCGATGGCGCTCTAATATGTCCTGCGCGAGGAGCGAACGCTTGGAGCTCGAAGCATGACCCGTATCGTCGCTTTCACCGCCGCAGCCCTCGCCGCCGCCGCGTGCGCGAGCAACGAGCCCGAGGCGCCGCCGGCTTCGGCGTCCGCCGCCAGGGCCGCCCCCGCCGCCCAGACCGCCGCGGAGGAGCGCGACTGCTTCAACGTCCGCTCGGTGAGCGGCTTCTCCACGGTCGACGAGGACACCGTCCGCGTCGACGTCGGCCCGAGCCGGTCCTACGAGCTCGACGCGCGCGGCGCGACCTGCGTGAACCTGCGCTGGGCCAACCAGATCGCGCTCGAGTCGGACCCGGCGTCGTCCTTCCTGTGCGTGGGCGATCGTCTGTCGACGGCGAAGATCCACACCGACCAGGGCGACGAGTGCCTGATCGAGGACATCCGCCGCGCGGCCGAGGAGCCTGCGCCGCTGCTCGACGGCGAGGAGACGGCGGCGGAGCTGTCGCCCCCCTGGCGGCCCGGCCGGCCAGGCTGATCGCCGCAGCCCGCCTCGCCCCGCCCCCGGAGCGTCACGCGGGCGACCACCGGTCGTGGACGCTGATCGGCGTCGGGCCGCCGGGTCAGCGGGTCCGTGAGGCTTTCGAGACCGGAGAGGAACGGGAACGGATCGAACACGACCCTTTCGTCCGGTCGACCATCTCGAGCCTCGCCATCTTCGACGCGCCGCGCCGCTATCTGAGCGTCGTTCAGATAACAGAGATCTAAGCGGCGCCAAGACAAAGATTGACGGTGCTCAGATCACGCCCAATCTGTGCGGATGACCGACCGAGAGACGCGGGCCAAGGCCGCCCGCTACCACCACGGCGATTTGCGCAACGCGCTGCTGCGCGCGACCGAGGCGCTGCTGGCCGAGGCGGCGGCCGCGTCCTACGGGCTCCTGCGCTCGCACGTCGCTGCGGTCGCCGCCTTCGTTCCGGGAGCGGACGAGGCGCTCGAGGAGCTGATCGGCGCCGCTGCGTGGTCCCTCGCGCGCGGGCTCGCCATGCTCATGGTCGACGGCGCGATCGCGCCGCCCGGCGACGTGGACCTCGACGACCTCGTCGACGACGTGCTGCGCCGCGGCGTCGCGGGGATGGCCGGCATGGGCAGGCCGTGAGCGGCTTCGCCACCCGCTTCGCTCCCTCGCCGACCGGGCTCCTGCACCTCGGCCACGCCTTCTCGGCCTTGACGGCGTTCGACGCCGCGCGCGCCGTGGGCGGACGGTTCCTGCTCAGGGTCGAGGACATCGACGAGGGCCGGCGCCGGCCGGCGTTCGAGGCGGCGATCTTCGAGGATCTCGCTTGGCTCGGCGTCGTCTGGGAGACGCCGGTGCGGCGGCAGTCCCGGCACATGGCGGAGTACGCCGGGGCGCTCGAGCGACTGGTCGAGGCGGGCCTCGTCTACCGCTGCTTCCGCACGCGCAAGGAGATCCTCGCCGAGGTCTCCAGCGCGCCGCACGGGCCGGCGCCGGTGTTCCGCGGCGGCCCCCTCCCGCCGGCGCAGGAGGCCGCGCGACTCGCTGCGGGCGACGCGTTCGCGTGGCGGCTGTCGCTCGACCGCGCGCGCGAGCGCCTCGGAGCGCGCTGGGACGCCCTCGGCTTCGAGGCGGACGGGAGCCGGGTGAAGGCCGAGCCGGACAGGCTCGGCGACGCCGTCCTTGCACGAAAGGACTTTCCCACGAGCTACCACCTCGCAAGCGTGCACGACGACGCCCTTCAAGGCGTCACCCACGTGATCCGCGGCGCGGATCTCGCCGAGGCGGCGCATCTGCACGCGCTGCTGCAGGCGCTCCTGGACCTGCCGACGCCGGTCTACCGCCACCACCGCCTGATCCGCGGGCCCGACGGCAAGCGGCTCGCCAAGCGCGACCGCGCCGCAACGCTCGCGGCGCTGCGCGCGGGCGGCGCGACGCCGGCGGACGTGCGGAGGATGGCGGGGCTCGGTTGAAGCTGCGGCCGGCCCTGCGAACGCAGCGAGGCTGGTCGAACCCGGCGCCCCTCCGCGCCGACCTCCGCCCCTGCGCGCTCTCGCCCTCCGCCATCGGGCGTCTCTCGTCCCCTTCGGCCGCTTTCCCGTGCTAAGCGCGCGCGATGGACCAGCACCTCTCCCCCCGCGAGCGCGCGCTCGCGCTCGGCGCTCTGCTGGCCGGCGGCATGGCGCTCGGCACGGCGCCGATCTTCGTGCGGCTGGCGCAGGACGCAGGCGTAGGACCCTCGGCGACCGCCTTCTGGCGGCTGCTCTTCGCGCTCGGGCCGCTCGCGCTGTGGGCGCTCGCCGAGCCCCGGCGCGACGCGCCGATCACGACGACCATCCCCGCCGGGCGCGCGCTCGCGGTGACCGCGCTCGCGGGGGTGTTCTTCGCGGGCGACCTCGTCACGTGGCACGCCGGGATCGTGCGCACCATGGCGGCGAACGCCACGCTGTTCGCCAACCTCACGCCGCTGGTCGTCGCCGTGGCGGCCTGGATCCTGTTCAAGGAGAAGCCCGGGGGCCTGCTCGTCGCCGCGCTGGCGGCCACGCTCCTGGGCGCAGGACTGCTCTCGGGCGCGAACATCGCCGCCTTCGAGGGCGGCTCCTCGACGCGCGCGCTCGGCGACCTGCTCTCCGCGGCCACCGCGCTCTGGTACGCCGCCTACATGCTCGCGGTGAAGGCCGCGCGCATCGTCTGGTCGGCCGCGCGCGTGATGGCGCTCTCGACCCTGGTGAGCCTGCCGCTCACGCTGTCCGCCGCCGCGGTCGCCCACGACGCCTTTCGCCCGAGCGAGGCCGTCGGCTGGCTGTGGCTCGCGGGGCTCGGGCTGATCCCGCATGTCGGGGGTCAGAGCGGGCTCGCTTACGGGCTCGGCCGGCTGCCGGCGGCGCTCTCGTCGCTCGTCGTCCTGATCCAGCCGGTGGTCGCGGCCGTGCTGGCCTGGATCCTGTTCGGCGAGGCGCTGGGGCCGGCGCAGCTCGGCGGCGGCGCGCTGGTGATCGCGGGGATCCTGCTCGCCCAGCGGCGGNNCGGGGATCCTGCTCGCCCAGCGCCGGGCGCCGGCGGCGGCGAAGCCGGTGTGAGCGCCGCGACCGCCCGTCGCTTGGCGCACGGCGCGCAAACGGGCTAAGCGAGGCGCTGCACGGGAGCTAAGGAGGCCGCCGCGGCCGCAAGCGCGCATGAGCTTCTTCCTTTACGATACGTGGTACTTCGCCGGCCTCTCGGCCGACCTCGGGCCCGGGCGCATGGCGCGCAAGGAGCTGCTGGGCGAGCCGGTCGTCCTCGGACGGACCAGGGCGGGCGAGGCGTTCGCGCTCAAGGACATCTGCCCCCACCGCGCCGCGCCGCTGTCGGCGGGCAAGATCTGCGAGGCCGCCGCGCCGAACGGGGCGAGCGAGGCCGCGACGGTGGAGTGCCCCTACCANNCGCGCCGCGCCGCTGTCGGCGGGCGCGATCTGGGAGGCCGGACGCGCGCCGGGCGACGGCGGCGCGACGGTCGAGTGCCCCTACCACGGCTGGCGCTTCCGCACGGCCGACGGCGCGTGCGCCGCGATCCCCTCGCTCGTGGAGGGCCAGGACCTCGAGGTCGAGCGCATCAGAGTGCGCCGCTATCCGCTCCACGAGTCCGACGGGCTCGTATGGATCTACATCGCCCGGTCCAAGCACTTCGCGGGCGAGCCCGAGACCGCCCCGCCGACGCTGCCGGTCTCGCTCGGCAAGCCGAAGATGGTCGAGCGGGCGCTCTTTCACTGCCACGTCGACCACGCCGTCGTCGGGCTCATGGACCCCGCGCACGGGCCGTACGTGCACAGGCAGTGGTGGTGGCGCTCGGCGAAGTCCATGCACGAGAAGGCCAAGCGCTTCGAGCCCCGACCGTACGGCTTCGCCATGGCCAGGCACCGGCCCTCGTCGAACTCCTACGCCTACCGGCTGCTTGGCGACAACCGGACGACGGAGATCGTCTTCCGTCTGCCCAGCATTCGCACCGAGCACACGCAGGGCGATCGCCGCGAGATCCTGGGCTTCACGGCCGTGACCCCGGTCAACGAGAACGAGACCGAGATCACGCAGGTGTTCTACTGGCGCTTTCCGCTGTTCGACGCCTTCCGTCCTTTGGTGCGCCCGTTCGTCCGCGCGTTCCTCGATCAGGACGGGGACATGGTGAACCTCCAGCAGGAGGGCCTCAGGTACGATCCCAACCTCATGCTGATCGACGACGCCGACGTGCAGGCGAAGTGGTATCACCGGCTCAAGAAGGAATGGGTCGCCGCGCGCGAGGAGAAGCGGGAGTTCAAGAACCCCATCGAGCCGGTGACGCTGAGATGGCGTTCGTGACGTGCAGACTCGTAGGGCGCACTGAGCGCAGCGAAATGCACCGTGAGCGTAGCGCCCGCGGAGCGAATTGCTCTTAGGCCGCGCCATTCGCCGCTTAGCGGCGATGCCGCATTTCGCCTTCGGCTCAGCGCACCCTACGGAATCGGAGCCTCATCCGTATGCAGACGCTCATAAGCCTCGCCGTGCCGATCGCGATCCTCGTCGTGTTCGTGATCCTGTGCTTCGGGATCTACTCGCTGATGCGCGGCGGCGAGTTCGCGCGCTCGCACTCCAACAAGCTCATGCGCCTCAGGGTCATCGCCCAGTTCGTGGCGATCCTCGTGCTCATGGCGGCGCTCTGGTGGGCCACCCGCGGCGGCGGCTGACGCGGCGGAAAGGCCGCCCCGGCGGTCGAGATGGAACCTTCCCCGCTCTCGCGGCTTGTGGCGGTTAGGTCGCGTCGTCCCGCCGCGGCTGGACAGCCCAGGAGCGCACGATGACGACCACCAGACGCCTGGCGATGGCGGCGGCCGGCGCGCTGTGCGCGACCGCGCCGATGACGGCGATCGCGCAGCAAGCCCAGCAGTTCAGCGACGAGGAGGTGGGCGCGTTCGCGGACGCCCTGGGCGCCGCAGCGGCGGTCGCGCAGGAATGGGGCCCGCGGATCGAGGCCGCGGACAGCGCCGAGGAGGCCCGGGAGCTGACGGAGCGGTCGCAGGCCGAGATGATCGCCGCGATCGAGGGCTCGGGACTCACGGTGGAGACCTACACAGAGATCTTCGCGAGCGCCCAGACCGACCCCGAGCTCGCGCAACGGATCGACGCGGCGCTGGTGCAGCGCTACGGGGATTAGCGTCCAGCAGGCCGCCGGGCGCCTCGCGCGCCTTGGCGAGGCGCTGTCGTCACTCCGCCTCGGGATGAAGCTCGAACAACACGTTGACGATCTTCCACTCGCCGTTCCACTTGGCCATGTGGAGATAGTCGACCCAGCCCGAGGCGTAGACGCGCACGCTGGCGGCGTTCTCGTACACGTCGAGGATCGTCACGTCCTCGTGCCGCTGCTCGACGGGCGTGTCCGAGCCGCCGCCCCGGCCGGTGCTCTGCACGAGCGACAGGGCGCTCATCTGAACCAGCTCGCTGCCCTGGGGCGTCGTGACCACGAGGCGCTTGGCGAGCTCGGGGTGGAGCGCGCTCTCCATGCGCGCGGCGTCGCCCTCGTACCAGCCCTCGATGTAGTCGAGCGCCGTCGCGCGGATCCCCGCCTCCTCGCTCACCGACTGCGCCACGGCGGCGAGGGGCGCGACCGCGGACTGGGCCAGCACGGCCAGCGGCGAGATCATGAGCAGGAAAAGCGTCGCGGCGATCGCCGAGCAGCGCGGCGTCATGGCTTTCCTCCCCCCTCGAGGGCATCCGTCACGATCGCACGCTAGCGGTTGACCGAACGCCTCCTCAAGCCGGCTTCGGCGTCACCAAGTAACCTTCACGTCACCGCTGCGCGGCGCGGTCGAACGCGGCCCGCGCGCGCTGGATCTCGGGAAAGGCCTCGAGCGTCCACTCCATGAAGTTCCGGATCGGTCCGAGCACGGACTGGCCGAGCGGCGTGAGCTCGTAGACGACCTTCGGCGGGCTCTCGGGGAAGACCGTGCGGTTGACGTAGCCGTCGCGCTCGAGGTCCCTGAGCTTGCGCGTGAGCACCCGCTGGGAGATGTCCCCGATCAGCCGCTTGATCTCGTTGAAGCGCTTGGGGCCGTCCTCGAGCACGGCGAAGATCAGGAAGCTCCATTTGTCGCCGACCTTGTCGAGCACGTTGCGGAACGGGCAGTCCTCGGCGCGCACATAGCTGTCGACCGTGATCTTGAGCATGCGCGCCTCCCTCGCGGCGACGCTCATGGTAGCATTGGATATGAGCCGAGCGCACGCCGCTTGGCCAAGCCTGCGCGCCGGGCGATGATGACGGCCTCGCCCCGGGGGGACGACGCCGATGCCCTACCGCTCGTTGAACGCCGATCACATCGTGAAGACGCTCACGCGTCTCAACGACCGCATCAGCGAGCGCTTCCCCGGACGGGGGCTCGGCGCGGTGGCGGCGGAGCTGTTGAACATCGCCGAGAAGGACCGCGCGGAGGCGCAGAGCCTCCTGCGCCCCTATCTCGCCGTGCGCGCGGGCGTCGTGGGGTTCATCGTCGCGGGCGTCGCCGCGCAGATCGCGATCTTCGCCTTCGTCCGTGTCCGGCTGGGCACGGATTGGGACGTGTTCGACGTCTTCCAGGGCATCGAGGCGGCGCTCAACACGCTGATCCTCATGGGCGCGGGCGTGTTCTTCCTCACCACCCTCGAGGAGCGCCTCAAGCGCCGGCGCGCCCTCGAGGACCTCCACGAGCTGCGCTCGATCGCGCACGTCATCGACATGCACCAGCTCACCAAGGACCCCACGTCGATGATCAACCCGGGCGCGCGCACCAAGTCGAGCCCGGTGCGCGAGATGAGCCCGTTCGAGATCACCCGCTATCTCGACTACTGCGCCGAGATGCTCGCGCTGACGGGCAAGCTCGCCGCGCTCTATGCGCAGAACACCCGCGACGGAGTGGTCATCCAGGGCGTCAACGAGATCGAGGCGCTGACCACGGCGCTCTCGGGCAAGATCTGGCAGAAGNNAGGCCGGACCCGCCGTCGCCGCGGAGCGGCGAAAATGGCCAAGCGGCGCGAAGAAGCGCAAAGCAACGAGGCGCCTCTATCGCCCCTCCGCGGCGACGGCGGGCGCGCTTCGCTCGACCCGCCCTACGGCGCCCCCGGCGGCGCATAGCCCACGACCGCGCCCGGCCCGAGCGGCAGGCCGAGCGCGACCCAGCCGATGGTCATCGCGATCCCGACGAGCAGGAGGCCCGCCGAGTAGGGCAGCATGGTCGCCNNAGGCCGAACCTCGGATCCCAGCGCTGCGCGAACGTGAGGATCAGCGGGAAGTAGACCATCAGCGGCGTGATGATGTTGGTGGCGGAGTCGCCCACCCGGTAGGCCGCCGTGGCCATCTCCGGCGAGACGCCCAGGAGCATCAGCATCGGCACGAGCGTCGGCGCCAGGAGCGCCCACTTGGCGCTCGCCGAGCCCACGAACAGGTTCGCGAGAGCCGCGAACAGCACGATCAGGCCCAGAAGCGCCGGCAGCGGCAGCCCCGTCGAGCGGATGCCGTCCGCGCCCAGAACGGCGATGATCAGCCCCAGGTTCGACCAGCCGAACATGGCTACGAAGTGGGCCGCGGCGAACGCGAGCACGAGATAGTAGGCGAGATCGCTCATCGCGCCGCTCATCATGGCGACGATGTCGCGATGGCCCTTCACGGTCCCCGTGGCTGCGCCATAGGCCCACCCCGCGGCGAGGAACAGCACGAAGAAGCCCGCCACGAGCGACTGGTAAAGCGGAGTGAGCCGCGCGGGCTCGCTCGCCGCCTCCTCGTCGATCAGCGGAGTGCCGGGGGCGAGCGTGAACACGATCCACAGCGCGATCACGGCGAGCGCGGCGATCCCGGCCCGCGCGAGGCCCGTCCTCTGCGCGGGGCTCAGCTCCTCGTCGGCCGTCTCCTCCCTGTGGAACGCGTCCGCGCCGCCCTTCCAGGGCCCGAGCCGGGGCTCGATCACCGCATCGGTGACGAACCAGATCACGGGCAGGAACAGCAGCGTCATGCCGGCGATGAAGTACCAGTTGCCCGCGATGTTGGGCGCCCAGCCCGGATCGAGCCCCGAGGAGTCCACCGCCGCCTGGGTGATGCCGAACAGGAGCGCGTCGAGCTGGCCGGGCATGATGTTGGCGGAGAAGCCGCCCGACACGCCCGCGAAGGACGCCGCGATCCCCGCGAGCGGATGCCGGCCGGCCGAGGCGTAGAGCACGGCCGCGAGCGGGATCAGCACGACGTAGGCCGCGTCCGCGGCGAGGTTGGCGATCATCGCCACGAGCGCCACCGCCGGGGTCAGCAGGAAGACCGGCGCGTTGCGCACGCCCGCGCGCATGGCGGCGGAGAACAGCCCCGTGCGCTCGGCGACGCCGGCGCCCAGCATCACCACGAGCACGTAGCCCAAGGGGTGGAAATGGGTGAAGGTCGTGGGCATCTCGACGAGCAGGCGGCGGATGTTCTCCGCCGAGAGCAGGCTCGCGGTCGCGATGCGCACCGGAGTTCCGTCGGCGTCGGTCTGCACGGGATGGTCGACCCCGAGCCCGATCGCCGCCAGCGCGACGCTGGCGACCACCAGGATGGCGATGAGCCAGACGAAGATGAACACCGGATCGGGCAGCGCGTTGCCGCTGCGCTCGATCCATCCCAACAGGCCGCCCCGCCGCGGGCTCGCCGCCGTCGCTTCCGCCACGCTCGCCTCCGCTCTGCTCGCTCTCCCCCGCCGACAGGGCTGGATTAGTGGCATGGCGGTGACAAGAGGCCAAATGCCGGCGTCGGCGACCATCCTTGCTCCCCCCTGGGCGAGCGAGCCGTATCTCGAACGGCGCTGGCCGCCATGAACGCATTCGCAGCCCTGATCGAGCGGCTGGAGGCGACGAGCGCGGCCGATGACGCCGCCCGCGTTCTGGCGCGCTACCTCGCGCACGCGCCCGACCCCGACCGCGGCTTCGCCCTGGCGGCGCTGCTCGGCGCGCTCCCGCTGCGGCGGATCACACGCGCGACGCTCGGCACGCTCGCCGCGGAGCGGCTCGACCCGGTGCTGCTCGCGATCTCGCGCGAGATCGTCGGCGAACCCGTGGAGGCGATCGCGCTGATGTGGCCCGCGCCCGCGGCGGGATCGCCGCGCGCGCCGAGCGTGACCGAGGTGGTCGCGGGGCTCGCCTCGGGCTCGGCCTCCCGCGGGAGGATCGCACGCTGGCTCGACGCGCTCGAGCCGTCCGCGCGGGTGGCGCTGCTGCGGCTGGCGACCGGCCGGCTCGCCGGCGTCCTGCCTGCCC
>JABAOG010013280.1_pt1 | contig 10126 bp, 11 predicted proteins | sample 7062131 | NCBI WGS metagenome assembly JABAOG01 (sample SAMN14538629, study PRJNA623070) | marine sediment metagenome | biome: marine biome [ENVO:00000428]; feature: marine pelagic biome [ENVO:01000023]; material: deep marine sediment [ENVO:00002113] | place: India: Arabian Sea | collected... | reverse complement strand
GTCAGATATGTCGGTGGTTCGCCGCAGGCCGACGAATGGGAACTGGCCGTACTGACCAGCGACAACCAGCTTCCCGGCGGCGGCTATTACATCCTCCCCAAGGACCAGAAGCGTCGGTATGTAGCTTTCTACGGGCATCCCGAAACCAGCGCTCTCGGAGTTCTCGGCGAGCAAGACGGCGAGAAGACCATCGAGAGAATGCAACCATTCCTCGAGGCCTACGAGGGAGACGGATCCCAGACCATCCCCACGTTCGAGATCATTGCCACGGTCGCGTCCGCAGGCCCTGGTGACGACGGCAACTACAGCTACGAGTGGCCGATCTCGACCTTCGATGACCTCATGGCAACGTCACAACGACACGATGCCTACGTCGTTGTCGACCTCCAGCCGGGTCGTACCGACTTCCTGACCCAGGCGAAGTTGTACGAAGAGATGTTGCTCCTTCCGAACGTCGGCCTGGCCATCGACCCCGAGTGGCGTCTTGGCCCCGATCAGGTCCACCTGAGGCAAGTAGGGCAAGTTCATTCGAGCGAGGTCAACGAAGTCCTCCATTGGCTAGGAGATCTGGTGCGGGAGAACGGGTTGCCCCAGAAGATGGTGATCCTTCACATGTTCAAGACGTCGATGATCCAGGAACGCGAAATCCTCGTCGACCGACCCGAGCTGCAGGTCGTTATCCAGATGGATGGAGACGGCACCGAACCGCAAAAGGACACAACCTGGGCCACATTGAGACAAGGTTTCGAAGACGCCTTCTGGAGTTGGGGATGGAAGAACTTCTTCGACGAGGACGAGCCGGGCCCGCCGTCCCCGGAGAGCACGATGGGAAAGGTCCCCACCCCCGTCTACGTCAGCTACCAGTAGCCGCGCAGCCCGTTCTCAGGCTGCTCGCGAGCATCGTGTCGCTGAGCGACACGTGGTGCTCGCGAGCAGATGTCTGAACGAGGTCCCTCGTCGACTAGGGGGGTTTCGCACAACCTGGCATCATCAAAGACATGACCAGATTTGCCTACTTCTGCGGCCACGAGCAATGGCAGCCAGAAGAGCTCGTGCAGCACGCGATTCTCGCCGAGAGGGCCGGATTCGACATGGTGGTCGTCTCGGAGCACTTCCACCCCTGGGTCGACGACGCGTCGGCCTCCGGCTTCGCCTTCTCGACCATCGGGGCGATGGCCGCAGCCACCGACGGGCTCGAATTCGCTACCGGAGTGACCACCCCTCTCTTCCGCTATCACCCCGGCGTTGTCGCCCAGGCCGCGGCGACACTGGACCGGCTGTCTGGTGGTCGGTTCAGCCTCGGCGTCGGGACCGGAGAGAACATCAACGAAGGCCCCCTCGGTTACGACTTCCCGAAGTATGCCGAGCGCAACGCCCGGATGACCGAGTCACTGGAGATCATGCGGCGTCTCCTCGACGGCGACAAACTCACCTTCGATGGTGAGTACTACGTCACCGACCGCGCCAAGCTCTACTCGCCTCCACTCGGCCCGGTTCCCATCTACATGGCGGCAGGGGGGCCGAAGTCGGCGACCCTTGCCGGGCAGAAGGCCCAGGGGGTCATAACGTCGGTGAAGGACCCGTCCGAAACCATCGAGCGAGTCATCGAGCCCCTGCGGGAGGCTGCCAATAAAGCCGGCAAGCCCGACCCCACCGTGTTGGCCACACGATGGTCGCTATTCGCGGCCGACGACGATGAGGCGTGGGAAGCCCTCCATCCCTGGCGTGGCCTGCGGGCGCCGGGGAGACTCGATGCCGTCGACCCCCAGGACCTTCGTGAGAGGGCCGACGAGATGCCGCGGGAGGAGGTCCTTGGCCGTTACAGCCTGGTTCACTCGGTCGAGGAGGTCGTGGAGACCTACCGCCCGCTCGTGGACGATCTGGGCGCTGACATCGTCACCTTCCAGATGGCGTCTCTCGACCAGCCNNGCAAGGAAGTGCTCCCAATTCTCCGGCGTTGATCAGTTCACCCGTGTGATCACCTCGACGAGAGCAAGGATCTGCTGGGATGCCTCACCGGTCGTCTCCGGGAGGGATGCCGCCACCATCAGCGATGGCACGATCTCTTGTAGCTCGGCGAGGATGATCCCGGACTCTTCGGTTTGGCCGGCCAGCAACCTCTCCGTCGGGGTGATCATCTTGTCCGCCAGACCCGACCCGAACGAGGCGAAGAGATCGACCCGGTAGCCGTCGACCTCCCGGACCAGGAGCGTGCGGGTCTCGCCATCGGACGGCTCCACCGTGATCTGATGGAACTCGACGCCCCCCTGGTTCAGGGTGCCTCCATCGGTTGCCGTCGTCGAGCTCGCCAGGAAGTTGCCCGTGCCCTGAGCGAAGCCTGCCCAGAAGTTGGCCGCCACTTCCTCGTCCCCCTCCTCCAGCGCGCGAGCGACGTCGGCGAACGTGGCCCCCTCGGCGAGGGCTGCCAGGGCAGCGTGCCCGGGCATGGCCAGCCTGCTGGCGTCGACGAAGTCGGGCTCGGTGACCGCCGCCACCAACTCCAGCACGGCATCGACGGGAGTGGCGGAGCCCGATGCGGGTGGGATGCTGTCCACCGGCTCGCCAGACTCGCCAGAACAGGCAGCGAGCAGAAGCGCGAGGACGGCCGCACCGACCCTAGGAGTGCGCCACATGGTCAGGAAGCCTCCCCTTCTCCAGGGTCGCTCTGCGACGGGCCGGGTCGGAGAGCCCTAGGGAGACCCAGAGCCAGATGAGATAGGCAATCCCGATACCCTCGGTGATCCATCGCCACGGGTCGGACAACGCTCGCTCCCAGGCGAGGGGCCAGTAGGGGGCCGCCCCCGGCGGGATCTCCCATCCGAAGAACGGCCAAAGAAACACTTCGTCGTTTACCCACATGCCATCCAGGAGCAGGTGAAAGAGCCATCCGACCCCGAGGGCCATCCAGGCCCGGCGACGGCGGCCCCGCCTGGTGACGAGAAGCACCACGGTCATGTAGACGGTTGGGGCGATGAGTGAGTGAAACCACAGCTCTCCGGTGGAGTATCGGTCGGCGAGGATCAAGGTGCCGATCGGTAGGTCTATCAGATCNNTCAGATCCGGAAGGATCGCACCAAGCAGCAGGAACCTGACATCGACCTTCGGGTCACGGAAGATCCACCTGAAAAGCCAGAGCGAAGCGCCCAGGTGCCAAAAGAGCATCCGGCCACCAAGCCGATCAGCCGACGAGGATGCGCCGGCAGTGAACGCAGCGGGGCAGGTCAGAGGCGAAGGCCTCGTCCTGTTCGGCCGGTGAGAGGGTCATGTGGCACCCACCACAGACTCCATGGTCGTATGCAGCCACGGCCACGCCTTCTTTGATCCCCCGCAGCTTCTCGTACGTCTCGAGGAGGTCCGCGTCGATCGGCTGGAGAGCGTCTTTCTTCCGGGCTTCCTTCCGGGCGAGCTCGGCGTCGATGGTGCTCCACTGATCCTTGATCGTCGACTCGAGTTCCGACTTGGTGGCATTCAGGCGAGTGATCTCCGCCTCGACCTGCTGCAGTGATTCTCTGGCCGGGTCGACCTTCTCCAGCATCTCGAGGACTCGCTCCTCCATGGCTCCCCGCTGGCCCTTCAGGCTCTGCACCTCGAGTCTCATGTGCTCGGTCTCCCGGGCGCTCATCCCGCCGGCGAACAGGCGGGTCTCATGTTCCTCGAGCTTGTTCTCGAGCAACTCCAGCTCACCCTCGGCCTTGTCGAAGTCCAGCTCCAGCTGCCTCAATTCCGCAGCCCTCTTCTCGCGCTCCCCCTCCTTCTCCTGCACCTCCTCATGCACGGTCTTGTAACGCTCCAATTCGGGCAGCGACTGGCGCTGGTCCAGTAGTCGGTCGATCTGGAGGTCGATCTCTTGGAGGTCGAGGAGGTCGGCGAGGCTGGTCAGCTCCATCTAGAGCAGGCAGGGTAGCCCCGTCTCAACTCCAAGTACGCGGGTCGATGTCGGTCAGATCGACCACGCCACTGCCGGCTTCCTCGGTCACCAGGGCGACGAGCGCCTTCATCCCCGGTCGCTCGGTGTTGGTGTGGCCCGGGTCCACGATCGCCAGGCCGAGATCTCCTGCTGCAACCGCGCGGTGGTGGCTCACGTCCCCGGTCACAAGGACGTCGGCGACTTCGGCTGCCGCCTCGACCAGGGACGAGCCAGACCCGGGAACCACCGCCACCTTCGCCACATCCATGTCGCGATCGCCGCTGATGCGAATGCCCACATGACCGAACTGGTCGGCGAGCATGGCGTCGATGGTCGCCAGCTTCCCCTCGAACTCGCCATACCGGCCTATGGCCGGGAGCCCCGAGTCGGGGTCGCCACCGAACTCAGCCACCTCTCGCAGGTCGAAGAACCCGGCCAGGGCGTCTGCGGTCCCGCCGGGGGCTGCGTCGAAGTCGGTGTGAGTGACCAGGAGGCTGACGCCGGCCCTGATCAGCCGATAGGAGCGGGCGCCGGCCGATCGCCCCGCGAGGAGACGATTGGTCGGTGCGAATAGGAGCGGGTGATATGTGATGAGCAGATCGACCGGGTCGGCCTCGAGCCTGCTGACCACCTCCTCTGTCACCTCGTGGCACACGCCAACGGTGTCGACCGGCGCATCTGGGTCGCCGATCTGGAGGCCAGCCGGGTCCCATTCAGCGGCTCTCTCGGGGTTGGTTCGCTTGGCGAGGGCTGACGCGATGTCGTCGACGGTCGTCACGGGCTGCCATCGTAGGCATTCCTGAACACCGCGAGCAGGCTGTCTATGTGCTGGCCGGGACCCGAGTGCGCGCCGGTCGTTCTGCCACGACGCAGCCCGGGATGGTGAGGGCGAAGCACGCCCCCCCGAGGCGCTCCGACGGTCGGTACTCGGCCCGGCCACCGTGCGACTCGGCCACGGCCTTGACGATGGAGAGTCCGATGCCGAGACCCGGAGTGGTGGCGTCGAGGCGGTGCGCCCCTCTCTCGAAATGTTCCCAGATGATCGACTCGAATCTCGTCGGCACCCCCTCGCCGTTGTCATGGATCTCGAGGGTGAGATCGCGGCCGCTCACCCGAGCCACGACCAGACACCGGTCTCCGCCGTATCTGATGGCGTTGGTCAGCAGGTTGCCGAGGGCCTGCTTCATGCGGTCAGGGTCCACGCGCACTTGGACCTCCGCGTCGAGCTCCTGATCGATCCTGGTATTTGCGGGGTCGGTGTTGCGGAGGACGGCGGTGACGATCCCCATCGCCCGTACCTCTTGCATCTCAAGACTGAGCTGGCTGGTGTCACCTTTAGCCAGCATGAGCAGATCTGACACGAGGCGGGACATGTGTCTCGCCTGGTCTGCCGACTCGGCGATCATCTCCTGGCGGGCATCGGCCGGGAACTCGTCTGCGTGCTCGTCGAGGAGGGTGAGAAAACCGACCATCGCGGTCAGTGGCGTCCTCAGTTCGTGGGACACGGAGGCGACCAACTCCGCCCGCTTCCGTTCGACCCGGTTGCGGTCTCTGAAGATCACGTAGACCTGGCGGAGGAGGATCAGCCCCCCGATCACCAACAACGCGTCGAGCAGGAGGGTCTCGTCGGCATCAGGGTTGAGCGTGCGGTAGTTGTAGACGTGGACCGCGACGAGTAGGGCCGCGAGAAGGTAGGGCCACATGAGCGCCCACATCGGAGTCGGGGCCTCGGGAAACTCCCGTTTCCTGGGGACGCGATCAACCACTGCAGCGGTGAGGATGAGGAATATGGTGGCGATCAGGTTGAGTGCGAACGCAGGCTGGGCCGTGGCGAAGTCCTCGCCGACCGCGTTGGCGAAGAAGACGAAGTCGGCGAGCACCTGGGTCCCGGCTCCGACGGCAAAGAACATCAGCCTGGCATCGAGGTAGTAATTGGAGCGCCTCAGCACGAGAATCAACAACCCGATGACCAGTAGAACGTCGGCCATCGGGTACGTGATGGCGACAGCCGCCTGCCACCAGGGCGCACCTTCTACCGCCCTCACCAAGTCGTAGAAGACCGAGTTCCAGACGAGCGCGGCGAACGCGATGCTTCCCACGAGCGCGTCGACGATTGTCAAAACCCACTCTTGACCGCCGCTGTCCAGACGGGTCAGCTTGATCAGGGCGACCATGAAGCTGGCGTAGGCGCCGAGGAAGAAGATGTCCATCAGCCCGAAGGTCTGTAGCTCGACGCCCAAGGACGTGAGTACTCCCACTCCCAAGACGCCAACCCACATGAAGGTGAGTGCGTAGGCCACCCACCGCCAGGCGTCACGTTCCTGGCGTGACAGCCCCCTCGACCGCCTGACGAGCAGGCCGACGGCGACAGCGAGCCCTAACAGCAGGCTGAAGAACCCGACGTACTCCTGGAGGTCGGGTCTGGCGTCGGCGATGCCGATGATCGTCACCGCGACGGTCAGCAGGGCTATGGCTATCGCGGGGAGAAGCCATCTGCGGCCTCCCCCCACCAGCGACTGGGTACCCACATGGGTTTATCGGTCTAGCCAGTGGCCATGTTTAGGGCCGATGGCGGGTCAGCGAAGAGAGGAGAGATCGATCGCGTCGCCCTCGAAGGCGGTGAGGTCGATCACGGCATCGGGGCCTTCGTGCTCGATCCGGACCTGGTTGAGGGTTACCAGCATCTCCTCGATCTGGGCGAGGGAGTTGTACCGGGTGACGGTGAATCGGAGACCGCCCTGGTTCCGAGGGACAACAGGGAACACCGCGATATTGAGGAAATACCCGCTTCGGAGCATGGAAGTCGCGGCCGAGATCGAGCTGAGCACCGGGCCGATCTCGACGAAGAACAGCGGTGTCTCCTCGCGNNTGACGAACCGGATTCGCTCCATGAGCTCTTGCTGGAGCCCGGGAAGCTCGTCGGACAGATGGATCTCGGCCGAAGCGATGCTCGCGCCGAGGGTCGGCGGCGGTATCGGTCCTCCGAACACCATCGGTCCTCCAGTGATGTCGATGAGCTCGATCAGTTCCCGATTCGGCGTGGCAATGATGCCGCCCATGGTTCCGAACGACTTGGCGAGGCCGAAGGCCATCACAATGCGCTCGTGCCATCCCGCCCGCTGCAGGAACTGCCCGCGTCCGCGCAGACCCGACCAGCCCAGGCTGTGAGCATCGTCGCAATAGAGCCACAGACCAGGGTGCTCGTCGAGCATCGCCCGCAGCCGTTCCGCCGGGGCGGTCACCCCCTGCATCGAATAGAGGCCGTCGAAGAGATACCAGGTGCGACCCGGCGAGCGTCGGGCGATGTTCCCGAGGCCGTCGAGGTCGGAGTGTGGGAGATGGCGGATCGTCGCCCCGTTTGCCTCGAGGGAAGGGAGTACGCCGAGTAGGGAGGCATGAGCGAGAGCGTCGACGACCACAGTGTCGCCACTCCTGACCAGCACCGGAAGCGCCGACATGTGAGCCAGTGTCGTGGAGGCGGTCACCACAACGGGAGCACCCAACATGGCTTCGAATCGCTCCTGAAGGACTGGGTAGAGTGGCACGGCGGTGTAGGCGATCGAAGATGAGTACGAGTTCCCAAAGCGCTCGACGGCATCGATGGCCGCTTCAACGAGCCTGGGGTCGTCGCCCAGGCCGAGATATGAGCACAGGCCGAAGTTGGCTACGTCCTGGCCGCGAAGCCTGATCAGGTCACCGCGAAACTCCTCGTCTTCGATGATCTGACTGCGAATTCCGAGCTCCTGGCCAAGCCGGCTGTACTTGAGGAACTGCTGGACGGCACGCTCTGAACTGGTGTGGGATGGGGACTTGGGCATCAGCGACTCAGACACGTTAAGGGGTTTGGTCTCCGTAACGTGGTCTTTCCCCACTCAGGGTAACCACAGGCCACCCGAGGTGGCGGACGGAATCTTGACGGTCTCTGGCGGAGGCCACCCCTTCCGGCAGCGCGGATGGGACGATAGGCTTGGGACCATGACCCTTCCTCCCCAAGATCTACCCCCGGTTGCAGCCGCCGCCTACCAGCAGCTGTCCGAGGACCAGAAGCAGACCTTCAACGCCAGCTACAACAGCCGGAAGCGCAGTATGGCCTTGATGGTCGCCCTGGCCATCCTGTTCCCGATTCAGATGTTCCTCCTGGGGAGGGTATTGCTGGGGATTCTCTTCCTGATCACTGGAGGAGGTTTCGGGGTGTGGTACGTGATCGAGTGGTTCCTCACACCAGGCCGGGTGCGGGACTACAACACGAGAGTGGCCAACGAGACCCTGGCGCTCGTCGGTGCGAGCGACTCACGGGAACCACCGACCCACGAGGAAGAGTAAGACTCTCCAACCCTGAGCGGCCTTGAACCAGGTTCTCGCACGCTCGCTCGTCTTCTTCACATCGGCGGCGGTGCTCGTCATCGAGATCCTCGCCGCCCGTCTGCTGGCCCCTTACCTCGGTGTGAGCCTCGAGGTCTGGACGGGGATCATCGGGGTCATCCTGGCAGGCATAAGCCTGGGCGCCTGGGTCGGCGGACTCGCAGCCGATCGCGGAGATCCGGGCCGTCTCCCCGGGCCTCTTTTGGTGGCCGGAGGGCTCATGGCAATGGCCTCCCCCCTGATCGTGGACGCCGTCGGCCCCACCCTGACGCCTGGCGCCATACCGGTCGTCTTTGCTTCTTTGGTGGGCTTCTTCACGCCCGCCGCCGTCCTCTCCGCCGTGCCCCCCGTGATCGTGAAGATCCAGCTCGCCTCGCTCGACGAGACCGGTCGGGTGGTTGGCTCATACTCGGCGATCGGGACCGCCGGGGCCANNCTTGGTGGCGGCATTCCCCACGAGACCCATCATCGTCGTGCTGGGAGTAGCCCTCACCCTCTCCGGAGTCATCATTTGGTCGACTCGACGCTCCTGGGCTCTCTTGTCGTTGGCGGCGAGCGGTCTTCTCGCGGTGGCACTGATCGGATTCGATGGACCATGCCAGTACGAGACGACCTATAGCTGTGCCATCATCGAAGTGGACGAGCAACGCCCGACCGGACGCACACTCGTGCTGGACATGGTGCGGAACAGCTACATCGACCTCGAGGATCCGACATACCTCGAGTTCAGGTACATCAGGCTCGCTGTCGACATCATCGAGACCCAGGCTCCCTCCGGAGACATCGAGACCGTTGCGATCGGCGGTGGTGGGTTCACCTTTCCCGGATACTTCGAAGAGACGAGACCCGGGAGTGACAACACCGTCCTGGAGATCGACTCAAAACTTGTCGAAGTGGGGAGAGAAGAACTGAACCTCCGTGACGACGTACGGGTGGTCGTCGCCGACGCCAGGATCTCATTGAGGGATCTGCCAACCGACCGAGCGGACGTGATCATTGGCGATGCCTACAGCGGCGCCTCTGTCCCCTGGCATCTGACGACGATCGAATTCACCAACCAGATCCACCGGGTCCTCGCCCCTGGTGGGATCTATGTGATGAACGTCATCGACTACGACGACCTGGATTTCATCAGGTCTGAGGCCGCCACCCTCGAGCAGGTGTTCCNNATCCTCGCCGCGTCCGATGAGCACATCGACATCCCCGCCATTGAGGCGGCCATCGCCGAGCGCGGTGGGACCGAGGTTGGGATCGAAGACGGCGGTCTGAAGGCCTTCATCGCCGACGCCGAACCTCTCCGCGACGACTTCGCCCCGGTCGACCAGATGCTGTCGCGACCCTAGAGCTCAGACCTGGGGATACCGAGCGGCGTACCTCCGTGCCCTTCGCTCGACCCAATCGGGTCTGAAGACGGGGAGAACCGTCACCACGACGTGGATCACCAGCCCTATGCCCCAGATGGCGACGACCCACAGGGACCACCAGGCCCCGTCGTCGGGTCGGGTCGCCCAGTTCAGCAGCAACAGGCCACCGTTCACCAGGATGTACATCAGGACGTGGATGTAGAGGCCCTGGATCATCTCTGCCCGTTCGCGGGCCCAGTCCGGGACCACAGAGACAGGCGCCTTCTCGGATGCGGTCATTCGTACCTCCACCGCGATCGTGTCGCCATCGATTCCCCACTTCCAGAGTCCAAAGCCCCTTGTTCAACGGCCGATTCCGGCATATTCATGGGGCGTTAAGACAGGTGATGTGAGAGAGTCCGCGACCGGGAAGTACCGGCTGCTTGCAGCGGTCAAGACGCTTCACACCGCGATCTGGTTCTCAGTCGAGGCGGCGGTGTTGTATCTGGTGTAC
>JABAOG010000697.1_pt1 | contig 10130 bp, 9 predicted proteins | sample 7062131 | NCBI WGS metagenome assembly JABAOG01 (sample SAMN14538629, study PRJNA623070) | marine sediment metagenome | biome: marine biome [ENVO:00000428]; feature: marine pelagic biome [ENVO:01000023]; material: deep marine sediment [ENVO:00002113] | place: India: Arabian Sea | collected... | reverse complement strand
GTACGGCCGCGTATGCCGGCCACGGCGCGGGAGAGCATGGCGTGACGGGTGATTTTGAGGCTTTCGGCGCGGAGGGCTTCGGCGATGCCGGGGGCTTCACGGTCGATAACCTGGCGGGTGGCTTCGGGGGTGACGTCTCGCGGTGCGAAGCCGGTGCCGCCGGTGGTGAGGATGAGATTGATGTTTTCTTCGCACCACTGGAGCAGGGTTTTGGCGATGGTGGGCTGGTCGTCGGGAACGATTTCTTGCCTGTTTATGTCCCAGGCGGTGCGGCTTTGAAGAATTTGGGCAATTAAAGGGCCGCTTTTGTCTTCCGTTTCACCGGTTGCGCCGCGGTCGCTAATGGTTAGGATGGCAATTTTCATAGTGACTCGTAATTGGTGATTGGGTAATTGGGTAATAGATTGGTGGTGGGAAGAAATTGCCAGTTACCAATTACAAATTACTAATTACCCAGTTACCTATCTTAGTTGGTGTATTGTTCGACCAAATTCATCCATTCATCGTTAAGGCCGCTGTCGGTGACGCCGTAGTAGTAATGGACCCCATCGTCGTCGCGCATGGCGAGGTCGTAAAAGACGTAGTTGTTGTTGCGGCGTTCGCCGAGGACGGCCATGTTGTCGTGCCAGTCAATTTTTCCTGCGGATGGCGGACCGCCTTCGGCTTTCGTGATGGCGTAGTGCCATAGTTTGCGGGCCGAGGACTTGGTGACGTTTTGGATGAGATTGCCGTTGCGGAGATCGCGGACGGTGTGGTAAATGGTTCCACCCCGGTTTTCGCTGGCGACAATTTCGACGCCGGTGCGGGGTGGGGCGGTTTTATCGGCCGTGGCCTTTTTAACCATTGGGGCTTCATAGGTGGTTGGGGGGGATTGAACGGCTGTAGCTGGTGGGGGAAAGACGGCCGATTCTTCTCCGGTGGCAGGTTCGCCTAAAATTCGCCGCTCAACGAGCCGAACGATTTCGTCCCGGACGGCCATGGTTGTATCGGCCTCATCCCGGACATAAAAACGGTGGCTGTCAATGGCATAGGGGATTTCCCGACCGGGCGGCAGCGTCAACCGGACAACAGTCTGGCCCTGGGAAACGAGGCTGTCGATGTTGACTTCGGGGACGGGACTTAACCGTTTATCAATCATATCTTTGAGGTAATCGATGGATTTCTTAGGTTCCCGGACACCGACAATTTTTTCTTTGGGATTGGTTGGTACACCGACGTATATGGTGCCGCCGTTGGTGTTGGCCATGGCACAAACATCTTCCAGGATGCGGTTGAGGTGGCCGCCTCGTTGGGCCATGCTTTTGTGGAAAGCCTGGACGAGGGAGGGGCCTTCTTCGCGGGCGACGAGGACGAAATCGAGGGGGGTAGCGGGGCCGCGATACGGCCGGGTCCGGGAGAAGTCGGTGCCCTTGATGACGTTGGCCAGGGCTTCAAAGCTGACATCGTCGAGCAATATCTCGGTAATCCGGTCGCCGACGCCAAGCGCCTTTGAATTGGCCGATTCTCTTACCAGCCGGTGGGCGTCTGACCCTTGAATGCAGCGCATCGCCCGGGGGTATTCGGGCTTGGAGCCATCGAAGAAGCGGCGGGTGGTGTAACGGCCTCTTTTTTCCAGGTCGGTTACTTCCAGGCAGTGCAGATTTGGGTCCTGGGTATAGGCGATTTTTGTCTGGCCGCCAAAGTCAAGCCCGCGCATCACAACGCCGTTGCTGGAGTTGGCATGGGCGGCGATGCAGAGGCCGCCGTTTTCGTTGATGATACGGTAGGCGGTCAATACGTCGCTGGTGGCGCCGACGGTTGAACTGCCTTCCTGAAGCAGATCCACCGGAATGTGGAGGTTTAGTAAGAGGTGTTCAAGGAAACTGACCGGCGTGTCAGGCGGGAATATGCCCAGTATGTGGAAGCCAAAGGTGGCGGTAAATTCGAATCCCGGTAGAACCAGGATTTTGTCGAGCAGCCGCCGGTATTCGGACAATCGCTGCTTTTCGCCAAACTCGAGCCGGTTTAATTTTTCCAATAGTTCGAGCTGTCTAATTTCTTCTTGCATGGCGGCGTAGCCGGCCACGGTGTTGTGGTCGGTGAAGGCGATTATTTCCAGGCCGCGGACTTCTGCTTGCCTCAAGATGTCAAGATAGGTTATTGAGGGTTGTTGGTAATCGTTAGAACCTGGGGTGTGAAGATGGAGGTCCATGCGCCGCCATTGACGCGATTGTGATTTTTTTGATGTGTTTTTTCGTTTGCCAGTTCTGGCCAAAGTTACGCTCCGTTAAGAGAAACCAGACAATTTAAATATGTGTATTTATGCTGTTCAGGTGGGTAAACGGTCTGGTGTCTGATGGTATTAATTCCCGGTCAGATTTTTCAGCTCATCTGATAGTCTGCTGGGAGGATATGGTTTAAGTAAAAAAATAGTTGCCCCTGAAGCTGCTGCTTCTCGTGAGCGTCGATCATCGCCGGAGGTCATAATGACGGGTGTATCGGCTGGGACGGCCGTCTTACCTTCCCTGATTTCTCTGAGCAGCTCGATGCCGTTATCTCCTCTGGAGAGGTTGCAATCGATGATAAAAGCCGTAATTTCTTTGGTGGTTTTTTGTCGAGCCTGTTCCAAATCCGGGGAAATGGTAACATTGAAGCCGTCCATTTCCAGGAGAAGCTTTATCAAGTTGCCGCTCGTTTTGTCGTCGTCTACTAACAAGATGTTTGTCATGGGGGGTGTCAGCATTCAGCAGCCGAATGATTCTGGCTCCTGTTATAAATTTATTTCTTATTTCCGAGTGCGGCGATTCCACGGACAACGCCAATGACACCAAGGGCGATTTTAAAGGCATCCCCAGTGGTTATTTGGGGTGGTTGGCCGTTGTTTTCATCAACCGTTCTGGTTAATAGGTAACCTGTTACCAGACCGATTACGGCGCCGAATATGGCGCTGACAACCAATACATTATTTTTCCAGTTTTTATTTTCTTCCATTTAGTTCCTAGCTCCGCTTTAGCAGATTAATAAATTGGGTCAATAGGTTACGGCCGTAGGCAACCACGGCGTGAGCTTTAATGACGACGTTGGCGGCTTTGGGCGTATATTCGTTGACGGCCGTTTGTATTTTTAATACAAGGGTATCGAGGCGCCAGAATAGGGTCTGGACCCGCTTGATGGGAGCCGTGCCCCTGTTTCTGGCCTGAACGAACAGGGCGATGAAGAGAACTGAGGGCAGGGCGCAGAGGAGGGTCATTGGCAGGGAAACGAGGATGATGATTGAGCTGGCAATGCCGCTGACGATTTCCCGGTTGTTTTCGCCTGGTTGGATGAAGGTTGCCCAGAACAGCAGACCGATGACGAACAGGGCAATGACGGCCGCAATGATGATGGGCAAATAGACGAACAACCGGTTAAAGCGGCGCAGCGCCGCTTCGCGTTCCAGTTGAACCGGTGTAGGTTGATATTCAGGCTTGGTTTCGACAGTGTTTGTATATTCCATTCGATTTCCAACCTGAATTGTACCACAGGAATCTATAGACCGTAAAAAATCAGTTTACAGTGGGCAGTTGGCGGTGAACAGTGAATGGTAAATTGTTGACCGTTCACTGCGAACTGTGTACTGCTTATTGTATTTCAAAGCTGTGGGTCAGGTTGGTGACGCCTCGAATGGTGGCGGCAACTGAGCAGTATTTGTCTTGTGAAAGCTGAATGGCTCGCTCGCATTTGGTGGGATCCAGGCTCTCACCTTCAAAGGTGTAGTTGAGATGAATGTCGGTGAAGGTGTAGGGAGGATTTGGCAGCTGGGTGGCTTCTACGTCGATATAAAGGTCGGTCAACTTTTGGCGCTGACGGCCGAGAATCATGACGACATCGTGGGCCGAACAGGAAGCCAGGCTTAGCAGTAAGAGGTCGGATGGTTTTAGTCCTTTCCATTCTTGCCAGTCCGCGTCCTCGTCTTTGGGCCAGGAGCCGGAAACGATGACGTGGCCGAATGTGTCCCGGCCGATAAACATTTGGGAATCTTTGCCATGCCAACGTACGGCAACATTGCTCATTGTGTTCTCCTATGAATTTGGGTTTGGTAATACGCTGGGATTTAGGTTAGCAGGTTTTGGTGAGGGTTTCTGGAATCTAGAATCCATTAAGTGAACGGGTAGCGGGTAGGTAGGTTTGGTAGCTAAAGTTATTGTTATGGTACTTAGGGCAGCGTACAGGCATCAACCGGTAGTGGGTCCTGGCTCTGGGAATCAACACATTGACAGTAATTGACATTCTGGCCTGAAGCGTCCCCTTCCCATAAAAAGTAACGGAGGGATGTTTGGGAGCATTCGGCCGATTCCAGATTTGAGTCATCAAAGGGCCGGGTCCATTGCAGGCCCAACCCTTGAGTGTCAGTATCCTGAATTAAAAACAACCGGAGATTACTGTTGTCGCCGCCTATTTCAACCTGTCCCTGGGTGGCTAAAAAGAAGGCGACAACAGGGAGGCTAACGAAAATTAACCAGAGCAGGACGACTAGAAGATATCCTGCTCTTCTTGACCACTGTCTCATTCGTTCTGGGATGGTTGAACGTAAAGTTTGCTGTATTCTTTCAACATCCGCCGGGTGCAGTAGACCGGGGCGTTGGAGCGGATTGATTCGCGCATCATCGAGACCCAACCCCGGGGAATGTTGTCCCGATCACGGCCGTAGAAGAGGGGCACCACTTCTTCTTCCAGCAGCTGGTACAAGGATTGGGCATCTTCATGGTCCTGGTAGTCGGTGTTATCGTATTCCTCATTAACACCGATGGCCCAACCGTTGGCCCCGTTATAGCCTTCGACCCACCATCCATCCAGAATACTTAGATTGGGGATGCCGTTCAGGGCAGCCTTTTGGCCGCTGGTGCCGCTGGCTTCGCGGGGACGGCGGGGCGTGTTGAGCCAGACATCAACGCCTTGAACGAGATAGCGGGCCATGTGCATGTCGTAATCTTCGATGAAGGCGATTCGGCCGCCGAGCTGATTGTGTTTGGCCAGGTTGAAAATGTGCTGAATAAGATGTTTGCCAGGGTCGTCGGCGGGGTGGGCCTTCCCGGCAAATATAATTTGAACCGGACGGTGGGTGTCGGACACAATTCGTTTGAGCCGGTCAAGGTCTCGGAAGATTAAGTCGGCTCGTTTGTAGGTGGCAAAGCGGCGGGCAAAGCCAATGGTCAGGGCTTCGGGATCGAGCATCGTGCCGGAAGTGACAATATGGGTCGGGTCGTTGCGACCTTCAATCCAACTGCGCCGGACACGTTCCCGGAAGAAGCCGACCATTTTCCGCTTTAATTCCAGGTGTACATCCCATAGGACTTCGTCGGGAATCTCATCGATTCGTTCCCAAACGGCGGGATCGTCGTGAGATTCCATCCAATTGGGGCCGAAATATTTACGGTATAATTCAACCGATTCACTGGGGAGCCAGGTTGGGAGGTGAACGCCATTGGTTACATGGGTAATCGGGACTTCTTCAACCGCTTTGTCTGGCCAGACGTTTTGCCACATATTGCGGGAGATCTGGCCATGGAGTTTACTGACACCGTTGGCCTGATATGACATGCGGAGGGCCAGAACGGTCATATTAAAAGCCGTACCCCATTCTTCCTGGTGTTTGCCCAATTCAAAGAACTGGTCCAGGCTGAGACCTAGTTCTTCCCAATAGCCCGAAAAGTAGCGTTCCATCATGTAGAAGGGGAAGGCGTCGTGTCCGGCCGGGACGGGGGTGTGGGTTGTAAAGAGGGAGTTGGCTTTGACCTCGGCGGCGGCCGTTTCAAAGTCTTTGCCTTCTGCAACCTTTTCGCGGATACATTCTAAAACCAGGAAAGCGGAGTGGCCTTCGTTCATGTGCCACATATCGGGTTCGATGCCCAGCCGGCGCAAGACGCGGACGCCGCCGATGCCGAGCATGATTTCCTGGCGCAGGCGAAGCTCGCTGTCGCCGGAGTATAGACGGGCGGAGAGTTCTTTGTTGGAGAGGTTATTTTCGTATACGTCGGTGTCCATCAGGTAAAGGCAGGTACGGCCGACATTCACTTTCCAGATGCGGGCGTATACATCCTGGTCCCCGATGCGGACGCTGATTTTGATTTCATTGCCTTCATCGTCTTTAACAAGTTGGATAGGGGCCTGGCTCAAGTCTAACTGTTCGTAAACAGCCTCTTGCCAGCCGTGGGTTGGAATTCGTTGGCGGAAGTAGCCCTGGGGATACATGAAGCCAACGCCAATCAAGGGAATGCCGAGGTCGCTGGCCTCTTTGGCATGGTCGCCGGAGAGAATTCCCAGACCACCGGAGTAGATTGGTAAGGAGTTGTGGAGTCCAAATTCGGCCGAGAAATAGGCAATTGTCATACCCTTCTTGTCGGGATAGGTTTGGTGAAACCAGGTATGGCCGTTTTCCATCTCTCTATCAAAAATAATCAAGGCTTTTTTATACTGGTTGTAAAAAACTGAATCTTTGGCTGCCTGTTCCAGCCCTTTGGAAGAAATTTCCTTTAGCATTTGAACTGGATTGTGATTGCTGCTGCGCCAGAGGGTTAAATCTAGCTGTCTAAAGAGATTTCTCCCATCCGGGTTCCAACTCCACCAGAGATTGTAAGCTAGCTCTGGCAGGCGTGAGAGCTTTTCAGGCATTTTGCTATCAAGGGGTGTCATAAGTTGTTTGACCTTATATTGTTCTGCGATGTGCCTTAAAGGCATTCATTAATAAAATTTGTGACTACAAAGTCCCAGAGGTGCCAGGCACTTATGAACGTCTTTGAATTCTGATGCACCGCTGGAAAAAGTGCCTGGCACCTGTACAGTTACTAAAATTTTTCGGAAAAATAGTTGACATAGCAACTACTTGTTCCAACCAGATTATACCATTCTCGTATAAATGTCACTACATGTGAATAGTTTTTTGGTCACCATTCCAAATTCCCTCCTACAGGCTGCGATACTGTATCTGTTCAGTCTTTCTATAGACTTTTGTTTTTTCGGTATCTTTCACCATAAGTCCATAGCGTGAAAAAAACAAAAGTCTGAACACTAACGCGATACTTACAAAGAATGGTGGTTTTCAAACTGGCGGTTCTCGGCTGAGGGCTGAGTAGCGGCACCTGCTCAATGATTATTTGTATTTTTCGAGTGCTTTTTTCCAATGGTAATGGTCGTATTGGGCAACTGGTTCCAGGGCCATTTTAATGGCAAAGGTAGCCATTTCTTTAATGATCCAGTTAAAGTGACCCGGGGTTAATAATTTTATATCCAGGTCTGGAACGGGATTGGTGGGGTTGATTAGATATGGCTCGCCTTTGTGAATGACGTATTCAACCATATTCATATCATAGTTGTACGCCTGGGTAATCCTTCGGGCGCTTCTGGTCAACCTTTCTTTCATCGATGAATCTAATTGGCTGCTATCGGCCAGGTATTTTTGTTCTTCCAGTGAATAGCGGGTTGCCAGGACTTCTTCACGGCCGATAACGAAACAGTGAACGTGAATGTCGGTTTCGATGATTTGTTGGAGCAAGACGGTTAAAGTGTCGCTTTCGTCGTAGCTGCGGATTAACTCGTCGATATTATGGACGCGTTTGGCAAAACGACGACCGCCGGTGTTGTTGTCTTTAAGAATGGCGGGGACGCCGACGTAATCGATTATGCCCTGCCAATCCATGGGATAGGAGAGATTGCGAAAGCTTTCCGGTACGTTTTCATTTTCGACCCGTTTGTTGGGCAGGACAACGGTCCGCGGGGTTCGGCCGCCCATTTTGTTGACGAGGTCGATGCCGAAAAATTTGTCGTCGGCGGAAGTCATGAAGGGGTTATTGATGATGTAACAACCGTTGAGGGCTGCGAATTTGAGATAGGTCCGGTAATAAGGGATTTCGTGGGACATTCGGTCGATGATAACGTCGTATTGAAAGTCTCCGTCTAAAAATGTCCCCCCGATTTTGACAAATTCTGCAACGACGCCTTCATTGCGGTGGTTGACTTCGTTTATAAACGCGTTGGGCCAACTCCATTCTCGGCCGATCAGGAGGCCTACCTTTTTTGGCTCGTCATTTGACATGGGTGAATTTCTCCGTGATAGTTTTTACTAAGGTTCAAATTATACCAGTTTATCGAGAAATTGGTCATAAAGGGGCGCGATCGTATGCCAATCGTATTGTTGAACGTGGCGGGCTAAGGCGCGGGCTGTTTCGGCCGTGTTTTTTGGGTTTGTGAGGGCGTGGCGGAGTTTTTGATGGAGTTCTTTCTGGGTGTTGTAGAGGCATTGGTGGTGGAGGGCCGGGGGGATGAGTTCGGGATAGCTGAGGCGGTTGGGCAGCAGGGGAAGGTTCTGGCAGTGGATAGCCTCGATGATGCTGATGCCGAAGAATTCGTGGATGGGTGGTGGAGATGGTGACGGCGGCTTCTTTTAAGAGGGATTGGTACTGCTGTTCTTTGGCGAAGCCGTAATGAATGATTTGATTCTTAAGGCGGATGCTGGCTTCGGCAAACTCGGTTGGGATGCGCCGGAAGTTTTCGCCGCAGAGGGCCAGGCGGAAGGGGATGTTTTCTTCGGCCATAGCGTAGAGGGCGTTGAAGAAATCGGCCGGATTTTTGTCATATTCCCAGCGCTGGTTCCAGAGGATGAGGGGCGGGTGGTTGGNNCGCCGCAAATCGATGCCGACGGGCAGGGTGTGGCTTTTTTGGGCGAGCTGGGGAATGAGGTCCAGTTCGTTGTATTCGGGAAAGTGTTTGAGGAAGTTGGGCAGGGCGTGGAAGAAGGCATTGCGATGGAAGTCGGAATTGAAAAGGACGACATCGGCCACGACCATCGAGGCAAAGTTGATAAAGGAGTAGTGCAAGTCTCTTTCGCCTTGTTGTCTTCGCATAGGCCCCTCGTCCGGGTCGTCGGGCAGGGGATAGGTTAGCTGGTTTTCGTGCATGTAGAGGACGATGGGCACGCCCTGAATTTGGCGGCGGGTGAGGGAAACGAAGGTGGTCAGGTCGGTCATGTCAGTGGCGAGGATGAGGTCGGGCTGGGGGGACTCTGGAGGAATTGGCGGGCGAGGGTGACGGCGCCGCCGTGCATGCGCCACTTCCAGAAGCGGGCGGGGAGGGTGAGGAGGGTTGTGGGGTGACGGCCGTGCTGCTGATACCCTTCCGCCCAGGCCTGGTGGCTGCCCCCGTGATAGGGAGAAAGGATGAGGATTTTCATTGAGCTAAATTGTGCACCCTCTCGAAGGTTGATGCAATCGAGAGGGTGCTATTTTCAATCAAGGTAAAAAAATTATTAGGGTTTTAAGACAATAATCGTTGTGCCGTCGCTGTCGCCGTCGGGGTCGGTGTTGGCGGCGGGGTTATAAGTCAGCGTTGCATGGCTGATGTTGGTAACGGTGAAGGTAACATCTTTTGTTCTCTTGGGGATATCACTTTCGGTAATATCGCAAGTGCCATCGCTGGCGGTGACACATATACCTGAGCCGGCAGCGCCATTGCTCCAACTGCCGTTGACGGTCGCACCTTGAACGGGGGCGCCATTGTTGTCAACGACGAGGATGGTGACAACGGCCGTCCAGGTTCCGCCGTTATTAATGCTTATGCCATCCAAATCGGCGACATGCATCGTCGTAGCTGCACCGGGGGTTGGGGTCGGCGTTGGCGGGACAGGTGTATTGGTGGGTGTTGGCGTATTGGTGGGCGTGGGTGGAACCGGCGTATTTGTCGGCGTCGGCGTATTCGTTGGGGTGTTTGTCGGTGTTGGGGTGGCGCCGCCTAAAAAGTCAAAGCCAACCAGCAGGAAATCATGGTCTGACGAGCCGAACATGCTGGTGTCGGAGAGATGGGAGGCGGGCCAATCGGCGTTAATGTGCCGGGGGGCGACGGTCCGAACCAGCCCATTGAGGGCATCTGAAACAAGCAAATGGTCCAAAGTTTGAGCGATGCCGTTGAAGATGTAGCTGTAACGGCCGATGCTGCCCTGTCCGGTGGAGGGCGGCCCCATCAAATCATCCCAGACATTGGTTAAGACGCCATTTGTCTGGTCTAGGACGTCGAGGGGGTCGGAGTTGTAATAGTCGTTCAGGTCGCCCATGACGATGACGTTGGCATTGGGATCGGCCGTTAGCAGTCCATCTACCAGATTGTCGACATGCTCGGCCTGC
>JABAOG010035079.1_pt1 | contig 10133 bp, 14 predicted proteins | sample 7062131 | NCBI WGS metagenome assembly JABAOG01 (sample SAMN14538629, study PRJNA623070) | marine sediment metagenome | biome: marine biome [ENVO:00000428]; feature: marine pelagic biome [ENVO:01000023]; material: deep marine sediment [ENVO:00002113] | place: India: Arabian Sea | collected... | reverse complement strand
AGATAGCCCACGCCCGGCAGGCGGTCGGGAATCAGGTCGTCGGGCTCGGTGAAGTAGGTCAGCGCGTTCAGCACCCGCCCGCGGTGCTCGCCCTCGAGCTTCCAGACCTTGTCCTCGAGCATGTCGATCAGGGTCTTGAGCACGTCGATGCGCTCGCGCACGAAGGCGGGCGCCGTGTTGACGGCGACGCTCGTGACGAGGCCGGTCGCGGCGCGGATCACACTCGTCTCGTCGACGTCCGCGCTCTTCTCCCGGGCGCGCGAGAGGCGGTCGCGAAAGTAATCGAGATCCGCCGTGGAGAGCTCAAACGTTACCGAGAGCGTGTTGGCCTTCGCCATAGGATCCGTTCCTGCGCTGATCAGACTTGCGATGGAGCTATTCGTCCCCTGTCCGGGGGCGGCGCGCAAGCGGCCTGCTCCTGTCTCGCTCCCGCGGCCCCGCGCGCCGCTCAGGCCCGCCACTTGATCGAGCAGCCCATGGACGCGCGCTGAGCGGTCGGCGGCGCCTCCCCGCGCGCCGCCGCCGTCATGGCGTCGACGAGCTCGCGGGCGTCGCCGGCCGCCGCCGGCCGGCCCGGCGTCGTCGCGTTGAGACGACCGCGGTAGACGAGCTTCAAGTCCTTGTCGAAGCCGAAGAAGTCGGGCGTGCACACCGCGCCGTACGCGCGCGCCACGGCCTGGCTCTCGTCGACGAGATAAGGCGCGTCCAGCCCGTGCTTCGCCGCGAAGCGAGGCATCTCGGACGGCGCGTCCTCGGGATAGGCCGTGTAGTCGTTGGGCATGACGAGCGCGACGCCGACCCCGGCCTCCTTCAGCGCCGCGATGTCGCGGCCGAGCTGATCGGCGATCGCCTTCACATACGGACAATGGTTGCAGATGAAGGCGACGACCAGACCGTCGGGCCCCCTCGCCTCGTCGCGCGTGACGACGCGGCCTTGCGCGTCCGCGAGCGCAAAGTCCGGCGCGAGCGTCCCGATCTCAGGGGCGGGGGTCTCGAGCAGTGCCATGGCGCAATCCTTCTCGGCGGCCTGACGGAGGGCGGCACAATAGCGATCGGGACGCGGATTGCGAACAACCACCCGCTCTCGCCGTGCGAAAGGACTTGCTAAGGCGCCCGCAAGAAGCGAAAGTGCGCGCGCTCGGGCGGCAGCTATGGCCCGGGAGTGACTTTCACGCCGACGCGTCAGGTGAGTACGAGGCCGCGCGCCCACTGAGAATGAACTTCCCGAAGATGACCTGAGCATGCCCGCGGACGCACCGGTCGAGAGCCGGGCGGCCGCTGTTTCGCGTCTCGGAGACCCGAGCGCACCACCTCTTGGGAAGGAGCTCCCATGGCGACCGGCACGGTCAAGTTGTTCAACACCACCAAAGGCTTCGGCTTCATCACGCCGGACGACGGCGGCAAGGACGTGTTCGTGCACATCTCCGCCGTCGAGCAATCGGGACTGACGACGCTGTCTGAGAATCAGCGGGTCAAGTTCGACACCGAGCCCGATCCGCGCGGCAAGGGGCCGAAGGCGGTCAACCTCTCCCTCGCCTGATCGCGACGGGCGGCGCAGCCGACGGCTGCATGACCCTCTCGAGCGGCGGCGGCGCGACGGCGTCGCCGCCGTTTTCGCACCCGGCGCGGCGACGCGCGATTGGTCCGCCCGGCGGGCTTGGCTAACGTCTACGCGGAGAGACTGGGAGACGGGCTGATGGACAGCCTTTGGCAGGTCGAGCTCTTCGAGGTCCCCTTCGCCTTCATCGGGCTGTGGATCGCGGCCGGCGTCCTCGCGGGCTTTTTCGTTCTCGGGCGCCGGCCTTTGGGAATCCTGGGCGACCTGATCATCGGCGTGATCGGCGGCGGAGTCGCCGGCTGGGTGGCGAGCAAGTCGGACATCATGTTCGCCGACTTCATTGACGGCGTGGACCAATCGACGGCGCGCTACATCGGCGAGTTCGTCACCGCTCTCATAGGCGCGTTCGTCGTGGTGCTTCTCGTCCGGGTCGTCTACGCGCGCAAGCCCGCCTCCTGACGAGGGGAACCGCCCGCCGCGAGCGATCGTTCTTCCGCGTGCGCTGCAGCACGCCCGTCGCGCGCACGTCATTGGCCCGCGGCGAAAATGTGGTCATCGTCCACCGGGAACGGGAAGGGGACGCCCATGGACGCCATCTTCGGCTCGCTCGACGCCTTCTTGAGCTCGCTCGAAGGCGTGCGGTTCGGCGGCATCGAGGTCACGACGCTCGCGACCTGGTTCGCGGCGGGCATCGTCGCCAGCTTCCTCCTCATGGGGCGCCGCCCGATCGGACGGCTGGGGGACATGATCGTCGGCGTGCTCGGCGGGCTCCTGGGCGGCTGGGCGAGCGAGACGACGGGGGTTAAGCTCTCGAGCCTGATCAGCGGCCTGGACGACGGGGCCAGGACGCTCGTGGGCGAGTTCCTGACCGCCGTGGCGGGCGCGATCGTCGTGCTGCTCATCTTGCGGGTCCTCCTCCGACGCGGAGGCTGATCCGCCGACGGGCCACGATCTGGTCGACGACCGGTCCGCTCCTGTCCTAGACTTGCTCCTTGCGCGACAAGCGCAACTCACGGGACGGGGTAACATGGAAGCGCTCAACAACATTGTGGCCACGCTCGGCGTGGACTTGACCACGGCGGGCATATGGCTCGGCGCGGGCTTCGTGCTTGGGCTGATCATGGTCGGACGCCGGCCGCTGGGGCTGTTCGGGGACATCCTGCTCGGCCTGGTCGGCGGGGCGGCTGGCGGCTGGGCGTTCGAGCGCTTCGGGGGCGAGACGTCGACCTCGGCAAGTACGCGGGGCAGATCGCGGCCAGCCTCACGCCCGAGAACGCGCACTACATCGGCGCGTTCGCGGAGGCGTTCATCGGCGCGCTGGTGCTGCTGATCCTGGTGCGGCTGTTCGTGCGCACCTGAGCGCTCACCGGACCGGACGCAGCGCGAGGCTGCTGAGCGGACCGGCGTAGGCCTCCGCCGCGGCGAGCGCCGACTTCACCAGCGCCCAGCCGATGTCGCGCGCGATGAGATCGTCGTGGAGGACGTCGCACCGNNGAGCGTATCGCGGGGGGTGGCGGCGGGCGTGAGGTCGCGCAGGACGTTCTCCATCTCTCGGCCCGCGCAGCGCTCGTAGACGTCGAGCCCGTTGCGGACCTCCACGTCCGGCATCTCGCGCCTGGCGGCCCAATCGAGGAAGGTCGCCTCGGCGCGGCTGCGCACGGCGCTCATCAGCGCCTCGATCTCCCCGCGCCGTTCCGGGGGGACGAGATCGACGAGCCGCAGCCCGGGCGCGAGGCGCTTGAGCAGGAGCGTCGCCTCCACGGCGTCGCGCGCGATTTGGGTGGCCGCGGCGCTCTCGATGAGCGCGCGCACCCCCGGCCCGACGTCCGACATTCACCTCTCCCCCGGCCGACCGCGTGGGCGCGCGCCCTCCTCGACGTCTAGGCCGATCGGAAGGGCGCGACCGCTTGGCGGAGCATGCTACCGCATGCCCGCGCCCGCGCCCTCTCAGATGTCGGAAATATCCCCTGCTGCGTGCGCGCGGACCATCTCGTCGCGCACCACGCGAGCCGCCGCCGCCACGATCGCGCGCGCGACGTCCCGCAACGGCACGTCCCAGGCGAAGTCGCGGTCCCAGCGGCTGCACTCCTCCACGAACGCCCGCGCCATGGCGGCGGGGCTCGCCCCCGACAGCGCGGCGCGGACTCGCCGCGGCTCGAGCCGGCCGACGACCCCGGCGAGACGGCGCCCCGCCCGCCGAAGCTCGCTCTCGGGCGCGCCGACGCGCTCCGTCCAGGCGCGCAGCCGCCTTCGCGCGGCCTCCACCGCCGCCGCGTCCGCTCCTTCTCCGCCCCCGGACCTCACGCTCGCCAGCGCCACCGCGAGCACGCGGGCGCCGTCGACGCCCTCCGGTTCGCCGGACGGGCCATCGTCGTCGGATTCGGAGGAGGAGCGATCGGGCATGCAAGCTCTTGTACCCCAGCGCTCGGCGGAAGCGCGAGAGCCTGATGAGGGGGCGCTCTGGCTCTAGTCTCGCGCCGTGGCGCCGGCGTCACCAGTCCGCCGACCGGGGCGCGCCCGCGAACAGCTCCCGCAGCCGCCGGCGCGTGCCGTCCGTGACGTCCGCGGGCGCGCCGTGCGGCTCGAACCAGCCGACCTCGGCGATCTCCGCGTCGGACGGGCGCGGACCCAGGCTGCTCGCGCGCCCCCGGTAGAGGAGGAGGTGGTCGCCGGGATGCTCGACGAAGTTGGCGTAAAGCCCGACGAGCTCGAGCGCCCCTTCCAGCACGGCGTGGGCTTCCTCCTCGAGCTCGCGGCGGGCGGCGTCCGCGGCGTGCTCGCCGCGCTCCACGCCGCCCCCGGGGAAGTGCCAGCCGGGCTTGTAGACGTGGCGGATCAGCGCGACCCGTCCGTCTCCGTCGACCGCGACCACCCGAGCCCCCAGCGTCACGCCGCGATGGATGCGCCACCACTGGCGAACGAGCGGCTCGGACAGACGAAACAGCGCATGGCGGGACGACATCGACGATCTCGGACGGCGGCGGCTGGATGATCGGAGCGAAGATTGGCCCACGGACCGCGGACAGGTTACAAGGCGCGCCAAGACTCTCCCTGGCGCACGGAGCAGGCGATGGGCGACTGGCTTCCCCTCTTCATCATCTTGGGCTTCGTGTTCGTGCTCGGCGCGCTCAACATCATCGAGTACAAGCGCCTCGACTAGGGCTGTCCAGCCCCTCGGCGCGTCCGCAGGGCGGCGGCGCGCGCCGTCGCGGCGAGAGTCGGGCTCGCGCCCGCCCAGGTCGCCACGGCCTCCGTCAGGGCCGTGACGTCGATCGGCTTGAACAGGCAGGCGTCCATGCCCGCCGCGAGGGCGTCGGCCTCGACCCGCGGACGCACGTCCGCGGTCAACGCCACGATCGGCGCCTTGCCCCGGCCGTGGCGCAGCCGGCGGATCCGCCGCGCCGCCTCGAAGCCGTCCAGCCCCGGCATGCGCAGGTCCATGAGCACGAGATCGAAGCGTTCGGCGTTGGCCGCCAGCACGGCGTCGCGTCCGTCGCTCACGAGCGTCACCCGATACCCGAGGCCGGAGAGAATGATCTCGACCAGCCTCCGGTTCGCCGGATTGTCTTCCGCCACTAGGATCTTCGGCGCGGGCTCAGCCGCCTCCGCCGACGTCGCCGTCACCTTCGCCTCGCCGTCCTCTCGCCACCGATGCCGCGATCCAAGGGTTGATCATTAGCGCGATTCGCCCCTGACGGCGTGGCCGCTTTCCCCCCTCGCGCAGCGCTTGCGAGCACGCCCATTCACTTTGCGCACAGCGTGCAAGTCCGCTATCAGCGCGTGCCGCTCAATCCTTCCCCAGCGCACGCGACCGACAGGCCCGCCACCGCACATGTCGCTCCTCGCCCTCTCCACCGCGCTGCTGGCCGGCTTCATCGTCCTCATGTTCGCCGGGGACGTGCTCGTGCGCGGCGCCGCGGCGCTGGCGCGCCGGGGAGGCCTGCCGCCGCTCATCGTGGGGCTCACCATCGTCGCCTTCGGCACGTCGGCGCCGGAGATGTTCGTCACCGTCCAGGCCGTGCTCTCGGGGGCGCCCGGGCTGGCGATCGGCAACGTGGTGGGCTCGAACATCGCCAACGTCCTGCTCGTGCTCTCCATCCCCACAGTGCTCGCCGCCGTTCCGACGCAGCTTCCCGCCGTCCGCCGGAACACCGTGATCATGGTCGTCGCCAGCGCGATCTTCGTCGCGCTCTCGATCGGCGGCGTGCTCGACGCCTGGCGCGGCGCGGCGCTCCTCGCCGGCATCCTCGCCTTCACCCTCATGCAGATCCACCACGCCCGCACCCATCGCAGCGATCCCGACGTGCGCGAGCTCGCCAAGATCGACGCCATGCCCGGGATGCCCAAGAGCTGGCCGCGCATCTGGATCTACATCCTCGTCGGTCTGGCCGGCCTGCCGCTGGGCGGCATTCTCATCGTCCGCGGGGCGACCGGCCTCGCGGAAGTCCTCGGCGTGCCGAGCGTGTTCATCGGGCTCACCGTCGTGGCGGTGGGCACCTCGCTGCCCGAGCTGGCGACCTCCGTGATCGCCGCGGCGCGCAAGCACGCCGAGGTGGCGATCGGCAACGTGGTGGGCTCGAACATCTTCAACCTCTTCATGGTCGGCGGCGCCGCCGGGCTGGCGGGCGACGTGCCGGTGCCCGACACCTTCTTCGGCTGGGACTTTCCGGTGATGGTGCTGAGCGCCGTCGCGCTGCTCGCCATCGTGCTGCTGCGGCGGCGCATCGGCTGGGCGACGGGGCTCGCGTTCTTCCTCGCCTATGTGGTCTACATCGTCCGCTTGGCGCAGATCGAAGGCGTAATCTGAGAGGAGGAGCGCCCGTGAGCGACGGCGGCGGCGTGCTGATCACCGGAGCGGGCGCGCGCGTGGGCCGCGTGGTCGCGCTCATGCTCGCGCGCGCCGGCTGGGACGTCGCGGTGCACTACAACCAGTCCGAGGCGCCTGCGCGCGAGACCGCCGAGGAGATCGCCGCCGCGGGCGGACGCGCGGTCTGCGTGGGCGCCGACCTCGCGGAGCCGGCGGGGCAGGACCGCCTCGTGCCCGCGGCGGCCGAGGCGCTCGGCCGGCCGCTCACGGCGCTCGTCAACAACGCTTCGGTGTTCCGCGACGACCGGCTCGCGCGCCTCTCGCGCGCAGGCTGGGACCGGCACATGGAGGTGAACCTGCGCGCGCCGTGCTTCCTCGCCAAGGCGTTCGCCGCGCAGCTGCCGGCGGGGGCGCGTGGCGCGATCGTGAACGTCATCGACCAGCGGGTGAAGAAGCCGACCCCGCAGTTCTTCTCCTATTCCGTCTCCAAGGCAGGCCTCGCCTGGGCGACCATGACGATGGCGCAGGAGCTGGCGCCGCGGATCCGGGTGAACGCCGTGCTGCCGGGGCCGACGCTCAAGAACCCGCGCCAGTCGGACGCGCAGTGGGCGCGCGAGCTCGCCGCGACGCTCACGGGCGCGGGCAGCCCGCCCGAGGACGTGGCCGTGGCGGTGGCCTATCTGCTCTCGGCCTCCTCCGTGACCGGAGAGCTGCTGGCGGTCGACGGCGGCCAGCACCTGATCTGGCGCACCGCCGACGCCTGGGGTGAGGGCGCCCTTCGCGACGACGCCGAGCCCGACGCTCCCGGGAGAGACCGCCCATGAGCCGCGCCCCCGCTCCCCGCCCCCTGCCCATGCGGCCGCAGGCCTACCGCCCCCGGATCAAGGCGGCCGAGACCGCGCCCGCGTCCTGGACGGTGTTCATCGAGGGCCTCGAGGTGTCCGCCTCGATCGGCGTGCATCCTCACGAGTACGAGACGCGCCAGCACGTGCTGGTGGACGTGACGCTCGACATGACCGGCGCGCCCACGCCCAAGCACGACCGCCTCGCGGAGACCGCCGACTACGAGGCGCTCGCGAGGGCGATCGAGGCGATGGCGCGGGAGGGCCATGTCCAGCTCGTGGAGACCCTGGCGGAGCGGATCGCGCGGGCGGCCTTGAAAGACGCCCGGGTGGTCAAGGCGCGCGTGCGGGTGGCCAAGCCCGCCGCGCTGGCGAGCGCGCGCGCGGTGGGCTGCGAGGTGGTGCTGGAGCGGGGGTGACGCGCGACGGCCGCCATGGACGGCGCGCGCCCCGTCGTGCTCGTCAACGCCCCGGTCCCACGCTCACTTCGTGGACGGACTGATGTCGACCGCGACGGCTTGACCGAACGTGATCAGCACGCGCTCCCCCGACGTGCGCGCCGCTGCGAAGTCGCGCATCTCGGGCTGCACGACCGCGGTCTCGACGGTTCCGTCCGGCATGACGAACGTCGCGACCCCCGTGCGGTCGTCGTAGGACACGAACTCGACCACGAGCTCGCCGACGACGGCGGCTTCCACGCCCGGCCTCTCGCCCTCCTCGGCCCGGGTCACGCCGCCGACGGCGCTCGGCTCGCCTGTGTCGGCGTCCGACGCGAGGCCCACTTCGACCGTCTCGTAGTAGGAGATCGTCATCGTGTCGCCGGGCTGAACCTGGTCGAGATTGCGGACGTCCCGCCCGGCGGTGAACGTGGTCGTCTCGCCATCCTCGGTGGTGATGACGACCTCTCGCGTATCCAGGTCCACGCTGTCGATGGTCGCCTTCATCTCGGCGACATGCTCGCGCGAGGCGGTCTCGGTTCCGGCTTTGGCCGCGGCCTCGGGCTCAGCCGCCGCCTGGCCGGCGGGGGAGATGCTGAGCGCGAGCGTGGCGATCGCGAAACGCAAGCGCGGTCGGACGTGCAACATGATCGGTTTCCTGTTCGAATGGTTCGAGCGCGACGCCTCGGGGGGCCAATCGCCCTCGAGCGTCCGCAAAGACGAACGGTTTCGACGCCAAAGCGTTCCTGCGACTGACGGCTGGGCTGCCGAAGGGCAGGCCCCGGCAAGCTGAGGACGCCTCTACTTGCATCTAACAACCAGCCCACGTCATCCCGGACGCCGCGAAGCGGCGANNNNAGGTCCCGGCTCTCCGGCGCTGCCGCGCCTACGGCCGTGATGACGTGAAATGGTTGGGTTGCGGCTATCATCGAACCCGACGATCGGGGCGACGGCCCGTCTCGCATGCTGGCGGCCACTGCTCGCCGCTCGTGGCGATGTGGCGCACTTCCCCCCAGGAGACGTCCGTCGCCGCCAGCGCTCCCGCCTGCGCAGCGAAAGCCCTATCTTAGGCCCATGCCCTCGCCCGACCACACGGCTCCCGGCCCCGCCGCCCTCCTCACGCCCGAGGAGCGCGCCGGGCGCACCGGGCCGGAGATCATCAAGGACCACGTCAAGCGCCTGCCCGGCAAGCCCGGGGTCTACCGCATGCTCGATCGCGCCGGCGACGTGCTCTACGTGGGCAAGGCGCGCAACCTGAAGGCGCGGGTGGAGAACTACGTTCGCTTCGGCGGACACACCGCGCGCATCGCGCGGATGANNGCGCGACGACAAGTCGTTCCCCTACATCCTGATCCGCCGCGACCACCCCGCGCCGCAGGTCATGAAGCACCGCGGCGCGCGCAGCAAGCCGGGCGACTACTTCGGCCCGTTCGCCTCGGCCAAGGCCGTCGGGCGGACGATCAACACGCTGCAGAAGGCCTTTCTCATCCGCTCGTGCACGGACTCGGTCTACGAGAACCGCACCCGGCCGTGCATGCTCTATCAGATCAAGCGCTGCGCGGCGCCGTGCGTGGGCTACGTCACGCTCGAGCAGCACGCCGCGCTCGTCGACGACGCCGAGGCGTTCCTCTCGGGCAAGTCCGACGAGCTCCGCAGGCGCCTGCAGGCGGAGATGCGGCAGGCGGCGGAGGATCTGCAGTTCGAGACCGCCGCGCGCCTCAGAGACCGCATCCGCGCGCTCGCGCCGATCACCACCACCCAGGGCGTCAATCCCGAGGGCGTCGAGGAGGCGGACGTCATCGGCGTGCACCAGGAGGGCGGGCAGACCTGCGTGCACGTCGTGTTCATCCGCGCCGGGCAGAACTGGGGCGACCGCGCCTTCTTCCCCCGCCACGACAAGGAGGCCGACGAGGCCGCCGTGCTGGAGGCCTTCATCGGCCAGTTCTACGATGACAAGCCGATCCCGCGCTGCGTCTACCTCTCCCACCGGCCCTCCAACTGCGAGCTCTTGGAGGAGGCGCTCTCCTTGAAGGCCGGCCGGCGGATCGAGCTGCACCGCCCGCAGCGCGGCGAGAAGACCCGGCTCGTCGAGCACGCCCGCCGCAACGCCCAGGAGGCGCTCGCGCGCAAGATGGCCGAGAGCGCGAGCCAGGCGCGGCTGCTCGCAGGCGTCGCCGAGGCCTTCGACCTGCCCGAGCCGCCCGCGCGGATCGAGGTCTACGACAACTCCCACATCCAGGGCGCCAAGGCCGTGGGCGCGATGATCGTGTCGGGGCCCGAGGGCCTCGAGCGCAGCGCCTACCGCAAGTGGAACATCAAGTCGGAGGACCTCGCGCCCGGGGACGATTACGCGATGATGCGGGAGGTGCTGCGGCGGCGGTTCGCGCGGTTGCTGAAGGAGGGCGGAGACAGCGGCGGCGACCAGCCCCCTCGCGAAACCCCGAACGGAAGCGGCGATCCGCTTCCCCCTCCCCTCGAGGGGGAGGGGG
>JABAOG010022588.1_pt1 | contig 10136 bp, 11 predicted proteins | sample 7062131 | NCBI WGS metagenome assembly JABAOG01 (sample SAMN14538629, study PRJNA623070) | marine sediment metagenome | biome: marine biome [ENVO:00000428]; feature: marine pelagic biome [ENVO:01000023]; material: deep marine sediment [ENVO:00002113] | place: India: Arabian Sea | collected... | reverse complement strand
TCGATGGACAGGATCTCGTAGGCCGTCCCGGAGTCCAGCCCCTTGCCCAGCACGGTCTTGGAGATGTCGTCCGGGTTCTCCAGCACCGCCTTGTGGGATGCGCTGGACCCGATCGTCGAGACGATGCCCTCACCGACCCGGGCCAGGATCGTGTCCTCCCCGGCCCCGCCGACCAGCCGGTTGATGTTCGCCCGCACCGTGACCCGCGCGATGGCGATGAGCTGGATGCCGTCCTTGGCCATGGCGGCGACCTTCGGCGTGTTGATCACCTTGGGGTTCACCGAGACCTTGACGGCCTCGAGCACGTCGCGGCCCGCCAGGTCGATGGCGGCCGCCTGCTGGAACGGCAGCTCGATGTTCGCCTTGTCCGCGCTGATCAGCGCCTTCACCACCCGGTCCACGTGGCCGCCGGCCAGGTAGTGGGCCTCGAGCTGCTTCGTGTTCAGGTTCAGCCCCGCCTTGGTGGCGGCGATGAGGGGCCGGACCACGGCCGCGGGATTCACCTTCCGGAGCCGCATCCCCACCAGGTCGCCGATCCCGACCCGCACGCCGGCGAAGACGGCCTCCACCCAGAGCCGGACGGGGACCGCCCAGACCAGCACAATGATCAGGATCGCGACGCCGACCAGCAGGAGCGGCGTCAGATAGACTACACCATCCATGGTCCAGACTCCGGTCTGAGAGATTCAGTCACCCACCGGCGCGCCGATCTCATTCGGCCGGCGCGGCGGGTTCGGTCTCGTCCACGGCACGCACCACGTGGCGGTAGCCCTCGGCCCGGACGATCTCGATGGTCGTCCCCGCCGTCAGCCACCCTTCCTCCGCCACGATGTCCACCCGCTCCTCGCCGAAGCGGCCGACGCCCGCCGGCCGCAGATCGGTCAGCGCCGTCCCCTTCTGCCCCACCAGCTCGACGCGGACCGAGGCCGACAGGTACCCCACGTCCCGACCCGTGTCCTCCCCGAGCAGGATGCCCGATCGCCGCAATCGGCTGTTCGACGGGAGCGTCCGGACGATGGCCCACGCGCTCACCAGGACGATCAGCACGGACGAGGACAGGATCATCGCGGCCTGGCTGTAGTCGACCAGGGTGGACAGGCTCCCCACCAGGCTCAGGTAGATGCCGCCCAGGATCCCCCCGATCCCCAGGATCCCGAAAACGCCGAACCCGGGCACCACGAAGACCTCGATCCCCAATAGGGCGAGCCCGATGACGAGGAGGATGATCTCTTCCCAACCCGCCAGGCCCACGAGGTAGTGTCCGCCGAAGAAGAGGGCCAGGGAGATGCCGCCCGCCGCGCCCGCCAGTCCGAACGTCGGGGTCTTGATCTCGATGAGCAGCCCCAGGAAGCCCAGGGACAGGAGGAACGGAGCCACGAGCGGGTGCGTCAGGAAGCGGACGACCCCCTCGGCCCAGTTGAGCTGCGAGTCGACCACGCGGTCCGCGCCGATCCCGGCCTGCCGGAGCAGGTCGTCGAAGTCGCCGACGGAGCGGGCGTAGCCGAGCCCTTCGGCTTCCTCCGTGGTCAGGGACAGGAGCTTGCCCCGCTCCACGACGCCCTCCACCTCGACGCTCTCGTCCACCATGGCCTCCGCCACGGCGGGGTCCAGTCCGCGTCGCTCGGCCAGCGCCCGCATCTCGCTGCGCATGGCGCTGACGATCTTCTCCGGCGCCTTCTCACCCTGCCCCGTCACCGGTGTGGCGGCGCCCATCACCGCCCCTTCCCGCATGTAGACCTCGTCGGCGGACAGCGCGATCATGGCGCCGGCGGAGAACGCCCGCCGGTTGACGTACGCGTACACCGGGATCTCGGCGTCCTCCACCGCGTTCACGATTCGCTGTGCGGCGTCGACCCGTCCGCCCGGCGTCTCCAGCTCCAGGATCGCCGCGGCGGCGCCGGCCGCGGCGGCATCACCGAGACTCCGCTCGACGAACGGGGCCAGACCGAGCTCGATCACGCCCGTGACCGGGATCCGGTAGACGGTGGCCCCGCCCTCCAGGGCCACCGGGGCCTCCCGCCCGCACCCCATGGGGCCGAGGAGGGCCGCCAGCGCCAGCGCGCTCAGCGCGAGCCCCCGCGTGACCGTGGCCGGGTTCGTCATCGTCCCTCCGCCAGCTGAATCGCGTAGTACGCCCGCTGGATCGCCAGCAGGTACTCGCCCTCTTCTACGGCCCGGGCGGCCCAGTCCTTCAACCGGTCCGCCCGCTCGAGGGCGGGCTCGTCCTGGACCTCGACCGCCAGCGCCCCGGCGCGGCGGATCGCCGCCTCCGCCTCCTCCGCCATGACCCGAGCCACGTAGCGCGGCGTGGTCTCCACCAGCGTGGAGCCGGCCAGCAGCAGATGGTAGACGCGGTCCTGATGGGTGGCGCTGACGTCCGCGCTCCGGAGCTGCTCGCGGGCCTGCGACAGCCGGCGCTCCACCGCCGGCATGGACAGGTGCCGGAGCATGGACTCCGCGGTGGCCAGCCAGTCATCGGTGCGCTGGCGCACCCGGATCCACTCGCCCGGCGGCAGCGACTCCACCAGCACCGGTAGGGCGTAGGCGATGGCCAGCCGGCGGCGCGCCTCGCTCCGCGACCCTCCCGGGGCCACGCCCGCGGCCCACAGCTCCCGGGCCCGGACCAGGATCGCCTGGTCCCTGGGCTCGCCTACGGCCGCACCGTCCAGGAGCTCGGGGAGCATGGGAAGCGCCTCGGCGGACCGCATCACCGCCTCCGCCTCGGCGGACTCGAGGAGGGCGTCCGGGTCCGTGACGTCGTCTCCGCAAGCGCCGGTCAGCGCGAGCGCGGCGGCCAGTGTCGTCGGCAGGATGAACCGGTGTCTCAAGCTCGACTTCCGGAGTGTGGTGGACGCTGTTCAAAGCTATTTCCGCTAGGGATATCCGGCAACCGCGCGGGGTTGACCGCGGCTTCCGGCGGCCCGTAGGTTGCGGTCTGTACCAAAGGCGGACGCGCCCTCGGCCCCCCGACGGGCGCGTTCTATTATTCTCGCACCCGATCACGGACCCCTATCCGGAGGCAAGGCAATGGCGAACGCCACTGCGACGGACCCCCATCAGGAAGCGAAGCAGCAGGAGAAGGAGTCTCTCGTCCACTTCCGCGCCAGGGACGGCGTCGCCGTCCTGACCCTCGACGATCCCCCGGCCAACACGTACACCTACGCCATGATGCGGCAGCTCGACGACGCGATCCTGCGCGCCCGCATGCGCGACGACGTGCACGTGATCGTGATGACCGGCGAGGGCGACAAGTTCTTCTCCGCCGGCGCGAACATCCAGATGCTCGACGAGGTGACGTCCGGCTTCAAGTACTGCTTCTGCCTGCACGCCAACGAGACGCTGAAGCGGCTCGAGCAGACGCCGAAGCTGGTCATCGCCGCGCTGAACGGCCACACGGTGGGCGGCGGGCTCGAGATCGCCATGGCCGCCGACATCCGGATCGCCCGCAAGGACGGCGGCAAGATCGGCCTGCCCGAGGTGAACCTGGGCGTGCTGCCCGGCACCGGCGGGACCCAGCGGCTGGCGCGGATCGTGGGCAAGTCGAAGGCCATCGAGCTCATGGCGAACGGCACGACGTTCGACTTCGAGACCGCACGGGACTTCGGGCTCGTGAACGAGATCTACGACGTCGACTCCAGCGACGACTTCAAGGAGCAGGTCATCGAATACGCGAAGTCGTTCGCGCCGCCGAATCGCGCCGGGAAGGCGGTCGGCATGATCAAGCGCTCGGTGCAGACCGGGTGGGAGCTGCCCCTGGCGGAGGCGCTGGCCGTGGAGCGGGAGCTCCAGCAGCAGCTGTTCCAGAGCGAGGACGCCCGGGAGGGGATCCGCAGCTACATCGAGAAGCGGAAGCCCGAGTTCAAGGGCCGATGATCGACAATCGATGATCGACAATCGATAATCGATGATCGTGATCGATCCTCCCTCATCCCGTTAGACCACGCACAGGCATGGCTTCGACAGAGACAGAGACCGGTCGCGCCGCTCCCGACCTGCTGTACATCGGCGGCGAATGGACGGCGGCGGCCGGGGGCGGCACGCTGGACACGTACAACCCGGCGACGGGGTCGCTGCTGGCCTCCGTCGCGGAGGCGGAGGCGGCGGATGTCGACGCGGCCGTGGCGGCGGCGCGGGCCGCGGCGGACCCGGACTCGGAGTGGCGGCGGCTGGACGCCATCGACCGGGGCGAGCTGGTTGCGGAGCTGGGCCGTGCCATCGAGGCCCGGGCCGAGGAGCTGACCCGGCTGGAGACCCTGGACAACGGCAAGCCGCTGCGGGAAGCCCGCATCGATATCGACCAGGCGGTGGACGCGTTCCGCTACTACGCCGGCTGGGCGTCGAAGCTCGAGGGGGAGACCATCCCCGTGCGTGGCCGGGTCCTGAACTACACGATGCGGGAGCCCGTCGGGGTGGTCGGCGCCATCATCCCCTGGAACTTCCCGCTCCTCATGGCCGCCTGGAAGGTCGCCCCGGCCCTGGCGTGCGGGAACGCGGTCGTCCTCAAGCCCGCGGAGCAGACGCCGCTGACGGCGCTGGAGCTCGCGGCGCTGGCCGCCGAGGTGGGGCTCCCGGCCGGGGTCCTGAACGTCGTGCCTGGATACGGCCAGACGGCCGGGGCGGCCCTCGTGGCGCACCCGGACGTGGACAAGATCGCGTTCACCGGCTCGACCGCGGTGGGCAGGCGGATCATGCGCGAGGGCGCCGACACGCTGAAGAAGGTCTCGCTGGAGCTGGGCGGCAAGTCGCCGAACATCGTGTTCGAGGACGCCGACCTGGACGCCGCCGTGCGCGGCGCGTTCAACGGGATCTTCTACAACGCCGGGCAGTGCTGCACGGCGGGGTCGCGCCTTCTGGTCCAGGAGTCGATCCACGACGCGTTCATGGACCGCCTGGTGGAGCGGGTGTCCCGCCTCGAGCCCGGGGACTCACTGGCTCCCAAGCGGCGCTACGGCCCGGTGATCTCCGAGGAGCAGCTGGAGCGGGTGCTGGGCTACATCGACAAGGGCCGCGAGGAGGGGGCCACGCTGCTGACCGGGGGCGGGCGCGCGGGCGGCGAGGGGACGGGCGGGGGCTACTGGCTCGAGCCGACCATCTTCGACCGGGTTCCGCCCGAGGCGACCATCGCCCGGGAGGAGATCTTCGGTCCCGTCCTGGCCACGCTCACCTTCGAGGACGAGGACGAGGCCGTGGAGCTGGCGAACCGGACGATCTACGGGCTCGCCGCGGCGCTCTGGACCACCGACGTGAAGCGGGCCCATCGCGTCGCGTCCCGCCTGCAGGCCGGCACCGTTTGGATCAATACGTACCACCCGCTGGACGCCGCCTCCCCGTTCGGCGGCTACAAGCAGTCCGGCTACGGCCGCGAGCTGGGCCGGCACGCGCTGGAGCTGTATACCCAGGTGAAGTCGGTTTGGGTGGATCTGCACTGATGGGCTCGCTTCGCTCGCAAACGGCGCGGCGGCGGGCAGATGGCGACGCGCTTCGGGCGCGCGACCGGCTCCACCTCTGGTGTCGACAAGGGGGGGCCGCTCCGCCTCCGGTGTCGCAAGGGGCGGGGAGCTCTTGAGGAGGGGGGTATGAGGGACGCGGTGCTGCTGGACGCGGTTCGGACGCCGGTGGGGCGGCACGGTGGGGCGCTGGCCGCGGTCCGGCCGGACGATCTGGCGGCGGTCGTGCTCCGGGCGGTGCTGGCGCGGACGGGGGTCGCGGCGGGCGAGGTCGAGGACGTGCTGCTGGGTTGCGCGAACCAGGCGGGAGAGGACAACCGGAACGTGGCGCGCATGGCGGCGCTGCTGGCCGACTACCCCATCGAGGTGGCGGGCCAGACCATCAACCGGCTGTGCGGGTCGGGGCTCCAGGCGGTGAATTCGGCGNNGCGGGCGGCGTGGAGTCCATGAGCCGGGCGCCGTGGGTCCTCATGAAGCCGGAGACCGGCTATCCCCGCGGCGTCCCGGAGACGGCGGACACCGTGCTGGGCTGGCGGTTCGTGAATCCGCGCTTCCCGGACCACTGGACGGTCGGCCTGGGCGTGACGGCGGAGAACGTGGCGGACGACCGCGGGATCGGCCGGGAGGCCCAGGACCTCTTCGCGCTGGAGAGCCAGAGAAAGGCCGCGGCGGCCATGGAAGCCGGCCGGTTCGACGCGGAGCTCGTCCCGGTGGAGGTGCCCCGGCGGAAGGGCGATCCGGTGGTGGTGACGGCGGACGAGCACCCTCGCCCCGACACGACGCTGGAGAAACTCGCGTCGCTGCGACCCGCCTTCCGGTCGGGGGGTACGGTCACGGCGGGTAATTCGTCGGGGTTGAACGACGGCGCGGCCGCGCTGCTGGTCACGTCGGAGGCGGCCGCGGCCCGCCTGGGCGTGCGGCCCATCGCCCGATACCTCGCCAGCGCGGTGGCCGGAGTGGAGCCGCACTGCATGGGACTGGGACCGGTGCCCGCGACCCGGAAGGCGCTGGACCGCGCGGGCCTGAGCGTGGCGGACGTCGACCTGGTCGAGCTCAACGAGGCGTTCGCGGCGCAGAGCATCGCGTGCATCGACGAGCTGGGGCTGGACCCGGAGCGGGTCAACGTGAACGGGGGCGCCATCGCCCTGGGCCACCCGCTCGGCTGCTCGGGGGCCCGGATCCTGACCACGCTGGTGCACGAGCTGCGGCGCCGGGGCGGCGGGATCGGGCTGGCGACCATGTGCATCGGCGTGGGACAGGGCATCGCGACCCTCGTGGAGGTCGAGGCCGAATGAGCGGGAACGACGACACCATACGCGTGGACCGGAACGGCAACCTGGGCTGGATCCGGATCAACCGGCCCGAGCGGCTGAATGCGTTCGTGGACGACATGCGCGACCGGATCGCCGACGCGCTCGCCGAGCTGGATGCCGACGACGCGGTCCGCTGCGTCGCCATCACCGGAGAGGGCCGGGCGTTCTCCACCGGCGGCGACGTCCGCTATATGGCCCGGCTGGCCGAGTCCGGGGACGAAGCCCGGTTCCAGGAGCTGGTGCGGAGCGGGATCCGGATCGTGAAGCGGATCGACGCCATGCGGAAGCCCGTGATCGCCGCCGTGAACGGGGCCGCCGCCGGCGCTGGCGCCTCCCTGGCCCTGGCCTGCGACCTCCGAATCGCGAGTCGCAACGCCAGCATCGGCCTCACCTTCACCCGCATCGGGCTCCACCCCGATTGGGGGGGCGCGTACTTCCTGCCACGGCTGATCGGCTCCGCGCTGGCCGCCGAGCTCGTCTTCACCGGCGGGATGATCAACGCGAAGAGGGCCGAACGGCTGGGCCTCTTCAACCGGGTCGTGCCGCCCGACGACCTGGCCGCCACGGTCAGCGGACTCGCCGGGCAGGTGGCGGGGGGGCCGCCCGAGGTCATCGCCGCGGCCAAGCGAACGCTCCGGCGCAGCCTGGCCGCGGACCTGGACGAGATCCTGGAGATGGAGGCCGAGGCGCAGCTCGAGGCGTTCCGGTCCCCGGCCTTCGCCGAAGGGGTGCAGGCGTTCCTCGAGAAGCGCGCGCCGCGCTTCGGGCGCTAGCCCATGGGCTCCGGGGGACGGGTCGCCGTCATCGGCGCGGGCACCATGGGCCACGGGATCGCGCAGGTGGCCGCCATGGCGGGGGCGGAGACCGTCCTGGTGGACCGGACGGAGGCGCTCGTGGAAGCCGGCCTGGAGCGGGTCCGGGCGAACCTGGCCGCGGGCATCGAGCGAGGCAAGGTGGAGCCCGCCGATCGGGACGCGACGCTCGAGCGGCTGACGGGGTCCACCCGGATCGAGGAAGCCGCCGAGGGGGTGGCGCTGGCCGTGGAGGCCGTCCCCGAGCGCCTGGAGCTGAAGCGGGACGTCTTCGCGGCGCTGGAGCGGGCCACACCGGCGCGGGCGATCCTGGCCACCAACACGTCGAGCCTCAGCATCACCCGCATCCAGGACGGACGGGAGCGGCCCGGCAGGATCGTGGGCCTCCATTTCTTCAATCCCGTCCACATCATGAAGCTGGTGGAAGTGGTGCGGGGCGAGGAGACGGCCGAAGCGGTGATCGAGGAGAGCGTCGGCTGGATCCGGTCACTGGGCAAGGAGCCGATCGTGGTGAACGACTCGCCCGGCTTCGCGTCGTCCCGGCTCGGCGTCGCGCTGGGGCTCGAGGCCATGCGGATGCTGGAGGAGGGCGTGGCGTCGGCAGCGGACATCGACACCGCCATGACGCTCGGCTACCGTCATCCCATGGGGCCGCTTCGCCTCACGGACCTGGTGGGGCTCGACATCCGGCTCCACGTGGCCGAGTACCTCCACGAAACGCTGGGCGGAGAGCGCTTCCGGCCGCCACGCATCCTGCGCGAGAAGGTGGAGAAGGGAGAGCTCGGGCAGAAGACGGGTCGGGGCTTCTTCGATTGGAGCGAATGAGCCGCGGGGAGGCGGACATGAAGGAGCTCGAGACGCTGAGGGTCGAGGCGGCGGATGGGGTCGGTACGGTCACCATCGACCGGCCGGAGAAGCGGAACGCGCTGAGCACGCAGGTCCGCACCGAGCTGCTGATGGCGCTGGACACCCTCCGCGCCGACCCCGATGTCCGGGTCGTGGTGGTCACCGGCGCCGGCGAGAAGGCGTTCGTGGCCGGGGCCGACATCGGCGAGTTCGCGGAGCGGACGCCGCTGGAGCAGCGCGCGGCCATGGAGGGTCGCCGGGTGTTCACCGCGCTCGCGGCGCTGCCGAAGCCCACGATCGCGTCCATCAACGGCTACGCGCTGGGCGGCGGGTGCGAGCTGGCGCTGGCCTGCGACCTCCGCNNACCCAGCGGCTGCCGCGGCTCGTGGGCCCTGGCCGGGCCATGCGCCTCATCCTCACCGGGGAGATCATCGACGCCACCGAGGCGGAGCGCATCGGGCTCGTGGACGAGGTCGTCGACGACGACGCCCTGCGGGAACGGACCCGTGAGCTCGCCGCTTCCATCGCCCGACACTCCCCCGTGGCGCTCAAGCTCATCAAGCAGGCGGTCCGGGCCGCCGAGGAGATGCCGCTGGCCGCCGGCCTCGACCTGGAGCGGGAGCTCTTCATCACCGCCTTCTCCAGCCAGGACCGGGTCGAAGGCGTCCGGGCTTTTCTCGAGAAGCGAACGCCTACCTACCAGGGACGCTGACCATGAGCGACGACCTCCTCGGCGGGGGGCCCCGTCCCGGTCGCAAGCCGAACCCTTTCGGCGACGACGATCCGGCCGACCGGGATTCCGGCGACCCCGGCGCGACCATCGAGCACGCCGCGGCGCGGATCCGACGACTCAAGTCCCTGGTGGGCGCCGAAGGGCTCACGCTCTCGGCGACCCGGGAGCTCCTCGACCACATCTCCACGGCACTGGACGCCGTTGCCCGGGCGCTCCGCGAACCGGGCTCGGGAAGGTGACCGAGGTCCGAGGGTAGCCGGAACGGGACCGGCGGGGTCGGACGTAGCCGGAACGCGGCCGGCGCCCGGGCACCGGCCGCGACCCTCAGGCCGCCGGCTGCGACCCCTCCTCCGACCCCCCGGAGATGTTCAGCTCCTCGGCCTCCTCGTCGGGATCGGTGTCCACCGAACCGTCCGGGCGCACCCGCTTCGGGGTCCGCCCGAGCAGACGGACCAGCAGGATCCGCTGCGCCCGCAGGTCGTGACCCATGTCCACCAGCAGCCGGACCAGGTCTCCGCTGCCCCAAAGCACGACCGCGAGCACCGCCGTCCTCGCCGTCTCGCCCAGCAGCGCGGACAGCGCCGACGTCCCGACCATCCGCAGGTCGGCCACGAACCTCGCCGCCAGCGCCACGAACACGAAGACCGCCGCCGCCTTGAACAGCGTCGCGACCCAGTTCAGCCCCGTATAGGGCTCCAGGTCCGTACCCCGGACCGCACCGGGACGCCGCTCCCGGGTCCTCTCCGTTTCACCCATTGACGCCCTTCCACCACAGGTTGTTCCGGGCCACACCGGATGCACGTTCGGGACCACGCCGGGGCCGGGCAGCGGCACGAGAAAAGGCCCCCCGCGACCATGTCGCGGAGGGCCTCGGAGGTCGACGCGGGGCCGTCAGTCGGCGGGATACACCGACACCTGCTTGCGGTCCCGGCCCCGGCGCTCGAACGTCACCACGCCATCCGCCAGGGCGAACAGCGTGTCGTCC
>JABAOG010021199.1_pt1 | contig 10136 bp, 11 predicted proteins | sample 7062131 | NCBI WGS metagenome assembly JABAOG01 (sample SAMN14538629, study PRJNA623070) | marine sediment metagenome | biome: marine biome [ENVO:00000428]; feature: marine pelagic biome [ENVO:01000023]; material: deep marine sediment [ENVO:00002113] | place: India: Arabian Sea | collected... | reverse complement strand
AACCCACGCAGCCCCGCAAACCCTTCGGCGAGCGCGACGACGACGAGCGCAGCCTCCCGTTTGGTGCTTCCCGCCGCCGCCGCGGCGCTGACCCGGCCCCGCCGCCCCTCCCTGACGACGAGAACGTGATCCATGTGCCGCTGGTGCGGGTGCGCCCCCCGGAGCCGGACCCGGACGCAGCCGAGGACTGGCTGGAGGACGACGACACCGACGAGGCTCAGTTCGCGCGGACGTATGCAGGCGGCCCGCCGCTGGTGCGCGAAGANNCCGGTGGACGAGCCCGACGACGACGCGCAGCCTGCCGAGCGCGGCGTTGCACCGCTGCGGCTGCGCGTGCTGCTGCGCACGATGGGCATCGTGTTCGGCTCGGCGTTTCTGGTCGCGACCATGTTCACGTGGTGGACGCCCAATGCGTTCATCCCACCGGAGTCGATCTCGCAGCTTTCTGTCGCGCTGGCGACTCAGTCGAGCTTCAACGCCGTGCCGCTGCCACCCAGCCCCACCGCGCCCGCTACGGTGGTGGGGGAGGTGGTGAACCGGAACATCGGCATCGTCAGCGGGCACCGCGGCGTGAACCCCTCGTCGGGCGAGGCGGATCCCGGCGCGGTGTGCGAGGACGGGCTGACCGAGGCGTCGATCAACGAGGACATCGCGACCCGCGTCGCCGAGCGGCTGCGGCTCGCCGGGTACAACGTCGAGGTGTTCGACGAGTTCGACCCGCGCTTAGCCAACTACGAGGCGCTGGTGATGGTGTCCATCCACGCCGACTCGTGCGAGTACGTGAACGACGACGCGACCGGCTTCAAGGTGGCGAGCTTCTACGAGTCGACGACCCCGAACCAGGACAACGCGCTGGTGCGCTGCCTGATTCAGGAGTACATTCGCGCCACCGGGATGCGCTTTCACCCCAGCGTCACGTTCGACATGACTGACTACCACACCTTCCGCGAGTTGGCCCCCAATACCCCCGGCGCGATCATCGAGGTCGGGTTCCTGTACCTCGACCGCGACCTGCTGACCAACAGCCCCGACCGCCCGGCCAAGGGCATCACGGACGGTATTCTGTGCTACCTGAACGGCGGCGGCCAACCGCCGACGCCGCAGCCGACGGCGAACGTGCCGCCGGTCGAAACCCCTATCCCCTGATTGGGCAAGGATCATCGATGGACCCCGACCGGGAAATTGTCGTCTACACGCGCTCAACCTACTGCCCCTACCAGCGTAAGGCGGAGCGCGTGTTTCAGAAGTACGGGATGGAGCCCCGCACCATCCTGATCGACCGTAACCCCGAGGCAGAGGCGCGGGTTGTAAACTGGACGGGCTTTCGTTCGGTGCCGACCATCATCGTCGCCTGCCGGGGGGAAGACCTGCCCGCCGAGCCGCCCGCGCCGCTGCCCAGAGGGCACAGCCCGCGCGGCGTGGATCGCGGCAGCATGATCACCGAGGCCACCGAGGATCAGCTCGAGCAGTGGCTGGTGAAGCACGGATTAGTCGGGGCCTGAACGTCCGCGGAGTGACTTGAGGATCGGAAACCGCATGCGCTTGAGAGACAAGATCGCGATCGTGACCGGCAGCAGCAAGGGGATCGGCGAGGCGATTGCGCTGGGCTTTGCCGCGGAGGGCGCAGACGTCGTGCTGGCGGCGCGCAGCGAAGACCTGCTGGTGGAGGTCGCGGAGAAGGTGCGTGCGCTGGGCCGCCGTGCGCTGCCGGTCGTTACCGACGTCACCGACGAAGACGCGGTCGTGCGCATGGTGGAATGCGTCAAAGATGCATTCGGGCGCATCGACGTGCTGGTGAACAACGCCGGGGGCGGGGCGTACCGCCCGATCTGGCGTACCCCGCTCAAGACGTGGGAGTGGCTGATGGCGGTCAACCTGCGCGGGCCGTTCCTGTGTACCAAGCACGTGTGGTCGCTCATGCAGGAGAGCGGCGGCGGGTCGATCATCAACATCGGCTCGACCTCCGGCTCGCGCGCCNNGACGGCATCCGCGTGAACATCATCAACCCCGGCAAGGTGCAGACCGGCTTCCGCGGCTCGATCCAGGACGCCGACCCGATTCTCGACGCCGAGGACATCGTCGGCGCGGCGGTGTTCCTCGCCTCAGACGACTCGCACGGCATTCAGGGGCAGGTGATCGAAATGCAGCACCCGCTGGATGGCTTCACCCCGTTCCGGCGCGGGGCGGGGGCGTAGGACGTGACTTGGCGGCCTTCGGGCCCGCTTCTCGACAAACTGGTTGTTCGTCGGTGCGCTTAACCAGTGATACATGTCGCTGTCATGCCCGCATATAACCTCACCCCCTTCCGACCCGCCTGACGGCGGCTCTCCCTCCCCCTCCGTAACTTGCGGAGAGGAGGTACGGCATGCGTGGGATGCGTCGCATCCTGGCATGGCGAGGGGGTGAGGTTATTCCGGAGGCCCCACATGCCCCCTGAGCTAACTTATCTGCTTGGCGTGCTGCTGACCGCCGTCGCGGCGATCCTGCTCGCGGCGTGGCTGATCAGCGGGCGCATCGTGCGCCGCCGCCCACCCGACCTCACCGATACCCCCGACAACTACGGCTTGCCATTCGAGCACGTCACCTTCACCGCGCGTGATGGCGTCGAGTTGGGCGGGCGGCTCACCTCGGAGCGCGGCAGCCAGCGCCCGACCGTGGTGTTCTGCGCCGGGATGTTCGGCAGCATGGACGGCGACGCGCCGCTGGTGCCGCACTTCTGGCGGGCCGGGTTCGACGTGCTCCAGTTCGACTGGCGCGGGCACGGCATCAGCGATGGCCCGCGGGTGACGCTCGGCTTGCGCGAACCCGACGACCTGCGCGGCGCGCTGGACTTCCTGCAGGCGCGCGGCGTGCCCCGCATCGGGCTGATGGGCTTCTCGCTGGGTGGGGCGGTCGCGCTGCGCACCGCCGCCGAGGACCCGCGCGCTGCCTGCGTGGTGAGTGACGGCGGCTTTGCCACGGTCGAGGGCGCGCTGACCGGCGGGGTAGCGGAGCGGCTCGGCGAGCGCACCGCGCGGGTGCTGCGCCCGCTGCTGTGGTTGGTGTTGCGTTTCGTCGAGGTTCGGCTTGGCGAGCGCTTGAGCACTGCCAGCCCGCTGCCCGTGGTCGGGCGGATCGCGCCGCGCCCGGTGCTGATGATCCACGGGGCAGACGACCCGCTGGTGCCGCCCGCCGCGCAGGTCGCGCTGATCGAGGCGTGCCAGCCCCCGAAGGCGCTCTGGCAGGTCGAAGGGGCCGGGCACCGCGAGGCGTACGAACGCGCACCGGAGGAGTACCTGCGGCGCGTGCTGGGCTTCTTCCGGGCCGGGCTGGCCCCCGGCGGCCCCGAATCTGTGGCACAATGGGGTCACAGTGTGGTGGCACACAGCGCGGAGGAGGGCGAGATGGCACACAAGCCGGTTGTGGTCGAACAGCAGGCGCTGGCGGTCAAGCAGAAGTACGAGAGCGAGCTGCTCCGGCGCAAGAACGTGATCGGGGTCGGTGTCGGCTGGCGCACCCGCGGTGGGAAGCGCACCGACGAGGTGACCATCGTGGTCACCGTGACGGACAAAGAGCCACTCGACGCGCTCGACGAGAAGGACGTGATCNNCCCGATAGGTCGGACTCCGATGCTGGCGAATAATGCCGTCCGTTGACGACGAGAACCCTCACCCCGCAGGCTGCGCGCCGACTGCGGCTCCGCGCCAACCTGCTCACCGCCGCTAACGCCGCACCGAACGCGCACGCCGCGGCCCACCACATGGTTGGGCTGCAAGCACAGGATGCGCGCGCCGGGACGTTGTCGTTCCGGCCACGCACCGGGGGCGTCACGGCGGAGGACGTGTCGCAGGCGCGTGCCGATGGGCGCATCGTGCGCACGTGGCTGATGCGCGGCACGCTGCACTTCGCCGCCGCCGAGGACGTGCGCTGGCTGCTGCGGCTGCTGGGGCCGCGCACGATCCGCCGCACCGCCCGTCGCCGCGAGCAGCTTGGCCTGGCGGAAGCCGCCGTCTCGCGGGGCTTCGACGCGCTGCGCGGCCGGCTCGCAGACGGCCCTGTGGCGCGCGCTGAGCTGCTCGACGCGCTGGGCGAGGCCGGGCTGCCGGTCGAGGGGCAGGGGGGCATCCACCTGCTGATGCGCGCTGCGTTAGAGGGGCTCGTCAGCTTCGGGCCAGATGCCGACGGCCAGGAGACGTTCGTGCTGCTGGAGGATTGGCTGGGTGATGCGCCCGACGACGAGCCGGACGATCCGCTGGCGGCGCTCGCACACCGCTACTTGCTCGCCTACGCGCCTGCCGCCCCGGAGGATTTCGCGGCGTGGTCGGGCCAGACGCTGACCGACTCTCGCAAAGCGTTCGAGCGCCTTGGCGACCTGATCCCGGTGCAGGTGGCTGGCGGCGATGCGTGGCTGCCCGCCGAATACGAAGGCTGGCTCGACGACGCGGCCAGGGCCGAGGCGGGGGTGCGGCTGCTGCCTGCCTACGACACCTACCTGCTCGGCTGGCAGGGTCGCGGCGCGGTGCTGCCCGCGGCGTTTGAGAAGCGCATCTACCCCGGTGGTGGGACTCTGCACCCGGCGGCGCTGGCTGGCGGCGTGGTCGTCGCCCGTTGGCGGCTGCGTAGCGCGGCAAATGCGGTAACGGTCGAGGTCGAGCCGTTCGAGCCGCTGACGGCTGCGGTCGAGCGTGGGCTGGCCGACGAGGCCGCGGACGTGGGCCGCTTCCTCGGGGTCGAGGCCGAACTGGCCGTCACGTCACCCACCGGCTGAGCCGCCTCCCGCATCTGCGTCGGCCTCTGACACGCTGACCAGCACCTTGTCCACCCGGTAACCGTCCATATCCACCACCTCGAAGCGCAGCCCGCCCGTCTCGAACGAGTCGGCGGCGGCAGGGATGCGCCCCAGCACCGCCATCACGTAGCCGCCGACCGTGTCCACTTCGGCAGCCATCCGCCCCGGCAGCGTGCGCCTGCCGAGCCTCTCCGCCAGCTCGCGTGCGGGTAGCTGCGCGTCCACCAGCCACGAGCCGTCGCTGCGCTTCTGCGCGTCCGGCGTGGGCGGCTCGCCCGCCTCGGGGATGTCCCCCACGATGGCTTCGAGCAGGTCGTTGGGGGTCAGCAGCCCGGCGATTCCCCCAAACTCGTCGATCACCAGCGCCATGCGCGCGCCGTTCTGCTTGATGGTCTTGAGCGCGTCGAGTGCGAGTGCGTTCTCCGGGATGTAGACCGGCGGTGTCAGGTACCCGGTGACGCCCGGCGGCGCGCCTTCGCGGTGCGCGGCCCACCACGCGCGCACGTCCAGCACGCCCAGCACGCGGTCGAGGTCGTTATCGCACACCGGGTAGGACGTGTGCCCGCCGTCCGCGATGTGCCCGGCGAGCGCATCGGGCGGGTCGTTCGCGTCCAGCCAGTCGATCTCCGGACGCGGGGTCATCAGCAGGCTGGTGCGGATGTCGTCGAGCAGAAAGATCTGCTCCGCCATCGCCCGTTCGGAGGAGTCGAGCACGCCGGTCTGCGCGCCCTGCTCGATCAACTGGCGGATGTCGTCCTCGGTAACCGGGGGGCCGTGCTCCGGGCGGACGCCCAGCACGCGGAACGCCGCCTGCGTGCTGAACGTCAGCAGGCGCACCGCGGGGCGAGCGACCCGCGCCAACTGCTGCATCGGGCGGGCGACGCGCGACGCGACCGCCTCCGGGTTATTGAGCGCGATCCGCTTCGGCAGCAGCTCCCCGAACACCAGCGTGAGGTACGTGATCACCGCCACTGACAGGCCGAGCGCCAGCGGCTCGACGTACGGGCCGATCAGCGGCAGCCCGCGCAGCGGCTCCGCAATGATCCGCGCGATAGTCGCGCCGCTGGCAGCGCCCGCCAGCACGCCGACCAGCGTGATGCCGATCTGCACGGTAGAGAGAAAGCGGTTCGGGTTTTCGAGCAGGTCGAGTGCGGCCTGTGCGCCCGGCTTCCCCTGCTCGGCGAGGGTGTGCAGGCGCGTCTCCCGCGAGGAGAGCACCGCCGCCTCGGCCATCGCGAACAGGCCGTTCAGCCCGATCAGGACGGCGAGCAGCAGGAGTTCGAACAGCAGCGTGGTCAGTTGAGACATCAGGACACCGGTTACTTAGCTTACGGGCACGTTTCCTCGCTGCCAGGGCCACATGCTGACCGTGAGCTTCCGTTTCTGGAAGAAGAACACCGCCAGCCCAAACGAGATCAACCCTATCAGCGCTAATGTGATGATACCGCCCGCAGGCTGCCCATCGGTAACTGCGGCACCTGTGTAGTCGAGGTAGTTGAACAGAAACAGCGGCTGCACGGTTTCGACCGACGATACCGTGTTGCTGAGATTGTTGCCGAGGTAGCTCACCAGCAGGATCGCGATTCCGACCGCGGAGGCGATCCGGCGGTGCGGCGTGAACGCCGCCAGAAACAGGCTGATCATCCCAATTGCGAACACGAAGGGCCACGTCGCAATCACCGCGCGGATCAGGTCGAGAGCGGTCAGGTCGGTCTCGACCTGGCCCTCGCGATCATCAGGAACACCCCGCCCGTCACCAGCGAGACGATCAGCAGGATCAAGAAGGTGGCGATGCTGAGGGCGAGCGCCTTCGCCGCCACGATCTGCCAGCGCGGCAGCGGCAGCGTGACGATCATCTCCAGCCTGCCATCCTCTTCCTCGCCAGCGAGCGTGCCGGTCGCGTTCACGATCGCGTAGATCGACAGCACCAGCGGCACGAACAGGATCAGCACCGAGCCGATCCAGTCTTCCAGCGACCCGAGCGAGACACCCATCGCCTGATAGATCGCGAGGTCAGCCAGGTTCTGCATCTCCTCGGCAACCTGCGGGTACACCCCCAGATACACGATCGGGAAGAAGCACAGACCCAGCGCCCACAGCAGAATCGCGTTGCGGCGGAGCCGGAGCTCCTGCCAGAGCAGCCTAAGCATGGTTGCCTCCGTGGCCCCTGCCGTAGTAGGTCAGGAATATCTCTTCGAGCCCGATGTTGTGCGTTTCGATGTCGACGACGTGATGCTGTGCGGCGGCAGCCAGCACCTGCGCCAGGTTGGCGGTGACCTCCAGCGTCACGCTCTGGTCGTGCCGGTCGAGCTCCGCCACGCCGTCGAACGCGAACGTGCCCGCCGGGGGCAGCGTCTCGAACACCATCGTCAGGCGGTTGATCCGACGCCCGACCAGATCTTCGACGCGTTCTGTCGCGACCAGCCGCCCGTCGCGGATGATCCCGACGCGGTCGCACACCGCCTCGATCTCCGACAGGATGTGGGACGAGAAGAAGACCGTCCGGCCCTCCTCGGCTTTAGCCTCGCGCACCATGTCCAGCACGGTCTGCTGCACCAGCGGGTCCAGCCCGCCGGTCGGCTCGTCGAGGATGAGCAGGTCGGCCCGGCTCATGAAAGCCGCCACGATCCCGACTTTCTGCTTGTTCCCGCGGGAGTACTGCCGGATCTTACGGGTGACGTCCAGGTCGAGGCGGTCGGCCAGCTCGCGCCAGTAGCCCTTCGGCTGGCCGCTCTGGCGCAGGTACTCGTACATCTTGAAGAACTGCGCGGCCTTCATGTTGTCGTACAGCGCCAGCTCACCGGGCAGGTAGCCGATGCGCCGCCGCAGCTCGACTCCCTGCGTCTGGCAGTCGAGGCCAAATATGCGCGCGCTGCCGGCAGTCGGCGGGAACACGTCCAGCAGCACGCGCTGCGTGGTGGTCTTTCCTGCCCCATTCGGGCCGAGAAAGCCGAACACCTCGCCTTTCTCGACCCTGAGGTCCACATCCACGATGCCGCGGTGCTTGCCGTAATAGACCGTCAGGCCATGTGTTTCGATCACGGGGGTGTTCATAGTTTCCTCTTGGGGTGGGTGCCGACCGCGGCTATGCGCTGAGCGCGTCGATGTTGCGCAGCACCAGGCTGGAGCGCGAGTCGCCCAGCGCGCTGAAAATATCGTAGCTGCGCTGGTAGTGCTCCAGCGCCAGCAGGGGCTTGTCGTCCTTCTCGTACAGCAGCGCGAGGTTGTTGAGCGTCGCCGCCTGCCCGGCGCGGTCGCCGAGCTGTTCCTTGAGCGCGAGGCTGCGCTTGAAGTGCGCCACCGCCTGCTCGATCTGCCCGCGGTTGAAGGCGATGATCCCGAGGTTGTTCAGCGCCAGCGCCTGCCCGGCTTCGTCGCCGAGGTTGGTGGTCGCGGCGAGGCTGCGCTGGTAGGCCTGCTCGGCTTCGTCCTCGCGGTCCATGCGCTCGTACACCGCGCCGATGTCCAGCCAGGTCTGCGCCTGCCCGGCGCGGTCGCCCAGCGCGGTGAACACGTCCAGCGCCCGCTGGAAGCTCCCCAGCGCCTCGTCCCATGCCGCCTGCTCGTACAGCACCCCGGCGATGTTCATCAGCGTGTCGGCGGCGGCTTCCGGTTCGCCCAGCGCCTGGTAGATCGCCAGCCCCTGCCGGTAGTGCTCGAGCGCGGCTTCCGGCTCGCCCTCGCGCTGGCCGATCGCGCCGAGGTTGTTCAGCGCCTGCGCCTCACCCAGCGGGTCGCCCAGCTCCCGGCTGATCGACAGCATCCGCGTGAACGTCTCGTGTGCGGCGGTGTGGCGGCCCAGCACGCCCTGCGCGTACCCGAGATCGCCCAGCATCGCGTACTCGTCGAAGCGGTTGCCCGCCAGCTGCGCGGACTCGGCGAGCTGCCCGGCGATCGCCGCGTAACGCTCCCACAGCCCCAGCGCCTCGTACTGCTGGAGCAGCGGCGCGGCGGTCAGCGCCGGGGCGACGGTGCTGGCCCGGGCGCTGGCGGCGCGCAGCGTGGCCCCAAAGGCTGCCGCGAGCTGCGCCATCTGCCCGGTAATCACCGGCGAGGCCAGCGGCGCTTCCTCGGCCAGCCGGATGTAATGCTGGTGGGCGCGCGTACGCGCGGCGGCGAGCTCGATCGGCTTGGCGAACGTGGTCAGGTGGTCGTGCAGCGCCGGGTGCACCGCGTACAGGTCGTTGGGNNCGGCGTCGGCCAGCACCCGCAGCGTGGTCTCGGCGGTGTCTGCGGCGACCTCCCAGCACGCGGCTGCGGCGTCGGCGCTGAACGGCGCGCTGAGCCCCGGTTGGAGCGCCGCGAGCTGAAGCGCGCGCTCGGCGGGCTGCTTGCCCAGCCGTGAGAGCGCGACGCGCAGCACCAGCCCCAGCGCGGCGTGGTGGGTGGCGGGGTTCTGCAGGTCGAGCGCGGCCAGCGGCCCCTGCCCGTTCTCCATCTCCTCCAGCAGCCGCAGCCACGTGATGCCCTGCCGCGCCTGCCCGCCGACCACCGCCAGCGCCAGCGGCTGGCAGGCGAGCCGCTGGGCGATCTCGCGCACCGGCGAGACATACACACCGGGCAGCATCCCCGCCCATGCCTCCAGCAGCGTCAGCGCCTCGCCATCCGCCAGCCCGTCGATCAGCCAGCGGCGCGCCTTCACCGCGTACGTCACCTCGCCGTCCGACGTGGTGATCAGGCGGGCGCAGTGCGGCCCGCCGACGTTCAACGCCTTGAGGTCTTCCGCGTCGAGCACGTCGTCCAGCACCAGCAGGGCGCGGGCGTCGCGCAGGCGCTCGCGCAGGGAGGCCGCGCGTTCCGCGGCGGCGGGGAGCACGGTCAGATCCAGCCCCAGCGCGGTGCCCCATGCGGCCTGCACCGCCTGCACGTCGGCGCGCGGGCCGAGCGCCGCCCACAGCACGCCGTCCGGGTACGCTTCGCGCACCGCGGGGTCCTCGGCGAGCGCGGCAGCCAGCGAGGTCTTGCCTGCGCCATCCGGGCCGTGCAGCATCAGCGGGGCCAGCCCGGCCCCGGTGCGCGCCGTCAGCACGTCCTTCACTTCGCTGAGGGGGGCGCGCGCCACAAAATACGGTGGGATTCCCGGCGGCGTGTGCGGGGCATCGGCTGCCACGATGCGCGGCACGACTGGGCTGGCGTCAGGCTGGCGGTCGGTCATTCGGGCGGTTCCTCACATTCATCGGAGACGCCGACAGTATAGCACAGCGGGCGGGTGCGGGCAGGCATTCGCTGGTACCGGGTGGCAGGCGTGTTGCGCCCGGCACCGCGCCGGATACACTCGCAGCAGAGCCACCTCTCACCGGGAGCCCGTGCCATGCTGACACCCCTCGAACGCACCACCCGCCGCCTTGCCGCCGAGCCGGTCGACCGC
>JABAOG010024992.1_pt1 | contig 10137 bp, 7 predicted proteins | sample 7062131 | NCBI WGS metagenome assembly JABAOG01 (sample SAMN14538629, study PRJNA623070) | marine sediment metagenome | biome: marine biome [ENVO:00000428]; feature: marine pelagic biome [ENVO:01000023]; material: deep marine sediment [ENVO:00002113] | place: India: Arabian Sea | collected... | reverse complement strand
CGCGCGGTTGATCTCGTCGGCGAGGATCAGCTGGCCGAAGATCGGCCCCTTCTGCAGCTCGAAGCGTTTCCGGCCCTCGTCCTCGACGACCATGTTCGTGCCGACGATGTCGGCCGGCATCAGGTCGGGGGTGAACTGGATGCGCGAGAAGTCGAGGCTCATCGCCTGCGAGAGGGTGCGCACCAGCAAGGTCTTGCCGAGTCCGGGCGCTCCCTCGAGGAGCACGTGCCCACCGGCGAAGAGGCAGAGGAGCACCTGGTCCACCACCTCGCGTTGGCCGACGATGACTCGCCCGACGGCCTCGCGGACGGCGGCCACCCGCTTCTGGAAGTCGACGCCACCGGCGCCTTCGCTCTCACTCATCGATCGCCTCCGAAATAGGTGCGCACGTGCTCTTCGTAGTCCTCGGGGATCGGCGCGCGCTCGATGCCGCCGCTCTCTCCGCTCGGAGCGGCCCCGCCGCTGGTGTCGGCCCCGGCGGGCGCGTCGCCGCCGGCGNNGCGCGTCGCCGCCGGTCGGCTCGCCGGAGGGGTCGACCCACTCGACCCAGGTCCGCGACGGCGCGCCGGCGCCGACCCGTGGCCGCACCCGAGCGAGGGTGTCGTCGCCGCCCTGCAGCTCCGGCGTACGTCCGCCGCCGGGTCCCCGCCCCTCGTCGTCCCCGCCCCCGGTGCCCCCAGCGCCCGAGCCGTTCCCGTTCCCGTTCCCGTTCCCGTTGCGGCCCTGCCCGGGCATGGGCATCGGCCGGCCGCCACCGCCCTGCTGGCCGCCCATCTGCTGCTGCATCTGCTGGGTCTGCTCGAGGGCCTCGCGCAGCATCTTCTCGTACTCGTCGGCGCTGATCGGCTCGCCCTCGCCCGGCTCGGTCGGATCGCTCGCCTGCGAGTTCTCGCCGACGCCGGCCTCGCGCATCTTCTCGGCGAGCCGTTGCCGCTCCTCCGGGGTGAGCCGGGACCAGGCCTCGCGCATGGCGTCGACCATCTCCTGGGTCAGCTGGCTCCCATCGCTCTGTCCGCGGTCGAGCCGCTCGAGCTCGCGTCGCAGGCCCTCGCCGGCCAGCTCGGGCATCGCCTCGGCGAGCTGGCGAGCCAGGTCGGCCTCCTGCGAGCGACGGTCGAGCAGGCTCTCGCGACGGAGCAGCGACTCGGCCAGCCCCTCGTCGCCTTCCTCCCGAGCGGCCTCCGCAGCCTCGCGAAGCGCCTCCCGCGCGCGCTCCCGGTCGGCGGCCTCGCGGCGGGCGGCGGCCTGGGCCACCGCTCGGTCGAGGGACTCCAGATCGCGCTCGGCCAAGGCTCGCGCCATCTCCGGCTCGCTCTCGAGCGCCTCCACCGCTGCGTCGCGCGCTCGGCGCTCCTCCGGCGTCGACGGCCGCCGCGCCTCCTCCTCGATCTGCCGCTGCAGCGAATCGAGCGCGTCCAGCGCCTCCCGCTCCTCCATCCCTTCGGCGAGCTGGTGGCGCAGCTCCTCCGCTTCTCGGGCGATGGCCTCGAGGCGTTCCCGCTCCTCTTCGGTCCGGGCGATCTCCGGCAGCCGCTCCAGCCGGGTCAGCGGATCGGCGTCGTCCACCTGGATCATTCGCGGCCCCGGCGGCGTGGGCGCCCGCGGGGGCACGGGGACGATCAGGATCGCCGCCAGCGTCCCCGCGGCCACGGGCAGCCCGATCAGGTCGCCGCTCTTGAGCGAGGGGCGCACGTCCTTGGGCCGCGCCCGCCCGAGGTGCTCGGCGGCGGCGACCCGCGTTCGCTCGGCGGCTGCCTGGTCTTCCCAGCTGGTCAGGATCGCCTCCTCGGCCCCGAGCCGCCGGTCGACGTAGACCACGACGTCGCTCTCGCTGGGCCGCTTTCGTCGGGCGATCCACAGCCCGAGGACGGGCCCCAGGGCCAAGAGCGCGAAGCTCGGCCAGCGTGGCAGCGACGGGAAGACGAGGGTCGTCACCAGCCCGGCGGCGCCGACCACGGTCGCCACGACGGCCGTCCAGCGCAGCAGGTGACGGAGCACCAGCGCGCGCCGCACGGTCCGTGCGAGCCGCTTCAACTGTCCCTTCGCTGGCGTCCTGCCCTCCTCCACGAGCTTCTTCTTTAACGCTCGCACCCGAGCATACCTTCCGCCGGGCCGCTGCGTCTGCGCCGATGGGACCGCAATGTCCGTCCCATCCTTGGTACCTTCGGTCGGTGAGCTCGGAGCCGGTCGAGGAGGTGGCAACGGCGCGCGGACCGCTCGAGAGCGCCCTCGAGGCGGAGCTCGAACGGCTGGAGGTGCTCCTGGCCCAGGTGTGGTTCTACGCCGTCTCCTTCGGCATGATCCTGGCGCTCTTCATCGCCGCCACCGTCTCCTTCCGCCTGGGGATGGCCTGCGCGGCGGTCTGCATCCCCTACGCCGCCTGGTTCTTCTTCCTGAAGGGGCGGCTGAAAGACGGGCCGAGCTCGCCGGCGCTCTCGCACCTGAACGCCGCGGTCGAGTCCAGCTTGGCGTGGCTCCTCTTCGTCGTGCTGCTCTGGGTACAGGGACCGGGCTACGCGCTCGCCTCCTGGGTGCCGCCGATGATCTTCTGCCTGACGATCTTCGGGCTCACCGTTCGGCTGCAGCCGGTGTCGGCCGCGCTCGCCGGTGTCGTCGGCGCGCTGATCTTCATCGGCATCGCGCTCTTCGTCGCCCATCCCGCGCTCCCGCCACAGCTGGCGGAGCTGGTGATCTACCAACGCGGGGTGCAGATCTCGCGGACGCTCTCGCTGGTGGGCGTCGGCATCATGGCCGCACTCACCGTCCGGGGGCTGCGTTTGGCCATCACCCGGGCGGAGGCCGCCGCCCGCGAGCGCGACCTCTTCGGCAAGTACCGGCTCGTGCGGGAGATCGCCAAGGGCGGCATGGCCGCCGTCTTCGAAGCCGTCTACTGCCCCGAGGGCGGCTTCGAGCGGCGGGTGGCGATCAAGCGGATCCACCCGCACCTGGCCGAGCAGGAGAAGTTCGTCGACTTCTTCCGATCCGAGGCGGCGATCTCCTCACGGCTGAACCACCCGAACATCGTGCAGGTGCTCGATTTCGGCCGCGTGGAGGGCAAGTACTTCCTCTCCATGGAGTACGTCGATGGCATCACCCTCTGGGCCATGATGAAGGCCAGCGCCCAGCCGCTGCCCGTGGAGGTGGTGGCGCTCCTCGGCCTGGAGATCCTCTCCGGCCTCGAGCACGCGCACCGGATCGCTCGCGGCGCCGACGGCCGCCCGCTCCGGGTGGTCCATCGCGACCTCTGCCCGCAGAACGTGCTGCTCAGCACCAACGGCGAGGTGAAGATCACCGACTTCGGCGTCGCCCGGGCGCTGCGGGACGCCCACACCGACCAGACGAACACGGTGGTCGGCCACCTCGGCTACATCTCGCCGGAGCAGGCGGCCGGTGAGGCGGTGGACACCCGCTCCGATCTCTTCGCGGCCGGGGTGATGCTCTGGGAGCTGCTGGTCGGGGATCCGCTCTTCCGCCGGGACAACGACGCGGCGACCCTCACCGCGCTCATCTACGACCCGGTCCCGAGCGCCTCGGTGCGCCGGCCGGGCCTCGATCCGGCGTGGGACGACTTCCTGAACCGTGCGCTCTTCCGTGACCCGGAGCGCCGCTTCCAGACCGCCGGCGAGATGGCTCGGGCGCTGCTCGCGCTCCCGGGGGCCGATGACCCGGACGCGATCGCCACCCTGACGAAGCAGGTCCGCGGCCACCGCGCGGAGGACGTCGCCAAGGACGAGGACGCCCATACCCGGCTCGATCCCACGGTGCCCACCGGTCGTCACCGCTCGCTCGGGCCGGACGGCGAGCCCACGTAGGCGAGCGAGAAGTAAGACTTCCTACTATGCAATCGGTCGCGATCGGGTCAGGCTTCGTCGGTCATGGCCCGGCTCGCCCTCGCTCTCGTCTTCTTCCTCTTCGCCTGCGGTGACGACGACCGCGTGGCGACGGACGCCCCGCCCGCCGATGGGTCGATCGCCGACGCCGCCCCGATCGACGCACGCCCCCGCGACTTCGGCTTCGACGCCTGCGAGAGCACCAGCGCCGTTGCCGAGCCGCTGCCGGCGACGCTCCTCTTCCAGGTCGACACCAGCGGCTCGATGAATTGCCCGGCCGACGACGCGAGCTGCCTGACGGGCGATCCGACCGCCGACCCCGACGACTCCCGCTACGACGTCTTCCGACAGGTGCTCGGCGACGCCCTGATGTCGCTGCCGGATTCGTCGCGGGTGGGGCTGATGCACTTCCCGGTCACCTTCAGCTGCGCGCAGAACACCACCGACGTCGCCGTGGGCGAGCTCGGCACCAACCGCGGGGCGATCGAGAGCGCCTTGGGCGCGATCACTCCCGAGGGCATCACCCCGACGCACGACGCGGTGGCCTTCGCCCTCGAGCGGCTCGGCGCGCGTTCGAGTGACGAAGACCGCTATCTGGTGCTCGCGACCGACGGGGCCTCGACGGTCTGCATCGAGTGCGACGCGGACTGCTCCTTCGACGCCCTCGACGCCGACAACGAGGCCATGATCGATCGGATCGAAGCCGCCGCCGCGGCGGAGATCCCCACCTTCGTGATCGGAGTCCCCGGCTCCCAGTCGTTCCGGGGGATCCTCAGCCGGATGGCCAGCGCGGCGGGCACCGGTCGACCCGGTTGCTCCGATGGCGGGCCCACCTACTGCCACTACGACCTGACCGACCCGAGCCTCGACTTCGGTGTCGCGCTCCGCGACGCGCTCGTGGCGATCGGCGAGTCGGTGGTGAGCTGCGAGTACCCGATCCCGGCAAACCCGGAGGGCACCTTCGACCCGACGAAGGTCAACGTCCGCGTCACCGCCGACGACGGAACGGAGAGCGCGATCCCTCGCGATCCCTCGCGCACCGACGGCTGGGACTACTCGGACGACATGGACGCGATCATCCTCCACGGCCCGGCGTGCGACACGGCGCAGAGCCTGGAGAGCGGTCGGGTCGACGTGCTCTTCGGGTGCCCGACGATCCTCATCTGAGCCGTCGCCCAGCTCCGGGTCGAAGAGCGCCTCGAGCCAATGGACGCTCAGCGCACCGTCAGGCTTCGCCGGGCGCTTCGGCTTCGGCGTCGTCCTCGGCTTCGGCGTCGTNNGTCGCCGTCGTGCTCGTGCGGCTGTAGCTCGTAGGTCTCGATGATCTCCTGACCACGCTGCACGCAGTAGGCCCGCCAGGGCATCCACTCCGACTCGTCGCCGAGGGAGGCGAGCCGCTGCTGGCAGACGGCGTAGTTGGTGACCGACTCGATCACGATCGGCCGAAGCGACTCGTTCAGCGCCTCGACGTAGATCGACAGCAGCTCCGCGTCCTCGGCGACGGCGGCGGGCACCGGCGAGCTGCGGATGTCCGCCGCGAACTCCTCGAGGGCGTAGCCGAAGAGCGCCGCGCCGACCGCCCGCTCGTAGACCGGCTCGGCCGGCACATCGCTGGCGACCTGGCCGACGGCGGCCGTCGCTTCGCGCCGGGTGCTGATCCAATCGGTGAGCGGGCCGTTGGCCCAGGCCTCGATGGCTTCCTGGGTCGCCTCGATCGGGCCATCGGGCGGCCGAATGGCGACCACTTCCTCGATGCCGGTCCAGGTCTGCTGCAAGGGCTCGGAGAGCTCCTCGCGGGCGACCGCCGGCTGCGGCACGGGCACCGGCGTGGTGGTGCGCATCGGGTGCTCCTCCGGCGGAACGCTCTCCGTCTCTCCGCCGGTGGTGGCGATGGGCTCGGCGGCGGTCTCGGTCTCGGTGGGCTCGCTCGCGCAGGCGGCGGCGAGGAGCAGCGCGCCCAGGCAGATCGGGAGGTGGCGATTCATGCGGCGGAGGATACCGCAGGCCTCGGCTCAATCGGATCCGGAGTCGGAGTCAGTTCTCGGAGTCGGATTCCGAGTCGGCGTCGGCGTCGGACTCGGTCTCGGAGTCGGACTCGGCGCCGAGTCGACGCACGTGCTCGACCAGGGCGGCGATTCCCTGCGGGGCGATGACCTCCCCAAACGCGGGCATCGGCGGCTGGCCGAGGGTGATGGCGCGGGCGATCTGCTCGTCGGTCACCGACGCCTGCCACTCCGGATCGGTGAAGTCGGCCAGCGCGCCTTCGTGGGCCTCGCCGTCGCCCCGGCCCTCGGCGCCGTGGCAGCCAGCGCAGCTGATGCGCCAGAGGGTCGCGGCGGCCGCGGCGCGGTCCTGGGGCTCGCTGGGCTCTTCGGGCCGCGTTCGGCGCTGGCGGGGCACCCGGCTGGGATCGACCGCCTGCCGCGGCGGCTGCGCGTGGTCGGCCGGAGTCCACACCTCGGTCGGCGTGGGATCGTCGGAGCAGCCAGCGGCCAGCACCAGGGTCAGCGCGAGAGCGAAACGCACCGGCGGAGCCTGACGGCAGCCGGCTCGCTTTTCAACGCGCTTGTACGGCCGAGTGGCTGGCGGTGCATGCTCGCGAGGAGCGACGCCGCCCTCGACCCGCCGCTCAGAGCTCGATGCCCTCGTGCTCGATGAGCTCGCTCAGGGCGTCTTCCATGATGAGCCGCGCCCGACCGGTCCGGTCGGCGAGCATCCGATGGACCTTCGCGTCCTGGGGGTTCTGGGGGCACTGACGCCGTGGAGAAGAGGGGTTCACCTCAGCCGCCGATGAGCGACATGCCGACCTGCTCGTGCTCGGTCGCGTCCGGGTCGGCGAAGAGGTGCCCTCGCGCCTTGCCGCCGAGGGCCCAGCGCATCGCCCAGGCGAGGTCGGCGTCCGAGCCGCCGCCGCGCATCACGTCGCGCAGGGACACCGCCCGTCGATCGGCCAGGCAGGCCCGCACATCGCCCCGGGCGGTCACCCGGACGCGGTTGCAGCTCTCGCAGAACTCGTCGCTCATCGCGGTGATGAAGCCGACCCGATGCTGTCCCTGGCGCGCGGGCACGTAGCGGGCGGGGCCCACCGGGCCGCCCGGCGCCTCGGGATCCGCCTCCGCCAGCCGGTCGCCGAGCGCGCGACGTACGTCGGCCGCGCCCATGCGCCAGTCGGCCGGGAGCTTGGCGCCTTCACCGAGCGGCATCAGCTCGATGAAGCGCGGAGTGATCCCCAGACTCCAGGCCCAGTCCACCAGCGCGCGGAGATCGTCCTCGCTCGCGGGATCGTGGCGGAGCGGGACCACGTTGAGCTTCACCTCGAGGCCCTCGGCGAGGGCGGCGTGGATGCCCGCCTTCACCCGGCCGACGTCGCCGCCGCGGGTGAGTCGTTCGAAGCGCTCGGGGTCCAGGGTGTCGAGGCTCACGTTCACGCCGCCGAGGCCGGCCTCACGGAGCGGCCGCGCGAGCTCCGCGAGGCGGGTCGCGTTGGTGGTCATCGCCAGCGCCGCGTGCGGCACGAAACGGTGCACGCGGGCGACCAGCTCGACGACGTCCTTGCGCACCAGCGGCTCACCCCCGGTGAAGCGGATCCGTTCGACGCCTCCGGCGCCGAAGACCTGGGCCAGCCGCGCCGCCTCCTCGAAGGTCAGCAGCGCTCGGCGCAGCGCGTGGTCTTCTTCGCCGCTGGGCGGCATGCAGTAGAGGCAGGCCAGATCGCAACGATCCGTCACGCTCAGCCGCAGGTAGCGATAGCGCCGCCCCTGCCGATCCGTCAGCGGCGGGATCGAGGCCTCGCCGAAGCCCGCGGGCCGCGGAGGCAGCTCGAGCTGTCTCGCCTGGCGATCGTCGAGCAATGGGAGGCGTCGCACCCGCCCAGCATGGCCGTCTCGCTCGGCCCGTCAAGGGCGGGGCGATCGGCAAAAACGTCCGAGCCCAGGGAAGGTTCCAGCAATGGGCCCCGTAGTTCCCCACCGAAGCACACACCGAGCACATCTTGGCCGCGAGATATGATATCCACGAGGCCAAGCCCATCGAACAAAACCAAGGAGGGTGCGGTGCGTATTGCAGCTGGAGTTTTTCTAATCATTGCGGCGATCATCAACTTGCTCGCAGCATTCACATACGTCGCCGGAGGCGCCGTCGTGTCCGGAGCCGAGGGGCTCTCGGAAGCCATGCAGGAGCAGGCGGCGGCCACCGGTGAAGGCATCACGCCCGAGCAGCAGGCCGAGTTCGACAGCGCGATGGATGAGGCCCCGTCCGGCGGCGGCATGCTCGCGCTCGGCGGATTCCTCTTCGTGGTGCTCGTCATGCAGATCGTCGGCGCCGTGCAGGCTTTCCGTTCGAAGGCGGCCATGCTCGTGATGGTCGTGGGTGGTTTGTCGATCCTCGCGGAGGTCTGGGGCGCCGTCGTCGCAGGCTTCGGCATCGGCAACATCATCGGCCTTCTCGCCGGTATCCTCGCCATCGTCGCCGGCCTCGGCATCAAGAAGGCCGTCGAAGAGGGTGGCGCGGCTCCCGCCGCGGCCCCGCCCGCCGCCGGCGTCTGAGTCCGACGAATCCTTCGCACGAACGCCTCTGGCCCTCGGGCCGGGGGCGTTCGTCGTTGAGACGAAAAAGACGAAGCGCGTCCCGGATTGACACAGCGCGTCATAAATTCTAGGAATCCGGTGAATCGCCATTCATCCAATGTGGGTGCTGGCGATCTCGCGGCGGGACCCCATGGATGGGGCCCGCACGCACGACCAGGAGGCTCGAATGGCGAAGAACGGCAAGGCGCGGAAGCAGCGCCTCGGCAAGAAGGGAGAGCGGGTGGCGATCGTCGCTGGCCTGCGGACTCCCTTCGCGAAACAGTGGACCGCGTACCGCGACACCACGGCCCAGGAGCTGGGCAAGCTGGTGGTGGCCGAGCTCATGGCTCGCGTCGGCATCGATCCCGACGAGATCGACCAGTGCGTCTACGGCCAGGTGGTGCCCTCGGTGCACGCCCCGAACATCGCCCGGGAGGTCGTCCTCGGCACCGGGCTGCCGCGGCACATCGAGGCCTATAGCGTCAGCCGCGCCTGCGCGACGAGCTACCAGTCGACCACCAGCGTGGCCAGTGCGATCGCCACCGGCACCATCGACTGCGGCATCGCCGGCGGCGCGGACAGCGCCAGCGACGTGCCCATCACCGTGAGCAAGCGGCTGCAGGTCGCGCTCATCGAGGCCAGCAAGGCGCGCAGCCTGCAGGAGCGCATCAAGGCCTTCGCCAACCTGGGCCTCAAGGATCTCGCGCCGGTGCCGCCGGCGATCAAGGAGCCCTCCACCGGCCTGACCATGGGCGAGAGCGCCGAGAAGATGGCCAAGGAGAACGGCATCGCCCGCCAGGCGCAGGACGAGCTCGCGCTCCGCAGCCACGAGCGCGCCGCCAAGGCCTGGGCCGAGGGCAAGTTCGATGACGAGGTGATGGAGGTCTACGTCCCCGACCGCTACGAGGACGCGATCCGCAAGGACAACCTCGTCCGCGAGGACGGTGAGCTCGCCAAGTACGCGAAGCTCAAGCCGGTCTTCGACCGCAAGCACGGCACCATCACCGCGGGCAACGGCTCGCCGCTGACCGACGGCGCCAGCGCCCTGCTGCTCATGCGCGAGGACAAGGCCAAGGCCCTCGGTCTCGACATCCTCGGCTTCGTGAAGAGCTACGCCTTCGCCGCGCTCGACCCGGGCGGGCAGATGCTCATGGGCCCGAGCTACGCGACGCCGAAGGCGCTCGACCGCGCCGGCATCACCCTGAAGGACCTCGAGCTCATCGACATGCACGAGGCCTTCGCGGCGCAGGTGCTCTCCAACACCCAGGCCTTCGAGTCCAAGCAGTGGGCCGAGGAGCACCTCGGCAAGGGCGAGGCGATCGGTGAGATCGACTGGGACAAGTTCAACGTCAACGGTGGCTCGATCGCGATCGGCCACCCCTTCGCCGCGACCGGCGCGCGCCAGATCACCCAGACGCTCCAGGAGCTGAAGCGTCGCGGTGGGGGCCTGGCGCTCTGCACGGCGTGTGCGGCGGGCGGCATCGGCGCCGCCATGGTTCTGGAAGGAGCTGAGGCATGAGCGAGAAGAACGAAATGCTTCGAGTGGAGCACCGGGACGGCGGCATCGCCGTGGTGCTCATGGATGTGCCGGGCGAGTCGATGAACACGCTCCGGGCGGAGTTCAACGACGAGTTCGCCCAGGCCTTCGACGCGCTGGAGAAGGAGCCCTCGGTCAAGGCCGTGGTCTTCGCCTCGGGTAAGCCCGGCTCCTTCATCGCCGGCGCCGACATCGGCATGATCAG
>JABAOG010027740.1_pt1 | contig 10141 bp, 9 predicted proteins | sample 7062131 | NCBI WGS metagenome assembly JABAOG01 (sample SAMN14538629, study PRJNA623070) | marine sediment metagenome | biome: marine biome [ENVO:00000428]; feature: marine pelagic biome [ENVO:01000023]; material: deep marine sediment [ENVO:00002113] | place: India: Arabian Sea | collected... | reverse complement strand
CCACCGCGGCACCCACCAGGGCCGCGGCGATCAGCCCGCCGGCACGTCGCACCGCGCGGTGGCCGCTCATCACCGGCCTCCCTCCTCATCGGTCTCCCCCGAGTCGTCGCCGTCGTCGGCCGATCCTTCCCCATCGCCGTCCTCGGAGGAGCCGGTGGAGCCCTGNNGCTCCACCGTCATCGGTGGTGTCCGGCGGCACACTTGGGACGCGAATCTCGGGCACGGGCGGGACCGGGCCGTCCTCCGCGCCCTGGTGGCCGTACTGGCCGCTGCCGCCGTCGGCCTGCTCCGCCACGGCGTAGATGACAGCGATCCGCCCACTGAGCAGGCCGACGGAGTCGACCGTGGACACCTGCTCCGCAAGATCCTCGTTCCCCCGGACGCCTGCGAGCAGACCGCCCTCCTCGGCGGCTGCCTCCGGTCCCGCCGCGACCGTCCCGTTGGCCGTGTCTGCCAGCGCCGCAACGAGTGCGGTCACCGCCTCCGGAGACGCGGCGCCCTCGGCCTCCTCGCCGTCCTCGGCGTTCGCGTCTCCTTCGGGTTCCGGGGCCGGCCCGGCGATCGCCAACGCGAGCGGCGCCTTGAACTCGGGATCGCCGCTGACCTCCACCAGGCCGGCCTCGCTCAAAGCACTCAGCACCTCCTGGTTCACCCGGCTGGCCTCCTCGAACGCGTTCTCGTCCACCCCAGGGAGGTTGCCGGAGAGCACCTCCTCGAGCGGCGGGCGCACGACCGCGTTCGCGAGCAGCACGGCGCCGCGGTCGTAGCCGCTGCCGCCGCGCGGCAGCGTCGTGCCCGAGGGCGCCAGGTCCGCCGCGAGCGTGTCCAGCGTGGCCTCCGACTCCGGGTCGGTCCAGCTCGAGTCCACGGTAATCCTGGCCGTCACCGTGGCACCGGCCTGCTGGAGCAACTCCGCCATCGCCTCGACGACCTCGCCGTCCGCACCAGGAAGCGCCAGCAGCGCCACCTGGCGGTTGTCCAGGCGGTTGGACACCAGTTCCGGTGTGACACCGGCGATGAACCCGTCGCGGAACTCCTGCTGCGCCTCCAGCATCCGGATCTCGTCCTGGTACTGCTGGTTGGTCTCGCGCATCTCGGCGAGTTGTTCGGGCAGGTTCTCGTCCACCCGCTCACCGAGGGGGCCGGCACCGAGGACGATGCCCACCGCCAGCGCGAAGAACACCGCGATGATGGAGACGAGGTGGTACCGGAAGTCGATCACGTCAGAAACAGTCCCTGCAGCCAGAACACGAAGCGGTCCCACCACGACCGCACGACTTCGAGGTAGGCCTCGCCGGTCGGCGTCGACGTCAGCGCGGCCAGCACGGCGAGGATCCCGGCCACGAGGAGCAGCCCGAGAGTCCAGGCAGGGATGCGGCGCCGGTACAGCCGGCTCACGCCCTTGGCGTCGATGAGCTTGCCGCCGATCCGCAGCCGGGTCAGGAACGTGCTGGCCATGCCGGCCCGTCCCTTGTCCAGGAACTCGACCAGCGTGTCGTGGGTGCCCACAGCCACGATCAACGAGGCGCCCTTGTCGTCGGCCAGCAACATCGCGATGTCCTCACTGGTGCCCGTCGCCGGGAACGGCACGGCGGGCAGCCCCAGCTTGTCGAGGCGCTCCAGGCCCGGGGCGGCGCCGTCGCGGTAGGCGTGCACGACGAGCTCCGCGCCCGACCGCAGCGCCGCGTCGGACACCGAGTCCATGTCGCCGACGATCATGTCCGGTTTCAGCCCCTCGTCCAGCAGCGCGTCCGCTCCCCCGTCGACGCCGACCAAGATCGGACGGTACTCCCGGATGTAGGACCGCAGCATGGCCAGGTCCTCGCGGTAGTGGTATCCCCGGACGACCACCAGCACATGCCGGCCCTCGAAGTCGGTGCCGACGTCCGGGACCCCCACGCCGTCAAGCAGCAGGTCGCGCTCCCGCCGCAGGTACTCCATGGTGTTCGCGGCGAACGCCTCGATCTGCGCGGACATGCCCGCCCTGGCGGCGGCGAGCTGCTCACCGACGGTGCGCGCGGTCTGCACCGTGCCGCTGGCGATCTCCGTCGTGCCGGCGTCGGTGTCCCGGTAGACGACGCCGTCGTCGATCCGCAGGGTCTCGCCCTCCCGGACCGCTTCGAACAGGCCGTCGCCCACCGCGTCGACCAGCGGGATGCCCGCATCCAGCAGGATCTGCGGCCCGAGGTTCGGGTACCGGCCGCTGATGGATGGCCGGACGTTCACAACCGCGGCCGCCTCCCGCGCGACGAGCGCCTCGGCGCTGACCCGGTCCAGGTCGAGATGGTCGATGACGGCGATCTCCCCGGGCCCGAGACGCTTGGTCAGGTTCTTGGTGCGGCGATCCAACCGGACCACGCCACGCAGCCCCGGCAGGTCCGCAGACCTGCGCCGATGCCCGATTGGAATGGAGAACTTCACCGACCTGAATCCTGCCATGCTCGCCGCGGCCGCGTCGCACGAGCCACCCTGCCGCGATCGGCCGCCGTCAGCCGGTCTTGGCGTCAGCCGCGGCGGCGAGCAGCTCCACCGCGTGCGCCTTGGCGGTGGCCGAGCCCTCGAGCCCGGCCAGCATCCGCGACAGCTCGCCGATGCGCCCGTCGGCGTCGAGGGCCACCACTCCGCTGGTAGTGACGCTGCCGTCGTCGCTCTTCACCACCCGCAGGTGGCGGTCGGCGAACGCCGCGACCTGGGGCAGGTGCGTGACGACCAGCACCTGAGCGGTCCGGGCGAGCCTTGCCAGCCGGCGGCCGACCTCGACCGCGGCCGCCCCGCCGACACCGGCGTCGACCTCGTCGAAGACCAATGTCGGCACCGGGTCGGCACCCGCGAACACGACCTCGATGGCCAGCATCAGCCGGGACAGCTCGCCGCCCGAGGCGCCCTTGTCCAGCGGACGCGGCTCCACGCCGGTGTGGGCCGCGAACAGGATCTCCACGTCGTCCACGCCCGTCGGCCCGAACGCCACCGGCTCCGCGTCCCCGATCGGCAGGCCGTCCGCGTCCGGACGCTGCCGCACGGTCACCGCGACCCGCGCGTTCGGCATCGCCAGCGCGGTGAGCTCGGTCCCGACGGCCGCGCCGAAGCGCTCGCCGGCCTCCCGGCGCGCCGCCGAGATCGTCCCGGCCAGCTCCGCGAGCTCTTTCCGCAGCCGGTCGCGTTCCGCCGTCATCTCCGTGATCCGGTCGTCGTCGCCCTCGAGCTCCAGCAGCCGCTTGGACGCGTGCTCAGCCCATTCCAGGACGGCGTCGATGTTCTCGCCGTACTTGCGGGTCAGGCCCGCCAGGTCGGCGCGGCGCTGCTGCACCTCCGCCAGCCGCCCAGGGTCGGTGTCCACGCCGGACGCGTACGACGCCAGGTCGGCCGCCACGTCCGAAAGCAGGTAGGACGCCTCCGCCAGGCGCCCGGCGAGCGCGGCCAGCTCCTGGTCGTGGTCCTGTTGCCCCTCCACCGCCTGCCGCGCGGACGCCAGCAGGCTCAACGCGTCGACCGAGTCCGGCCCGACCTCGTCGGCGGCCAGCGCCGCGTGCGCCGTCTCGGCGGCCGTGCGCAGCGCGTCGGCGTGGGCCAGCCGGGAATCCTCCGCCGCCAGCGCCGCGTCCTCCCCGGGTTGCGGATCGAGCCGCTCGACCTCGGCGAGGCCGTGCCGGAGCAGGTCCGCCTCCTGCGCCCGCTCGCGGGACCGGGTCGTCATCTCCCGCAGCTCCGCCTCGACGGCGCGCAGCCGCTCGTACCGCTCGGTGTAGCGTCGCAGCGGATCGCCGACTGCGTCGCCGGCGTAATGGTCCAGCGCCGCCCGCTGCCGTGCGCCGCGCAGCAGCCGGTGCTGGTCGCTCTGGCCGTGGACGGCCACCAGGCCGTCGGCAAGCTCCGCGAGCAGGCTCACCGGTGCCGACCGGCCCCCCACGTACGCCCTGGACCGTCCCTCCGACGAGACGGACCGGGACAGCAGCAGGTCGCTGTCGTCCAGCTCGCCGCCGGCGTCGGCGACGCGCTCGGCAAGGGTGCCGTTGGAGTCGACCCGGACGCTGCCCTCCACGGTGGCCTTGTCCCATCCGGACCGGACCGCGCCCGGGTCGGCGCGGCCGCCCATCAGCAGCCCCAGCCCGGTCAGCACCATCGTCTTTCCCGCGCCCGTCTCACCGGTGAGCACGGTCAGCCCGGCGGTCAGGTCCAGCCGGGCATCCTCGATCACGCCCAGTCCACGGATCCGGATCTCGCTGAACACAGTCACGCAGCCTACGCGGAGCTCCGCCGGTCGTAGCGGGCGCCGCGCCAGCCCTGGACCGGGAGCGCGAACTTCGCGACGAGCCGGTCGGTGAACGGCGGGCGGTGCAACCGGGCCAACCGCACCGGCCTGGTGCCGCGGCGCACCTCGACACGGGCGCCGGCCGGCAGGTCGATCGTCCGCCGCCCGTCGCACCACAGCACCGCTTCCGGAGTCTCGGGCTGGGCCGTGACCGCCAGCTCCGACGTCGGAGCCACCACGAGGGCGCGGGCGAACAGGGCGTGCGCGCTGATGGGCAGGAGCAGCAGGGCTTCCAGGTCGGGCCAGACCACCGGCCCGCCCACGCTGAACGCGTACGCCGTCGAGCCGGTGGGGGTGGCCATGATGACGCCGTCGCAACCCCACCGGGACAGCGCCCGGCCGTCGACCTCCGCGACCAGCTCGAGCATTCGCTCGCGGCTCGCCTTCTCAACGCTGGCCTCGTTGAGCGCCCAGTCCGTGGCCACGACCGTGTCGTCGGCGCGGACCACAACGTCGATCGTCATCCGCTCCTCGACCTCGTACCCGCGGGTGACGATGTGCTCGACGGTGTAGCTGAGCGCGTCCCACTCCGCTTCGGCGAGGAACCCGACGTGCCCGAGGTTCACGCCGAGGACCGGAGTGCCGGCAGGCCGGGCGAGCTCCGCCCCGCGCAGGATCGTCCCGTCCCCGCCCAGCACGATCACCAGCTCGCAGCCCTCGGCGGCCTCGGGGCCCGGCTCGACGAGGACCGCTCCCGCGTCGGCCGCCTCCTCGGCCTCCGCGGCCAGCGCACGGACCTCGAGACCCGAGGCGCTCAGCAGCTCGGTCGCCTCGCGTGCGGCTTCGCGGGCTTCGGGCCGGCCCGTGTGCGTCACGAGCAGCACCGAACGGTCGCTCATCGCGGGCCCTCCTCCACGGCACGGTCAACGGCCTCGGGCGCCAGCGGCGGCGCGCCGGCGCGAAGCCACAGGAAGTACTCGACGTTGCCCGACGGGCCCGGCAACGGGCTGGCCGTGACTCCGGCGATGCCGAGGCCGCTGTCCTCCGCCGCTGCCGCCACCGCGCGCACGGCGGCCGTGCGGAGCCCCGGGTCGCGCACCACGCCGCCCTTGCCGACCTGCTCCCGGCCGACCTCGAACTGCGGCTTGACCAGCAGCACGAAGTCGGCGTCCGGCTTGGCGCACGCCACGAGCCGACCCAGGACGAGCGTCAGCGAGATGAATGACAGGTCCGCCACGACGAGCTGAACCGGGTCGCCGACCAGCTCGGGGGTCAGGTCACGGACGTTGGTCCGCTCGAGGACGGTGACGCGGTCGTCCTGCCGGAGCGGCCATGCGAGCTGGCCGTACCCCACGTCGACGACGACGACCTGCGACGCGCCGCGCCGCAGCAGCACGTCGGTGAAGCCCCCCGTGGATGCCCCGGCGTCCAGGCAGTGCCGCCCGGCCACGGTGAGCCCGTCGGCGGCGAAGCTGTCCAGTGCGGCGGCGAGCTTGTCCCCGCCGCGGGAGACATAGCCGCCGCCGGGCTTCTCGTCCGTCACGACGATCGGATCCGCCGCGGACACGACCGTCGCGGGCTTGACCGCGATCCGACCTGACACTTTCACCCTTTCCGCCGCGATGAGCCGCGCCGCCTGCTCGCGGGACCTGGCCAAGCCGCGCCGCACCAGTTCCGCGTCCAGCCGCCGGCGAACCGGCATCCGATCAGTCCTCGTCCTCGGCCAGAGCTTCCTGGAGCGTGCGATGGATGTCCTCGACCACGGCCACGTGTTCCACGACGGCCATGTCGTCAAGCGCGGCGAGCCGCTGCAGCGCCTCGTCGACGCGTGCATTGCCAGTGGGTTCCCGTGGTGCCGCATCCGGCTGTGCCGTCGCCGGTGCGGGCCAGCGTGAGGTCCCGGCACCCGGTGGGCTGCCGTCGTTGTCGTCCATGGAGTCCCACGGTAGCGGTCCGAGGGTCACCAGCCTGCCTTGCGGAGGGCCTCCCCGATGCCGGCCGGCGCCTCGTCCGTGCCCCAGCACAGGCCACAGATCGCGCGCAGCGCGTCGATGCGGCGCGGCTCGGTGCCTTCGACCGGCTCCACGACGAGGCGCCCGCCCCTCATGCCGGCCGTCCAACTTGCATAGCGGGCCCGGCCTGCGGTGATCGCCGCGTCCGAAGGTCGCGTGAGCAGGGCACGCAGATCTTCGGCGACGTAGGTCGGCCGGTGCCGCACCGCCGCGGTAGGCAGCTGCTCCGGGTCGGTGACGCCGGTGAGCACCAGCAGGCTGTCGGCGCCGCCGCGGTACGCCCCCTCGATGTCGGTGTCCAGCCGGTCGCCGACGACGAGTGGCCTGCGCGCGCCCGTCCGCAGGACGGCCTCGCGATGCATCGGCGGCTCCGGCTTGCCGGCGACCAGCGGGGTGGCGCCGGTCGTCAGCCGCAGGGCTTCGACCAGCGCGCCGTTACCGGGTGCGCGGCCCTGCGGCCTCGGGATGGTCATGTCCACATTCGAGGCCACCCACGGCACTCCGGTGGCGATGGCGTATGCGGCTTCGGCCAGCATGCGCCAACCCACATCGGGATGAAAGCCCTGTGCGACGGCGGCCGGCCCCTCCGACAGCTCGAAGACAGGGGCGAGACCCTGCTCCTCCAGCGCTTCCACCAGTCCTTCGCCGCCCACAACGAGCACGCGGGACCCCGGCTGGAGCATCTCCGCCAGCATCCGGGCGGCCGCCTGGGCGGACGTCACGACTTCGTCGGGCGCGGCTGGAACCCCGAGGCTGGTGAGATGCTCTGCGACAGCGCTCGGTGGCCGCGCGGCGTTGTTCGTCACGAACGCAATCCGCATACCCGCCCGCCGGCTCTCGGCGAGCGCTTCGGCCGCGTGCGGCACAGCGCCGTCGCCGACGTAGATCACGCCGTCGAGGTCCAGCAGGGCGACGTCGTACGTTTCGGCCAGGCAACGCACCCTGCGATCCTCGCAGACCTGTGCCGGTGGAGCGGAACTTTCCTGGTGGTTGGAGGTTGTGTGGACGGGTGTTCCCTTGTACAGTGAACATTAGTTCGAGATGGGTGGGATGGGCTGGCCCCCGGCTGGTGGGGGTGTTCGGGGTATCGCGTGTGATGAGCTGACCGGCCCGGTGGCGGGCCACCTGCAAACGCCAGCGTTGCCTTGTTCGATCGCAGCCATGGGGGCCCTGCCATGAGCGAACCGCCATTCTGAATAGGCCTGACCGGTGCGCACGGGATGCCCGACCGCGGTGAGACGGCCGGTGCGTACGATGACCAGTGAGATGGGCCGACCCAAAGAAAGCGCACGGCCGTTGCGGCTAGCTCCCTTCCGCGCCTTGCGCTACAACCCGTCTCTCGTCACCGACCTCGGCGCGGTCACATGCCCTCCGTACGACGTCATCGGAGGCGACCGCGTTGGCGAATGGGAGGCGGCGGATCCGCACAACGTGGTCCGCTTGATCCTGCCGCGCGGTGGTCACAGCGACGACCGGTACGCGAACGCCGCTGCGGACCTTCAAGCTTGGATGTCCGAGGGCGTACTGATCCGTGATGAGCGCCCGGCGCTGTACGTGTACGAACAGTCCTCCGATGAGGGGGCGGTGCTCGGGCTGATCGGAGCGGTGTCGCTCCACGAGCCAGCGGAGGGACGCATCGTCCCACACGAGGACGTCTTCCCCGGTCCGGTGGCAGACAGGACAGCTTTGATGTCAGCCACTCGAGCGCAGTTCGAGCCGATCCTGCTCACCTACGAAGGCAACGGCGCGACCAGCGACGCCGTCGACCGGGCTGTGGCCGCCGACCCGCTGGTCGAGATGACGACGACGGACGGCGCGACCCATCGGTTGTGGAGGCTCGCCGACCCGCGCCTGCACCGCATGGTTGCGGTCGATCTCGCCGATCAACAGGTGCTCATCGCGGACGGTCACCACCGATATGCCGCCTACCTGGCCCTCCGGGACCGCAGTGCACCGTTGCCGGAGGCTCCGCGGGCGTACGGGCTTGCGATGTTGGTCGACGCCGCTCGCCATCCGCTGCGGTTGGCGGCGATCCACCGCTCGGTCGCGGACCTTTCATTGCACGACGCAGCCGAAGCCGCCGGCCGGGCCTTCAGTTCTGTCCAGATTCACGATGTCGACGGCGACCACGACGCCATCGCCAACATGGTCGGCAACAGCCCTTCCAGGCACCGGTTCGTGATCAGTGACGGCCGGTCAGTCGCCCTGCTGAGCGACCCGCACCTGGACGCAGTGCGCGCGAGCATGCCTGCCGACCGGTCGTCACTGTGGCAGTCACTCGATGCGAGCGTCGCGCATCGGCTCCTGCTGGCCACGTTGTGGAAGTTGGACGACGACGACCCGCGAGTCGCATACCACCATCGCGCGGTCGACGCCCTCGAACGCGCCGGTCGGTCCGGCGTTGCACTACTGCTCGCACCCCCCCGGCACTCCGACGTGCTTGCGCTCGCGGCCCAGGGAGAAAGGCTGCCGCACAAGTCGACGTCCTTCGGGCCCAAGCCCCGGACCGGTTTGCTCATGCGCCTTCTCGACGACGACGGGCCCGTCACCGAGCGGTCGCGGGCGGCCGATACAGCCTCCGGGCCTGCGTAAGCGCCACCTCGTACCTGCTCTGAGGGACGCCGTCAGCGCGCCAGAACCGCCGGTGTAGCGACCCGTTGACCTCGACGATGTCCTCGGAACTCCATCGCATGACGGTGCGCCGCATGTTCGCGGTCCACGCCGCACAGGTCAGCGTGTCGACCTTGGAACGACGACCACGCCCGGCTGGAGGGCGCGGCCGCTCGACGACGAGCCGCACGGCCGCCACCAGATCGCCGCTCGGCAACGTCGTGAGGCGCGGCTCGCCGGAGACCCGTCCGATCAGGTGGACATCATTGCGATGCTCGAAGGTGGGGACGGAGGCATCTGTCATGATGGCTCTCCCTCGTGGATCAGCGCATGGACTCTTCCATCCTCGGGGCTGTGATCACCCGTGCGGGGCTCGAGGCGGCAAATTGTGGATAACCTCGCTCGAATGGCCGTAGTCCAATGCGGTGACGGAGGTAGCCGGCCACGGGGACGAGCCGGGCCTTCGCCCGCCTTGAGTCAGCGGCCGCCGGAGCTCGATGCCGCGCCGCTGCCTTCCGCGACCTCCAACGCTGCCAGCCGCTCTGTCGCGTCGGTCTCGCCCTCGGCGTCGGCCTCCGCGGCAGCCATGAACCAGCGCGCCGCCTCCGCACGCCTGCCCGCGGCCTCGAGGCAGTCCGCGTACGCGTACCGCAGCCGCGCCACCCACGGCTCTCTGCTGGGGGCCCGCAACTCCGGGACCTGCAGCGACACGACGGCCGACTCGACATCGCCCATATCACGCCGTGCACCGGACGCGACGATCATCATCTCGACCCGGCCCGCCTTGTCCAGCGCGGTGCACGCCGGATCTGCCGCCAGCTCGAGCGCTCGCCGCGGCCTGCCAAGACCGCGTTCGCAGTCGGCCATCAGCGGAAGATGGTCCACCGCTCCCGTCATGCGCCGTACGGTGCGAAGTTCGGCCAACGCCTCCCGGTAGCGGCCGGTGGCGTAGGCCGCGATGCCGACGGCTTCGCGTACCACGCCAATCCTCGCGGCCCTGCGACGTGCGGCGATCGTGTGCCGGTACGCGAGCTCCGGGTCCTCGTCGAGGGTACGGACCGCCATCACGAGATGGCGTGCGACCTCCGTCGCGACAGCCCGGTGAAGGCCCCTCAACTCGGCCAGGACGTCTCCGTCCAGTTCATCCCCCGTGACGTCCGGATCGACCGGCGGATCCTGACCGGACTGCGCGCCGGGCTTCGCGCTCCCGGTCCTTCCGTTCGGCTGCGTGGCGGTTCTGCGATCACGGTCTCGCCTCCCCCGCGGACCG
>JABAOG010000214.1_pt2 | contig 10147 bp, 6 predicted proteins | sample 7062131 | NCBI WGS metagenome assembly JABAOG01 (sample SAMN14538629, study PRJNA623070) | marine sediment metagenome | biome: marine biome [ENVO:00000428]; feature: marine pelagic biome [ENVO:01000023]; material: deep marine sediment [ENVO:00002113] | place: India: Arabian Sea | collected... | reverse complement strand
GGATCCAGGCTGTAGTAGATCTCCAGCCGCGGATCGCCGGCGTTCTGGAGCAGATCGACCAGATACTGCCCGGCCGACATGTACCCGGACCGCTGCTCGACCATGAACTCCCACCAGTGGTTGTCCTCCGCCGAGCTGGTGGTGTGGATCGTGGCCCAGTTGTCCGCCGGGTCCGCGATCCCCGCCTGCGCGGCCGTGATGGCCTCGGCGAACTGCCCGGTGTGCAGGTAGAAGCGGGCCTTGAGCGAGTTCGCCACCAGGACCCAGGCCTCGTGGTCGCCCTCGAACGTGAAGTCCGCGGCGATGGAGTGGGTCCCGCCCGTGTTGAGGTCGCCGATGGCCTCCGTCAGGAGGGCCTGGACGTCCGCGTACACCTGCGACTGCGGGTCCAGGGTCGGCTGCGGGAACTCATCCGGGTTCGCCGCCTCGCGGTACACCAGGTCGCCCCAGAGGCTGGCGCCCATGCCGATCAGGTAGGCCTCGTGCACCTTGAGGATCCCGGCCATGGTCGTGGCCCGGGCCGTGCCGGCTTCCTCCGCCAGCCGGATCCCCTCGCGGATGTCGATCAGCCCCCCGCCGGTGTACATCGCGTTGTAGTAGTCGTCCGCCTCCTCCTCGTTGAAGATGAAGGAGTCGAGGATGGTGAACTGCCGGTCGGTCCCGGCCATCTGCTGCGTCCACATGGCCGCCATCCGCGACAGGTGCCCCTCGGCGAAGGAATACGTGTTCGCCTCGACGCCCGTCACGAGCTGGTCCAGCGTGGCCGTCGGGATCGCGTTCGGGTTCACTTCGATCGGGTCGATGAAATCACACCCGCCGAGGAGCCCGATCACGGCCGCAACGCCCAGGGCGCTGCGCCACCGATTCGTCGTGATTCGCATGATCCAGTCTCCTCTCGCTCAGCGCGTGATCGACAGACCGAAGGCCCAGGACCGGGTCTGCGGGTTGTTGAAGTAGTCGATCCCCCGGCCGGCGCTGTTGCCCCAGAGGTTCATCTCCGGATCGATCCCGGAGTAGTCCGTCCAGGTCTTCAGGTTGCGCGCGGCCACGGTGACCTCCGCGGCGGTGAAGCCCAGCGGCCGCAGCCACTCCGGCTTCAGGTTGAAGCTCGCGGAGATCTCGCGGAGCTTGACGTAGCTGGCATCCTCGATGAACAGCGTGGACGGGCCCGTGAAGCCGGAGCCGATCCCGCCGATGGTCCAGGTGTTCCAGTTCCGCATCACCTCGGTGCCCGCCCCGGGGCCGTGCCCTTCGAAGACCCAGGGCTGCCCGGCGCCGTGCATCTCCTCGGTGTCGGCGTGGGTGCCGAAGTAGTAGAGGGCGCCCTTCGTCCCGTTCCAGGCGTCCTGCCCCTGCCGGATGTCGACCAGGGCCGAGACGCGCAGGTTGTTGAAGAAGGTGAACGTCGAGCGGATGCCCGCCGTCCAGTCGGGGTTCGGGTCGCCCGACACGTTCAGGTCCGAGTCGTAGACCGGGAAGCCATCCTCGGCGATGTACACGTCGCCGGGGGCTGCGTCCGGATAGGCGTTGTCGATCTCGACGCCACCCACGACCTCACCGCGGCCGAAGCGGACGAAGTCATCCGTGAAGAACACGCCCCACGGGTGGCACGTGCCCTCCGGATCGCTCGGGTCCTCCGGCGCGACGAGGGAGACCTGCGAGCCGGTGAACCCGGCGAGGTACACGTCGTTGGCGCCGGCGAGGTCGGTCACGCAGCTCTCGTTGCGCGCCCACTGGCCGCCGATGGACCAGCTGAAGTTGTCGGTCCGGATGGGGACGATGTCCAGCGTCGCCTCCCAGCCCTTGTTGTACCACTCGGCGGCGTTCTCGTACCGGGCGAAGAACCCGGTGCTCGTGGGGACCGGCTTCTCGATGATCGCGTCCTCGGTCTGCCGGTCGTAGTAGGTGACGCCGAGGTTCACGCGATCCTCGAGGAACGCCAGGTCCACGCCCACCTCGATCTCCGTCTCCCGCTCCGGCTCGATGTCGGGGTTGCCGGCGGTGCCCTGCCGGACGACGCCCTCCTGGCCCAGGTAGATGGACTGCACGCCATCGCCCAGCCAGCCGTCGCTGAAGAAGCCCTTGGTGTAGGCGCTGATGTTGGAGAACGGCTCGGGCTGGCGGCCCGTGACGCCCCAGGCCGCGCGCACGCGGCCGAAGCTCAGGAAGTCCACGTTCACCAGGTCCTGGAACCGGAAGGACGCCGAGACGCCCGGATACCAGAAGTGGCTGCCGGCGCCGCCGAAGGTGTTGGCGCCGTCGCGGCGGAGGTTCCCCGTCAGGGTCAGCAGGTTGTAGAAGTCGACCTGCGCCTGGCCGAAGTAGCCGTCCGTCCGGATGACCTCCTTGTACTCGTCGGGCGTCGGCGTGACGACGAAGTCCAGCTCCTCGGTCCCGAAGATCAGGTTCGAGCCGTCGGTCTGGTAGCGGCGGTACTCGGCGTGGTTCAGGTTCTGCCCGAGCGTGACGCTCCCGGAGATGTCGGGCGTCAGGTCCCGCGTCGCGGTCATCGTCAGCGACTCGTCGTACCGGAGGTCGACGAAGTTCGCCCGGATGAGCTGCCCGTTCGGGTACGACGACGAGCTCTTCGGGAAGAGCGTCTTCCGCTCGTCGTTCCGGTAGTCGGCCCCGACCACCAGGTTGAACGTCAGCCACGGCATCGGCGAGTAGTCCGCGCTCACGTTCCCGAACGCGCGGCCCACGTCGGCCTCGTTCAGGATCTCGTTGGCGATCCAGAACGGGTTGTCGTAGCCGCGGCCCCGAGCCAGCAGCGTGGGGTTCGGATACCGGTAGGACCGGTGCAACCCCGTCTCCGGGTCGATGTACGGCTGGTTGTTGAACTCCGGCGGGGTGCGCAGCGCGCCGAGCCAGATCCCGGACACGTTCGAGCCGTGCTGGATGAAGTCGCCCACGCCGTCGGTGTAGGCGAAGTTCCCGCCGATGGTCAGGTTGTCGGCGAAGGAGTGGGTCCCCTTCAGCCGGACCGTCGTGCGGTTGTACTCCTGGTTCCCGACGATGGTGCCGTCGTGGTCCATGCGGCCCACCGACAGGAAGTACGTGGTGCGCTCGGAGCCGCCCGAGAACGTGAGGTTGTTCTCGAACCGGTACCCGTCCTGGAGCACCTCGTTCGCGTGGTCGTAGACCCGCGTGCCCGGATCGAGGGCGGCGCCCCACGTCACGGACGTGGTGGGGGCGAACTCATCGTCCGGCCCCGAGCAGCCCTCCTCGGTCCGCTCCTCGGGCGTCAGCGGCGCACAGTGGAGCCCCTGGCTCCAGCTGGTCTGGAGCGGGACCGTCGCGTTCACCTCGTCGAACGTGAAGTTCGTGCTGTAGGTGAACCGGCTCTGGCCGGGACGGCCCGACTTGGTGGTGATGAGGACGACGCCGTTGGCCGCCCGCGAGCCGTAGATCGCGGCCGCCGCGGCGCCCTTCAGGATGTCGATGCTCTCGATGTCATCGGGGTTCAGGTCGATCACCGCGTTGCTGGTGACCGTGCCCGCGTGGGAGCCCTCCGTCCGGTGCGACGAGTTGTCGATGGGCGTCCCGTCCACCACGAACAGCGGCTGCGTGCCGCCGACGATGGAGGCGGCGCCACGGATCCGGATGTAGGCGCTGGCGCCGGGGTCGCCGGCGTTGCTGGTGATCTCCACGTTCGGGGCCTTGCCCGCCAGGGCCGCCACGGTGTTGCTCTCGTTGGAGCGGGACAACGCCTCACCGTCCACGGTGTTGATGGCGACGCCCAGCTTGCGGCGCTCCTGCTGCGTGCCCTGGCCCGTCACGACGATCTCCTCCAGGCGGAGGGGGTCGTCGGCCAGCGCGAAGTCCAGTGTCGCGCTGCCGCCCGTGAGCGTGATGGTCTCCGTGACCGGCTTGTAGCCGAGCTGGGAGGCCGTCACGTCCACCTGCTGGCCCATCACCCGCGACGCGGGGATCACCAGCATAAATCGGCCATCGACGTTGGTGAGGGTCCCCAGATTCATGCCCTCTACGAGAATGGTTGCGCCGGCGATGGGGTCGCCGCCGGCGGTGGTCACCTGGCCCGTGATCGTCGCCGACTCCTGCGCTGCCGCCCAGGCGGGCAGCAGAAGCAGGGCCGCCGACAGAGCCAGCAGTCTGCGAACTGCACTCGTCATGACTGACCTCCTTGGCAGGGAGTGGCCGGTTTCCCGGCCGGGAACAGGCAGGCTCCGGGAACGGAACCTGACCTGAGAGGCACATGGCTGTGCCCGGCACATCGAAATCGGCCGTCGCGAGCCTCCTGGTCGGGGTGAGGCTTCGGTTTTGGATCCGAGCGAGCCGAGGGGCGGCCCGCACCTGTGGTGTTACGAATGCCTTACAAATGCATGCCCTTCATTCCGTTGTCAATAGTACCTGGCCCCCTTCACGGACCGGTCTTCAGCCACACGGCGATCACCCCGCAGCGGGTGTCCGGACCGCGGCGGAAGCGGGGTGGGACCTCCGAGAGCCCGTTGTAGACCTCGACCCCCTCGATGAACTGGGGCCGGATCGACTCGACCACGGCCTGGTTGGTGGCCGTTCCATCGAGGAACCACTGCACCGGGCAGTCGCGCGCGCCGCCCCGGGCATTCATGACCCGGGCCCGATCGAACTGGATGAGACAGCCGGTGCCGAGGGCATCCGGGGTGCCGCAAGAGATGGAGAGGCCGGGCACCGCCCGGAGGACCTCACTGACCCGGCCGGCCTGCCGAAGCTCGATCTGCTCGGCGGTGACGAACACCCCGTTGCCTCGCTCCATGCGGTCGTAGAACCCCGCCAGCCCGGGCACCCGGTACTGCCGCTCGGCGGTCACCGTGAGGGGATCCAGCTCGATCGCCCCGGGCGTGGCCCGCACGTCCACGGAGAGCGTGGCGCCGGAGGCCACGCGCAGGGTGTCGTCGCGCACGCCGTAGGCGACGTGCTCGAGCTCCAGGACCTGGCGGCCCGGCGGGACGTCCCGGAGCGCGAAGCGGCCGTCGTCCTCCGTCAGGGTCTGGAGGCCGGTCCCGTGGACGCGCACCACCGCGCCGCCCAGGGGCTGGGCGGTGTGGGCGTCGGTGGCGCGGCCGATGATCCGGCCCAGCCGGAGCGTATCCACCCGCAGCGCCAGCCGGCCGGGTCGGCCCGGCGCGGCCAGCACCGGGAAGGTCTCGCTGGTCCGGTCGCCGTGGACCGCGCGAGCGTATACCGGCAGCCCGTGGGGCGCCTCGCAGAAGAGGAATCGGCCGTCGGCATCGGTCCGGACCTCGCCTTCCCGGATCGGCTGGTCCTCCGGCCGCCAGGCCAGGCGGACGACGGCGCCGATGATGGGCCGATCCTCGCCGTCCCGCACCGACCCCGCGATGACGCTGCCCTCCACGGGTGCGCACGCCTGAACGAGAAGCGTCTCCTCGGTGGGGATGGCGAGGCGGGCCTGGACGAGGACGCCGGCCCGGAGGCCGATGGGCCGTGTGGGGGCCGAGATCCCGAGAGTGTCGAGGCGCGGATGGCGGAACGTCAGTCGGTAGTCGCCCTCGGGGGCGGCGAGGAGGAAGTGGCCGCCGTCGTCCGTGCGCGTGGCGTGATCGGTCCCCTCCAGCCGGACCTCCGCGTCGGCGACGGGGCGGCCGCGGATGCTGTCGTAGACGATGCCCTGTACCCGGGGCCGGTCGAGCTGCTCGATGCGGCCGTCTCGCCGGGTCCGGACCGCGACGACCTCGCCACCCCGCTCCCGGATCGCCGCCAGGGTCGGGCGTTCGATGTCGAAGCCCAGTCGGGTGGTCTGCACGATCTCGATCACCGGCATCCGGATCCACCATCGCCGGGGGATCCAGGCGCCCGTGGGCAGACGCTGGAACTGGACGCGCCCCCCCACGTCCTCGGTGGGGATGTCCAGCCGGAGGTTGGTGTAGGCGTACTCGAGGAATCGCAGCTCCCGGGTGGCCTCGTCGAGCCAGAGGACCCCCTCGATGTCCACCACGTCATGCCCCCGGAGCGGTCGGAACGCGAGCCCCACCAGGCCGGGGTCGGCCGCCGACCGCCGGAGCTGGATGCAGTGGCCCGCCAGGAACACGTCGCTCAGCAGCACCTGCTCGTCCGGCGCGAAGTAGTAGGTACCGCTGTCGGTCTGCTGGACGAACCCCCGGGCGGCCAGCTCCTCGGGCAGCGGTGTGGAGAAGGGCCGGCGGCCGATGGCGGCCCGCCGCTCCGTCTCCTCGGTCCGAACCCGGAGGCTCTCGGGATCGAGGCGACGCTGGTACAGGACCGCCTCGAACCCGACCAGCTCCTGCTCCCGCGCCCAGAACGCGTTCTCCAGGGCCTTGCGGGCGTCGTCCCAGAGGCGGGCGGTGGCCGGGCCCTCGGGTCGGGCCCGGCAGGAGCGGGGCGCGGCGGTGACGGCGAGGGCGTCGAGCGGAACGGCCTCGACGGGCGCCACCAGCTCGAGGACGACGTCGTCGCCGGCACTCAGCTCGAGGGGCTCCGAGTATGCGCTGCGATGACCGATGCGGTCGGCGCGGACGCGCCATCGACCCGGCTCCGCGCGGAGCAGGAACCGTCCGGCACGGTCGGTCAGTACACCGGCGCGGGTGGAGTCGTCCTCCGGCGCAAGGAGCACCACCAGCGCCCCCTGGACGGGGACGCCGTCCGGTTCCGCGAGGGTGCCGCGGATCGTCTGGCCGGCGAGGGGCGCCGCGAAGCCGAGGCCGCAGAGGACGAATGTGCCGACCGTCCGCATGATCGGACCTCCGGAGGTGTGCAGCGTGCGGGAAGGGGCCCATCGAACGATGGCGCAGGACGGGGCCGGCCCGCAAGCCGGTCGGGCCATCGACCGGGGGGTGGACCGTCCGCCTGCGGCGCTGACGCCGGCCGCCCCGGGAGGGAACCCTGTCAGGGCGGAGGGTATTCGGCTGCCGGTCGGGGTCGAAGCACGGACGGAAGGGAATCGTGGAGAAGACGGGTGTGAGGGGGACGCGAGGGCGGCTGCGCAGGTCGGTGGTCGGCTCGGCCCGGCGAGCGACGCGGTCGCTTCACGCGCGGGACTTCCGCCTCTACTTCGCCGGCCAGGGCATCTCCCTGGTGGGAACGTGGATGCAGCGGGTGGCCATGGCCTGGCTGGTGTACCGGCTGACGGGATCGGCTCTCGTCCTGGGGCTGGTGGGGTTCGTGGGCCGGATCCCGACGCTGGCGCTGGCGCCATTCGCCGGGGTGGCGGCGGACCGCTGGGACCGCCGTCGGATCCTCTACCTGACGCAGGCGCTGAGCATGCTCCAGGCCCTGGTCCTGGCGGCGCTGGTGCTGGCCGGGGTCGTCCAGGTCTGGCACGTCCTCGCCCTCGCCGGCCTCCTCGGCGTCCTGGACTCCTTCGACATCCCGGCGCGCCAGTCGCTCTTCGTTCGCCTGATCGACGACCCGGCGGACCTGGGCAACGCCATCGCGCTCAACTCCAGCGTGTTCAACCTGGCGCGTCTCATCGGGCCGTCCATCGCCGGGATCCTCATCGCGGTGATCGGCGAGGGCTGGGTGTTCGCGCTGAACGGACTGACGTACCTGTCCATGCTGGCCGCCCTCGTGGCCATGCGAGTGCGGCCGGTGAGCCGCCCGGACCGCACGACCGGGGTCCTGGGCAAGCTGCGGGAGGGATTCGCGTTCGCCTGGGGGTTCCCGGCGATTCGGGCCGTGCTCCTGCTGATCACGACGTCGAGCTTCTTCGCGGTGCCGTTCGTCGTGCTGATGCCGATCTTCGCCAGCGACGTGCTGGGCGGGGGGCCGGGCACGCTGGGTCTGCTCATGACGGCGCAGGGCGTCGGGGCCCTGGCCGGTGCCCTCTTCCTGGCCACCCGGCCCACGACGACGGGGCTGGGTCCGCTCATCGCCCTGGCCGCCACGCTGTTCGGCGGGGGCCTGCTCGCGTTCGGCGCCTCGGGGACGCTCTGGGCCTCGGTACCCGTGCTCGTGGTGGCGGGCTTCGGACTCATGGTCCAGTCGGCCGCGTCCAACACGTTCCTCCAGTCGATGGTGGGGGAGGACATGCGGGGCCGGATCATGAGCCTCTATACCATGGCCTTCGCCGGGACCCTTCCCCTCGGTAGCCTGTACGCCGGCTGGGTCGCCGATCGGATCGGGGCCCCGGCCACCGTCATGATCGGCGGCGCCATCGCGCTGGTGGCGGCCGCCCTGTTCCGGCGCAGGCTTCCGGGGCTGCGCCGGGACGTGGCGGAGCGACGGGCTCGCGGGACCGTGGCCGTGCCGGCGGCCTGATCCCGCCGGCACGGCCCGTTCCGGCTGGTGGGCCCAGGCCGCGACGGTCCCGATGACGTGGGCGAACCCCCTCTCAGGGGCGCGACTCTCGGCGGGGACGCGGGTGGCCCGTCACCGGCTGCGGACCCACCGTCGCCAGTCCGCCAGGAACGCCGCCTCGCTCGTGCCCAGCTCGTCCAGGATCTCCTGCTGCGAGGTGGCGCGCAGCAGCCGTTGGAGGGTCCCCGGCTCCCAGGCGTCGTCGATGAAGGCGATCATGGACCCGGCGACGCCGTAGCGATCGGGCCCCGACCAGGCGTCGACGAGCCGCGCGGGTCCCGGGCCGCTTTCCAGCGCCGCGGCGGCCCGGCCCGCGTGCCGGGCGGCGAGCTGGCCGGATACGTAGGTCGCGAGCCCTTCCGTGAACCAGCCGATCTCCTCGAGCCGCCCCAGGTCGGGGGCCGGGTTCAGCTGGCCGTGGAAGACGTGGACGGCCTCGTGGGTCACGAGCATGCGCACGTGCTCGGTGTCCCTCGCGTCGTGCTCGCAGGCCTGCTCGGCCCAGACGTCGGGCGACAGCAGGTGGACCGTGTGGTCCCCGGCGGCCCCCACCATCCAGCAGGCCGTCTCCTCGATCCCGAGCTCGTCCCGCAGCGCGCCCGTGAACGCGTCCCGGGACCCGTGGACGCGGACGCCGACGGTGTCCGGGAACTCGCCGAGGGTGTCACGGATGTGCCGCTCGGCCCAGACCAGATCGGCCCGGAGCCTGGAAACGACGGGGGCATCCACCCCGTAGGCGTGCACCCGGAAGGTCCCGGCCTGGGCCGCGAACGCGGCGGCTCCGCCCAGCGTGATGGCCGCGGTCAGGAGTATGGAGCGTAACGTCATGGTGCCGTCCCCTTCGCCTGGTTCCGTCTCCTGACATCCCTACGCGGCCGGGGCGCCGAGTGTTGCGACACGGGTCGGGCCAGGCTCTACTTTCTCTCTGGAAGGTGAACCGACGGGGCGGCGTCCCGCCGCCGGGGCCGACCTCCTGCCGGAGTCGATGATGGAGCCGGAAACGGTACTGATCGCCGGATGCGGATACGTGGGGACGCGTCTCGCGGAGCTCCTGGTGCGGGACGGGCACCCGGTCCTGGGGCTGCGGCGCGACCCGTCCGGTCTCCCGGAGGGAGTGCTGCCGGTCGCGGCGGACGTGTCCGATCCGGCGACCCTGCGGGACCTGCCCGCGACCGATGCGGTGGTCTACGCCGTGGCGCCGGGCGGGCGGAGCGACCGGGAGTATCGGACGGCCTACGTCGACGGGCTGCGGAACGTGCTGGACGCGCTCGCCCGCGGGCAGGCCCCCGGCCGCGTCGTCCTGGTCTCCAGCACGGGGGTGTACGGCCAGGCGGACGGGCGGTGGGTCGACGAGGACACGCCGCCGGAGCCGCCCGACGCCACGGCCGAGCGCGTGCTGGAGGGGGAGGCCGCTGCGCGGGCCCGAGGGGCGCCGGGGATCGTCCTCCGCCTCGGCGGCATCTACGGTCCGGGACGGACGCGAACCGTCCGCCGGGTGGTGAGCGGCGAGGCCGGCTGCCCGGCGGCGGACCGCTACGGCAACCGGATCCATCGCGACGACGCGGCGGCGGCGATCCGTCATCTCCTCCATCTGCCGGACCCGGCGCCGGTCTACCTCGGGGTCGACCGGGCGCCCGCGCCGCTCCGGGACGTGTACCGGTGGATCGCCGACCGGGCCGGGGTCCCGGACCCGTGCCGTCCCGGCGCGACGGAGGCCGGGGATGACACGGGCCGCCGGGGGAGCAACAAGCGCTGCTCCAGCCGACGGCTCGTGGATTCCGGCTTCGTGTTCAGCTACCCGACGTACCGGGAGGGGTACCGTCCCATGATCGACGCCTTCGGCGCCGGGGGGGACGGGGAGTAGGCGGGCGGG
>JABAOG010029679.1_pt1 | contig 10153 bp, 10 predicted proteins | sample 7062131 | NCBI WGS metagenome assembly JABAOG01 (sample SAMN14538629, study PRJNA623070) | marine sediment metagenome | biome: marine biome [ENVO:00000428]; feature: marine pelagic biome [ENVO:01000023]; material: deep marine sediment [ENVO:00002113] | place: India: Arabian Sea | collected... | reverse complement strand
CTGTTCACCGTCGGCGAGTCCACGTGTCCCGTGCCACGCGATCATCTCTTTGCGACCGCCGTCGAGCCCATGGGCGACATCATGGCCGAGACCGACCACGTTCTGGCCGCTTACGAGGCGCTGTCCGATGTGGATGTGATCCACGACCACACCACACTCGGCCCACTTCTGGCCGGACGCCGTCCAGCGGGTCAACNNACTCCCATGCCGCGTCCGCGCACGGCGTTCCGATCTCGGCCGTGATCCACCACGGCATCGATCTGGACGTTTACCGACCCGGATCAGGCGACGGTGGCTACCTTCTGTTCGTCGGCCGGATGTCACCCACCAAGGGCGTGCACAACGCCGTCCGTATCGCCAAGCAGGCCGGCTGGCCGCTCGTGATGGCGACGAAGGTCCGGGAACCGGCCGAGAAGGTCTACTTCGAAGAGCAGGTCAGGCCACTGCTCGATCCCGGCGATGAGTTCCCCGTCGAGCAACCGCTGGAACGCCGTCTCGAGATGTTCCGCGGCGCGCACGCGCTGCTGAACCCGATCCAGTGGCGCGAGCCGTTCGGGCTCGTGATGGCCGAGGCGCAGGCCTCCGGCACTCCAGTGCTCGCATTTCCCAACGGCGCGGCACCAGAGATCGTCGACCACGGCGAGACCGGCTATCTCGGCGCTGACGACGGCGTGCTCGCAGCNNGACAAGGTCCAAGAACTCGACCGGGCCGCATGCCGGCGTCGTGTCGAGCGGGAGTTCTCGCTCGAGCGGATGACTCACGACCACGTGCGTCTCTACAACCGCGTGCTCGCACACGACGCCGCCGGCCCGTACGTGGAACCGACTGACGCACGGGTCGACGGGCCGGACAGACGTGGAATCGGTCAACCAACGATCTACTAGGAAGGAGACCGCGATGACAACGCTAGTCCGCCCGGGCCAGCGTGGCCTGCTGCCCGAGCTTGTCGATCTGCTCGAAGCGCCGTTCGCTCCGTTCCGCACCGCACAGATGATTCGTTGCGAGGAGTTCNNCCGCACCGCACAGATGATCCGTTGCGAGGAGTTCACCCGCGACGGCCAGTACGTGTTGCGGGCTGAACTGCCGGGCATCGACCCCGAGTCCGACGTCGAGATCAGTGTCAAGAACGGTGTGCTGACCATCCACGGTGAGCGCAAGGAGGAAGAACACGAAGGCAGCCGCACCGAGTTCCGGTACGGCGCGTTCACCCGCTCGCTCACCCTTCCGGCGGGCTCCGATGAGGACGACGTGACCGCCGTCTACGAGAAGGGAATCCTCGAGGTGTCCGTCGGGCTCAAGGAACCGGCCGAGACCGCGAAGCGCATCCCGGTCAAGCAAGCCGACTGACCCACCGAAGAGGAATGGGGCGGGCGCGTCAGGGGGGTGCGGCGCCCGCCCCATTCGTTTGCGTGCCCATCCTGCGCCGGACCATGGTTACGCGGCGACGCCCCGTGTCTCCGGTGCGAGCATTTCACCCCACCGGCGCGCTCGTCCCAGCTCTCCGGTGGCCAGCGGCCCCTGCTTGCCGGTGACGTAGAAGGTCATCGGCTGCGCGATTAGCCGGGCACCCTTGCGGTGCAGCCGCTTGGCTGCGGCCGCCGCGGCAGAACCCGGGAAACGAGGCTTTGCGATTTTGGTGTCGAACGTCGCCGCTCGGACGCCAGCGGGCAACCGGACGTACTCGACCCACTCGCGGATACCCTGCCCGGCGGACACGACGGGCACCTCCTGCGCCGCGTCCGAACGTGTGCTGGAGCGCGACATGCCGAACGCATGCGTCGGGCCTCCGACCACGACGAATCCCACCTCGTCACCGACAACCGCCGGCGCGGAGCCCACTTCGAGGACCTCGACGGTGACCCGCGACGACAGCCCGGCACCGATCGCTTCGGCCACATCACGCGTGTTGCCGTACATCGACTCGTAAACAACAAGCGCCTTCACCGCGCTCAACTCCTTCCATTCCAGGCAGGCCTCACATACCACGGCCATGGTCGGGTGGGCCGAGGTGCGCGGGGAAGGGTCCGGCGACCGGTCCGGCAAGGACCTTCGACCCGCTCGCGCCGGCCTTGACCTCGTGCCCGCCCGGCGCAACGAAAGGACGTTAGGCCCTGCCACCGCCGGCGGGAGACGCGGTGCACTGTTGTCATGACCGCTGATGACCTGCTCAGCGCGCCGCACCCGGTCGTGACCTTCCGGCTGCTCGGCCCAAACGATGTGCAGAGCGTGGCCGAACTTCTCCTGGACACCTCGAACGAGAGCCTTCACCAGCGGTTCTTCACCGTGCCCAGCCACGCCCACCTTCGTGCCGAGATCGAACGGCTCACCCGGCCCGGATCGCGGCAGCATGCCGCGGTGGGCGCTGAGATCGCCGGCAGGCTCGTCGGCGTCGCCTCCTTCGAGCGGGACACGGACGATGACGGCCGGGCTGAGCTCGCGATTCTGGTGGGCGACTCGTTTCAGGGCCGCGGTATCGGGCGACAGCTGTTGGAGTACCTCGCGCGCATCGCACGAGAGCAGCAGATCATCGAGCTGACCGCCAGTGTGCTGGCCAGCAACGAGCGCATGCTCCGGCTCGCCCGGAGCATGGCGGCATCGGCGACATCGCAGGTCGTCGATGGCGTCATCGACCTCACCGTCCCGCTTACGGACCGCGCGCCGAGCGAGTACCGCCCGCCTGTCGCAACCCGCGACCGCGCCATCCCGGCGTCTGCTGGCCCGCCCGCACGAACTCGACAGGTAGCTCCCGCAGGTAAGCCGGCACGCTGACCGCTGGTAGCAGCCTGAACGGCTGATCGTGCTGGCACACCAAGACCCGGCCGGCGAGGTTCTGGTCTGTGAGCATCACCATTACAGCGTCAGCCACCTGCGCGGCGGGCATGGCCGGCGGAGCCTCGGCGCGCTGGGCAGGTGTCATGGCTGCCAGCTCCTTTCGCCACGCCGGCGTATCGGTAAGGCCCGGGCAAACGCAATTGACCCGAATCCCGTGACTTGCTCGCAGTGGTGCCAGGCAGGAAGTCAGCCGGATCACTCCCGCCTTGGCAACCGCGTACTCGGGCGCACGGTGGGNNGCCGTAGAGGCGACATTGACGATCGCGCCGCCTGGCCCCATCGCGTTGATCGCAAGCTGCGTGGCCAGCATGACCCCGCGTAGGTTCAGGTCCACCACGCGAAGCCAGTGGTCGGCAGTGGCGCCGGGGTAGGCCGGCGCCATTAGGCCTCCGGCGTTGTTCACCACTATGTCCAGACCACCGAGCTCGCTCCCGGCGGCCGCCATCGCCTGCCGCACACCGCTCAATGTCGACAGGTCCGCGGCTACGAACGACGCCTCGAGCCGCTCTGCGACCCGCTGACCATCGGCAGCGTTCACGTCCACGATCACCACCGCCGCACCGTCGGCCGCGAGCCGCTCGGCAACGGCGCGCCCGATTCCGGCAGCGCCGCCGGTCACTAACGCGCGCACATGTTTACCGCGCCGCGTCGGCGAAGACCCACTCGCCATTTCACCAAGCTACGCCTCAGCACCGACAGGATGGCGGTACCGGACCGCCATGCTGCGGGCTCGCCCTCAAGCTCTGTGCTCGCCGTACAGCACGACCTTGAGCGCGTCGGTCTCGGCGGGGCGGGAGAAGACGTCGTACGCGTCCTGCATCTCCTCGAGCCCGAACCGGTGCGTCACCAAGCCGGAGACGTCGAGCTGGCCCGCGGCGATCATCCGCAGCAAGGTCGGCGTCGAGTATGTGTCGACCAGTCCGGTCGTGATCGTCAGGTCACGGATCCACGCGGTCTCGAGGTGCAGGGTCGCCGGAGCTCCATGGACGCCGACGTTGGCGACGTGGCCGCACGGTCTGACGAGTTCGACACACCGCTCGAACGTGCCCGGTGTGCCGACCGCCTCGATCGAGGCGTGAAGGTGTGTCGCCCCGCATTACCGCTCCAGCTCAGCCAGGTACTTCCATGNNTGAGCCTGGCCAGGACCTACGGCTCTACAACGCCGTCTATCCGCCCGGCGATGCTCGCGTCATAACACGACGCACCGACACGTCTTATCGAACAGCTTTCGCAACCAGACTGTCGCCGGAGCCGAGGAGATCGCAACCACGCCAGCTCGTACCGGGAGTGAGAGACCATGAGCACTGACCCACGCACCGGAATGGAGATCCTGGACGAGGACACGTGCTGGGAACTTCTCGCGACAGCCGACATTGCGCGCCTTGGTGTCGTCGTCGGCGATGACCTCGAGATCTTTCCGATCAATTTCGTCCTGGACGGCCGGACGATCGTCTTCAGGACCGGCGAGGGAACCAAGCTCGCGGCGATCACGATCGCGCATCGGGTCGTTCTGGAAGCCGACGGCCACTACCTGGCCAGCAATCAGGCCTGGAGTGTCGTCGTCCGGGGTGAGGCAGAACGGCTGGAGGACTTCCAGGACATCTACCGGGCCGAGGCACTGCCGCTGCGGGCCTGGACGGGCCACCCGAAGCAATGGTTCGTCCGGATCCGGCCGACGAGCGTCACCGGCCGCGGTTTCTCCATCGTCGCACCGATCGCAGACAGGTAGCAGGTCCGGGCGAGCCGACGACTCCGGCCAGCGTGACACGTGTCCCTCCGTACGGTGACAATCGGCCCTGGCTGACCGTGATCTTGCAGCGCAAACTGAGACGTGGAGGTGATATGGCGCGTCGCGAACCGAGGCGATCGGGCGTCTGGGTCGCATGGACGCGTAGGGCGCATGACGAAATCCCTCGCGATCTTCGCAACGCAGCGGAACAGAATCCTGCTTTGGATGTCGACGCTGCTCATGGCGATCGCCACGGTGGACGCCCTCGTCGCAGGCAACTGGGACCTTGTTCTCGTGCTCGGGCTCGCACTCGTGGTTCAGCTGATCGTCCTTCTCACGCTCCGCGGCCGGCGCCCGGTCGTTCCGCTCCGTGACGACCTGTACCGATGGCTCGAGGAGCGGTCGGCGACCACCGGCGAGCCGTTCGAGTTCATCGCGGACCGTTGTGTCGCGGCGTACCGAGCAGGCCTGAGCCGGGACTCGACCGTCGTAGAGGACCGGCCATGAGGACGGCCACCCAGTCGACGCACGCAGTCGTCAGGCTCCCCGCGGATCCGGACTGCGCAGCCGAACTGGGTGGCAAAGGCGGTTGGCTCAACCGAATGCTGGCCGGCGGGCTCGAGGTGCCGCCGACGGCGGTCGTCACGGCCGCGACATACCGGCACTTCGCCGAAGACGCGGGAATCCGCGAGATCGTCGACCGGGCACGCCGTGAGCCGGTCGCCGCCGAGATCGTGAACGCGGCATTCCTGAGTGCGCCGCTCGACGACCGGCTCAGCGACGAGATCTCCGCCGGTGCCCGCGACGTGGGCCACGGTGCCACCATCGCGGTGCGATCGTCGGCGAACGCCGAGGACATGGCCGGTCTGTCGTTCGCGGGCCAGTACCACTCCGAGCTCGATGTCGACAGTCGCGACGCGGACGCAGTCCTTCGTGCCGTACGACTCACCTGGGCTTCGCTATGGCACCCGGCGCCCTGCGCGTACCGCGCCCTCTGGGGCATCGCGGACGACACGGCCGCGATGTCCGTTGTCCTGATGCGGATGGTCCCGGCGCAGCTGGCCGGCGTGACGTTCACGGTCGATCCCGCCGGCGGTGCCGAGCGAATGCGCATTGAGGCCGTGACCGGACTTGCCGACAGGTTGGTGTCCGGGGAGCGGACACCGCAGGTCTGGCTACCTCCTCGCGATCCGGCGACGATGTCCGAGGACTCGACCGACCTGCTCGGTGAGCTGGTCGCGCTGGGGCGCCGGGTCGAGCGGCTGCTCGGAAGTCCGCAGGACATCGAGTGGGCGTGGGACGGTGCGCGGACGTGGCTCGTCCAGAGCCGTCCGATCACCACCGACCGTTCCGGCGACGGTTGTGACTCCCCGGTCGACGATGCCGAACTGATGCCCGGCGGGGTCGACGAGATGCTTCCGGGCGTGCTGCCGCCGCTGATCTGGGATCTCAACGCGTTCCTCGTCGAAGAGGCGCTCCGCCGGGTCTTCGACGACCTCGGCGTCAACCCGCCGGAGCCAACCGGCGCCAACGCGATCGTGCGCCGGGTCCGTGGCCGGGCGGCGCTGGATCTCGACATGTTCAAGCAAGCGGCATCGCGGCTGCCCGACGTCTCCGAGCACGAACTCGAGCACGAGTATTTCGGCACGCCGGCCGACACCGCACCGACCGCACGGCGCCGTCGCTTGGCCGTCCGGCGCGACCTCCGCGTCTTCNNCCATCGCCGGCTGATCTGGACGACAGCGCCCTCGTCGCGTACCGTGCCCGGTTGATCGACCTGGCGGCCCGAACCATGGCGTCCGAGCTGGCCGTTGCCGCGGCAGCGGCCGCGTCCTACCGGCGACTGGAGGGCATACTCAGCCGGTATGCCGACGCTTCGCGGGCCGCGTCGGACGCACAGCTGCTGACCGCCGGAGCCGGCGCGGTCGCAACGGCGCCGCCGCACGCATCACGATCGGTCTTCGCCGGACCGACCTGGTCGGAGACCGGTCAGTCGGTGCCAGGCTCCGGAACACACGCCTGGCCGGACCGGCTGATCGACCGGCAACACGGGCAACACGAGATCGAGAACCGCCTCCGCCGCCATCCGCGGTGGCGACGCAACCGGGCGCTTACCGGACAGATCATCGATGTCCAGTTGCGCAGCCTGCGGGCGGCGGTGAACGACGCCACCACGGGCCTGGCGCGGCGCGAGAAGGTCAAGGCGGCGGTCTTGCTGCTCGGCGGACTGGTTCGCTCGGTGCACCTCGAGCTGGGACGCAGGCTGTGCGCACGCGGCTACCTCGACGAGGCAGCCGATGTCGACCTGCTGCGCGACGCGGAGCTTCGTGCCGCCATGACCGGCCGCCGGCCCGCCGGCGGGGTACTGACGCTGCGCAAACGATGGAGGGAGCGCTATGAACGGGCCGGCGAGTTGCCGCAGCGCTTCGTCGGCGTCCCTCCCGAGACCATCGCGCCCGCGTTGTCCGGGCGCATCATGCGAGGCTGGGCGGCCAGCGGTGGCCGCTACACCGGACACGCTCGCGCGCTGGCCGAACCGGTGGCGGATTCGTTGAACCCCGGCGATGTGCTCGTCGCGTCGGCGACCGACTCCGCCTGGACGCCGGTGTTTACCCGGGCCGGTGCCATCGTCGTCGAACGCGGCGGTCCGCTCTCGCACGCCGCGGTCGTAGCCCGCGAACTCGGCCTGCCGGCCGTGCTCAACGTTTCGGGCGCAGCGACGCACCTCGACGGCCGGACGGTCACCGTCGACGGCGACAACGGCCAGGTCGTGATCCACGACGACCAGCCGTCCGGCGCGCTGGTGCGAAGCGAGCCGGCCGAAGTCGACCAGCTGGCCGGTGAGGCGCTATGACCTGGAACGACGATCCTCTCGACGGTAGCGATCGCAACCGCCACGTCTTCGTTCCGGCGATCATGGGAGCGGGCCTGCTGTTCTCCCTGGCCACAGTCGTGCGCGATCTCCTGCGCTCGCGGCAGGGCAGGGCCCCGGGATTCGATCGCAAGCTCGACGTCGCCGGCCGGGCCAGCGCCCGCCACGTGCTCACCGGCGAAGCACCGGCGACGGCGATGCGGGCGGCCGTACGCCCCCGCGTCTACTACCTGCTGACCTCGATCACCACCCTCGGTATCGCGGTGTACGTGGCGATCGGCGCCACCGCCAACTACTTCCGGACCGACGGTTACGTCGCCGGCGTCGCCTGGCTGTGGGCGGTTGCGATGATCTTGGTTATGGTGCTGGCGCTGGTCGGCGGGCAAGCGGGGCGGATCTATCGGGCGTGGCCGGTACCACCNNCACCTCTCGGGCGCAGCTCGACGGCCGCAGTCGAGGCGGAGGTTCCCCGGCTGCTGCTCGTGTGGGCGACGACCGCCGCCACCGTGACCACCGGGATCCTCGTCCTGATGGTCACCGCACAACCACCGTGGTTCGTCGAGCGGGCCGACACCGCCATCCTGGATGTGGTCACAGGGTGGGGTTGGGCGTCCGCGCTACCGCTCGATGCGGTAGGCAAGCCCGAACTGGCCGTCGTCCTCGCCGCCCTGGTCGGTATCGGCACGCTGCGTTGCCGTGCGTTCGCATTGACCTACATCGGTGCCCTCGGCGGTAGCTGGCTGGTCTACCTCGTACTCAAGAACTCGATCGAACGAGTACGGCCGCCCACCGGCGGCTGGGTCGGGCTGGATTCGTTCCCGAGCGGGCACCTCGTGCAGGCAACCGTGCTCGCCGGCCTGTTGCCGGTGGCGCTGACCGTGCTCACAAGGCGAAGGTGGCCCGCTCTGGTGGCGGCAGGTCCACTGGTGCTCGCGGTGGGAGCCGCGGCCATCTACCGCGTCCATCTGGGAACCCACTGGCCGACGGACGTGGTGGCCGGAATCCTGATCGGCGGCACGTTCGTTCTGGCCGCGCGCTGGGCGCTGCTTCACCCCGGCTGGCACACCCGGTGTCACGGGTGTCCCTGGTCCGCGGCTTCAGGCGACGAGCAGCCGGAGCCCCGCCACGGCCTGTTCGGTCTGCATCCCACCGCGGCGACGGTGGTGCGCTGGGCGACGCGAGGTTGGACGCTCGCCGTGCTCGCGACTTTCGCCGTACTGGCGCTCGTCGTCGGGCTGCCCCGGAATCCGGAGGGCGACGGCATGATCGCCAGCGTCGAGCAGCCCGTGCAGCTCGGACTGCTGGCCGTGGCCGCGATCGGCTGGCTCATCGCCTGGCGCCGCGAGGGGGCCGGCGCGGTTATGCTCGCGCTGGCCGGATCCGGGCTCGCGGTGCTGTCCGCCCTCTCCTACCCACCGTCGGTCAGCGTACTGATCGCCGGTGCGTTCCTGGCGCCGGCGGTCGCCTACTGGGTGCTGTGGCAGCACACTCGCCGCCTTCGTGCGATCGTCGCCCTCGCCGCGACGACCGCAGCGCTGCTCACCACCGGGTGGCTGGGCGCCGGCGCGGCCTACGACCACTACTTCGGCCCCGCGCATCCGGAATCCTCGATCGCTGAACTACCGGTCGATCGCGTCGCGTGGGTGTGGTCCGGCGCCGTGACGGAGTCCTCGTTCCGAGCGACCGCCCGCATCGACGACGAGGCACGGCACGCCACGCTGGTAGTCGAGCAGAACGGCGCAGCACGTGCCCAGACGGCCGGGCCGGCGCCGGTACCCGACAGCGGCATCGTGAGCTGGACGGTCGAAGGGCTCGAGGCGGATACCCACTACGACTACACGGTCGTCGTCGACGGTCACGGCGACCGGAGCAGGGGACGTGGATCGGTACGGACGTTCCCGACCGGGCCCGCGTCATTCACCGTCGCCGTCGGTGCCTGCGCCCGGACCGGGTCCGACGGCGCGGTGTTCGATGCCATCCAACAGACCAGACCACTGCTGTATATCGCCGCCGGCGACCTCCACTACGGCAATGTCGGCGTCAACGACGTCACCGCCTTCCGCGCCCGGTACGACGACGTGCTCACCTCGCCGGCCCAGAGCGCGCTCTATCGATCCACGCCGGTCGCCTACGTCTGGGACGACCACGACTACGGGCCGAACGACGGCGATGCCGGTTCGCCAAGTCGCGAGGCCGCCCGGCTGGCGTACCGCGAGAACGTGCCGCACTACCGGCTCCCGGCCGGTACGGGAGATGGGGCGATCTACCAGGCGTTCACCGTCGGCCGGGTTCGGTTCGTCCTGACCGACACCCGCTCCGAGCGGACCGCCGAATCGATGCTCGGCGCCGAACAACTGCGCTGGCTGGAGCGCGAACTCGGCACCGCGAGCCGCAGCCATGCCGTCGTGGTGTGGGTGAACCCCGTCCCGTGGATCGCACCGGCGGGCGCCGGTCGCGACGATTGGGGCGGCTATGCGCAGGAGCGGCAGCACCTCGCGGAGACCATCGACCGCGCAGGTGTCGAGAACCTGGTCATGCTCAGCGGCGACGCCCACATGGTCGCGATCGATGACGGCACCAACAGCGGCTACGGCACCGCCGGCCGCGGCTTCCCTGTACTCCACGCCGGCGCCCTTGACCGGCCCGGCAGTGTCAAGGGCGGGCCGTACAGCCACGGGACGTTCCCGGGAGCGGGCCAGTTCGGCACACTCACGATCGA
>JABAOG010001165.1_pt1 | contig 10154 bp, 7 predicted proteins | sample 7062131 | NCBI WGS metagenome assembly JABAOG01 (sample SAMN14538629, study PRJNA623070) | marine sediment metagenome | biome: marine biome [ENVO:00000428]; feature: marine pelagic biome [ENVO:01000023]; material: deep marine sediment [ENVO:00002113] | place: India: Arabian Sea | collected... | reverse complement strand
TGTCCCACCAGTTTTCGTCATCAGATTCGAGGCTTTGGGCTTTGCGGTATAGCCTGGCCGTATTTTCCTGGTGGAGGGCCTTGAGACGTTGGGCCGCTTTGCGCCGGCGGCGGCGCAGTTTGAGAATCCGCTCCCGAATTTTCCGGTTTTGTAAAGACTCAATATTGGCAAGTTCGGCCAGCTCGCCGGGGTCTAATTCACCGGCTAAATCATAGAGGGCCTGGATATCCTGCTCGGCATAAGCATTGTTGACGGCAGCCATAACCTCAGTCCGGTAAGCTTGCTCAACGGCCGTCTCCGCCAAATCGGGGTGAAAGCGGCGGGCCAACTCACGATAGAGTCGTTTTTCGGCCGCTTTATCGCGCGGCGTATCAGTTGGCAAAAGGATATCTTCTTCTTTGTCCGCCAGAATATCTTCATCTAAATCGGCCGCTTCCCAAAAAGCNNGGGTCAGGGCGCTTTGTTTTTCAACTTGCAGCGCCTGAAATCTATCGACTACCCTGTCCAGCTTCAACCGGCAGTGCATCCGAAAGGCATTGATAGCGGCCTGTTTGCGGGCCAGGTCTGCTTCGGCCTCCACCAGGGCCTGTTGGGCTTCCTCCAATTGTTCCTGCAAATCCCGGGGCGGCTTTTCCCTGCCGGGAATGATCTGTATTCGTTGTTGGTTTGCCATATATTGATGCTATTCGACCCTGAGAGCCAACCTTTCCAAATCTTTTTTTTCGCCAACGGCGGTAATGACATCCCCCAATTTCAAGCGGGTAAAACCATGAGAAATGATCATGTGGCCGTCTCGATGCAGCGAAAGGATAAGCGTTCCGGCAGGCAAACGCAAATCTCTTAAGGCTCGGCCGTCCAGGCGCCGGTTGCCAATCGTCAGTTCAATAACATCCTGGTTTTCTTCCAGGCCAAGCAGTAACGATGTCGCTGATGGAGAACGGACAAAATGGTCTAACAAGCTGACAATAGCGGTAGATGGATCCACAATGAGGGCGCCTAGTTCATGGAATTTTTCAAAATTAGCCCGGTCATTGAGACGAACGACCAGATTTTTGGTCCCGAAATGTTCATAAGCCGTTTCGCAAATCTCATAATTCTCTTTGTCAGACAACATCGTAATAATCGCCTCAGCCTGCGACGCGCCTAATGATTCAAGCGTTTCGGCCGTAAAACCAGAAATCTCATTCACCTCAACATCACTATTCTCCATAAATGAACGAAAATTGCCGGTGTGACAGGCAACCTTTACCTGCCAGCCATGCAAGCGAAGCTGTTTGGCCAGGGCTAAGGATTGGCTTTCAAATCCAAAAATAATGGCGTCCCGGACACCGTCAAAGGCCGGCGTCCCGTGCCGGGGATGGGCCTCGCCCACCCGATTAATGGCAAACTTAAAAAAGAGAGGACCAACGATCTCGTTCAGGGCAACCACAGCAATAATTAAGGTGGCGAAGGAATTGCCCAGTTCAGGAAACTCCACGGCCGTTTCTTTGGCCAGACCAAGCGCGACCCCAGCCTGGGTGACAAAGCCCATCCATTTGTAACGGTTGTGCTTCATCGAGTCACCGGCCAACATACCGCCCGAAAATGAACCGATCATGACTGCTAGAAGCCGGACGCCAAACAAGATGAGGGCAATGGGCCAGATACGGGCCAGGAGGTCAAGTTCAAGGGCAGCGCCGGTCAAGGTAAAGAAGGCGACAAAGATAATTGGGCCTGTCCGGTGAAGGATGGCAGAAAATTCAAGCCGGTTTCGGCCGTAATTGTTTAACAAAAAACTGGCCACAACACAGACGAGTAAAGGCTCGACAAACAATTCAAACGCTAACAATTCATGGGTGGTATCTCGTAATAAATGTGACAAAATGAAAACACTATAGCCGGCCATCAAGATTAGCAAGGTTTTTATTAAGCGGTTTATTTTGGTCATCATCAGGGCATCTAACAGCTTAAAAAGGACGTAACCGGCTCCAAAGGCCAGAAGCAGCTCGCCAATCAAAATGAAAATAAAGCTGAAATTGAGGCTGGCCTGCCGCAGAAAGGCCTCCCCAACAGAAGCGGTGAGCGCAAACAAGATAATGACGACCACATCCATCACCACCGTTACACCCAAAATGACCTGGGTATAAGGCCCCTTGGCTCGCAGTTCATTAACAATGGCGATGGCGGATGAGGGCGACCGGGCCACAAGAATAGCCCCGGCCATCAGGGAAGTGGCAATTCGGCCGTTCAAGGTCATATCCTGCATAAACGGAATCGCATTGGTCAACAGGAAAACAACGCTGCTAACCAGAATCAGGGTCGCCACCACCAATCCGGCCGTTACCCAGCCAATGCTCTTAAAAAGACCTTTTACCTCCGGCAGATAAAGCTCATTGCCGGCCGCAAAAGCAATAAATGCGAGCGAGATTTCATCAATAAACAGGAGCGAATGAATAAGTTCAACACTTAAAAAGTCTAAAACAAAGTGACCGGCGATGATGCCGGTTAGTAAATAGCCGGTAATTTTGGGCAGCCTCAGGCGCGAAAAGAATTCGCCGACCTGGTTGGAGGCCAGCGCAATCAGAGTAAAAGCGCTAAGAAATAAGAAGCTGGCTTGAATATACCCCATTACTTCACCCGTTCTGCAAATAACAGTCCCAGGTAGCCATGAACTGGATTGGCTGTTTGCTGCACGATAAACCCTTGTTGTCGAAGATAAGCGGCTAATTGGGCGGCCGTATCACCAGCATACCCATCATGCGTCTCAATAGTCAAGCGGTCAATGCGGGTCAGCAGTTCGGAGGGGCTGTTGAGTAGCAGGTCAAACTCGCATCCCTCACAGTCTATCTTCATTAAATCACAATGTCTATTGGGCAGCCTTTCCAAAATCTCACCCAACGTGATTATCGGGATGGCGTTTTGGTGGTCGCCTGGGGCGGAAATTTCATTGAAAAACCGGGTTGACACTGCCTCTGTCTGGCCCGGCTCGGCCGTCATCATTCCCCCCACAGAGGCGGTCGCCTGTTGGCAGACCTCGACATTGGTCAGTCCATTCAAAGACAAATTATACTGCAATAGGTGAAAGGAAGATTCGAGCGGCTCATAGGCAAACACCTGGCCCTCAGGACAATGAACGGCCGCTAAGATGGTAAAGTCGCCTAACCCGGCGCCGATATCTACCACGTTCCAATCAGACTGAAATTCGTCTATTGGCAAATAGTCTGTATCAACACAGGTCTCTTTGAGGACCCAGACATCCATCGCTTCCCGAACCGAGAAACGCAGCCCATTTTCTTTAAGTTGAACTTCGGTCGGCAAGCTCCCCGGCCGGCCCAGAAAGATGCTGAGGATCTGGAACGGCCGTTCAAAGCGAGTTAGCAGCGTGATAATAGAGGCAGCATAGTAGCGTAATCTGGAGAAAAATTTCATTGTCTGCGGCTAATTTATCCCTCGGGGACCGGGGTGGCCGTTTGGGCGGGATCTGCCGCGGGAATAGGTGTTGTGCGCGGGGTAGGTATTGGGGTGATAGTCGGCGCAAAAATGAAATCAGCCTGGAACGCCACAAAGTTGGTGATACCCGGTAATATCTCCACTGTCCGGCGGTAGGTTCGGCCGCCCGCTTGAATTGAAATTGTGTATCGGCCGGCAGGCAAATCGCCTACGGCAAAATTCTCATCCCAAATATCGTCCGACGGGGTGCGGGCTGTGTTGAAATAGGTACGAACCACCCGTTGAGGCGTCTGGACATTTTCTGGCGTAACGGTAACCCAGGCGGCGCTTATTTTTCGGCCGCGCCGGTCTTCGAGACGGCCGGCCAGCGTTCCCCACCCTTCAAAGGGGGCAATCCAGAGCATGGGATTGCGAACGCTAGTATATAAATTTTCGCCGACCCGAACCTCAAGATGTAGATGGGGACCGCTGACTTCCCCGGAAGCGCCCACCCCGGCTAAGAGCTGTCCTTGCTGGACATACTCGCCGACTTCTACAAACAGCTCCAGGGTATGAGCATAAAGAGTATAGACATCCTGGCCCAACCACTGCCAATCATGGTGAATGACAACGGTGTTGCCGTAGTAATTTTGGCCGTCGATATTGCTGTACAGCGGCCCGGCCCAGATCACTTCCCCGCTCCCGGCCGCAAAAATAGGCGTCCCGGTATCATTCGGGAAATCAAGACCGTGATGAACCCGATAGGGCAAGGCATGGGAAGCCGTTGGCTCAATGCCATAAGGGTACCATTCAAGGTCAAAGTTGCGGGCGTCGGAGGGGATCGGCCGAATCAACCAGTAATGATCATCGGGATGCAATGAATAAGGAACTGCCACCGGTGGCGGTCGCCAATCTTCAGGCGTTGCCTGGCTTATAATGGCCGGACGAAGCTGATCTATTTGTCCGGGACGAACTCCAGTTCCAACCGCAGGAGGCGGCGGCGTAAAGGTTGGCGTGTTGCCAATTTCGTTTATGGGTACAATCGTCCCGGTTGGTGCCTCATTTAGCGGTTGAAGGTCAGAAACAGTTGTTGGCGTCTCTAAACTAATTACAGGTGTGTCAGCAGGCCGGATGATAACCGGAGTTGGCTCCTCATTACGCCCATTGCAGCCGATCAGAATAATTAAAACCAATAAGAGCAGGAGTTTTCTTCTACTGGTTATTGAAGGTTTCTTCAAGCTCATCGGCCGTATAAATCTCAAGCATCGCCTCTTCCCAGGTCAGCCCTTGATGATTTTCAAAGTGCCAATAGCGAATGCCCTGGAAGAAAGTATGCCACCGTTCGACAGCCGGTACACGCACCCAACCATAATCGGCCGCCAATGCGGTAAAATCAAGGTAATATCCGGCCGGTATCTCTTCTTTGGGCTTGCCACCCTGATCATAATATTGGGGATCAAACCCGAAGCGAGCCCGAAAATCCCAGGGCAGCTGCCGCAGCGGCGCGCCCATGGTGCCATCCTGGACGGCCGTCCGCAGATAGACCCGCCAATACGTCTCCGACCCCTGGTCTTCGCGGACTATTTCTACCTGGGGGTTATCGGCCAGAGGCAGGAGGTAGTTAAAGTCAAACGCCCGGCCGGCATAGCTCCAGCTTCGGCCTGGTTGGCCCGGCAGCGGCTTATCATCCAATGAAAGATACATATTATCCAACTGCCCCAACAAGTCCCAGCCGGCCTCGGCCATCACTCTGGCCCGGAGAGCGTCAAAAGACTGGTCTACCCGTTCGCTGAGATATGGTAAAGGGGCGTCAACATCTACTTCCCACAAGAAGTACAATTCTTGCGCCCCTAACTGGCTGACATTTTCAGTAAACAGGGTCGTTTCTTCCGCCGCAGCAATATCCTGAAGTTGTTCTTCAAGCAAATCAGGCAGCAGCGTCACGGCCGACCAGGCTAAATCATCCAAATATCCATCGGTCGTGTAGGCCTGGGGGGCAACGCTCCAGGCATCAACGCTGCCGGCAATGAGATGACTTTGCTGGCCGCTGTCATAGGCATACAACAGGCTGTTGCCATCCGGCGACCAGCTTGGATGGCGCCCTTGTCCGACGGTAACAGGCTGTTCGGCGGGGCGATAGCCAACCAACGGGGTCACATAGACCAGTTCATAACCGGTGCTGGCATCGTCATAGGCCAGGAAGCGGTCTTGTCCCTCAAAAGCGGCGTGATCTTCGTAGCGATCCGGGGAAGCGGTGACATTTTCGGCCGTCTGGTCCGAGGCGGCATCCAGGGACATAATGAAAATATCCTGGTTGCCGCTGCGCCAGCTGGTAAAAGCGATATGCCGGCCGCCAGGTGCCCAAACCGGCGAGAAATCCTGGGCCGGATTTTCTGTCAGTCGAATAGGGGTGCTTTCCCCATCGGCCCGGACAATATATAAATCGAGGTTATCATCCCTGTACGATTCAAAGACCAGCCATTGACCATCAGGCGACCAACTTGGGCCGCCATCAAAGCCGGTAAAATTGGTGATGCGCCGCGTTTCCCCGCTTTGTAGATTCAGGACATAAATTTCCCAGTTGCCATCCCGATGGGAGGAGAAGGCTAATTCCCGGCCGTCCGGGCTCCAGGCCGGTTCGCGATCATCGGCCGGATCGGCCGTCAGGCGAACAGGTTCAGAACGGCCGATGGTCAACACATAAATATCACTGTTGCCGTTCCGCCGGATGGTAAACGCAACACTACCGCCGCTGCTCAAAGTATCTGGCGTCGGCCAGGGCGTCAGCTGAACAGCATCTACCGCCTCTTCTACCTGCCGGGTCAAATTAAGCGCCTCCAGGTTAAGTTCGGCTTTAGTAACAGTAGCCGCCGTTTCAGGTTCGGGCGTGAACAATCCAGCAACAACCGTGGATTCGGGCTGCCGGACCTGAGCAGTGATAAAACCAACCAGGAGAATAACGCTGGCTGAAATAAAGGCGGCCGCAACCCGGTTAATTTGCCGCGGCCCCTGAACAGGCGGGGGCAAACGGGGTGCTAAAATCACTGTCTGGGGAGCCGCTGGACGGGATAGGGCTACCCTGATCCGGGCCTTAAACAAGAGCCAGCGGGATCGAAAGCTGCGACGCTTCTTAAAACGAAACGGTGCCGTTGCCTGCCAGCCAGACTTTATTTTCGTTTTGGAGTAACTACCAAATCTTTTTATTGAACCAATAATTACGGAGAAAACCAGCCAGACAGCAGCAACCCGCAGGCTGAGCCAGATGAAGTTGAATGGCCGATATAAGGTTTTAGTATATAACCAGCGCAAAGGGGAGGTGATTGCGAGGAGGGGGCGCCAGATGGTTATTAATATTGCCTTTCTTCCGGCAAGACCAATACGGCCGGTTAATCCCCACAGCCACTTTAGAAAGTTGAAAGTTTTAAGGAAGAACCGGAAAATCGGCCGGATGAAGAGAAAGGTTATAATTTTCCGCAGAACCAAACCAACCCGCCCCATAAAACCCCAGAAACGCCAGGCAAGACTCGCCAGCCGATCGTGCAGCCAAAGCGCAGCACGGTCGGCCGCTCGTCCAATGCCCTTTGCAACCCGCTTCATCACCAGAACGAGAAACCGAAGAGGAATGAGAAGTAAGGCCAGCAAACGTCGGCCTATCCCTCCAGATCGTTGACTCATATTAAGGCGAGTGTAACACGGTAACACACTATGTCAAGTTACAAAAGTCCTGAATATACATTATGTTAATTTGATTAAGGTTTCAGAAGAACCAGATGATTTTTTTTGGCTATTCCAAAATTGAACCATACAATTGCCAACCAAATTATTGTATTAGAGCCAGAGCCTTTGGTGGCTGCACGCCAGGTAGTGGCAGCAGTAATTTACAGCTCTAGTTGAAGGCGAATATTGGTACAGATACGACGACGAATGGCGCTGATGTTTCCAATATATACTGGCCGTCTACCAATATCCCATACTTTGATAATCAGTCAGCGTGAGGAAACTTGAACACTATCTGCTTGAGCCGGTCAATACCCTGACTCACCTATTTGGTGCAGCAGTTTCCCTGGTTGGGACGGTGTTGTTGGCTTATTTGACCAGGGAAGAAACTGGGAAAATGTTCTCCCTGGTTATCTATGGCTTATGTATGACGGCTCTATATACTGCTAGTGTCCTGCTGCATGGGGCAAAGTTAACCGAAAAAAACCGGATGCTGTTGAACCGGCTGGATCATGCCGTTATTTTTATGATGATGGCCGGAACCTATACCCCAATTATTTACAATTTATTTCCCGATAGCTGGCGCTGGCCAACATTAATTGGCTATTGGCTGGTCGCGATGGGGGGCATGGTTTACAAAACTTTCAGCAGCCAGATTCATGGCGTATTAAACAGAACCATATACCCGGTGTTGAGTTGGGTCGGCGTTGTACCGGCCGTTTTCGCTTCGAAAGAGAAAGTATTGATTTCGCCGGATGGGTTGGATCTACTTTTGCTGGGGGGTTTAATTTATATGGTGGGTTTTGTCATTTACTATCGACAACGGCCGAATCCCTGGCCAGGTGTCCTCGGGCACCATGAAATCTGGCATCTTTTTGTTTTAGCCGGGAGTTTTTGCCACTTTCTGTTTATGTTGCTCTACATTGTTCCAACGTAGCCAATTTTAGACTATAATTCATAAACACCTGTTAGTTGTTACCGTCCAAAAAACGCTTTGCGTTCTTTGCGCCTTTGCGTGAGTTATTTTCTAAGGAGGGAATAATGCCATCAGAAAATCGTAAACGTGCCTTAGTGTTATCAGGCGGCGGTGGGCGCGGCGCCTACCACGTCGGCGTCCTTCGTTTTCTAGAAGAACACGAATGGTTTCCAGATGTCGTTGTAGGAACATCAATCGGCGCTGTCAACGGCGCCGCTATTGCTTCGGGCCACAATGCTTTTTCACTCTGGTCACTGTGGAAACGGCTGACCAGCAGCCAGGTCCAGAGACCAAACCTGAACCCTTTAAACGGCAACTTCTTGCTCAACACCGCCCCACTGCGAGAGACCTTAGAACAGGAAGGCTGGGTCGATTTCAATCGTATTAATTCCGATAAAGCCCATGTCCATCTCCGGGTCACAGCCATGGAAATTGAAACCGGCCGTCTTCGTGTCTTCGGTAACAGTTCCGATCTTCACCCCAGCCGTATGAGCCAGGAGCGAATCGGCCTGGACCACATTATCGCCAGCTGCTCCATCCCCATCGTCTACCCTGCCACCGAACTCAATGGCGTTTTATACTGGGACGGTGGCACAGTCGCCAACACCCCCCTCAGCCCCGCCATTGACGCCGGCGCTGAAGAAATCGTTGTCGTCCTGATGACACCCTGGGACGAAGATCCAGACAGCCAATCTGGAATGCCCCGTAAATTAAACTTGTTACAGGCGGCCGGCGTCGCTTTTGAATGGGCTTTGTTGGCCTCCTTCCAGGCTGACCTCAAAATGTTCAAACGAATTAACGAACTGGTTCGCCTGCAATTAGAAAATGCCCGCCTGAGGGCGCTTAATGCCACCCTGCTGGCCCAACTTTCCAAAAACATCCCCGAACTGGAAGACGCGGATGGTGATGGTATTCCTGATATCCTTCAAAAAGATTACCAAACCTTACCTGAACCGGTCATAGTCGCGCCAACCAAGCCAATTCCGGTCGAACAAATCATTTCTTACACGCTTGAGGGCAACAAGGCAGTCTATGACATGGGCTACCAGGATGCCAAACGGGCCTGGCGCGCCTCCGGCCGTCAGGTTGAAGGAGAAGGATGACGCCCGGCCACCGCAAGCACCATATGATTGCCGCGGCCGTTATCTGGCGGGGCAATGAAATTCTTCTGGTTGAACAACAAGGGCCGGGGGATCCCCGATCAGCCTGGGCGCTGCCCGGAGGACGTGCTGAACCGGGCGAACTGCTCCACGAAGCCCTTATCCGGGAGGTGAAAGAAGAGACTGGCCTGGAAATCGTCGAATTGGGCGATCTGCTTTACCTGGTGCAGTTCGATAATCCAAACAAACAACAAATTATGGAAAACCATGGGCCAGGAGATGGGTATCTGGCAACGGCCGTCATTTTTGAAGCAAATGAATGGGAAGGGATGTTGGAATCGGCCGATCCCGACAATTTCATCTTAGATGTCCGTTTCTGGCCTGTCCCTAAAGCAATCAATCTCATCGAACAAACCCTGCAATTTCGGACAATGCGTGAACCGCTGCTGTATTATTTGCAAGGCGAAGCCTCCCCCGGTTCAANNATCTGCAAGGCGAAGCCTCCCCCGGTTCAACCTGGTTCTACCGTCGCCGCCCCGACAACCACGACGAACTGCTATTTGTGTCCAATATCAACCCATGAACTACACACTCAGGCCAGCTAACGAAGACGATTATCACTTCCTCTATCACCTGATAGAGGTCTGTTTAAAGGAGTATATTGAGGCAACCTGGGGCTGGGATGATGATTTCCAGCAGAATCGCTTTGCTGAACATTTTAACACTACCGGCTGCCAGATTGTGTTGGTAAACGGCCGGAAGGCTGGCCAAATAACCTTGAGAAAACAGGATAAAAGTGATTTTATTGCTGCCATATACATCCTGCCCGAATTTCAAAATCAGGGACTTGGCTCGCTCCTCATTCGGAAAATTATGGCAAAAGCTGAAGAAAACGGCCGTCCTGTCACCCTCCAGGTACTTAAAGCCAACCAATCCGCCCACCGCCTATATGA
>JABAOG010000954.1_pt3 | contig 10160 bp, 13 predicted proteins | sample 7062131 | NCBI WGS metagenome assembly JABAOG01 (sample SAMN14538629, study PRJNA623070) | marine sediment metagenome | biome: marine biome [ENVO:00000428]; feature: marine pelagic biome [ENVO:01000023]; material: deep marine sediment [ENVO:00002113] | place: India: Arabian Sea | collected... | reverse complement strand
AGGACTTCATCTGATTGTTTGCAATCATCTCTGTCGCGCCGCCAGCATTCCGGAGATCTCGCTCATACTTCTTGATCTGATCCGACATACCGATCAGGTTAAGAATGAACTGGATAGATCGGTCGGTGAAACCAAGCATCATCAGCTCAGATCGGATCTGTTCATCCGACATTCCCCTGAAGCGTTGCTCAAGCTCACCTATGATGGTGCCTAGATTTCGCATGTTTCCGCTGGCATCGAACACAGCGATGTTGGCTTTCTTGAAAGCCTCTTTATGCGTGATAGCACGACGAGAAAGCTCACGGAGAACAATCGCAAGACCAAGACCAGCTCGACGTCCCTTGATACCCTGGGAGGCCATCGCTGCGAGGACAGCGACACCTTCCTCAACCTCGACGCCCATAATCCGCATGGCCGGGGCAGCCTTGTTGGTGAGAGCCTCAGCCATCTCTTCGATGGTTGCGTTAGAGACAACGTTCGCGTGGGTCAGAACGTCCGACACACGGGTCATGTTCTCCATGTCCCGAGCGGTGTCCCCGGTCTTCATGCCCATGGCGTTCAGCGCATCGACCAGAAGCTCAGAAGCGACCTCCATGTCGATCAGGCCAGCCTGGGCGAATCTGGCGACAATAGGCATCCCCTTCAGGGCACCCTCAGCGTCGAAACCAGCAGAGGCTAGGAAGAAGTACGCATCAGCAGCATCTTTAGCAGAGAACCGAGTAGTTAGAGCTACCTCTTCGGCAGCTTTAACCATCTTCTCCTTCATGGGGCCAGAAACATCCCCCATGATAGCGAGAGACTCGTTCATTGCGTCATCGAACTCTAGGAATGCCTGCGCACCCTTTACCGCGAAAACAGCAAAGATTGCGCCGAGTCCTCCGACGACCTTGCCAAGCCGACCAAGACGGTTAGCAATGGCTCCGGCTACCTGGGAGAATCTGTCCTGCCCGACGAAAGAGAATACGAGGGAGTTACCTCTTTGAGCCACTCAAATCAGCCTCCCTCTTCATTTGTTCGTTAAGAAGTTTTATGTATGTGTTAAGAGTCGTCCAACTCTCCTGAGAAAGCGTTGAAAAAGGAATTCCTGTCCTGATGCTTATGAAGACGATTTCTTCCGCGAAGGAGCCTTCGGGGAAGGTTTTCCCAACTTCTCTTCTTCTGGCTCTGGCTCATCATCTTCGTCTAGTCCGATACCTGCATCTTTGATCTTATCCAGCCAGGTCTCGTACTCTTTCTCGTCTTCCAACTTAGCTACGTAGAGTGCGGCCCAGGTAACGTAATACCCGTACTCCGCACGAACGTTCTCCAAATCGAAAAGCTCACCCATGCCCTTATCAAAGTGCCTTTCGGTCATCACTGTGACCCTAGGAACAATCGGAGCTTCTTTCTTGGTTCCGTCCTGGTAAATAGCAGTTGCTTTCATTTTGTTTGTTTAAACCAATCCTAAAGGACTACTTTATAGTCCATTTCACCTTGAGGAATGCGAGTAGGTCCAGCAGCTCGTCTTTGACGTGATCTTCTCCGGCTTTCAGAGCTGTCTTGTCAAACCATCCTTGTCGGGATGTCTGTGTGACCCACACGTTGTCGTTTCCCATTACTGGGTGTCGCCAGCGACCTTCATTTGTTCTGGCGGGCAAAGAGGGAGCGTCTCCCATTTTGGATTTACGAGAGACGATACTTACAGCAGCGTCCTCTGTTCCAGTACGTGTTTCTATTTCTATGGAGTTAGCAATCCTTTCACGAAGATTCCTTGCTCCATATATCGGACTACTGGTTCCCCGAGAAGGTAGCGATCTCGCAGCAGCCTGTACCTCTGCCTGAACAGGCTTAGCTCCGGCGAGCAGATACCTTCTTACCATCGACTTCCAAGCAGCATGGGATACAGCTTGCTTGATCAGAAACGGAGTAGTGTTCATTATTCTCTTGGATTTAGGAGCAATCTTGAATCTGAGAATCGCATTGCGACCAGGCAGGATCTTAGGCAAAACACCCTCCTCTCATTTAAGCTGTTACTTCTACGATAAATTCAATACCTCTATAAGGAATACCTTCTACCTCGTAAAGTCTTCCGTAATCCTCAGCCGTTTTTACGAATACAGTGTCAGCCGCGCTACCGTCATTGAGGGGACGGTGGTTCTCGATGACATCTTTGATGTCCTTGGCTTGACCGAAGTACTTAAACAGTTCGTCTTGGGCAGCAGACTGACTAGCAGTTGAAATAAGGATTCTGATGACAAATTCCCAGTCCTCACAACCCCGGCCCATGGTCCCGGCGAAGTCAACCTTCTGAGGAACTATCTGAGCACAAGGAGTGTGGACCTGGGCTGGAACCTTGAATACATAGAGACCCTCGATCTGTTCAAGAGCATCCGCTAGTGCATCAACTATTGTTTCTAGGTTTGCCACCTAGCTTCTCCTAACCGGAGCCCGAACAAGAGGCTCAATCAGGTACAGGATGTCTGGGTCCTCACGCACAATTCTCAGCGCAAGTCCATCCAATCCATGCTGCTGAATAATTCCCCACGGAGCTTCCCTGGTTCGTTTCAGCGCCTTTACCGCCGTTATGATGACAATCTGCTTGACCGACTCAGGGATCTCGGGCCAACCGAACTTACCAACAATTTCAATCTCCTGCCGACCAGTCGAAAACGAACCGTTCGACTCGATCCACAGGTATGGTTCAAAGATGGTTGGGTTGTTTGCCGGTTCTGGAAAGTACGTAGACGAATCCAACAAGATTCCGTTGGAAGACACAGATGTAATAGATGTCAGATCATCCACGTACACCAGGCTGCCGGAAATAGCGGTGTACTTGTGAGTGCTATCGGAGCTATCCAGCCAGAACCGTCTAGCAGTGAATTTATCGACAGCTCTGGAAGCGGCTCCTAGAGCCCTTGTTATGTCGTCATCCTGAGAGTTGTCAGGAATGGTTACAGCGTTTTTCAGCTCTGTCTGTGTTACATACAGAGGAGCAGGCATCTAATATCTCTCCTCCTCATACAAGGCGAGAAGGAGGGGCAGAAAACATATCATCTACCCCTCCCCAAGTCTCATAGTCGGAAAACCCGATGAGCTTCTCTTAGGAAGTAGCTCGGGCAATCCCTTGCCGCTGCACCATCAAAGTCACCGAGGTCTCGCTTAGCTCACCGACGCCACCAGCCAGAGGCTGATAGTTCAGCAACACGCAAGTGCCGCTGTACTCGGGATTAGTAGCGCTGACCGCAGCAGATGTCGGCCTGACAAGAACCACGAACTCACTCTCTCCATCCCACAGAGGGAACAGAGTTGCGTCCACCGAAGCAGCGTCAAAGTCCTGCTGGAAGTTCAGTTCGAAATTGTCGTTGTTCAAACCAGCAACACGTTCCCGGCCTTGGCCAGTAAACGCGGTGGTCTCAATTTCGTCCTTCTCCAAGGTGACAGTCACAGAGCTAACGTGGTCCGATAGATCGACCCCATCGACAGAAATGAAGCAGTCTCGAAGTACGAGCTTACCCATTTATTTATCGCTCTCTTTCTTAGCCGAAGCTGCCTTCTTGGCCACGCTCTTCTTTGGAGATGCGCTTTTCGGCTCTTCTTTGTTTTCGTCGGCCTTGGAATCGGACTCAGCCTGTTCCCTCAGCCTCTTGTTTGTCTCGGACTCTTCGTCCAGTGCGTAATCCACCACAAGATTGGTAAACAGATTCTCGTGGCCGCGCACAATGGGATGCTCCGCATGAGCAGTGGTCTTGCCTCGGTGGAGAACCACCCGACGACCGTCATACTTAAGAACTGCGGAAACACGAGCCACAAGAATGTCGCTCTTCTTGGACATATTTGTTCCTCCTAAATAGAAAAGTTGATTGGGAATGGAAAAGGGAGCCCATGAGTCACACGGACTCCCTTTCCGTTAGCTGACTTTTCTGCTTAGGCGCTGGCAGTCAGAACGCGGAAGGCGTTCGAAACCAGAACAAGCGAGCTGTTCCGCCAAATGGCGTAGATACCACGCTGGCCGGTCGGGCGGTTGCTACCGGTGCCAAACAGGTGAGGCACCAGCTCAACGTTCATTCCAACCCGGTCCACGATGATGAACTTCGTGAAGTCCCCGTAGAGGAGAACTCGGTTGGTCGCCGTGACTAGATCAGAGGTCATTGCAGAAGACTCGTAAGCACGCTTACCCAACAGCAACGCCGGGGTGTCGGCTCCGATCCGCTCCCAGAGGTCATGACCATCCGAAGAAGCGAACTGACGGATCGCGTTGAAAGCCGCAAGGTTACCCATGTAGCTAGCTCTGGTACGGAATCGCGGAGGTAGAGCCTCGCTAAGCGCATATACGTCGCCAGAAGTAAAGCCACCTGAAGTAGCAGCAACCTCACTACCACCCGGAAGCGTCGAGACAACACCGTTCGGCTGCGGGTCCACACCCGTACCGGTAACGAAGCTCGTAGCCTCTTCGTCGTCCTTAGCCTCCTGGAGCATCATCGTGATCTCAGAGCGCAGAGCAGTCCAGTCCTGGTCAATCTCAATCGAGAACGGAACGAATCCGTGGACCCGAGTCGGGGTGACCGTAGGCTGCGCGAGGCTCGGAGCGTCATCGCCAGATTCAGCACCCTCTGCCGCACGCGACACAGTGATGCCTGCCGACGTGACACCCTGCCAGGTGTCCGTGGCGATCTGAACAACTCGGGCGATCTGGCGAAGCGGGTTCACGCTGCCGTCCGAAGTCAGGATCACAGTCGGGTCCAGAGCGAACGGGACGGCAAAGCCACCCTCAGCGTCCACGCTGGACAGAGCACGGTGCTCTTCCGGAGTAAGGGTACCGACACCGCCACCCATAACAGCCTTACCAAAGGCACGCTGATAGGTTTCAGAGCCGGTCTGGATAATCCGCCGAGCAAGCCTGCCCTTGCTGTCCACCGTCTGGAGAAGGCGGGAAGCAGTTTCCTTGGCCTTGTCCTCATCCACGCCGTAGCCATGGATCGTGGCTTGCTCGATAGCGCGCTTGGCACCATCGCGCATAAGAGCGCGGCCCTCTTCCTCGCTATTCGAGTTCTTGCGGTACTCGGTCACATCGTAGATGTCACGAATCCGCTTGCCGGTAGAAGTCTGGACAGACCGGGCCTTTTCGACACCGAAGCTGCGCTTCTCCTTGGGCTCGTCGTCTTCGAAGCTTGCCTTGTCCTCGGAGTAGTCCTTGGAGAACTGCTCTAGAACCTTCTCACGCCGTTCAGCGTCGGCAATAGCTTCCTGGTGCTGCTCACGCTCTTCAACAAGGCCGTCCCATTCGGACTTAGCCTCTTGATCGAGAGCACCACCCATAAATCGAGTATCGATTTCAGCGAGACGCTGATCGATCTCAACAACCCGTTCCTTACGGGCTGCCACAGTTAGTACTTGATCACTCATTGCTTAAAAAAGCACTCTCTTTCTGAGTTCTCGCCTGTGCGTTTCTTTTCGCAGAATCCATGTACACAGGTGTTCTTCTTTCTGGTATCCACTTCCTCTTCAGATGAAGTGGGGTTTCCCTCGCCAGAAGGAGTGCTCTCGTCTTGCGAGTCTTCGGAGTGCGTAGAGGGAGCGTCCTCAACCTCGTTACGCGAGTCCTCAGAGTGCTCAGATTGCGAGTCCTCAGTAGTTAGGGATTCATCCACAGACGGATTGTCTGTGGAGTTCGTGGTATCAACTTCGTCCTCGTTGGTGGACTCAGAGTCAACATCCTCAGAAGGGTTGATCCCACGTGATTTGGCCGCACGAGAAACTACTTCTTCGTAGTGCTTCTCATTCTTCGTGCGAAGTCTTTCGTAGAATTCGTCGGTAGTAGAACGGGTTCCAGCAGTCGCATTCGGATTGGCAGGGAATACCGTAGGACCAAACTCCGAGACCTTTACCTCGGTGATGGTTCTCTCTGGTAGTTCGCTTTCTCCGCTGTGTTGCTTGGAACCAGGCTCTGCCCATTTGTCAGCCATGACCCGGAAACGGAAGGAACTTCCATAAACCCCGGACTTCAGTGCTGGGAGGAGGTCTCTGACGTAGCTAGAGTCAAAAAGCTCAGCCTCATACCTAGCGCCCTCAGAATCCTCTTCAAGTTTCGTAGCAACACCAAGAGGCTTGTCTCCAACAGTCGGATCAAACCCATGCTCCAGCAGCACCTGAATACGGTGCTTATCCTTGGAGCTTTTTGCCGCATTGAAGGTTCTCTTGAAAGCACCAGGAGCGACACGCTCCATGAAGTGTCCTTCGAAGAAGCTGTTAATCTCATACCAGTCATCGAAGGTCGAGAAATGACCTTCCAAACTAGGCATGCCCTCTTCTTCACCTTCCGCACGGACGGAGATGTTAGGGGTTGTAGTCCGGCAAACATCTAGATCTAGGCACGCTGGGGCAGCGTCCTCTAGATGCTGGACTTTGCCCTCGTTAATCTCTGTCATTGCGTCGTCTCCTAGGCGTTCCTTTCCTTCAGTAGGCATTACTCGTCGTCGCCTTCTTTATCGCTGTCATCATCAGAATCGTCGTCAGAATCGTCGTCAGAATTCTTGTTCTTATTCCCAGTACCGACTTCCTTAACCGGATCAACTTGTCCGACGTTCTCCAACTTCTGAAGCTGAACAGAAATGAACCTGTCATCGAATTCGAGGAGATCCCAGTCGTTGTTCTTGACTGCGGCAACGACACTTTCGGGAGTGAATCCGTCTCGAACCATCTTGATGATGGTTGCGGCTTCATTAGCCTGCACTTCCGCAGCAACCTGCCTGTCCTCGCGAAGGAATGGGATNNTATCCTCACGGAGGAAAGGAATTTCTCTCTCGTCGTACCAAAGATGAGAACTAGATCCAGGTGGTCTAGTAAGAATTGTTTCCAGGGAAGCCGCAGCATTTCTCCAGAGAGGACGGAGAGTTCCGTCCGCAAATCGTCTACGAGCAGCAGTGAAGTTACCCTGGTTCAGGGCCGATCCTTGAAGTCCTTCGGAGAATCCGACCCAGCTCGGAGGAACACCAGCAGCAGATGCCAAACGGCTCTCTGCCTTCCCCTGGGTTACAGCGAATTCCATCTCTCGGAAGCTAGAGCCGACCACTTCAGCAGTCGCACCGCCGCCGATATACATCGTTCGATAGGCGTTGTTAACACCCTGATGCCTGGCATCGATAAGCTTCCCGTACTCTTCGATCTTGTCGGCCTTCATCTTCTCCGGGAAGGAGAGAATGATGTTTGGAGTGGCAGCTTTCTTGAAGAACGTGTTCTTGTGCTGCACCGTGGCAGAGTCACCAAGAAGGTCTTGAAGAACAGGAGTGATCCATGACATCCCGAGAAATCGGAAGCTGGGGTCAGGTAGGGGAGCGTAGTGTGCTACTTCCTCAGGGAGAAGAGCTACAGGTTCACCATTTGGTGGGTCATAGATATATCCGATTACATCTATGTCGCCTGCCTCATTGGGGTGGCTTGCCTGTTCTTTGCTCGCTAGAACGATACTGACGTAATCAGGCTCAAGAACTACTAGCCGTCGTTCATCTCGCAGCCTGCGGACAAATGCATTTCCAGCTCGGCTGGCATCGAACTCCATCCGAGTCAACAGATCAGCGGTCACGCCGCCAGGCCAGGGCCTTTCCAGGATCTCAAGCTCGTCAGTTCGGAACAGGTCTGTAGGTCTGCCGTTCTCATATCGCCGCCACAAGAAACGAGCCTCGCTGAAAACCATGGCTCGGGCTGCGACAAGAGCAAATGTCGGGCCGTTGGCTTTGAGTGCTCCGCCGAATCGGTCGATGACCTCTTCGATGTCCGGATGGGCATTTCCCCATGTAGTCAGTGAATCCTGAATCTGTTGGAGCCAGGTTTCGAAATCTAGCGGAGCAAAACTTCTGGACGACTCTTCTGGTTTCTGAGGAAGGAAGCGGTGCCAGAGCTTAGCCATAGATCACCTTCACTTCTCTTCCACTTCCACGGTCAATACCGCTAGTCCGGCACTAATCAATCCTCCAGAAATCAAAGCCAAAGGAGGATAGATAAAGTAGAACCCAGAAACAATCATCAGAATTGCGGCAGCCAGGAAGGCTAATGTTAGGTAGTTCACCAGTCTCGTGAGTTTCTCCGCTTGCGCTTGTTGTTCACCTTGTTGGCACCATCTCGGGTGTTGCATACGGCATGAGCAAAGCCTCGATATCCCGTCCTGTCTGTGTTATGATCCAAGTGAAGTTCTTGGTCCTTGGTCATCTCTTCGCCGCAGATAGAACAGGGCTGCCCATAAGCCAAGGGGAGGAGAGCTTTTCTTAGCTGCTTATGGGTGTAGTCATACCCCCGTTGGTTAGTGCTTTTCTTCATTTAGCTTCCGAAAAATATGATCGGCTCTGGTTCAAGATCTGATCCGTACGCGGATAATCCGTAGAGCGCTAATGTGCATGCAACGAGAGGAGCTATGTTGGAAGCAGATGTCTTNNCATCTCCGAGAGGACGTTGCTCCGCACCTTCTATAGCGGCATTCAGAGCTGGATCATCGAGATGCCGGACCGGCTTAACATCTACCTTGATCTCGTTACCATCAGCATCGTGTATAGGTTCTGTGTTCTGCCCAGTCACCGAGTCAAAGAAGAGACCACAAGCTTGCGCAAGCTGGGAAGCAGTAGTCTTTACGATGATCTCTTCTTGTCCGGGCTCTGGATCTTTCGTGACCTCTAAGCCTTCGGCTTCCAGATCAGGTAGTAACGATGCAGCCGGACTGGAAGAGTCAATGATCAGAACGCACGGCTCATGCTTCTCGATCAAAGAGACCAGCCGGGGGACTACCCAGTTGGTTCCAGGAAACATGTCGATGACTTCAAGCAGGACCGTTCCATCTTCACGGATGGAAGCTGCACCAATGGCCGAAAATCGTCTGTCCGTGGTCACATCCACTGAGAGAGCGAACGGATCTCCTGGTGTGTCGTCCTCGGTGGAGATGCTCTCCCATATCCGCAAGTCGATGACCGTCTCGAAAGCATCCTCTAGCCAGACACCTAAGATCTCTCGCTGGAAATCCTCAGGGTCCATGGAGTCATGCGTTGAGGCTATATCCTCTTCACCGATACGGATGTTCATGCCAGGGTTGGCTTTGGCCCACGTCGTTGGTGCCGACATATCGTCGTTCTTATCGGCACACCATTCTGAGTACGCCAGTCCCTTTGAACTTGGGTCCCTACCTCGTTTGCAGAACCTCCGGAGCACTTCTGATGTCAACAACGGAGCGCTGGATGTGTACCAGATCTGCCTGTTCGGCCTGGCAAGAACTGTCGGCAGAATCGCTGCCAACTGATCGTCGGTCAGAGCGTATGCCTCATCCAGGATGACCATATCCGCGCTGAACCCACGACCACTTGCCTTAGATCTGGCCAAGAACTGGATACGGGACCCGTTCTTGAGCTTGATGCTCTCGGTGCCTGCCCCTGTGTAGATCTGCGCTACATAGGGCTCCATCTGCTTGTGCTGAGCCAGCGACATAAGACGAAGGAAAGCTTCACGAGCAGTTTTGTGTTCATGGGCTGTCCACAGGATTAATCTGACATCATCCACAAACAGCAGTGCGGCTAGAGAGATTATCTCTAGAACTGCACCTTTCCCGTTCTGACGTGGAACAATAAGTCCGACATCCGGGGCAGCCCATTTTCCGTTTGGTTTTACCCTGAGAGCATCCGAGATGAAATTCTCTTGCCACTCGTCCGGAACTATATCCAGAATCTTGGCAAGCTCTATAGCTCGTGGGCCATATGAGAATGCGTAGTCTTCTGGAACCAGCCTATAAGTCGGAGTTTGCTTTCCGCAGAGACTCAATAGGGTTCTCCTCACTCAACTCATTACCTGCCATCTCACGAAGAGTGGCTAGAGTTGTTCGGAGTTCTCGCGCTATACCAGCACAGTCCCTGGAAGAAGCAAGTTCCAGTTGGTTGGCTAAACTAATTGCAGCGGCAGCCAGACCTGAATTCTGGAGATTGTCTGGCAGCTTCTTGATTTCATCTCTTACGGCATCAACTACCGAAGGAATCATTTTTATGTATCAGTGATAACTAGAGCTTGGTGTGTGTCTTCCCAAAGGTTCAGGTCAGCATGAACTACGCGAGTCGAATAATCGTTCTCATCGCTAGTGAATATCTCGGTCCTGTCGCTATGTACAACGTCAACCAGACCAGACGCCCCTGTAGCCAAGGTCACGTTCGCTGCCC
>JABAOG010005704.1_pt1 | contig 10162 bp, 9 predicted proteins | sample 7062131 | NCBI WGS metagenome assembly JABAOG01 (sample SAMN14538629, study PRJNA623070) | marine sediment metagenome | biome: marine biome [ENVO:00000428]; feature: marine pelagic biome [ENVO:01000023]; material: deep marine sediment [ENVO:00002113] | place: India: Arabian Sea | collected... | reverse complement strand
ACGTGGGCGTGGCCGTCGTACGGCACGGCGATCCTCATCCCAGGCCGTACCGCCCGAGGGCGGCCTCCAGGACGGCGCGGATCATAGCCCCGTAATCCATGCCCGCGGCCCGGGCGGCCTTCGGGAAGCAGGAGTTCTGGTCGGGGTCCGGCAGGACACCGGGCAGTGCGTTGACCTCGATGACCCGGGGCACGTCGTCGGGGTCCAGCCGCACGTCGATCCTCGCCCAGTCCCGGCAGCCCAGGGCGTGGTAGGCGTCCAGTGCCGTCCGCTCGATGGCCTTCTCGAGCGTCGGCTCGACCATCGCCGGGCAGCGGAAGATCGGGAGCGGGCGTTCCGGCCGGTCCCACAGCCACTTGGCCTCGTAGCCGTAGATGGGCTGGGCGCCCGCGGGCAGGGCGTCGAAGCGGATCTCCACGATCGGCAGAGCCCGGGCGGCGTCGCCGTTGCCGAGGATGGCGCAGGTGAACTCCCGGCCGGGGAGGAACGCCTCGACCACGGCCGGCTGGGCGTAGGCGTCGAGCACCCGGTCGACGGCGCTCAGGAGGGCGTCCGGGCTCCTGCACAGCGCGGCCTCGGAGATCCCCTTGCTGGAGCCCTCGTAGGCCGGCTTGACAATGGCCGGGACGGCGACTCCCAGAGCGCTCTGCCGCTCGGCCGGTCCCCGGACCACGACGCCGCCGGGGACCGGGACCCCGGCGACCCGCAGGGCATCCTTGGCCCGGGCCTTGTCCAGGCTCAGCGACAGGGTGAGGGGGTCGCTGCCCGTGTACGGGATGCCGTAGAACTCGCAGATCGCCGGGACGTGGGCCTCCCGGTTCCGGCCGTGGAGGCCTTCGGCGATGTTGAACACGATGTCCGGCCGGGCGGCCGCGAGCCGGGACGGGAAATCCCCGACGGCCTCCAGGCGGACGACCTCGCCCGCACCTTCCAGCGCCGCCTCTACGGCGGCGATCGTGTCCGGCTCGTCCCACTCGGCGAAGTCGTCACCGGTGGGACGCCCGGTACCGGGAGGCTCCTCCTCCTCCGGCTTCTCGTTGTACGCGAATCCGATCCGAAGCGACATCCGACCGCTCTCACCCCCCATGAAAAAAGCGCCCCCTCGAAGGGACGCGGCTCGTCACCGATCCTGCCTATGGCCGGGGCGCCTCGCCCCGTCGACTCAATAATAGTCGCTTCCGTCCCGAACGGAAGAGGCTCGTTCTGGCGGTCCCGTATTTGCCTCGCACACGGGGTCGACGCATACCTCATCACCGCAGGACCTCGTGGAGATCGCCATCGATGCGTGACGAGTACACCATCGGCGTGGAGGAGGAGTATCAGCTCGTGGACGCCGAGACGGGCGCGCTGCGCAGCCGCGCGAGCGACGTGCTGTCCACCGACTGGAGCGACGAGCTCCAGGGCGAGCTGCACGAGACGACCGTGGAGATCGGAACGCCGGTGTGCCGGACCCGGACGGAGCTGGAAGGGACGCTGAGCCGGAAGCGGTTCATAACGGCGACCACCGCGGCGGCGGAAGGGCTGGCGATCGTGGCGGCCGGCACCCACCCTTTCAGTGGGTGGGAAGGGCACGGGATTCACCAGGGCGAGCGCTACGCGAGCATCGCCGCTCGGCACGATCGCGTCGCCCGGGCCGTGCAGATCTTCGGGATGCACATCCACGTGGGCCTGCCCGAGCGCGTCGATCGGCTGCCGGTCATGGAGCAGGTCCGAGCGGTGACGCCCCATCTGCTGGCGCTTTCCGCGAGCTCCCCGTTCCTGGACGCCGAGGACACCGGGTTCGCCTCGTATCGGGCGGTGCTCTGGCGGCAGTATCCGTATACGGGGATCCCCCCGCGCTTCGACTCCGAGGAGGCGTACGCCGAGTTCCTGGGGCTGCTCCTGCGGAGCCAGGCGCTCCAGGACAAGGGCAGCCTGTACTGGAGCGTCCGGCCCCACTCGACCTATCGTACGCTGGAGTTCCGGTCGCCGGACGCCTGCCCGAACATGGCGGATGCCGTCACGGTCGCCGCGCTGGCCCGCCTCATCGTCGTGGGGGTCGCGGAGGCGGGTATCCCGGTCCCCGGGCCGGGTCCGCTGACTCCGGACGCCTGGCGGGCGGTGTTGGTGGAGAACGAATGGCACGCGGCCCGGTACGGGCTGGACGCCGTGCTGACGGACCCGGAGTCGCCGTCGGGGCGGTCGCAGGTGCGAGCGCGCCTGCGCGCCCTGCTCGACGACCTCGCGCCGGTGGCCGAGGAGCTGGGCGAGATCGATGTCCTCGAGCGGGCGGAGGCGCTGATGGAGCGGGGGAACGGCGCGGAGCGGATGCGACAGGTCTACCGGGATCACGGCTCGTATGCCGAGGTGGTGGCGTGGCTGATACGGGAGACCCGACTGGGCACGGGGTTCGACCGGCGGAAGACGCAGCGGGCGAGCGGCGCATGACGGAGGGGGAGCGAAACGGGGACACGCGCCTCACGCTCTCGGTGGAGCCCATGGGCTCGAGCACGGAGATCGTCGTGCAGCGAGGGGTGCTGGCACGGTTGCCGGAGCTGCTCGAGGAGCACGCCCCGGCCCCGGCGTACGCCGTGGTGTCCGACGACACCGTGGCCGGGCTGCACGGCGGGGCCGTGTCGGAGGCGCTGGAGGCGGCGGGCCGTGTCACGCAGCTGTTCCGGTTCCCCGCGGGCGAGACCAGCAAGTCCACCGACACCTGGGCGCGACTGGTAGAGTCGTTCGGGGAGATGGCCCTCGGCCGGGACGGCTGCGTGGTGGCCGTGGGTGGCGGCGTGACGGGGGACCTGGCGGGGTTCGCGGCAGCCACGTACGCCCGCGGGATCCCGCTGGTCCAGGTCCCCACCTCGCTGCTGGCCATGATCGATGCGTCCATCGGGGGCAAGACGGGCGTGGACCTGCGGGCGGGGAAGAACCTGGCCGGCGCCTTCCATCACCCCCGTCTGGTCGTCATCGACCCGGAGACCCTCGAGACCCTTCCGGACGAGGAGCTGCGCACGGGGCTCGCCGAAGCGGTGAAGCACGGCGTCATCGCGGACGCCGATTACGCCGCGTCTCTGCACCGGGATGCGACCGGGATCCTGGGTCGGGAGCCGGCCGCCATCGATCGGCTGGTGGCGGGATCCGTGGCCATCAAGACGGCCGTGGTCGGGCGCGACGCGCAGGAGACCGGGGAGCGGGCGGTGCTCAATTTCGGTCACACCATCGGGCACGGCGTGGAGCGCGCCACCGGCTACGCCGTGCCCCACGGCCACGCCGTGGCCATGGGCATGGTCGCGGAGGCCCGCATCGGCGAGGAGGTGGGCATCACGGCGGTCGGCACGTCCGACCGGATCGTCGCGATCCTCGAGGCGCTCCGGCTACCCACGGCGCTCCCGACCCACCTGAGCCCGGACGCGCTGATCCGGGCCGCCGGGTCCGACAAGAAGGCCCGGGAAGGAGTCGTTCGCTACGCCCTCGTCGACCGGATCGGCCTGCCGGCCCGGGACGCCGACGGGTCCTGGACCCACGCGGTCCCGGAGCCGGCGGTCCGCGCCGCCCTGGGCCCGGGGAACGGCATGTCCGGAGCGGTTTGACGCTATTCCCCGCCGTCGGTATGTTTCTGCGGTTTTTGACGGGAGACGCCGTTCCCACCGGTACGGGTCTCGATCACTCCGGACGGAGGCGTGATGGCGCTCGTCGAGCGCGTTAGAGGAAGGACTGTCGCCGAAGCGCTGGAGGCGCGGGTCGCGGAGGGCGCCGACCGCGTCTTCTTGATTTCCGGGGATCGGAGCCTGACCTACGGCCAGGTCGACGACCAGGCCACCGCCCTCGCCGCGTCGCTGAGGGAGCTGGGGATCGAGCCGGGCGACCGGATCGCGCTGGATCTGCCCAACTGGCCGGAGTTCGTGGTCTCGATGTTCGCCGCGGCCAAGCTCGGGGCGGTGATCGTCCCGCTGAACCCGCGCTATACGGTCCCGGAGCTGCAGTACATGCTGCGTCACTCCGAGGCGGCGGCCGTGGTGGCGGCCGAGGAGTTCAACGAGGTCGATTACCTGGAGCTGTTCGAGGGATTCCTCACGTCGCTGCCGGAGCTGCAGTACCTGCTGACGGTGGGGGAGGCGGACCTCTGGTACGACGACCGGATCTACCAGTTCGAGGACCTGGTCTCGAGCGGGGAGGGCCGGCACGTGCCGGCCGTGGAGGTGGATCCCGCGGAGGATCTGTTCGCGATCCTCTACACCTCGGGCACGATGGGGAAGCCGAAGGGCGTCGCACTGACGCACCGCAGCCTGCTGAGCACGGCGAGGCGGACGGTGGAGGCGATCGACCTGCGTCCGGAGGACGTGGTGTTCGGCGTCACGACCGTCTTCCACGTGTTCGGGCTGGGCCCGGGGATCCTGGGCACGCTCGTGGCCGGCGCGTCGCTGGTGCTCCAGGAGCAGTTCGAGCCGGCCGAGGCGCTGGCGCTGATCGAGCGGCACCGGGTCACGGTCCACTACGGCGTGCCGACCGTGTTCGTCACGGAGCTGCACGAGGCGGAGCACGAGAAGCGGGACCTCTCGTCGCTCCGGACCGGGATCGTGGCGGGCGCGCCGATCGGCGACGAGCTGGTCCGGCGGATCCGTCAGGAGCTGTGTCCGAACCTGCGGGTGGCGTACTCGCTGGTCGAGACCGGCTCGTCGGTCTCGGTCACGCGGGCGGACGACCCGGCGGACAAGCAGGTGTTCACGGTCGGCCGGCCGCTGCCGGACACCGAGGTCCGGGTCCTGGACCTGGATGGGAGCGTGCTCCCCGTCGAGAGTCTGGGCGAGCTGGCGGTACGGGGCCCCGGCGTGATGAAGGGGTACTACCGTCAGCCGGGCGAGACCGCCCACGCGTTCGATGATGATGGCTTCTTCGTCACCGGCGACCTCGGGATGATCGACGAAGAGGGGTACATCCACATCGTCGGTCGGCGCAAGGAGCTGATCATCCGCGGCGGCTTCAACGTCTACCCGAGGGAGGTGGAGGATCGACTGCACGCGCATCCCGCGGTGATGGACGTGGCCGTGGTCGGGCTCCCGCACGAAGTCCTCGGCGAGGTGGTCTGTGCGTGCATCGTGCCCGTCGAAGGCGCGATCATCACCGGCGAGGAGATCAAGGAATGGTGCCGGGGCGCGCTGGCGGACTTCAAGGTCCCGGACCTGGTCCGCTTCTTCGACTCGTTCCCCCTGACGGGGAGCGGCAAGGTACGGCGGGTCGAGCTGGCGCGGATGTTGAGCGCCGAGGAGTCGAGCCGTCGGCCGTAGGTCCGCGAGGGAAATCTCCGACCGGACAATGGTGAAAGTGACGCGCGGCATCGAGCCGCGCGGGTCCCGAGACTCCTCGGGTGCTACGCGAGTGGTACCGATCGGCTGTCGCGCGACGCAACGTCGTCCGACACCCGGCTGTCGACGCCACCCCGGGTAGCCAGGAGGGGCCTCGCGACAGGAACAGAGAACAGAAGGACAACGCGAGGAACATGCAGAAATTCATCAATGCCCCCCATCGGGGGGACACCCCGGGCGTGCCCAGCGGCTCGCCCAACGCCGCGCTGCTCATCGACTTCGACAACGTCACGATGGGCATCCGCAGCGACCTCACCGCACAGCTGAAGGACCTCCTCAACAGCGACATCATCCGGGGCAAGGTGGCGGTCCAGCGGGCCTACGCCGACTGGCGCCGCTACGCCCAGTACATCGTGCCGCTGAGCGAGGCGTCGGTCGACCTGATCTTCGCGCCGGCGTACGGCAGCTCGAAGAAGAACGCCACGGACATCCGGCTNNAAGCTGAAGGAGTACGGCAAGTACGTGATCGGCGTGGGCATCCGGGAGTCGGCGTCCGACCTGCTGGTCCAGAACTGCGACGAGTACTTCTCGTACTCGTCGCTCACGGGGCTGACCAAGGCGGGCGAGGAGGACGTGGTCTCGCAGCACGACCCGTGGGACCTCGTCGAGAAGGCGGTCCAGCAGATGGCCGGCGAGAACGACGTCATGCGGTCGGACCGGCTGAAGCAGGTGATGCTCGACCTGGACCCGAACTTCGACGAGGGCGAGATCGGCTACAGCAAGTTCAACAAGTTCCTGGTGGAGGCCGCGTCCCGGAACCGGCTGGCGCTCCGCAAGCTCGACAACGGGCAGTACGAGGTCCAACCATTCGAGAACGGCGCGGCCGAACCCAAGGAGGATCGACGCCGTGGCCGCGGGGGCCGTCGGGGTCGCGAGTCGACGCCACAGGCCCGAGCCGAGCCCAAGCGGGAATCCCGGCGTTCGCCGCCCAAGCCGCCGGCGCCCAAGCCGAAGCCGGCGCCACAGACCCGGGAGCGGAAGGAGGATGACCTGAGGGCGGGCTACGAGCTGCTCCAGCGCGCCGTCCGGGATCTGATCGACGGCCCCGGCGAAGGCGCCCGGGACTCCGACATCAAGCGGCAGATGCTGGAGATCGAGTCGGGCTGGGACGAGTCGGAGCTCGGCTTCACCAAGTTCAGCCGGTTCCTGCGCCAGGCCCACGACGCCGAGGTGATCGACCTGCAGCGGACGGCCGAGGGCTACTACCTGGCCCACCTCCCCAGGGGTGGCGCGCCGGCTGCGAAGGCCGAGGCGCGGGGCCGGGGCCGGGGACGGGAGGAGCGGGAGCGGCGGACCCAGGCGACGCAGGCCGCCCCGGAGCCCAGGAGCGAGGAGACGCCGGCCGAGCGCCGCGAGGAGCGGGAGCGCCGCGAGGAACCCGCGGTGCAGACCACCGAGGCCGCGGAGCGGTCGCGGGGGGCGCCGTCGGAGCGCAGGGAGCCGGCGGCCGAGGCCGACCAGGTCCCCGCGGAGCGCGAGGCGCCCGAGGAGGCCGAGGCGGAAGCCGAGGCCGAGCCGGTGGAAGCCAAGGCGGTGGAGCGCGAGGTGACGAAGCCGGAGCCCCGGGCGGAGCAGGCCGAGCCGAAGAAGCCGGCCTACGGACGCCGTGGGCGCCGGGGGACGCGGGCGGACGGTCCGCCGCCGCTGCTGCCGGGACAGGTGGTGGGCGGGTCCGGCGGTGGCGTCGGCCGGGAATCCAGCCCGGCCGGCGAGTCGGCGCCGGAGTCGGCCGAGCAGGTGGAGGCGGCCGCGTCGGCGACGCCGGCGGAGCCAACCCCTCAGCCCCGGGTGGAGCCCGAGGCCGCCACGGCAGCGCCGGCGGAGCCGGAGGCGACGGTGGCCCCGGGGGAGGAGCCGGAGGCCGACGAGACGGCGAGCCCGCTGGAGGAGGAGCCGGGTGCGGCGGCGTTCGACGCCGACGAGCTGGGTCTGCCGACGGACGAGGGCTCGGTGATCCGCTATCTGTCCAACAGCTATCAGGGCGTGGGACAGAAGACGGCCGAGGCGCTGATCGAGGCGTTCGGCGCCGACCGGGTCTTCAACGGCCTGAACTCGCACCCGGGCCGCGTGCGGGAGGTGCTCGGCAGCGGGCGCCGGACCGAGGCGCTGCTGGAGGCGTGGCAGCGGGACTACCGCCGACGGACGACGGCGGGCGCCGAGAAGCAGCCGGTCGCCGACTGACAAGCGGCGCACGGAAGGGCTCCCGCCGGGCCGGCGGGAGCCCTTTTTTGTTCCCTGATCTGCATGAGTGATCCGCGCCCTGGACCCCGGCGGCCCCCAGAGATGGGTGGGGCGCTCCCACCCGGCTTCTGCGCCCGGCCGGCGAAGGAGGTCGCCCGGGACCTGATCGGGAAGTACCTGGTCTCCACCATCGGCGGCGAGGAGACCGTGGGCCGGATCGTTGAAACGGAGGCCTACATCGGACCGGAGGACCCGGCGAGCCACGCGGCGGAGCGGATCGGCCGCACGGCGCGTAACGCGGCCATGTATGGTCGGCCCGGTACGGCCTACGTCTACCTCTCCTACGGCATCCACTGGTGTCTGAACGTGGTCACGGATGCCGCGGAGCACCCGGGGGCGGTGCTGATCCGGGCGCTGGAGCCCACGGATGGGCTGACGACGATGCGGGCGCGGCGGGGTACTCGGGACCGGGACCTCGCCCGGGGTCCCGGGCGCCTGACCCAGGCCCTGGCGATCACGGGCGCCCTCGATGGCCACGACCTGGCGAGCCCGCCGCTCGTCCTCCGGGACGGCCCGGCCATCGACGCCGGTCGCGTCGCGGCGGGGCCGCGGATCGGGATCAGTCGGGCCGCGGACTGGCCCCTGCGCTTCACCCTCGCGGGGAGCCGCTGGCTCTCGCGTTGAGCCCGGATCATCGCGCTCCAGGGCGGGATCGCCCCTGCGGCAGCGACTCCGCCCGCGGTCTTCCGACCGCCTCCCGGCGTGGCACGGCCCGTGCGCTCAGGTACCGCGATAGATCGACGCTTTTGTTTCGAGAATTGGAGGAGGAGGCTTCCATGGCGACGGTCCCCGGACCCGATCCCGACAAGCCGCTGCCTATTCCCGGCGCGCCGGCGAAGGAGCCGCCGCGGGAGCAGCCCGAGAGATACGAGCCAGCACCCCGGCGATCCGACGATCCGGACTTCGACACGCCGGAGAAGTGGACCCCGGACAAGGAGGAGGAGGAGGTCGGCACCCCGACGCCGATCTAGCGGCGGGGCGTGGGGACGGCCGTCAGGAACGGCGTCGGAGGAGGCGGGATCCGGCCGGTTCCCGGGGGCGCTCGGGGAAGGCGGCGCGCGGTCGGCGCGCCGCCTTTTCTCGTGCCCGGACTCCGCCTACATTGGCGCCGGGCGGACAACCGGAGGGAAGGGAGCGAGCTGTGAATACGGCGGTATGCATAAAGCGGGTCCCGGACACGGAGGCCCGGATCCGGGCGAGCGGCGACGGTGTGGACACCGGCGGCGCGAAACACATCGTGAGCCCGTACGACGAGTTCGCGGTGGAGGCCGCGCTGCGGCTGAAGGAGGCCGTGGGTGGGGGCGAGACGATCGCGGTGTCGCTGGGCGGGAGCGAGGTCGGCGAGCAGCTCCGGAGCGCGCTGGCCATGGGCGCCGACCGGGCGATCCGGCTGGACGCGGAGGGGTCCATGGACGGGCTGGAGACCGCCCGCGCGCTGGCGGCCGGCCTGGAGGGGGAGGGGCTGGACCTGATCCTGTTCGGCTCCAAGGCGGCGGATGACGACCAGCAGCAGGTCGGCCCCATGGTGGCCGAGCTCATGGGGCTGCCCTGCGTGACGGTGGTGGCGGAGCTGGAGGTCGAGGACGGCACGGTCGTGTGTCACCGGGAGATCGAGGGTGGGACGGAGATCGTGGAGGTGGAGCTGCCGGCCGTCGTCACCATCACGAAGGGCCCGTACGAGCCGCGCTACCCGTCGCTGAAGGGGATCATGGCGGCGAAGAAGAAGCCGATGGAGGAGAAGCCGGCGGAGGTGCGGGAGTCACGGATCCGGGTCCGGAGCTACAGCGACCCCGAGCCGAGGCCGGAGGGCAAGATCGTGGGCGAGGGTCCGGACGCCGTGCCGGAGCTGGTTCGCCTGCTTCGCGACGAAGCCAAAGTCCTGTAGGAGGCGAGCATGGCGAACGTACTGGCGATAGCGGAACAGCGGGACGGCGCCCTCAAGGGCGTGTCGAACGAGGTGGTCACGGCCGCCCGGAAGGTGGCCGACGGGATCGGCGGGGACGTCGTGGCCGTGGTGGTCGGCGGGCCGGGGATCGGCGGGGAGGCCGGGTCGCTCGGGACCTTCGGAGCGGACCGGGTCATCGCCGTGGAGCACGACGAGCTGGCCAGCTACCATCCCGAAGGGTACGCCGCGGCCATCGCGGAGCAGGCCCGGGCCGGAGACCATTTCGCGGTCCTGTTCCCGGCGACATCGGCGGGCCGGGACCTGGCGCCCCGGGTGGCGGCGAAGCTGGACGTGCCGCTGGCCACGGAAGTCACCGACTTGGAGGTCGACGGCGAGGAGCTGGTGATCACGCGGCCGATGTACTCCGGGAAGGTCTTCGCCGCCCTGACCCTCGAGGCCACGCCGAAGGTGGCGAGCCTGCGGGGCAACACGTTCCTTCCGGAAGAGAACCCCCGGGACGCGGCGGTGGAGACCGTCGCGCCGTCCCTCGAGCCCGGGAGCTGGAAGGTGAAGGTCCGCGAGATCCAGGGCGCCAGTGGCGACCGGCCGGACGTGGCCGAGGCCACGAAGGTGGTGAGCGGTGGCCGCGGGCTGAAGGACCCCGAGAACTGGCGGATGCTGGAGGAGCTCG
>JABAOG010006674.1_pt2 | contig 10163 bp, 7 predicted proteins | sample 7062131 | NCBI WGS metagenome assembly JABAOG01 (sample SAMN14538629, study PRJNA623070) | marine sediment metagenome | biome: marine biome [ENVO:00000428]; feature: marine pelagic biome [ENVO:01000023]; material: deep marine sediment [ENVO:00002113] | place: India: Arabian Sea | collected... | reverse complement strand
ATATCTGCGTTATTTGCTGCGGCGATCTCACCGACGATATACGCAATTCCCCATCCCAGGGCGATCCCCAATAATCCACCCAGCAGGCTTAACAAGATCGATTCCATCAGGAACTGTACCAGTATATCGACTTTGCGAGCACCCATGGCTTTGCGCAAACCGATTTCGCGGGTGCGCTCGGTCACAGAAACCAGCATGATGTTCATAATGCCAATCCCGCCAACCAGCAAAGAAATTGCCGCGATACCGCCAAGGAAGATCGTCAGGATATTGGTGATCTCCGATGCAAAAGACAGGAAATCCTGCTGACTGAAGATGGTGAAGTCATCCTTGCCGATCTCCGTGCGGTGACGTGTGCGCAGGATCTGGGAAATCTCTTCCGTTGCGAAAGGGACTGCCTCCGGGCTGATCGCCTGGACGAAGACCAGATCCACCCGGTCGGCAGTCGATCGACGGATCAGGCGGGTTTGAGCGGTCGTCAGCGGTACCAGGATCTGATCATCCTCACTGCCAAAATTGGAACCGCCTTTCTCCTCCAGAACACCAAGAACGCGGAATGGTTGACCTTCGATGCGGATCGTTTCTCCGGTGACACCAGATGTACGTCCAAAAAGCTCCTCCGCCACATCCACACCGATCACCGCCACGGGAGAACGCCCCAGCATATGGGCTTCAGAAATGAACTCCCCTTCGTCAACATGACTGTTGCGAACGAATTCATAGTCTGGGGTTACGCCCATCAAAGTGGTCACCGTGCTTTCACCGGCAAAGCTGACCTCCCCACCCCCCTGCAGTACCGGTGCCACCCCGGCGACGGAAGGTGCCGCAAACTGGTCGGCAATCGCTTCCGCATCTCCCAGGGTCATGGGTTCGGGGTTGCGCAGGTCTTCCGTGGTTTCAGCCTGAAAGACAAACAGCAGGTTGGTTCCAATCCCCTGGATCTCCCCGGTGATCGAATTCTGTGCCCCCTCACCAATAGCCAGCATGGCGATCACCGCACCAACTCCGATTACAATCCCCAGAATGGTCAAGGAGGAGCGCAGTTTATTCGAGGAAAGGCTTTCAAGTGCTTCAACAAATGGCTGCCATATATTCATCATTACACCTCCTCGATGACACCGTCTCGGATGTAAATGATTCGCTGGGTCATTTGAGCGATCTCCGGGTCGTGGGTTACGATGATCAGGGTGGCTCTGCTCTCCCGATTGAGTTTCAGCAGCAGTTCCATGACTTCTTCCCCGGATTTAGTATCCAGGTTGCCTGTCGGTTCATCCGCCATTACGATTGCCGGGTCATTCACCAGCGCCCTGGCAATAGCAACACGCTGCTGCTGACCGCCGGAGAGTTCATTGGGTCGGTGATTGATCCGGTCTCCCAGACCAACGGACTCCAAGGCTGCTCTGGCGCGTTCACGGCGGTTCTTTCCATTTTTAGCGTAGCGCAGCGGCATTTCAACGTTTGCCAGAGCAGTCGCCCGGGGCAGCAGGTTGAAACTCTGGAATACAAATCCCACTTTCCGGTTGCGTATGCTGGCTAATTGGTCGTCATTCATATTGGCAACACTTTCACCGTCCAGGTAATACTCGCCGGAGGTCGGCCTGTCCAGGCAACCCATGATATTCATCAGCGTAGATTTCCCGGATCCCGATGGGCCCATGATGGCGACGATCTCACCTTCAGCAATCGTACAGGTCAGACCTCGTAAGGCATGCACCTCGACATCTCCCATCTGGTAAACCTTGGTCAAATCTTTAGCGTCAACTACCCAATCTGTCATGATCAACTCCCGTCTGGGTGGCTGAACTGTTCAAAGAAATTACTCGGCGGATTGAGAATGATCTGGTCACCCACCGCGATGTTCCCGCTGACCTCTTCGCTGTACAGGTCCGATGTAGCGCCGAGGGTGATGTTCACCTCCTCGACCTGACCATTTTTCAATACATACACAATCCGTTCACCATCGACAACACGGACCGCCCGGTTAGGAACCAGTAAAGCTTCATCAATCTGTTCAATGACGATATTGACCGCTGAGGTCATCCCTGGTCGAACATCATCGTCCACATCCTTCAATTCAACCGTCACAGTAAAGTTGACCACACCCTGGACATTTTGACCGACCAGCCCCACCTTGGTGACCGTCCCGTTATATTCCTTCGCCAGGATTGCGTCGAAAGTCAGCACAACTTCCTGACCCACATCGATCTGATTGATATCGATCTCTGAAACATCGATATCCACCAGCATCTTCGACAGATCATCCACGCGGAATGCAACCGTTCCAGGGTTGACCTGATCGCCAGGCATGACCTCCACCATAGTCAGCACACCGCTGAAGGGAGCGGTAATACGAGCCTGGTCAATTGTCGCTTGAGCCGCCGCAATGCGGGTCTTTGCAGCAGAGATATCATTTGGATCTGGACCATCCTTAACACGTTCATATCGTCGCTTCGCATCTTCTAGTTGAGCTTCCGCCAGAGTGATGTCTGCCTCGGTGGGTCCGTCTTTAATGCGTTCATATTCGCGCTGCGCATTGATCAATGAAGCCTCGGCTGTTGCCAGGTTGGCTTCAGCTATAGCGATATCCGTTTCTGTCGCCGTGCTGGTCAGGGCGTTCAGGTTGCGGACTGCAAAATCATATCGCTGCTGGGCTTCAGCAAGAGCGGCTTTCAATGTCGCCCGGGTGATATTATCCTCCGGTTTGCTAGCATAAGGCTCATATTTTTCTTCCGCCTGATCGAGTGCGTTGCGCGCCAAAACGACTTCCGCCTCTGCTGCATCAATATCAGCCTGGCTGGCTGTGGACTGCAGACTGCGCAATCGGGTTTCAGCCAGATCGACAGCTTTTTCTGCATCGGCAATTGCCTGCAGGGCGCGCGCCTGAGCCAATTCAGGAGTCATCAAGTCTTCCAGAGCCTGTTCAGCCCGTTCCACTGCTTCCAGCGCCTGGGCTCTTTGCAGTTCAGAATTCATCAGGTCATCCAGTGCTTGCTCTGCAGATACCAGATCCGCTTTCGCCAGGATCACAGACTGCGGTAGAGATGTCTCAGATATTACCGCCAGCTCATCCCCCTGCTGCACCACATCACCAACATCAAAGAGTACGTTTTCTACCGTTCCGGTTGTCTGCCATGTGAGTACCGCGGACTGGTTTGAGTGTACTACGCCTGTTGCACCGATCGAAGAAATCAATTGACCTGTATTAGCTGCTTCCGTTTGCAGGCTTGCCATCAATTCTTGTTGTTCCCGATCATTCTGCCAGTCCCTCCAGAAATAGATACCGCCAGCAGCGACCGCGATGATCACGATAACGATGATAATTCTCTTCATAACTTGTACTCCGTTTTCATTGCATGCATGATTATTAGCTAATAATTCCGCTTTTATGGTCTTTCACGGACAAATGGTGGTGGACCTTGAGCATCCTGGAAAAAGGTGCTTGGAGGATTAAGAATGATCATATCGCCTTCCTCCAGTTCACTTTCCAGCATCTGGCTGTAAACCCCGGATGAATATCCAAGCTCGAAGGGTACTGGATTTGGCATTAACCCACTCCCCAGGGTGTAGACGACTCTTTCGTTATCAACAACCCGTACTGCCCGATTAGGCACCAGTAATACGTCTTCCAATTCAGCGATGGTGATATCCACCACGGCTGTCATTCCCGGTTTTACTCGCTGGTCAGCGTCCAGAACTACGACAGACACGCTAAATTTGGTGTCATTCAGTACCGTCACGCCGACCATCCCAATTTCAACTACTTCACCATGGTAAATCTGCCCTGGCATCGATTCGAAGCGGATCTCAACTTGCTGACCAATCTCCAGGATGTTAATATCCATTTCGGACACCTGCANNGCGAAGGTTCCAGCATTCACCCGGTCATTTTCCTGAATATTTAATTCAACAATCGAGCCGGCAAATGGTGCTGTCATCTGCTGCAGTTCTAGTCCAGCCTGTGCAGCCGCGATCTGGGCTTCCAAGGCAGCGATATCCTCTTCCGGTGGTCCATCCTTGACGCGCTCGTATTCCCGCTTAGCATCTGCAAGCTCGGCTTCCAGGAGGGCAATTTCAGCCGGTGTCGGTCCCTCGATAGCTTCCTCATATTGCCGTTCTGCATCCGCCAGCTGAGCGTTAGCTGTTTCCAATTCTGCTTTTGCCTGCGCAACATCGACTGGGTCTGGTGGAGTTACCAAGTTGTTGTATTTCCCAACTGTTTCCTGATAGCGCAATTGTGCCCGGCTGAGCTGGTATTCCATGCCGCGCAAAGCCTGGCGCAAATCTGATTTATCCAGGTTCACCATGTCCGCGTACCACGGCAGCGGACGGTTGAGCCGTCTATATAACTGATCAACCTGACCCTGGACTTCCGCCAGTTGATTCTCGGCAACAATCATATTGGCGTATGCCTGGTCGATGACATCTTGAGTTGGAGACTTGGCAGCCAACTCGTAGTTCAATTCCGCCTGATCCACTGAGTCTCGAGCCTGGGCAACCGCCACCAAGGCCTCAGCCTGTTCCATCTCCGGGTTTAATGCGTTTTCCAGGGCACGTTCTGCGCCCTCAATTGCTTTGAGTGCCTGGGCTCGTTGGCTCTGAGTTTCCAGCAGGTTATCTAGGTTTTCCTGAGCTTCAATCAGGTTTGCTTTCGATTGGATCAAATGAGACGGCAGGGAATTTTCCGCCAACCTGGCCAGGATTTGGCCAGGTTCAACTTCTTCCCCCAGCTCAACAAGAACATCATCAACCTGGCCCGATGTTTTCCAGACCAGCGTTGCAGACTGATGCGGGCTGACATAGCCGATCATATCAATTTTTGCCGTCAGGTCCCCTCGGGTCAGCGCCTGGGTTTCAAACATGCCCCCCAGGCTGGACCTGGCTCTTACGCCCACCCAGATGACCACGCCGATCACGGCGGCAATAACGATAAAAATCACTACTCTGCGAAAGGTTTTGCTCATTCTTGTAACCTGCTCCGCTCCTTATTAAGTTCTACGGAATTCCCAGGTCCAGGTTTCACCAGGGGAAGCAGACTCCACAATGATCCGCTGCCAAAACGGGTGGCAATCACAATTCCCAAACCCAACCCAGCAACTAGAATTCTGAAAAAACCTCCCAGGTAGGGAACATAAAATAAGGGGTTCAACAATACAACGCCCAGCAGCAACCCGACCAAAGGAGAAGTGGAGTCCCACTGTGCCCAGTGCAATAATCTGCTGCCCAGTGTGAAATAGATGGCAATCGAACCAAAAAAACTACTGATCAACAAAGCGATCCCCAGTAAGATCGTCATCGGGAAGGTAATAAAAGTCAAAGCTGAAGTGATCGCAATTCCCGTCAATAATACAGCAGACAGGAATCCCACCAGAATATATCGCAGCAGGTGAAGGGGTGACTGGTGCAGGGATTGCCCCATCTTGGCAATCCGATCTGGTGCGAGGTAGAGACCGATCACACCCAGTAAAAAGATCGTTGCCATCGCGCTCAATTCCGATACGAGCGGTGGGATCTCGAAGGGCAGCATGAACTCTGGATGATACGGCTCACGCCATGCTGACCGCAGCGACTGCATGGTGACACCATCATCCCATCCAAAGACGCCAATGGATACCAGCAGCGCCATCGAGACCACGACCAGCATAATAATGACCCATTTTGAAGATTTCATAAATCAATTCTCCTATCGATGACAAACCACTATTATCACGTATAAAGTGTTTAAAAGTTTCAACATTATGTAAATAATTTCTTAAATCAAGGATAATTCAGGAGTTTTATATATCTCAGGAATAGGTCGCACCTGAGCCATTGCACAGGCGCAATACTTGTGCTGAGCCTGTCGAAGTATATTTCGTCTCTACTTATCAGTCGAAATTGCTTACGGTTCCCATGTAAAAAGATGTTGAATAAAATACGTCCTTTAGATCAATTCACAAGCCTGAATGCAAACCATCCATTATCCCCTCACGCCTCCATCTTCGGCATCACCTGATCGATCACCAGCAGTGATGCAGCCGCAATGATCACAAATCCCAGGAACGCCGTTGCCCCCATTGATCCGGCAAGTTCACTATGATATGAAAGTACATTTTGAATACTGATTGTCAGCCGCACTTGAAAATCCAGCAGCAGGACATCCAACAATGAATACAGCCACGGCAATCCACTTTCCGGAACTGCAACGGATGTCATCCACCCGAACAAGGAGGGCACGACCAGCCAAAGACCGACCAGCCACAAGAAGGCGCTGGCTCCAACACGCATTCTGCGCATCCGCCGGCGTCGACGCCATACATGCTCAACGATCCGCCGGTGAAAGTCAGGCTCTGCGCCTGCCAGGTCATCGACGTGGTGAAAGTCAGGCTCTGCGTGAATGTCATCATCCGGCGGCGGGTAAGGTAATTGCATCAAATATCGGTCCATCCGGTCCATATTTAAATACTCCTGAACTAAATACTGATACCCTCATCCTGAAACCACCGCAGCAATCTGTTCTTTGCCCGGCGGATATGGGTGCGAACGGTGTTGATCGGGATTTGCAGCACATCTGCGATTTGCTGGTAGTTTAATCCGGCATCATAGCGCAAGGCGATCACCGTTCTGTATTTATCGGGTAATTCAGAGACAGCTTTTGACAGAGCCTCCAGTAATTGTGACTGCTCCAACTGCTTTTCCGGTGTCAGGTGCTCCGACGCTGTCGTTTCTCGCAGCGGCTCCAGGCCTTCCTCATCGATGCGGAGGTCCTTCCGCCACTGGTCGCGATACAGGTTGGTGGCAATCGTCACCAGGTATGGGAGTAAATCCCGGTCAGCCTGGTAGCGATCCAGCACCCGCCAGAACCGGAAGAAGGTCTCCTGGACGATCGCCTCGGCCTCGGCGGCATCATTGGTCATACGGACGACAACCCGATACAATGGTCCAGCATTCTTAACAACCAGTGCTTCGAATGCTGTATCATCACCCTGACGGGCACGTTGAACCAGATCTCGTTCGTCGTAGTCAGGATGGGTCATCTTATACCTTTATCACGCATATCTCTCAAAAAAGTTTCACTATCCATTTCATGAAGTGCACCCAACTTATAATTATCGCAGATTTTGGAGGTTTTGGATATCAGAGGACTCGATAAGCAGTCAGGATCGGACACTAACTAGGATTAAAGCGTCGCAACCATTGAAGTTTTAGCATTAATGCACAAATGGTTTTCTGTGGTATTTCTGATTTACCTTGGATAATCCGTGAGGATCTCCAGATGGTCTAGTTGAACCTCAACTTCCCTGTAAGAGTAGATTAAATCCAGACTATCAACGCGTAAGCCTGAACTCGCTTCCCTAAACAGGGGAATACCATGCGCACTAAAACCCGAAACAATCTTCTCGCTGGCAAAATCCTCGGTATCATCCTCTTTGTGCTCCTAATATCCGGATGCAAAGCACCCACCCAGGTAAACCCGACACCAACCGCTCTTCCACCGACTCACACCCCTGCACCATCACAAACTCCTACCGGAATTCTTCGCTCCGATGGTCTGACTGCTGACGAAGCCGACACTCTCGACAGCCTGGTCAAAATCGACGACTACCCCCTGTATACCATGCGCTACTACGGATCTTATGATCTGCCGGGATCTTCTGGCAGCACTTCAATACGACAGGGTCAGCCTGCCAATTGGGCTTGTTCGCTGTTCGCCGTTCTCGGTGACGAAAGCAACATGCTCTACGGCCGCAACTTCGACTGGCATTACAGTCCGGCGGTCTTACTGTACACCAACCCGCCGGATGGGTTCGCCTCCGTCTCAATGGTGGATATCGCCTACCTGGGATTCGACAGTCCGCGGGCTGCTGACATCCTAGAACTGCCGCTTATCGAGCGCAGGTCGCTTCTCGATGCACCATATCTCCCCTTCGATGGGATGAATGAAACCGGCCTGGCAATTGGCATGGCAGCGGTACCAGCCGGGGGCATGCGTCCCGACCCTGCCAAAGAGACCGTTGATTCGCTGGGGATCATCCGCCTGATGCTCGACCGCGCTTCCAATGTGGATGAAGCGCTGGACATTATCAGCAACTATAATATCGACATGGAAGGTGGTCCACCGCTCCACTACCTGATTGCCGATGCCTCCGGGAAGTCAATCCTGGTGGAGTTCTACCGGGGAGAAATGGTCGTCATCCCCGCGGACCAGGACTGGCATGCAGCCACCAATTTCCTGCAGTCGTCTGCAGGAGATTCTATTACCGGGCAGTGCTCACGCTATGATCAAATCATGACCGTCCTGTCGGAGGCTGAAGGACAGCTTAATGCCGCCGATTCGATGGACTTACTGCAGGATGTCTCCCAGGTAAACACGCAGTGGTCGATCATCTACGGCATCACCAGCATGCAGGTCCACCTTGCTATGGGGATGCAATATGACCAGGTACATTCAATACCATTCAATTTTGGGGAAGATTGACGCCAGAATTCCAAGCAATTTCTTGGTCGCAATAATTGTTATTCTATGAACAGGGTATACGAATCAACCCGGCATCGACTCCAAAATTATGTCACATCATAGGAGCCATTAACATACTAATAAAAGAGAACGACATCAACTTGCGACATGTTTCTATAATCAGGCTCGTTCATACCCATCAATTGGAAATCCTCTTCAAAACCAACGCTGGGTTCAGCTTAATTTGCCAGACAGTCGCTGAATCAGCTTTTTAAGACAACCTTCATATCCATCTAATGACATCCGAGATACAGACTCATGACATCTGTGACTAAATAATCACAACTTTTGTCGGTATTATCTAATACAACGGATTACTTAGCGAAAGGTAATTTTGGAGGTTACTTCACATGCAAGCTGTTCCCAGCGATTTTTTAGCGATCGACCGGAGATCACGGGCACGATCGCCATATTTTGATTTGGAGTTACGGGATCCATCCGAGCGGATTTGCGACTTTGATGATGTAGTATTAACCCTCACGGAAGAAGAGGCCATGGAACTGGCCGCCCGCTGCGTGCACTGCCCCGATCCTGCCCCGTGCACGTTAGCCTGCCCGGCAAACAACGACATCCCCTCCGCCATGTGGCTGATCGAGCAGGGCGAGTTCATCGCCGCCGCCGAACTATACCGCCAGACCAGCTCTCTGCCGGAAATCTGCGGACGGGTCTGCCCCCATGAACAGCTTTGCCAGGGGTCTTGTTCGCTCAGTAAAAAAGGTGAACCAATCCACACAGGTATCCTGGAAGCCTTTGCCACAGATTATCAGCGCCTTCACGGTGATGTCAAAGTGCCGATCGGTGCTCCCACCGGTAAACGGGTCGCCATTGTTGGTGCAGGACCTTCAGGACTGGCGTGCGCAGAGCAGCTCCGCATGCGGGGGCATGATGCTACAATCTTCGAATCCAAACCAGGACCCGGTGGTTTATTGACCTACGGAATCCCCAATTTCAAACTCCCCAAGGATGTGGTCTTCAGCCGGATCTGCGACCTGCAGGATGCCGGTGTCGAGATTGTTTACAACACCTATATTGGCAAAGACAAAACCATTGATGACCTGTTTAGTGAAGGCTATGATTCCGTTTATGTCGGTGTCGGCACCGGAATTGACGCGCCGATGGAAATCGAGGGCGAAGATCTCCCCAATGTCTACGAGGCCACTCCATTCCTGATGCGCGCAAATGTTGATGAAGAGTTCCTGCCCCCCGAACTGGTGGGCAAACCCTATATCGGCAAGACCGTGGTCGTGATCGGTGGCGGGGACACCGCCTCCGACTGCCTGCGTTCTGCCGTACGCCTGGGTGCCGAAGATGTCATCTGTTTGTACCGCCGAACCGAGAAAGAAATGCCCGGCGGCGCCAAAGATCGCAAGATGGCAAAAGAAGAAGGCGCGCAGTTCCAATTCCTCACCCAGCCAGTAAAGTTCATCCCCGGAGATGAGGGAAAATTAGCGGCGGTCGAATGCATCCGCATGGAACTCGGTGAACCCGATTCCTCTGGGCGCCGCCGTCCAGTCCCAATCGAGGGGACGAATTTCATCGTCGAGGCTGACGTGGCTATCAAAGCTCTTGGATACTGGCCAGACGAGACCATCGGCAAGACTACCCCGGACCTTGAGACCCACAAATGGGGTCTGATCGTCACGGATAAAGAGACCGGTGCGACTTCCCG
>JABAOG010007701.1_pt1 | contig 10167 bp, 6 predicted proteins | sample 7062131 | NCBI WGS metagenome assembly JABAOG01 (sample SAMN14538629, study PRJNA623070) | marine sediment metagenome | biome: marine biome [ENVO:00000428]; feature: marine pelagic biome [ENVO:01000023]; material: deep marine sediment [ENVO:00002113] | place: India: Arabian Sea | collected... | reverse complement strand
GACGACGACTGCAACGGCATGGTCGACGACGGCGACCTCTGCCCCGGCGACGAGATCTGCGCCAACGGCGAGTGCTCCCCGCCCTGCGGCGCCGGCGAGTTCCTCTGCCCCTTCACCTTCGACGAGTGCGACGAGGCGACCGGCCTGTGCATCGAGCCCGACTGCGTCGGCGTGAGCTGTGACGAGGGCGAGGTCTGCCGCGCGGGCACCTGCGCCGCCGAGTGCGAAGGCATCGTCTGCCCGGCGGGCACCGACTGCCTCCTCGACAAGTGCGTGGACCTCTGTGCGGGGGTCGAGTGCAACGTCGGCGAGGTCTGCCGCCGCGGCCTCTGCGTGCCCGGCTGCAACCAGTGCAACGGGCTCGTCTGCGGCGGTGGCCTCGCGTGCGACGAGAGCTCGAGCGACTGCGTCGACCCCAGCTGTCCCGACGGCTGCCCGGAGGGCACGGTCTGCGATTCGGGCAGCTGCGTCGACGCCTGCGCGGGCGCCGTGTGCCCCCGCGAGCAGGTGTGCATCGACGGCCGCTGCGTGGTCGAGGAAGACCCCGAGGGCGACGGCGGCACGACCACCGGCGGCGACGGTGGCACCAGCGGCGACGGCGGACCGGGTGGCGGCCGCCGCGAGGACGACGGCTGCGGCTGTCGGGTCCCCGCGAGCCCGAGCGGATCGCCGAACGCCGGCTGGCTGCTCCTCGGTGTGGCGGCGCTCCTGATTCGACGCCGCCGACGCTAGAGCTCGGCCATGCCGCTGGGCCCCACCAACAGGTGCGGATCCGGCTGCGATTCCATCAGCTCACCGAGCGCGTCGAGCTGCGCTCGGTGGGCGCTGACGTCGAAGCCGAGGTTCGCGCCGTGCACGATGACGTGGGTCATCCGGTAGAGGATCGACGAGACGCTCCCTTGGAGCTTCTGCATCCGGATCCGCTGCCAGCGCATCTCGTTGGAGAGCCACTGGTCGCGGTAGAGGGCGGCGATGCCGTGCTCGGCCTCGAAGCTGCTCGGGTGGAGCAGCTCCAAGCCGAGGTCGCGCACGTCACCGTCCAGCGAGAAGTCCGGCTCCGGCTCCGCGCCGAGGTAGATGAGGGACAGGTTCCGGATCTCCGGATTCTTCGCGTCGCGGGAGCGCTCCCAGTGGCCATGAAAGAAAGCCAGCGCCTCCCGTAGCGGCGTGACCGCTTCGGCGCCGAGCAAGCGCTCCGCGTCGTCGAGCTCGGCGTCGGCGCGCGGATCCCAGCGGCGCCCGTAGAGCACGGCGAGGTAGCGGTGGAGCTGCCCCGCGCGGCGAAGGGCCGCCTCCGAGCTCGCGCGACGCTGGATGGCTCGACCCATCGGCCCGGCGATGGCCGTCGGGCGATCGGGGCCGACCTCGCTCGAGGGGCCTGCTTCTCCGGCCGCCAGTCGCGGCGCGGCGGCTTCCAATCGCTCGGCCAGCGTCTCGAGCTGCGCGGTGTTCAGCGTCGGGTAGAAGATCTCGTTGTAGATGCCGGCGGACGCGCCATCGATCCGCCCGCCACCGAGCCGATGGCCCAGCGGCGACCGCTCGATCCATTCCAGCAGGCGATCCCATTCTTCCGCTTCGGCGAGGGCCACCGCCGCTTGGAGCGCCGCGGCTTCGCGCACCTCCCCCGGTGCCCACTCCCCCAGCTCGCCCTGCTCGGCCGCGACCCGCGCGCGGAGCAGCTCGGTCTCGCTGTCGGCGAGATCGAGGGCGGAGAGCTCCACCGCCCGGCGCTCGGCGCGCGCCACGTCGCCCGCGCGCAGCGCGCACAGGCCATCACGAAAGAGCGTGCTCCGGCGCCACATGTCGCTCTCGTGGTCGCGCATCGCCTCGAGGTGCTCTTCGAACGCCGCGAGCGCCTCGTCGTAGCGACCGGCCACGCAGAGGACGGTGCCCCTCTGCAGGACGCTGGGGGCGAGCTCCGACATCTCGGCGCCCGGCTCCTCCCAGGTCGCCAGCGCGCCCTGGAGATCGCCGAGGTAGAGGTGCGCTCGCACCCGCTCGGTGATCTCGCCGCCCTTGGGCAGATCGTCCTGGAGCGCGACGATCGCCCGGTCGCGACCGGCCTCGTGCAGCGTCTCCTCGAGCCGATTGCGCAGGCTGCCGTACCAGCGATGGGTCTGCAGCGCCGGCAGCCGCTCGCGGGCCAGGGGGATCAGCGGGTCGATCCAGCCGGCCGGCGCGTCCTCGTCGATGTCGCACACCCGGATGCCATTGACCGCGCTGCTGAGCGCGTCGTGTCGCCGGTCGAGCGCCGCCTGCCCGAAGGCGGGGAAGGCTCCCTCGATCCGCGCGACCCAGTCGGCGGCCTCGAGCCAGCGGTGGCCCCCCGGATGGCAATCCCGGAGCTGCTCGTTGCCGTGTTCTTGGAGCAGCTCGCCGCCGTGCTCGAGCCCCAGGGGCACGAGGGCGAAGACGAGAAAGCCCAGCCCCAGCGCGCGCAGCGCCCAGTCGCGCCCGGGGAAGCGCACCGGCTTCGGCGCGTCGGCGGCCAGCACCACCGGCTCCCCGTGCTTGCCGGTCACCAGCGCCCAGCCATGGGCACCCTCGCGGTACTGGCTGCCGTCGGCCGCCCGCCGCTCGAGGTGCCCGCGCACGATCACCTCGGCGCCGCTGGGGATCCGTCGCAGCTGCGCGCGCTTCCGCCGGTCCTTCCGCTGCTCCGGGCTCACCTTCGACTCCGCGAAGCGGTACTCGGTCTTCTCGGGGAGCGATCGCGAGTGCTTCTCCAGCGCGCCCACCAGCACCTCGACGCGGCCCTCGATCGGGATCACCACCTCGCCCATCCGCAGTCGCAGGCCCTCGGCCGCCAGGTGGCCGGCGCCCGTCGGCGAGCCATGGAGCGTCGCCGCCACTGCCTCCGGTCCGCGCAGGTGCGCGATCGGACCGTCGGCCTCCAGCCGACCTCTCAGCGTCACCGCTTCCTCTTCGGCGCCGACGGGCGGCTCGCTCAGCGGCGTGCCCCACTCGCTCGCCTCCACGCGCCGCTTCGCCAGCCGGCGCATGGCGCGGAGCCACGGTCGCGTCAGCCAGAGCGCGAAGACGAGGACGACGGCGGTGGTTCCCAGCACAGCCGCAGCGTACGACGCCGAGGCGGTGAGCTTCCTCTGCGGCACCCCCGGCGGTCTGCTGAGCGGCTCCGCGCCGTCGCGGCTTCCAGGCCTGCCGTGATGGGCAGGTGGGCTCCACTCAGGGCAGGCCGTCGAAGAAGAGCAAGCCGGGATCGTCGGAGAACCTCGGCTCGAAGACGACGCCGACCCCGGCGTCGCCCCAACGAAAGGCGTCCCTGGCTCGGAGGATCCTCCACGGCTCGGCCGCGAAATAGGGCACCGTTCGGACGACGGCACGAGTGCTCAGGTCGACGACCCTCAGACCGTCGTCGCTGGTCGCTGAGACGGCGTGGCCGAGTGCCGGAAAAGGAAGCACCGGACCGGAGGCTTCGAGCCGCCCCAGCAGGACCCCGCGCTGGGCATCGAGGACTTCGCCTGCATCGGTGTAGAGCACTCCGTTCGCGTGGGTGAAGTGGGAGCTCACCGTACTGACGATCGAGATCCTCGACCGGTCCTCGATTCCCGCGTCGGTCAGGTCGTATGCCCGCAAGGCACCGTTCGGTTCACCGAGGCCGACCACTCGCTGTCCACCGAGCGCCTCGAAATCCGCCGGACAGGTTGCGTCGTCGGGCCGCGGCCATCCTTCCTCGAAGACGCGAAGGCGGCAGGACCGCTCGAAGGTGGAGAGGACGACGACCCCTGGAGATCCCGGGACCGTGTCCAGATGGTGGACCGTCACGGGGCCGAGGTCGAAGCCGCGACAGCGCCGCCTCCCTTCGACGTCGATCACCGCGACGGAGGTCGTATCGCCCATCGTCATTCTCTGCACCACGACATGGAGTCGGGACCCGTCATCGGAGAGCAGCAGAGCGTAGACGTCGGACATGAACGACGGGTCGGCCAGCGACCACCGAACGCTCCCCGACACCGGGTCGACCGCGAGCAGCCGAACCTCGGAATCGTAGGTCTCCTGGGCCATCACGAAGACGAGCGACGAGGAGGGGTTCGAGGTCGCCGTGAAGATGCGTTGGCCCGAATCGAAGACTTGGGCTCCCGGCTCCAGCAGTGGCGCCGGCGGACCGCACTCGAAATCCAGATCGCACACATCACCGGCTCCGTCCCCGTCTGCGTCAGCCTGGCTCGGATCGGCGACCCACGGGCAGCCGTCCACCGGAGCGCAGAGGCCGTCCCCGTCGGGGTCGTTGATCCGGTCGCCGGGACAGTCGTCGATGGCGTCGCACAGGCCGTCTCCGTCCTCGTCCTCCCGCACCTCGTCGACGTATCCGTCGCCGTCGTTGTCGACGCCATCGCAGGTCTCGGGGTCGCATCCGTCCCCCACGCCGTCGCCGTCTACGTCCGACTGACCGTGGTTCCGCAGCTCCGGGCAGTTGTCGACGTCTGCGCAGAAGCCGTCCTCGTCCGCGTCGTTCCATCGGTCGCTCGGGCAAGGGTCGAGGCAGCCCGGGAGCCCATCGCCGTCGAGGTCGGCGCGCTCGTCTTCGGTGAAGCCCTCGTCCGTCGTCGAGTCGCCGTCGTTGTCGACGCCATCACACTCCTCCGCGTCGCAGCGATCGCCTACTCCGTCGCGGTCGGCGTCGTCCTGGCGGGGGTTGGCGATCGCTGGGCAGTTGTCCTCTGGATCACACCAACCGTCGCCATCCGCGTCTTCGACATCGAGGTCGCACGATGCGCGAGGCGTCGGGGAAGGGTCGCAAGGATCGCCGAGGCCGTCCCCGTCACCATCGGCTTGGGTGACGTTCTCCGTGGTCGGGCAGTTGTCGGTGCGGTCGCAGACGCCGTCTCCGTCCATGTCGCCATCGGCGCAAGGGCCCGAGCCGGCATCGGCCCCGGTCGCCGGACCGGGATCGCCACAGGCGACCACCAGCACCGTGATGGCGAGCGTGCGACCGAGCATCATGGACGCACCACACCGCTCTTCAGGAAGAGGTTCCCGATCTCCCCGACTCGAGAGCCCCTCAGGGCGACGCCATCCGCGCCCCAGCGCACCATGTCGTGGACGGTGATGAAATCGCCGATGGGTTCGCGGCGGACTTCTAGGAGAGTCGTCAGGTCGGTGACGATGAGGTCGGGATAGACGGCGGTGAACGCCCGCTGGATCGAGGGGTCCACCACGTGCGGGCCCGGTACCGGAAGCCATCCGCGGACGAAGGCTGGGGGCGCCGGGTCGATGATCGCACCACTCTCCGAATAGAGCAGTCCACCCGCGAGCTGGACGGTGCGATGGACCGTGCGCGGCGGTCCGGGGGTCAGCCACCGAACCCCACGCCAGTCGATCGCATAGCGGTCCGAGTCCCCCACGAACGCGTCGGTCGCTCCGAGGACTGCGAAGGAGGTCCCCGGCCAGACCGACGCATCGGCGATCTCCGGTCGCCGCACCCCCGAGTCGTACGCGGCGAGCGTGTCGCTGCTGGATGCCACCAGCACCGTCTGTGGCGCCGTGGCGGGGACCGCCATCGCGACCGTGACTCCGTGGGGATCGAGGGCGAAGGTTCGGCAGGCCCGTCGTTCCGTGAGGTCGACCGCCCGGATCGTGGACGCGCGGGTCGAGCCCACGTAGAGCCGCGTGCCGTCGTTCGAGATCGCGAGGACGGACGGCTCGTTGCCTACCGGCAGCGCCCACAGGATGCTTCGGGTCGCTCCGTCGATGGCCACGATCCGGTGGACGAAGGCCCCGTTCGCTCCGCCGACGTAGAGAATCGAGTGCCCCGGGCCGGCGACCATGTCCGTGACCCGGAGGTCGTCCGGGATGGGGACCGTGCCCGGGTCGGCTGGCAGCACGGCGGGACCACACTCGAAATCCAGGTCGCAGGCGTCGCCGAAGCCGTCGTCGTCCGCGTCGCTTTGATCTGCGTTCTCCGTGCGCGGGCAGTTGTCGGCCGCTCCGCAGAGCCCATCCCCATCGGGATCGTTGATCGGGTCGCCGAGGCAGGGATCGATCTCGTCGCAGAGTCCATCTCCGTCCTCATCGGGCCATCCCTCGTCGATCGCGCGATCGATGTCGTTGCTGATCCCGTCGCACACTTCCGTGTCGCAGACGTTTCCCACCCCATTGCCGTCGAGATCCGTCTGAGCGTAGTTCCAGTCGTCCGGACAGTTGTCCGTCGGCGCACAGATACCGTCCCCGTCCGCGTCGTCGTCCGGATCGCGGGGGCACTCGTCGAGGCAGTCCACGACCCCATCGCCATCGGTGTCCTCGTCCGCGGCTCCGGCGCAACGATCCACGCAATCGAAGACGCCATCGCCATCGACGTCCTCGGAGCCTTCGTCGATCGATCCGTCGCCGTCGTCGTCGCTCTCGTTGCACACCTCCGGGTCGCACGCGTCTCCCCAACCGTCGCCATCGCTGTCCGATTGCCGGGGATTCGAGTCGTTGGGGCAGTTATCGTCGACGCCACACCAGTCATCCCCGTCGAGGTCGCCACCCCGTGCGTCGCACGGCGGACCATCGCTCGGGGGTGGGGTCGGGTCGCAGGCGTCGCCCACGCCGTCCTCGTCGACGTCGACCTGCTCGGGGTTGTACGCCGTGGGGCAGTTGTCCGCGTCGTCGCAGACGCCGTCGCCGTCGGAGTCCCCGCCCGACTCGAGACAATCGCCCGGCGTCGCGTCAGGGGCGGCGGGCGACGAGGGCCCGCAGGCGCACACGACGAGCGCCATGAGCCCCCGGACCCAGAGGCCTTCATTCACGGCCGCACCACGGCGTCGAGGATGAGCAGACGAGCTTCTCCCGCCTCCTCACCGAGCAGGGCGAGACCGTCGTCGCCCCAGCGAGCCACTTTGGTCACCGACTCGAAGCCCGCCGGATACGGGGTACGCCGAACCTCGAGCAGCGTGGAGAGGTCCGTGACCACCATGGCGCCCGGAGCCGCGGAGAAAGCGCGGGACAGGCTCGGAACCGGCACGACGGGTCCGCGGACGGGCAGTCGACCCACCGAGGTGACCGGAGGGCCCAGGTCGACGATCTGGCCGCCGAAGCCGTAGAGGCGATTGGCCGAATGCACGAAGCCGGCGTCCGCGTCGAGGCGTATGTCGTCGCCGCGAACCGAGTGGATGCCCCGTTCGTCGAGCGAGAACTCGTCGAGCTCCCGCGAGTTTCCGAAGAGACGCGTGGGGCTGGTGGCTCGGACGATCTGGGTCACGCAGCAGGCGAGGGTCGCGAATGCGGTCTCGGGGCGGGCCTGACCCTCATGAAAGAGGAAGAGCTCGGAGCCGAAACCGATCACCGTTCGCTCGGGGTGCTCGGGAACCGGCTCCAGTATCGTCACCCGTAGGGAGGTGGGACCACGAAAGGACCCACAGAGGGACCGAGAGCTGAGGTCGATGGATTGGATCCACGACGCATCTCGGAAGGCGATGTAGATGCGGGAGTCGTCGTCGGCGAGCGCCACCAGTGCAGGCTCCGCTGCCAACTGGAGCTGCCAGCGGATGCTTCCGGTCGACGGGTCGAGGGCGACGAGCTGGTTCGGGAGGCTCGAGCTGGCCCTGGCGACCGCGACGTAGACCAGGGCCCGAGTCCGATCGCCCGCGATGTCCGCAGGCACGACGGTGGCCGGCCATGGAAGGGCTCCGTCTGCCAGGAGGGGAGCCGAGGGACCGCAAGCGAAGTCCAGATCACACGCGTCGCCCGAACCGTCGCCGTCGGCGTCGGACTGCGCGGCGTTGGCGACCATCGGGCAGTTGTCGTCACGGGCGCAGAGGCCGTCCCCGTCGGGGTCGTCGAGCGGATCACCGAGGCAGGGGTCGAGAGCGTCACAGATCCCGTCCCCATCCTCGTCGGGCGTGCCTTCGTCCACGTACCCATCGAGGTCGTCGCTGACGCCGTTGCACTCTTCGACGTCACAGTTGTTCCCGATTCCGTCCCCATCGCGATCGGATTGATACGGGTTCGCGTGCATCGGGCAGTTGTCGAAGGCGTCGCAGATCCCGTCGTCGTCCGAGTCGGTATCCGTCGGATCCGCCGGACACGGGTCCACGCAATCGACCGCCCCGTCCTCGTCCGAGTCGACATCGCTCTCGCCGGGACACTCGTCGACGCAGTCGACGACCCCATCGCCATCCGTATCCGGTGCGTCTTCGTCGGTCGTTCCATCCGCATCGTTGTCGATCGCGTCGCAGACGTCGACGGCACACGCGTCGCCGACCCCATCACCATCCACGTCGGCCTGGTCCTCGTTGGGGTCGTTGGGACAGTTGTCGTCGACGCCGCACCACCCGTCCCCGTCGAGATCTCCACCCCGACCTTCGCAGGCGCTCGACGGCGGCGCTGGCGTCGGATCGCAGACGTCCCCGAGCCCGTCATCGTCGCGGTCGAGCTGGGCGAGATTGAACGCGAAGGGGCAGTTGTCGTTTTCGTCGCAGACACGGTCCCCATCGGTGTCGCCGCCCGCGCTGTCGCAAGGGCAGGCGTCGCCGACCCCATCACCGTCCGAATCGACTTGCTCCGGGTCCGGAACGGCCGGGCACAGGTCGTCGACGTCGGCGATTCCGTCGCCGTCCGAATCCGGGCGATCGACCACTTCGCCACACCCACAAACGCCGATTGAGAGCGCGAGCCAGATCCATCGAACCGAACGTGAAGACACGGGTGATTCGTTGTAGCACCGCTCGTGAACGAGGCACGACGGAGAGCCCGGGCGCGGCGGTCAGCCGTGGGGAAGCGCCAGTGACGGGTGGCCGAGGGGCCACCGCGTCACGCTCACATGCAGCTGGAGGGCACCGGCGAGGTCACCGCGTCGCAGGGGTGCCACAGGCGCCCGAGCTGGTTTGGCGTGAGCACCTCGGTGGGGGACCCGGAGAACGCGCTGACCTCACCGCACTCGCCGTAGGCGTTGAAGCCGATGGACTCGCACTCGCCGGCGTTGGTCTGGTAGGGCTTGACGATGTCGAGGGTGGTCCCGCTCATGGTGTCCACCCATGCGCCGCTCGCGATTCGCAGCGTGCCGCCGGCGCTGTTCTTGAACCAGCCGCTCGCCAGGTTGTCGCCCTGCATCACCAGCGCGGAGACGTTGAGCCCGAAGAGCCCCGGATCTTCGGCGCCGAAGAAGGGATAGGTGCACATCGACGCGCTCTCCTCGCGGATGGCGACGTAGACCCCGCGGGGCGGGATCACGTCGTCGGGACCNNCACGCCGCTGCACACGTCGTTGCAGTAGGAGAAGTGGTTCCCGTTCAGGGCCACCGGACAGTGGGAGAGGTTGGTGATCTCGAAGGCCTCCCCCGCCTCGAGGTTGGGACTCTGCCCGTCGCCGTTGATCACGTACTCGCTGAAGAGCACGTTCGTCGCCGTCGGCGCCACCGGGGTGGTGCACGACTCGACGAGGTTCACGCTCACCGCGGTGCTGGTCACGCAGCAGGTCGGGTCGCTGTCGAGGCAGGCCCGGGCGTAGATGTCCATCGACGTGCCCGGGGGCGGCGAGCCGGCGCCGAGCTCGGTGGCCGGCCGGTGGTAGTTCTGCCCGGCCATGGTCACCACGTCGTAGGGCGCGGCGTCCATGTCCTTGTAGAGCTCGTAGAAGACACCCGTCGGTAGCGGATCGAACTGCACCACCGGTCGGCGGTCCCAGCTGGTCGGGCAGAGCGTCAGCGTCGGCGCCGTCGGCGGCGTGCAGGCGCTCGAGGCCATCACCGTGGTGGTGCAGCAGGCCATCTCGCCCTCGTCGTCGGTGACGCAGAGGCGCAGCGTGTAGCTGCCCGCCTCGTCGGGCGTGAAGTCGGTGGTCGCGCTCGTGGGCGTCGCCGGCAGCGCGCTCGAGCCGACCGGCGCGGTGACCACGGTCCACATGAACATCACGCTGCCGCCGTCCGGATCGGAGCCGGAGCCGACCAGGGTCACGGTGTCCCCGGCCACGGTGCTCGTGGCGCCGGGGCACATCAGCGTCGGCGGCTGACACACGCCGCCCTCGTCGACGTTGCCGTCGCAGTTGTCGTCGAGGCCGTTGCAGACCTCGGTCTGCGGTCCGGTCTCGCCGACGCACGCGCCCCAGCTGCCGCTGAGGTCGCAGGTCTCGGTGCCCTCCTCGCACTGGCCGACGCTGCTGCCGCAGGCGCGCGTCTGCCCATCGGTGCACAGGCACCCCTCGTCGACGGCGCCGTCGCAGTTCTCG
>JABAOG010005946.1_pt2 | contig 10167 bp, 15 predicted proteins | sample 7062131 | NCBI WGS metagenome assembly JABAOG01 (sample SAMN14538629, study PRJNA623070) | marine sediment metagenome | biome: marine biome [ENVO:00000428]; feature: marine pelagic biome [ENVO:01000023]; material: deep marine sediment [ENVO:00002113] | place: India: Arabian Sea | collected... | reverse complement strand
CGCGCGAGAGCGATATCCTTGAGGAGTGCGCTGGCTTCCTCGAGGGTTCCGGGGTTCATCTTCCAGTTGCCCCAGATCTCATAGGTTCGCTGCTGCGTGCTTGTTGCGTTGACGATTGCGCTCATGGCGGGCTCCTTTCGACGTCTATATAATGATAGGGGACGGCACCCTACACAAGCGTCGCATAAAATGTCAACGCAAACTGCTGATTTTAAAGCACTTACTCATACCAGGCGGCGATGGTTCCCGAAATGAATTTCGCTAATGATTTCAAGGTATGATCGTCATCTCTGCCATTTTTTTACGTAATTANNCGGAATTCGCGCCGATAAGGCATCAGAACGACCCGATATCACGGTTTTCGCAACAAAAGGAGCGTATATGAGGCCGTTACAAGTTTCAGTCCTCGCACCGGGCATGGCGTTGGCGGCGCCCGACGCCTCGTGCGGCGGCGCGACATCCGCACTCGCGGTGGTCGAAGGAATCGCATCACGCTTTGACAACCAGCGCAACAATATCATTGAAGCGCTGGCGAATTACGACAGCGCGACTGATGCACTGATCTCGTGTGCGCGCCGAATGGCATCACGCGTCGAGGAGTTGGAGGCGGATCAAGCGTCGCATGCGGCCTTCGGACAGCATGTCGCGGTATCGGCGGAAGCGGTGCGCGCTAAACTGGACGAGATGCGCGAAACGATCGCCTCGCTGCCGGATGCCCTCAACGAAGCGTTCTTCAACGTCGAGACCCCTGCCGAAACGAGCCTTCGCGGAGCGCTCGCGATGCTCGGTCAGGCTGTCGAGATGCTCGATGAACTGGCGAACGTATCCCCAGAAGTCGTACCGGTGCCCGAACTTCCCGCGGGAGATGTGCCGAAACAAGCGAGTGGCGATGATCCCCTCGATACGCCCGCGGCGATGATCCGTCTGGCCGATCGGTGGGACGATACTCCCTTCCGCGACAAGGGTGGGACNNGCGCCGCGACGTCCACCTGGTACTCGGTGCGATGATGGCGTTGCTCGACAAACCCGACACGCAGCTGGCGCGACTCGTGGATGCATATATGAAGAAGCTGCCCAACGACGGCAAGCCGTGGAAGATGAGCGACACAGAACGCCGCCGCCAACTGGGGCGCTCGCACGAAGGGGTGTGGGAGACGGCGGTGTTGATCAGCATCATGAAACATCCGCAGTTCAACCCGCGGAAGTTTCACTATAAAAAGCTCGGAACGAAAGAATCGTAACCTGCGCAGAATGCGTGTGNNATAGGCCATGATGAAGATATTCAAGGGTGCACCATTCATGATGCCCCTGCCATCAACGATGTGTTCGGTGAGCACTCCCGACGCACAGCTCGGCGGCGGTGGCATGCCCCCTGGTGGGCCCATCGACGTGTTCCAGCGGATGGAAAACCTATTCGGGCAGATGTCGAATCTGGGTGAGCAGGGACCGCAGCTGCTCGGTGAAATCAGGACTCAGATGCGCAGGATGCAGGGCAGCATCGTGGGGCTCGAAGAGCAGATGCAGGCCATGCAGCGAAAGTCCGCGGAGGAGGAGGCAAAAAAGCCCGTNNCCGAAGAGACACCACAGCTGGTGCGGTTGAGGGAGGCGGAGCAGCTCATAAAGACGCTCGGCGATATCCTTGAGAAGATGAAGGTAAGCGATCTCGAGGGGACGGTAACGGCGGAATTTGCAAAACCCAGCGGGCCCGATCCGACGATGCTCTCCGCCACAAACGCCACGAAGATCTTTCACGACAAGCTCGAAGGACATGCCCTGACGGATCCCGGGATGGACGGCGCAAATATTTTGGGAAGCCTGCTCTTGGCCGGCGTGGTCGAAGGCATTCATAATGCATTCCCGCGCGGCGGCATCCCGGATGGAACGGATGCCCCCAATCGTGCTGACGCGTTCTTTCAGTCGCTCAAGCTGCTGGATAAGGCTGGCGTGAACAATATGCGCCGACTCGTCGAGCTGGCCTACGAAATGCTCGGCGACTATCAGCGGCCGTTCAAGGGGCGGGGCCTGGTGGATCAGATTATTCGCACGGCGCAGCTGGTGCATCAGGGGCGCGACATCGAGGCCGTCGAGGCCGTAATATCGCACGGCCCTGGTGGCCTCGTTGGTTGGTGCTATCGCAACGGCGTCATCACGGACAAGCGCATGGATTCGTGGCCCATCGAGGCGGATGCGGTGGCCGACAGCGGGAGGACGGCCATCGAGATCAAATCGCTCGATCTATCGGGCGATGTCGGCAAGCTCTTGGCGGAGCTGCTCGGCAGAGATTTGAGAGGGCACCAAACGGTCCATCCGGATAGTGAGGCACCGGGCATACGCGATGAACATGTCTTCATCGCGTTCAAGCGCGCCAACCAGCTGGTTCGGTACAACCGCATCATCAAGCTCAAGCAGATCGACAAGCTCGAACTCCATGTCACCTCGCAAGGGAGGANNAGGATACCCGATACGCTGGTAAAGGCGATTCATGATTTCTTTCCCAGCGGCGCGGTCGAGATCTATTGGTATGATAACATCTATACGGCGAAGGGCGAGCGAATGACGCCGCCGGCCCCGAAGAAAAAGGCGGCATCCAAACCCGCAGCTAAGCCGGCTGCAGCAAAGAAGGAGGCGAAGGCCGAAGCTGCTCCTGCGAAGAAGGAGCCAACGAAATCAACTGCCGAACAACGGCAGGCGAAAAAAACTGATTCGGAGGANNATCGCTACGCCTCGCTTGACGATATTCCGGACACGCTCATCAACGCCATCTCCGATGAAGACCTTGATTTCCTGCTCGCGAAGTTTGGCGACGCGGCTGTTCTCAAGCGGCTGGATTCTTCATCTGCGGCGCCTCAGCCTGTGCAGGAGGAGCATGACGAGGAACGCGCGAAGCTTGTGGTCGAGGTTAATGACGCGATCATGAGGAACACCGTGTTTCAGAGTCATACGACGGATGATGCGGAAGAGCTCGTCTCGTTTGTCGAGTGGCTCGTGGACAGCGGCACCTGGAAGTCCGAGGACCTTGCGGCGATGCCTAAGGCCAAGCGCACGCCACGGCTCGTGGAGATCTTCAAGGAAGAGTTCAAGGGAGCCGTNNATTGGGACGTGGCGAAATCAACAGCCCATGGCCAAGGAGTTCCAGGGCATCAACCCGCACGGGAAGACCCCCGGATTCAACAATGCTCACGCGCGAAGGATGATGGGCGAGTTCAAGGACGAGGTGGAGGGGCTTGATCCGCACCTGGCTGAGGACATGGAGAGATTCCGCACCTGGCTTCAGCCTCGAACCGGCAAGACCTACTACAAGTTCAACAACAAGGGGGAGCGCGAGCGCATGTACGATCTCGTGAAGCGCTATATATTCGCCACGAAGTATCGCGATTGATTTTCGCGCGAGCGCCTAGAGCTCATCCGTATCGAGCATGATCGTGACGGGGCCGTCGTTGATCAGCTCGACACTCATTTTTGCTGCAAACTGACCGTGCTTGACGGGGATCCCGTAGGTTGCCAGTTCGTCGCAGAATATCTCATAGAGCTTGTGCGCGAGATCGGGGTTGGCCGCCTTCTCGAACGAAGGTCGCCGCCCCTTTTTGCAATTGGCGTAGAGGGTGAACTGCGAGACGACGAGCGCTTCGCCCTTCATGTCCATGACGGACAGGTTCATCTTCCCCTCGTCGTCCCGGAAGATGCGCAGCTCCGCGCACTTCTTGGCGAGCTTGCCGATCTGTTCCTCGCCGTCGTCGTTGGTGACGCCGAGCAAGATGAGCAGGCCGTGTCGTATGCGTGATATCTCAACGCCGCTCACCTGCACGGCCGCCGCGGCGACGCGTTGAATGAATGCTCTCATGATCCCTCGCAGTATCGGTTGACTTCCTCGTCCACGATGGCTTGAGCTGCTCCCACCTCGCCCAAGCGGCTCTTCAAGTTCTCTTCGGCCATCCCTTTCAGCGAATCGATCGTCGCCAGCTCGACCCCGCCGATCGCGCTGACGTTTGACTCGACGCTGCGCGGGACGGCGATATCGATGATGGCAAGCGCCCTGCCGTTGCGCTCATCCTGCGCGCGGCGCACGACGTCCGCGGTGAGGTCGCGCCCTTCGGACCCCCCGCAGGCTATCACGATGTCGGCCGATGCCAACGCGCGCGAAAGTTCGCTCCAGGGATACGCGCGGCCTCCGGCTTGTTCGGCGAGCGCCTGGGCGAGCTCATACGCACGGTTGATGATATCGATGTGCGAGAGTTTCTTGCTGATGAGCTGCTTCGCTACCTGTATCCCCATGTCGCCCGCTCCGATGACCAGGCATCGTTTGTCTCGAATGCGGCCCACCTTCTTCTTNNGAGGCGACCGAGACGGGCTTGCGGCAGAGGTCGGTCTCGTCCTTGATCCTCAACGCGACGTTAAGCGCATGCGCTACGGCATCATCGATGATGTGGCCGGTCGTACCCTTGCTTTGCGCGTTCGCGTGCGCGGCCTTGAGCTGACCCATGATCTGAGATTCGCCGACGATCATGGCGTCCAGGCTGGAGGCGACGCGAAAGACGTGTCGGATGGCCTCCGCATCCTGGTGATAGTACCAGATGTCGTCGTCGAGCGAGATCCGCGCATGGTTTTCGAGGGAAGCGATGACTTTGGATGCACTATCCCGCGGCGAATCGGCCACCCCGTAGAGCTCGGCGCGATTGCAGGTGGTGAAGAAGAAGTGCTCCGCGAGGAGAGCGGCGATGTCGGCGGGCGGCGACCACGATCCGGCGAAGCGTTCCCGAACCCCCGTCGGCGCGGTGCGATGATTGAGTCCGACCACGAAGAGGTGCATGCCGAGAAAATAGCCTTGCCACACCACGGTGACAAGGCTATTTTCGACGCCTCGGGGGTGAGATGAAGCGCGTCGGTATCACATCTTCCGTTGTTCTGTTCATCACGCTGTTGGCTTTGCACGCCTTTGCCGTGGTTCCGGTTGCGATCGACGACGTGCGCGCGGTTCTGCCGGGGGCCGCCTCCTATACGCACGAGCTTGAGCCGGTCGACCACTACGTGGTCAAGGATAGCGCCGGCACGACCGTGGGCATCGCCGCGCTCACGAGCGCAGTGCCTCCGCCGGTGCGCGGCTATCGCGGCGAGATCGATGTCCTGGTGGGGATTGATCTCGCGGGAAAGATCACCGGCGTCTCGATACTTTCCCACGACGAAGATCCTCAGTACATGAAGCGCGTCACCGACGGCGGCTTCCTGCAGAAATTCGTGGGGAGGAGCGTCGACCGCGGCTTCGACGATATCGAGGCGGTCACCGGGGCAACGATTTCATCCATCGCGGTGAAAAAAGATATCGCCACGGCGGTATTCGAGCTGCACAGGCAGCTCATCGATAGCGGCGTGATCGGCGAACAAGGCGATTCCAAGCTCCGTCCACTCGATCTGGTCGCGGTTGCGGCGGTCGCTCTGCTCATCGCGCTTACGATCGTCGTCGTCATCATGCCAGAGCGGCGGTGGCTGCGGTACGTGCTGTGGATATTGTCGGCGGCCGTCGTCGGCTTCTGGCTCAACGCGCCGATCACGATCGGGACTTTCGTCGATGTGCGGTATGGAATCATCCCGGCATATCTGCCGCTGCTCATCCTCTTCGCCTTCGCACTGATCGCACCGTTCATCAAGGGCAACCTCTACTGCGCGTACCTGTGCCCGTTTGGCGCCCTCCAGGAATGCGCGGGGCGCCTTAAACTTCCCAAGTGTAATCCGCCGAACCACGTGCGGCGAGACGCCATGTGGCTCAAGTGGATCGTGCTTCTCGCAGCGGTGTTCGGCATTGCCACCGGCGTCGGGGCGTTTCGCGCCATCGAGCCGTTTGCCAGTTGCTTCGCATGGCCCGTGGCGATCGCGACGTTGGTGCAGGCGCTCATCGTGCTGGTGATCGCCTTGTTCTTGAAGCGACCCTGGTGTAACTACTTTTGTCCGACGGGCGCGCTGCTCGACCTGCTCTGCCAGGTCGGGATGAAGATACGGCGAACAGGCAAGAAACCCAAGGAGTGTTTGACGACATGAGCGGCCGGCTGCATGCGATCATCTTTGCGATCATGCTGGGCACCATCACCGGCGTGACAGCCTATGCGCTGTACCTGCGCGCGCCGGGGCTGGGGTGTTCGTTCTATTCCGTGCAGCTGCCGCGCCCTGCCGAATCGAAGGAGAAGAGGAGCGAGACCGAACGGATGATCGATGCGGGGGAACTGTCAAACCATCCGGCAAAATATTATAGGGTGCTCCCCCATGAGTGACGCCGTCCTCTGCGAGCTGTGTCCGCATTTCTGCCGCATCGCCCCGGGCGAACGCGGTGAGTGCCGCGTGCGCTACAACCGCGACGGCAAGCTCATCAGCCTCGTCTACGGCAAGCCCTGTTCGGTGCATCTCGATCCGATCGAGAAGAAGCCGATGTTTCATTTCCTGCCGGGAACGCCGATCTTTTCGTTCGCGACGGCCGGGTGCAACCTGCACTGCAAGTTCTGCCAGAACTGGGAGATCAGCCAGCGGCGTCCCGAGGAGACGCGCAATCAGGATCTTCAGCCGGATGCCGTCGTGGACGAGGCGCTCCGGAGCGGGTGCAAGTCCGTCGCCTACACGTACACGGACCCCTCCATCTTCTTCGAATATACCGTGGATGCGTCGACGCGCGCGCGCGCGAAGGGCCTCAAGAACGTCCTGGTGACCGCGGGCTATCTCAACGAGAAGCCGATGGAGGAGATCTTCGCGGTGAGCGACGGCGCCAACATCGATCTCAAAGGCAACGACGCATACTACGAGAAGATAGTGGGCGGCCAGGTGAAGCACGTCATGCGCTACATCAAGAAGGCCGTGCGGAGCGGTGTCTTCGTGGAGCTTACCAATCTCATCGTGCCGACGCTCAATGACAGGGCCGAAGATATCAGATGGCTGATCAAGTGGGTCCTCGACGAGGTGGGGCCCGACGTGCCGCTGCACTTCTCGCGCTTCTTTCCGATGTATCAGCTGACCAACCTGTATCCCACGCCGAAGCAGAAGCTCGACGATGCCGCGGCGATGGCGTACGACATGGGCATGCACTACGTGTACGTGGGCAACGTCGTTCCCAACAAATACGAGAATACGCGGTGTCCGAACTGCACGAGGGATGTGATCAAGCGGCGCGGATACCTCGTGCTGGAGAACGATGTCGTCGACGGGCGGTGTCGGTTTTGCAAACACAGGATTCCAGGCGTGTGGAAGTAGGAGGGGTTATGAAGCTTACGCGTCGACAGTTCAGCCTTGGCGTGTTGTTCGGAGCGCTGGCGCTTATCGTCGGCAGGATCTTTCGCGTCGCCCGCGCGCACGATGAGTGCGCGGCGAAGGACGATGTGGAGGCGCGGCATTGGACCTCGGGAGACCGCCTCGCGGGGTAAAGGAGGAGCTATGATACGGTATTACATGATCGTCGCCGTCCTGGCGTGCACGCTGCTCGCGCCGGCATGTTCGAATGCGAAGACGAAGGCGGAGTCGATTCAGGAGCCGGTGGTCGCCGGCGTCTTCTATCCGGACAACCCGCTTATGCTCAAGATGGCGATCGCAAATGACCTCAAGAAACCGGTGAAGAAGACCTTCGCGGGCCACCTCATGGGCATCATCGTGCCGCATGCGGGCTATCGCTTCTCGGGGCCGGTGGCGGCCTATGCGTTCAAGCAACTCGCCGGCAGGACGTACAAGACGGTCGTCGTCATGGCGCCGTCGCATCGCATGCCGCTGAGGGGCGCTGCGCTCTCCACGCGCGACGCGTATCGCACGCCGCTCGGCGACATCCCGATCGACACGAAGGCGGTGAAGGCGCTCATCAAGGAGAACGCCTGGGCGGAGGACGATCAGCGACCCTACATGANNATGGCGGCGAGCTTGGGCGCGATGTTTCCCGGCGACGACGTGCTCTTTGTGGCGTCGACGGACCTGTCCCACTACAAGCCCTACGACGAGGCGGTGAAGGCCGATCGCCGGACCCTCAAGTTCGTCGCGGGCGGCGACCCCGATGCGTACTGGGCAGCCGAGGAGGACGGGCGCGTGCTCGCGTGCGGTGCAGCGCCGACGTACATCGCGATGAAGCTGTGGAAGCTGCGCGGCGGCGGCGAGATCGAGGTCCTGCAGTATCTCAATTCGGGGGATACGTCGGGCGACAAGTCGAAGGTCGTGGGCTATGGGGCGGTAGCGCTGGTCACCGCCGGCAAGCACGACGACGCCGGCAACAAGAACGATTCCGGANNCAGAAAAACAAGCTGCTCAAGCTTGCCCGCGAGACGGTCGATGCGAAGGTGCGGGGGACGAAGCCGCCGTCGATTGCGACCGACGATTCCGCGCTCAAGGAAGACGGCGCGGCGTTCGTCACCTTAAAAAAAAACGATGAACTGAGGGGGTGCATCGGCCATATCGTCGCCCGCGATCCGCTCATTGAGAACGTGCGCGACATGGCCGTCGCCGCCGCTACGAGCGACCCGCGCTTTCCTCCCGTTCGCATCGATGAACTACACGATATTCACGTCGAAGTCAGCGTTCTCACGCCGCCGCAGCCGCTTGCCAATCCTCAGGATGTGAATGTCGGCGTCGACGGCCTGATCATCGAGCGCGGCTTCAACCGCGGCGTGCTCCTGCCGCAGGTGCCGACCGAGCAGGGATGGAACAGGGATCAGTACCTCGAGGGGATTTGTCGCAAGGCCGGCATGGAACCCACCTGTTGGAAGACCGCAAAGCTCGAAAAGTTCCAGGCGATCGTATTCGGCGAATAAATCACATCCGTTGAATCCAGCCGTTGTCCAATTTCCACTTGTGGAGTGATTTTTCCGCGTCGTCGAATTCCTGTTTGGTGATGCGGCGGCCGAGGAGTACGTCCTCGACGGCCTGGTGGGCGGGGAAGTATTGGCTCATGAGGTTCACCGGGACATCCGTCGAGAGTTCGGTCGCGATGAACTCGAAGACCTTGTCGCTGCCCGCCAAGCCTCCCGGCAGGACGAGGTGGCGGATGAGGAGTCCCCGCACGCCGATGCCGTCATCGTCCATCGTAAGCGCGCCGACTTGGTCATACATCTCCTTCACCGCCGCTTGGGCGGCGTCCCAGTACTTCGTCGCGTGCGAGTAGCGCTCCGCCGGCTCGTCCGTGACGTACTTGAGGTCGGGCATATAGATGTCGATCACGCCGTCGAGGAGCTTGAGTGCCTCCATCCCCTCATAGNNGCCCGCCAGGAACTGCGGTACCACGTGCGACGGCGTCACGAGGTTGATGTTGTGCGCGCCCCGCTTCTGGAGGCCCAGCATCATGTGGGCTAAGCGCCGGGGCGTGACCGGCTCGCCCACGCCGAGCTGGCTGATGTGATAGTTCTGGCAGAAGACGCAGCGCAGGTTGCAGTGCGAGAAGAAGATCGTGCCGGATCCGCGCGTGCCGGAGATGGGCGGTTCCTCGCCGTGATGCAGGTTGTGGCTGGCGACCTTCGCGCGCTTCCCCGTTCGACAAAAGCCCATCTCGCCCGCGAGACGGTTCACGGCACAGTTGCGCGGACACAGGCGGCACGACCTCATCGCGGCGTACGCTTGTCCCGCGCGCTTCGCGAGCTCGCCCGTCGAATGGAGGTTTAGATACGCTGCATGCATGCGGCCGTTCAGTACAATAAGTATTGCTTACGTCTTTCAAGAAATTCTCTCGGCACTTCACCCAGGTGACTCACTCGCTCAAAGTTGCTATCTATCTTCGTGCGAAACTCATCGCTCCCCGTGAGCAGGTCGATCGCGGGTATGTCCTTCACGAATTCATATTCTTCGGTGCGCCATGCGAATCCCTTGTCCTTGTAGAGCTTGTTGATCGCCCAGATTGCCCCCAGTCCAGTGAGATATGGTTTGAACGCATGCACGTCCTCGACGACCCAGCGCACGCCGTTGCACATGCGTTCGGCGTGCTTCTGGCGCATCGGGATGAAGCTCGTGGGCGCTGCGTGGACGCCGGGGAGCTTAAGCGTTGAGAACGCCTCGATGAGCTCCTCGGAGTCGATGTAAGGTGCGCCGATGATGTCGAAGGGCGTGTCGGTCCCGCGACCCTCGCTGACGTTCGTCCCCTCGATCAGGCACATGCCGGGATAGACGAGCGCCGCGTTGAACGAGCGCATGTTAGGCGACGGGTTGACCCATTCGAGCCCTGTGTCC
>JABAOG010001357.1_pt1 | contig 10184 bp, 8 predicted proteins | sample 7062131 | NCBI WGS metagenome assembly JABAOG01 (sample SAMN14538629, study PRJNA623070) | marine sediment metagenome | biome: marine biome [ENVO:00000428]; feature: marine pelagic biome [ENVO:01000023]; material: deep marine sediment [ENVO:00002113] | place: India: Arabian Sea | collected... | reverse complement strand
GGCGATCGGGATCGGCGGGATCCCGCGGGGCCGGATCACGGAGGTCTACGGCCCGGAGTCGAGCGGGAAGACGACGCTGTGCCTGCACATCATCGCGAACGCGCAGAAGGGTGGGGGCGTGGCGGCGTTCGTGGACGCGGAGCACGCGCTGGACGTCGAGTACGCGCGGAAGCTGGGCGTGGACGTGGACAACCTGCTGGTGAGCCAGCCGGACACGGGGGAGCAGGCGCTGGAGATCGCCGAGGTGCTGATCCGCTCGGGCGCGGTGGACGTGGTGGTGATCGACTCGGTGGCGGCGCTGGTGCCGCGGGCGGAGATCGAGGGCGAGATGGGCGACTCGCACGTGGGGCTCCAGGCGCGGCTCATGAGCCAGGCGCTGCGGAAGCTGACGGGCGCGGTGAACCGGTCGCGCACGTCGGTCGTGTTCACGAACCAGATCCGCGAGAAGATCGGCGTGATGTTCGGCAACCCGGAGACGACGACGGGCGGCCGGGCGCTGAAGTTCTACAGCAGCCTGCGCATGGACATCCGGCGGATCGGGGCGATCAAGGACGGGCAGGAGCTGGTCGGCAACCGGACGCGGGTGAAGGTGGTGAAGAACAAGGTGGCGCCGCCGTTCCGGCAGGCCGAGTTCGACATCATGTACGACGAGGGCATCAGCCACGAGGGTCTGCTGGTGGACCTGGGCGACGAGCTGGGGATCGTGGACAAGGCGGGCGCGTGGTACTCGTACGGCGAGACGCGACTGGGGCAGGGGCGCGAGAACGCGAAGACGTTCCTGCAGGAGAACCCGGACATCGCGGAGGAGATCGAGGCGAGGGTCCGGGCCGAGCTGGGGATGAGCGGCGGCCAGAGGGCGCAGGAGGAGCCGGACGCGGACGCGGAAGATTAGACGGGCGCGCCCGGTCCATAGCGAAGAGAGGCGCCGCCGGATCCACCGGCGGCGCCTCTCTTCGTTCCCGGTGGGCTCTCCGGGCCGTGGGAACTACTCTCCGAGGGTGCCGGCGCCGCGGTCGACGGTGACCCGGGCCGCGTACTGCACGTCCAGGTCGTCGCGCAGGACGCCGTAGACGGCGTCACCGCGGAACATGAGGGGTGTGAAGCGGGGGGGCATCCGGACGGTCCCCAGGAGCCGGCCCCGGTCATCGAAGACCTCCCAGCGGGCGCTGCCCAGGTCCTGCATGTCGAACGCCTGGCCCTGGCCGGCGAGCTCGTCAGGGGTCTGGACGCCCTGGACCCAGAGCGAGCCTTCGGGCCCGCCGAGCATGTTGGCGTAGGCCGGGTAGAACTCGGCGAAGCTGAGCGCCTGGGACATCATCTCCATGGCCTGGGGCGGCATGCCCCGGTCGGCCCAGAGCTTCTCGACGATGCGGCGGAACTCGGCCTCGTCGCTGTCGGAGATGGGGCGGCGTTCGCCGGGCTTGCGGATGATCCGGACCAGCTCGCCCTCGGGCGAGTGCACGTTGATGCTGTACTCGGAGTTGATGCCGAAGTAGAGGCGCCCTTCGGGTCCGAGGGCCCAGACCGGCTCCGACTCGAACATGGTGATGCTGGGCTGGTCCCCGGCGAAATCCACGGTCTTGCCGATGGGCATCTCCAGCAGGGTGTCCTCCACTTCGCCGGAGGGGCCGCGCCGCAGGATGAGGTTCCTGGGCTCCACCTGCGGCTGGTTGGGCAGCTGCATGATCATGGCCTGCATGACCAGGTCCTGGTCGTTCGCCTCCATCCAGCGGACGGGGATGCCCTCGGCCAGGGGGAGGGCGTAGCTGCCGGCGGGCTCTCCGGCGGCGGTGTAGCGCGTGACGCGCTGCTGGGCGATGTCCGGCACCTGGACGGTGTCGCCGGGGCCGACGAAGAGGGGGCCGGCGTTCTGGCTCAGCTCGCCGGGTCCGGCGCCGGCGCGCCCCATGACCGCGACGAACTCGCCGTCCGGGGAGTAGACGCGGACCTCGCTGGCCTGCTGGTCGATGACGTAGACGCGGCCGTCGGAGCCCACGTCGATCCCGGAGATCTGGCCGAACTGGTACTCGGGCTCGCCCTCGGCGGTGCCGATCACGAGGTCGGTCTCGACGGTCCAGGCCTCATCGGGGCCCCAGACGCCGTCGCCGGTGTTGCTCACGATCTGGACGCCGGCGCTGTCCGTCACCGAGCCCTGCCACGCATCGCCGGCCCCGCCGCAGGCACCGAGTCCCGCCACTGCGCCCGCGGCGACGAGGGCGGTCGTTGACCTCGTCATGGTGTCTTCTCCGTTCGAGGATTACGGTCTCTCCGATGGTACGCGGAGCCGCGGGTCGGGCCTTCATTCCGGTCGAGCCCGTGTATCGTACTCCGGGGTCCGGGGTACGGCCATGGTGCGCGCTTCGCATCGGGAGGCGCATCTCCTATATTGGGCGCTCGGCTGGAGAGGCCGCGGACGGGACGACGAGAGAGCATGACGGCAAGCGAGATACGGCAGACGTTCCTGGAGTTCTTCGAGCGGGAGGGCCACGAGATCCGGCACAGCTCGCCGCTGGTGCCCAAGGACGATCCCACGCTGATGTTCGTGAATGCCGGGATGGTCCAGTTCAAGCGGGTGTTCCTGGGGGAGGAGTCGCTGGGGATCGACCGGGCGGTGACGTCCCAGAAGTGCCTGCGGGTGAGCGGCAAGCACAACGACCTCGAGGAGGTGGGGCGGACCGCCCGGCACCACACCTTCTTCGAGATGCTGGGCAACTTCTCGTTCGGCGACTACTTCAAGCGCGAGGCCATCGACTTCGCCTGGCGCCTCTTCACCGAGGAGTACGGCCTCCCCCGGGACCGGCTGTGGGCGACGGTCCACCATTCGGACGACGAGGCCTACGCCCTGTGGCAGGAGGTGGCGGGCCTGCCGGAGAGCCGGATCCACCGGCTCGGGGACAAGGACAACTTCTGGCAGATGGGCGACACGGGCCCGTGCGGGCCGTGCTCGGAGATCCACTACGACATGCGGCCGGAGTCGGAGCGGGGCACGGACCTGACGGCGGAGGCGTTCGAGGTGAAGGGCGAGGCGGGCGAGTTCCTGGAGCTGTGGAACCTGGTCTTCATGCAGTTCAACCGGGACGCGGACGGGGAGCTGCACCCGCTGCCGAAGCCGTCCATCGACACGGGCGCCGGGCTCGAGCGGATCGCCAGCGTGCTCCAGGGCGTGGACTCGAACTACGAGACGGACCTGTTCCGTCCGCTGATCGAGCGGGCGGTCGGCGTGGTGGGCCGACCGTACGAGCGGGACACCGAGGCGGGCGTGTCCTACCGGGTGCTGGCCGACCACGCCCGGGCGACCGCGTTCCTCCTGGCGGACGGGGTGTTCCCGAGCAACTCGGAGCGCGGCTACGTGCTGCGCCGGATCATGCGCCGGGGGATCCGGCACGCATGGCTGCTGGGGCGCCGGGAGCCGACGCTGGTGGAGGTGGTGGACGAGGTCGTGGATCGGATGGCGGCCGCGTTCCCGGAGCTGGAGGAGCGCCGCGATCATCTGCTCCGGGCGACGCGGACGGAGGAGGAGCGGTTCCTGGCCACGATCGACGAGGGGATGCGGCGGTTCGAGGAGACGGTCGCGGAGGGTGCCGGCGTCGGTGCCGGGTCCGAGGCGGAGGGAACGGGGCCCGAGCGCGTGATCTCCGGCGAGGACGCGTTCCGCCTGTACGACACGTACGGCTTCCCCCTCGACCTGACGGAGCTGATGGCCGAGGAGCGGGGCTACCACGTGGACATGGAAGGCTTCGAGGCGGCGCTGGAGGAGCAGCGACGGCGGTCGCGGGAGGACCGGGAGGCGGCGGACATCGACCACGCCGACGCGCTGGCCGGCGGCTGGACCGAGCTGGTCGTGGATGCCGAGCAGGAGTTCGTGGGCTACGACACGACGGCGGTGGAGACGGAGGTGGTGGCGTTCCGCCGGCAGGATGGCCGGGCGGCGCTGCAGCTGCGGGAGAACCCGTTCTACGTGGAGGCCGGCGGCCAGATCAGCGACCGGGGGGAGGTCGCGGGCGAGGGCTGGCGCCTGGTGGTGGACGAGGTCCGGCGGGTCGGCGGCCGGGCGGCGGTGATCGGGGACGTCGAGGGCGCCTTCCCCGACGCGTCCTCGCCGGTCGCGGTGACCGCCCGGGTCTCGGCGGGGGTCCGGCACGACACGGAGCGGAACCACACGGCGACGCACCTGCTCCACGCGGCGCTGCGCAAGGTGCTGGGCGAGCACGTGCTCCAGCGGGGCTCGCTCGTGGCGCCGGATCGGCTGCGCTTCGACTTCTCGCACCCCTCGCCCATGACGCCGGAGGAGGTCCGCCGGGTCGAGGACGAGGTGAACGAAGCGATCCTGGCGGACCAGGACGTGTGCGTCGACTACCTCGGCTACGACGAGGCGATCCAGAAGGGCGCCATGGCGCTGTTCGGTGAGAAGTACGGCGACACGGTGCGGATGATCCGGATCCCGGGCGTGAGCATGGAGCTGTGCGGTGGAACGCACGTCCGGCACACGGGGGAGATCGGCCTGTTCCGGATCGTGAGCGAGACGGGGACGGGGGCCGGCGTGCGCCGGGTCGAGGCGGTGACGGGTCACGAGGCGTACCGGCAGGCGCTGCGCCAGGAGGACACGCTGCGCCGCGCGGCGGAGGTGCTCCGGGTCCCGCCGGACATGGTGCTCCGGCGGGTGGAGCAGCTCCAGGAGGAGAACCGGGAGCTGGAGAAGCAGCTCGAGCGGGCGCGGAGGCAGGGCGCCGCCGACGTCGTCGGCCAGCTGGTGGAGGACGCAGCGAAGGTGGACGGTGCCCGGGTCGTCGCAACGGAGGTGGAGGTCGCCGACCAGGACGAGCTGCGGGCGCTGGGCGACCAGCTCCGGGACCGGCTGGGGAGCGGCGTGGTGGTGCTGGCCGCGCGGTCCGCGGACCGGACGTCCCTGTTCTCCGTGGTCACGGACGACCTGATCGGCCGCGGCGTACGCGCGGACCGCGTGGTCCGCGAGGTGGCCGAGATGACCGGTGGGTCGGGTGGGGGGCGGCCGCACATGGCGCAGGGTGGGGTCGGGGACCCGGCCAAGGTCGCCGAGGCGCTCGGGAAGGCGCCGGAGATCGTCCGCTCGCTGCTCGAAGGCCGTTGACGGACCTGGCCCGCTGGCTGGCCGAGCGACGTCCGGGCGCCCCCCGGGCGCTGCGACGCGCGCTGGACGAGGCCGTGGCCGGCACGGACGGCGAGGGGGCGATCCCGGACCGGCTCGCCGCTGCGGGGCTCGGCGCCCTGCGCCGGGCCGCCCGCGGGGGCGGCGACCGGAGCACGGCCCTCACGCTGCTGGCCGCAGACGCGCTGCTGACCTACGCGTGTGAAGCGGCGGCCGAGGCCGGACCCGACGAGCTGGACCGGCTGCTGGCCTCCCTCGACTTCGACCGGTTCGCAGGGCTCCTGGCGGAGACGGACCGGTGAAGAGCCCCGCCGTGGACCTGGTCAGGGGGCGGCTCACCGAGCTGGCGGAGCTGGCCCGCGTGGTGGCCCGGGACATGGCCGGCGAGATCGCAGCGGTGGCCGAGCGGACGGCCACGGCCCTGGAGGACGGGCACACGCTCCTGTTCTGCGGCAACGGCGGCTCGGCGGCGGACGCGCAGCACCTGGCCACCGAGTACGTGGTGCGGTTCCGCCGGGACCGGCGGGCCGTGCCGGCGATTGCGCTCACCACCGACACCTCGCTGCTGACGGCGGCGTCGAACGACCTCGGCTTCGACCAGGTCTTCGCGCGGCAGGTGCGGGCGCTGGTCGGCGCGGGCGACATCCTCTTCCTGCACTCGACCTCGGGCCGGTCGCCGAACCTGCTGGAGGCGGCACGGGCCGCGCGCGACGTGGGCGCCAGGACCGTCGCGCTGCTCGGGCGCGGGACCGGCCCGCTCGCGGATCTCGTGGACATCGCGATCGTCGCGCCGACCGACGACGGCGCCCACGCGCAGGAGCTGCACCTGGCGATCGGCCACGCCATCTGCGACATCGTGGAGAGCCGGCTGGCCGGCCACGGAACGGGCGAATACTAGATGCTGGACCGGGAGGCGATCACCGCGCTCGAGCGGGCGCGGGCGGCCGAGAAGGAGCAGGCGCTCTTCTACCGCGCCCTGGCCGCCCAGGCCGAGGCCGCGGGCGACGCGGAGGCGGTCGAACGGCTGAACGGCCTCCACGCCGACGAGCAGCACCACCTCTCGCGGCTGACGGCCCGGCTCCTCGAGCTGGGCGAGCCGATCGCGGACCTGCGCTCGCGGCCCGCGCCGACCGCGGCGCTCGAACGTTGGGAATCGGTGGCGCGCGGCCGGGAGCGCGAGGAGATCGAGCGCTGCCGCGCGTTGCTCGAGCTGCCGCTCGATGACGCGACGGCCGCGCTCGTCCGCGAGGTCCTGCGCGCCGAGGAGCTGCACGAGCGCGTGCTGGGCGGGAAGTGGATGAGGGCGTAGGCTGGCGTTGGAAGTTCACTGGTGATGGAGCGATCATGCTGGACATCGATCTTCGTGGCAGGCGCGCGGTCGTGACGGGCGGGACGCGGGGCGTCGGGCGTGCGACGGCGCTGCTGCTGGCGCGGGCGGGGGCGGACGTGGGGATCTCGTACCGGAGCCGCGGAGCGGAGGCCGAGGCGGTCGTCGCGGACCTGGAGCGTACCGGCGTGCGCGCGTGGGCGGAGGGCGGCGACCTGGCGGATCCGGCGGTCGCGGAGCGTCTGATCGGGCGCGCGGCCGAAGAGTTCGGCGGGCTCGACATCTTCGTCGGCAACGCAGGGATCTGGCCGCCGGAGGACGTGGGCATCGCGGCGCTGTCGGACGAGCGGTGGCGCCGCACGGTGGCGGTGAACCTGGACGCGGTCTTCTACGCGATGCGGGCCGCGGCACGCGTGATCGCCGACGGCGGCCGCATCGTGCTGGTCGGCTCGACGGCCGGGCAGCGGGGTGAGGCGTTCCACGCGGACTACGCGGCCACGAAGGGCGCGCTCATCTCGCTGGTCAAGGGGGTGTGCGTCGAGCTGGCGCCGCGCGGCGTGACGGTCAACTGCGTGGCGCCGGGGTGGATCGACACGGAGATGTGCGAGGATCCGTTCGCGGCTGACGGCCGGGCGCGGATCGAGGCGGGGATCCCGCTCGGGCGGGTGGCGAGTCCGGAGGACGTGGCGGGGCCGATCGTCTTCCTGTGCTCGCCGCTGGCGCGGCACATCACCGGCGAGATCCTGAACGTCAACGGCGGCGCGGTCCTCTGCGGCTGAGGCGTCGGGCCGGAGCGCCATGGAGCTGAACCCGCCCCCAGCGGTGCGTGAGATCGCCCGTCGCCTGGAAGAGGCGGGGCACGAGACGTGGGCGGTCGGCGGAGCGGTCCGCGACGCGGTGCTCGGCCTGCCGGCCGACGACTGGGACCTCGCGACCCGGGCCAGGCCGCAGCAGGTGCGGCGGCTGTTCCGGCGGACGGTGCCGATCGGGATCGAGCACGGCACGGTCGGCGTGCTCGGCCGCGACGGCGTGCTGTACGAGGTGACGACGTTCCGGCGCGACGTCGAGACCTTCGGCCGCCATGCCACGGTCGAGTTCGCGGACACCGTGGAGGAGGACCTGTCGCGGCGGGACTTCACGTGCAACGCGCTGGCGTGGCACCCGCTGACGGGCGAGCTGCGCGACCCGTACCTGGGACTCGCGGACCTGAGGGCCGGCCGACTCCGGACGGTCGGCGAGCCGGCGGAACGGTTCGCCGAGGACTACCTCCGCGTGCTGCGCGCGCTGCGGTTCGCCGGCCACTTCGTCCTGGCGATCGATGCCGCGACGTGGCCCGCGTTGGTCGACGCGACGCCCGAGCTGCCCCGGCTCTCGGCCGAGCGGATCCGCGAGGAACTGTGGAAGATCCTCACCAAGACGCGCCGCGCGTCCCGGGCGCTCTCGCTGTACGCCGCGTCGGGCGCGCTGGCCGTGCTCTTCCCGGAGCTGGACCGGACGATCGGCGTCGAGTCCGACGACGGCGCGGGCGACCAGGCGCCGCCGGGGCTCCGTGCCGAAGCCACCCGGTCGCGCCCGCCCCGGCACCCGCTGGATGCGTGGACCCGGAGCCTGCAGGCGGTGGACGCGCTGCCGATGGACCGGCCGCTCCCGCGCATGGCGGCGCTGCTGCACGCGGTCGGGAAGCCGGCCGCGCGGACGCGCGACCTGCGCGGTGGCTGGCGCTACACCGGCCACGAGGTGGCGGGCGCGCGCGTCGCCGCCGAGATCATGCGCCGGCTCAAGGCGTCGAACGCGGACACCGAGCGGGTGCGGCGGCTGGTGGCGCACCAGTCGGACCTGTTCCCGCCGGACGCGCCGGCGGCGGGGATCCGGCGCTGGCTGCGGGACATCGGCCCGGACCTGGCGTACGACCTGTTCCGGCTGCGCTTCGCGCTCTGGCGGGCGAGCGCCGGACGCGACGCGCGGCCGGCCGACCTGCTCGCCCGCTGGCGCGCCGCGCACCGGGTCCGGCTCGAGCACCCGGTGCTGGACGCGGGCGGCCTCGCGATCGGCGGCCGGGAGCTGAAGGAGCTCGGCCTCGAGCCGGGCCCCCGGTTCGGCGAGATCCTCCGGGCGCTCGTCGAGCTCGTGATCGAGCGGCCCGAGCTCAACAGCCGCGAAGCGCTGATCGAGCGCGTGCGCGCGGAACTGGCGCGATGATCGAGGCGATCGCGTTCGCGGCGCTCGCGGCGGCGGCCAACTTCATCGGCGGCGTGCTGGTCGTCGCCCGCACACGGCGCGGCCACGCGACGCTGCACGTGCTCACCGCATTCGGCGGCGGGTTCATGCTGGCCGTCGCGGTGCTCGAGATGCTGCCCGGCGCGATGGACGTGGCGGGCGGGCTCACCGCCGTGATCGCCGGGTACTTTGCCGTGCACCTCACGCAGCACGTGATCACGCCGCACTTCCACTTCGGCGAGGAGACGCATGCCGAGGCGATGGTCTCGCGCGGGATCGGGCTCTGGGCGCTCGTCGGGCTGATGCCGCACGCCTTCTTCGACGGCGTCGCCATCGCGGGCGGCTTCCTCTCGGCCGGCGAGCTGGGCATGCTGATCTTCCTGGCCGTCGCGCTGCACAAGATCCCGACCGGGATCTCGCTGGCGAGCGTGATGCTGGCCAGCGGCAACACGGCGCGGCAGTCGCTCGGCGCCGTGTTCCTGGTCGGCGCGGCCACGGTGCTCGGTGCAACCGTCACCCCGGCCGTCGACCTCCTGGCCGATTACGGCCTCGCCCTGGCCGCCGGCGTGACGATCTACGTCGCGGCGTCGAACCTGATCCCCGAGTCGCACCGCGAGCCCGGCTGGATGGTCCCCGGCGGCGCGGTCCTCGGCGCGGCCGCGTTCTACCTGGTCCGTTTCCTCGTGTGGGGTCATTGAGCGTGGGCGATCTCGAGCTGTTCGACGAGGGGGCCGGCCGTCCGCCGGGCGGCGGCGACGCGGCCGCGTCGGACGTGCCGCTGGCCGCACGGATGCGCCCGCTCGCGCTCGACGAGTTCGTCGGACAGGAGCACATCCTCGGGCCGGGGCGCGCGCTGCGCGAACTGATCGAGCGCGACGAGATCGGAAGCCTGATCCTCTGGGGGCCGCCGGGAACGGGGAAGACGACGCTGGCGCGGATCGTGGCCGAGCGGACCCGCGCCGCCTTCGTCCCGTTCAGCGCGGTGACGGAGGGCGTGGCGCGGGTGCGCGAGATCCTGCGCGAGGCCCGGGCGCGGCGCGCGGCCGGCGGCGCGCGGACGATCCTGTTCTGCGACGAGATCCACCGCTTCAACAAGGCCCAGCAGGATGCCTTCCTTCCGCACGTCGAGCAGGGAACCATCTCGCTGATCGGCGCTACAACGGAGAATCCGAGCTTCGAAGTGAACGGCGCGCTGCTGAGCCGGGCGCGCGTCTTCGTCCTCGAACCGCTCGGCGAGGTGGACCTCGCGGCGATCCTGCGGCGCGCGCTCGCCGATCCGGAGCGAGGGCTCGGCGACTGGTCTCTCGACGTCGACGACGACGCGGTCGCGCTCGTCGCGCGCGAGGCCGACGGCGATGCGCGGCGCGCGCTGAACGCGATCGAGGCGGCGGCCACGCTCGTCGGCCGCGGCGGCCACGTGACGCTCGAGACCGCGCGCGAGGCGCTCCAGCGGCGCTTCGCCCGCTACGACAAGGGCGGCGAGGAGCACTACAACCTGATCTCGGCGCTGCACAA
>JABAOG010023153.1_pt2 | contig 10198 bp, 6 predicted proteins | sample 7062131 | NCBI WGS metagenome assembly JABAOG01 (sample SAMN14538629, study PRJNA623070) | marine sediment metagenome | biome: marine biome [ENVO:00000428]; feature: marine pelagic biome [ENVO:01000023]; material: deep marine sediment [ENVO:00002113] | place: India: Arabian Sea | collected... | reverse complement strand
TTGCTCGAGTTGCTCGAGTTGCTCAACTTGCCCCACACTGCTTTACAATTTAGACACCGTATTGAGAAAATCATCTCATTAAACTTTAGCATTTTCCAACTTTGTAACTTTGCGTGAGCCAAATTATTAGGAGAAAAATAATGCACGTCGGCTTACTTGCCAATCTCAAAAAAAACGCCCCCACCTGGCCCGGCATGTCGCCGGACCAATGGGACGACCTCGATTCCGAAAAAACCATTGAAGCCATTGCCCAGGCGATTGAATCAGCCGGGCACAAGGTCACTTTTATGGAAGGGGATGTAACCCTCTTTGAACGGCTTAAAGCTGTCAAACCTGATATTTGTTTTAACATCTGCGAAGGCCATTTTGGCGATTCCCGGGAAGCCCAGGTCCCGGCAATTCTGGAAATGATGCGCATTCCATACACCGGCTCGCGCCTCCTGACGCTGGCGCTTTGCCTGGACAAACCAATGACCAAACGGGTATTGGCCTATCACAATCTACCCACCCCACCCTTCCAGACCTTCGAACGTGTCGATGAACCGCTCGACGCTGACCTCACCTTACCATTATTTGTGAAACCAAGTCGGGAAGGAACCGGCATGGGCGTCAGCGCCTCTTCCATCGTTCGGGATGAAACCCAACTCCGCCGCCAACTTCAAAATTTGTTTGAACGGTATAACCAACCTGTATTAGCCGAAAAGTTTATCGAAGGTCGGGAGGTAACAGTTGGGGTTGTTGGCGATTTACGGCAGCCGGTTGCCTGGCGACTGCCGGACGATGAAGAAGCCCGCCGTATCATGCGCGGCCTCCACTTTTTCCCCCCCTTAGAGGTAGATATGGGCCAATATCCCATCGAAGAAGCAGGAGTCTATACCAACCGTATTAAGGTGGAGATGGCCGAAGATTTTCACTACCTTTGCCCGGCTCCACTGACCGAAGCACAGGTTGAAGAATTGAACTGGCTCACCGCGGCAACCTTCCGGGTAACGGGCTGCTTTGATGTAGCCCGGGTTGATTTCCGTCTCGACGCCAACGACAACTTCAAGCCCTATATCCTGGAGATTAACCCCCTGCCCGGCCTTAACCCCGGTTACTCCGACCTCTGCATTGAAGCGAAAGCAGGCGGCTGGAGTTACGAGCAGCTTGTCAACCGGATACTGGATGAGGCGATTGCCCGATATGGTTTAGCCTAACAGCCAGGAAACAATTCGGCCGACAACTCCCTTTGGCCGGGTGCCATGCACAGCCCCGGTCTGGCCATTGATGGTGACATCATACAGTTCCTCATCCATCTTATAATGGGCAATCCATAAAGGCAGCAGGATTAGTTTGTACGATTGTACCGAAAGCCCGCCGGCCGTGGATAGTTTGAAATCGCGGAAATAAATAGCCTGGACAAGGCGTTGCGGCCGTTTGCGTAATGATTTCATGATTGCTCCCCGGGCTTTCAACGAGGCGTCCGCCACGCTGATCTGGTATCGTTCAGCCGGAAAATCGGCCAGGTAGCGGTTGTCGTAAGCAGCAAGCGAACTAAAATCAAACTCATCAAAATGATCGGTCAATGTGGGGGGCAGACTATTAGCCGCCGGCACCAGGTAGTCGTCATGCAGCGTAAAATATTCACCCGTGCGGCGGACCCAGGTATCCTCTTCCTTAACCTGGCAGGACCATTTCAAGGAGCCACTGATGTCAAACGTCCAAACAGGGACGTAGGCCCCATTTATAGGGCTGACGCTCGGCCGTTCTAAATTATGTTCCCGGAACCAGGTTCTTAAGGCTTTTTCTGCATCCTCCAGGGAGACGGTAAAAGGAACCACCCCCTGGGGCGGCACAATCTCTCGGCTTTCGGCCGCTTCGACCACGTAGACTGAATCACAATAGGGACAGGTCAGCGAAAGGGCTTCGGGAGCTAGAATAAATTCAACCGCACAGCTTTTACATTGCATGGTCCGCATCTGCACCGGCTGCCGGTGTCCCTTGGCCGTTGCCAGGGCGACGATGAAATCTTGCTCGTCATTGAGCGCATCCTGATTGCCGCCCACGGCCGTCTCGCTCCCCTCCCGATAATGGCAAAAATCACATTGCAAGGCCTGGATTTCCGGCTTGTAATTCAGGCGGCCGCCACAACGGGGACATTGCATCTGTTCAGCCTTTGCTTCGCGGGTCTCTGACATACTGTCATTGGTAACATGCGGCTGGTTGGGATCAATAATCTCTTCTTCTTTTAGCCGGCCTTCTAATAACGCCAGCCCCCGCCTGGCGCCAGGGTGATGGGGCTTAATGGTCAACACATTTTCCAGACAAATTCTTTTTTCCTCGTCCGTTTCAGCCACGGCGCTAAGCCACATCCAGGCAGACAGGCGCTCTTCCTCCTGAGCATTGGCGGCCTTTAAGACTTTGGACAGGTAATAATAAGCCTCTGCCATGTTTTTCTGTTTGACGGCCGTTATCCCCTGAGCCAGCATCTCCCGGTGTATACGCCTATGTGAACTATCAGATTGATCAACGCCGGAAGATTGGCGGCCAATCCCCATAAAGCCCAACGCTTTGTCCAGTTCAGCTATACTTTCTTTTTTTGAAAGGCTGAGTTCATGGCGAAATCCACACCGTTCACATTGTTGGGCACGGCCGTCTGGCGAAAAATACATCGCTCCCCCACATTCAGGACATTCGGAAAGACGTTCGGCATTCATACACCAAATAATGGCATGATTCCTATGTGAATTCAACCCTACTTTTTGGGGAGTATGTCGTAATTGTCAACACAATTTGCCATCGCTATCACTTGTCGATTTCAGTTGGTTATCGTCTTTCTATGAGAATCATTGCGATCCTTGATTTACCAACGATACAATAAAGGGGAACAAATCAAGTATATAATTTGGAGCAGGATAAACATGGCGAAATGGAAAACAAAAGTAGGTTCTAGTCGGCGCGGTCCTAAACGGCCGTCTCGTAAATTGCTGCGGGAAATTTCGGCTGCGATGGAGCTATTTGAAGATGGTGAAATCGCAGAGGCCCGGCGGCAGCTAATACAGTTGATAAAACGGAATCCCCGCAACAAACAAGTTCTTCTAGCTCTCCTAGAATTAACTGAGTCAACGAAAGATTGGTCCACCTATGCTTATTACAGTGAACAATTGATACCGCTTGAAAAAGGTCTGGATCAAGCTGAAACACTGAACAATCTCATATTTGCTTATAGCCAGCTTTTGTATCCGGCCTTGACCTGGCATTATGCCAAAATGTTAACGGCCGAGCATCCGGATTTTGAATTTATTGATCAAACCAAGAAGTTAAAAAAAGAGACCGAAAAATACTTGATAGAAGAAATGGATAAAATTATACCTGCTTCCGAACTCACCCAGGCAGAAAAACTTGATCTCCTTGTCAAACACGATAGGGTGCGGTTTTTCACAGAATCAGGACACCCGGCGGAATCAATCTCTATTGCAAAAGCAATGTTGGAAAAAGTACCGGATATGGTTCCAATTCTTAATAACTTAAGTTTGTCCCAATTCACGGTTGGAGAGGTGGATCAGGCCAGGGAAACCGCTGAAAAAGTGTTGGCAATTGACCCGGAAAATTTTCATGCGTTGGGCAACCTGGTTCGTTACAATTTTTTGATCGGTCAATTCGACCAGGCTCAGGCGTTTGCTGAGCGCCTGGAACAAATTACCGGTGACTATCCCGACTTAGAAACAAAGCAAGCGGAGGCATTCGCTTATCTTGGCGAGGATGAAAAAGTAAAGGCGTCTTACGAAAGAATGCAAGCAAAGGGTAATGAGACAAATCTTTTGATACTGCATCTGGCAGCAACGGCCTTTTATCGCTTAGGGAATGAAAAAAAGGCCTGGAAGTTATGGCAGCAGGCAGTCAAAATTTCTCCTTCATTTGAACTGGCTCAAGAAAGTCTGGCCGAGCAATCGCTGCCGATAGGCGAACGCGATGTGCCCTGGTATTGGTCTTTTGGATATTGGTTTCCCCAAGATTTCGGACAATTTTTTGTAAAACACTTAGGTTCAGATTTTCGGCGACNNTATCTTACCAAACTTTTTCCCCATATGCTTGAATATGGCGACCGCATGACCAGAGAGTTTGTACTCAACTTTATCCGGGTCGTTAATACACCGGAAGTAATCCAAATCTTATATGATTTTGCCCATGACCGTTATGGCGCTGATGATATCCGCTTTGAAGCCATGCAATTTATAAGCGAAAATTATCGTGAAATGCTACCAGAAGATAAACAGGTAAAAATGTGGGTCAACGGACAACAAACGGAATTGGTGTTGTTGGATTTTGAAATCACCTTTGAACCGGAGTTAATAGAAGGTGTACCCAANNAAGATGATCCCGAGTCCGCCGAAGAGCTGCTGCAAGAAATCATTGATGAAGCGCCTGAATTTTACAGCGCCTACAATCAATTAACTGTAGCCTATCAAATGCAAGGGGAGCATGAGAAAGCACGGACATTAGTTGAAAAAACCCATGACCGCTTTCCAGACTACCTGTTTGCACGGGTAGCCCTGGCCAGGATGTTGATTCAGGACAGGCAAACTGAAGAGGCAAAAGCACTACTCGAACCCTTAATGCGCCTCCAAAAGCTGCACTTTAGCGAATTTCGGGCACTAGCTGGAGCACACATTGATTTGGCGTTAGCAGAGAAGCAACCAGAGGCGGCACGTATGTGGCTGGAGATGTGGGAGCAAATAGATGAAGACGATCCTGAACTTATCAATTGGCAAATGCGCGTTAGAGGCCCGGGGCTATTTGAAGGGTTGAAATCAATTTTTAAGGGTTCACAATTCTAAAAGAGTCCTAAAGACAACGGCATTTGGTATATTGACTGACACAGAATTAAGAGGTTCTACCCCTTTGGAAAAGGCAGAACCTCTTATTTATAAACATCAGACAAGAACCGGGTTTATTTGGTGTTAGCTATTCGACAGAACAACCGGAATATAAACGGAAGCTGCTGATCCAGGATCCGGGGTGGGCGTCGGCAAGACAATATCTTCATACAGCTTAATCACGTACACATCAGCCGGAACATTGTTCGAACCGGTCACATAAATATCGCCATTGGCGTCAACGGCCGCGCCATGACCAGCAGCCGAGTTTACAGCCGGCGCAAATGAATAGACCAGATTACTGCCGGTGCTGTCCAGACGGGTGATGAAAACCAGGTCGGGGTTGCCAGGAAAGTTATTGGAATAGGAATAGCCGACCAGGTAAACGGAGCCATCCTCACTTAACGCCAGTGCATGGCCTTCTTCATCGTCATCGCCGCCGAGATAGGTGCTGTAGGCAAAATCGCTTCCGTCGGGCGCAATTTTACTGGCAAAGACATCATAACAGTTGCGGATGGGTTCAAATGGTGGGCTGCCACAAGCGTTAATGCCACCTACAAAGGTAGGTTGGAAGGACCCAGGCGTGGTGGGGAAGCTAATAGAGCCGGTTGTGCCGCTAACATGAGCGTAACCGGCATAGTCTACTTGCAGTCCGCGGACCCATTCAAGCTCTTCACCACCCAGATAGGTACTGTAGATAGCTGTGCTGCCGTTGGCTGAGAAACTGGTTACAAAGGCATCCTGGGATCCTGCGTAATTGGCCTGGATTGGATTGACAGTTGGAAAGTTGTTGGACTCTGTTTCACCGGCGAAATAGATGTTGTTGACACCATCCACGTCAATATCCCAGCCGAAATCATCGTTACCACCACCATAATAAGTGCTGTACAAGATTGATTGGCCATCGGCCGAAAGGACTGACACAAAGGCATCAAAGCAGAAACATTGTTGGGAAATGTTGAGTGATTCTTGAATGGCGTTTACGGTCGGAAAATCGACTGATTTCGTGCCGCCGGTGACATAGATATTGTCAACACTATTTAAGGCAAGACCATAGCCACGCTCGGCATTACTGCCACCAAAGTAGGTGCTGAACATGATGCTGCCGTCAGCCGCAGCCAGCTTGGTGACGAAGGCATCGGAGAAGCCGTTGAGCGTGGGCTGCATGGCGTTGAGGACAGGGAAATCACTTGATAAGGTTCGGCCGAAAATGACTGCGTTTCCATTCGCATCTATCTCAATGCTATGGCCGGTGTCTATTCCTGAACCTTGCAAATAGGTGGTAAATAGGACATTGCCAGCGGTGTCCAGCTTAAGAACCACGGCGTCCTGTTCGAACAAGGTATAGGCAACGACCCAGGCCTGGCCGCTATCATCCACCGCTATGTCATAACCAACATCAAGGTTACCGACGCTGTAGACTGTTTCATAGGCAATGGTTGGATCGATAATGAGGGGATAGGCAGCATTATAAGCGCCGACTGTAAAGCCGACACGGCCGTTACCAGCCAGCGCATAAGCTGCAGAAACCGGAACCCGACGGCCATTGATTTCCTGCCAGGCGATGGGCGCTTGCTCCCTTAAAACAACGTCATCACCAACGAGAACCTCTAAATCACCACTCGTTTGGTCAACTGCCACGGTGGCACTACTATCATATTGCCATTGAATATTGGACAAATCCGCGCCAGACGCAACGGTGTAGGTGCCTTTCAATTGGCCTTCAGTGCCACTATAGTAAAGATCAATACCAGGGTAAAGTCCGCGATATGTCAGACCGCTATAGGCCGGAACTTGCAAACGCCATTCGTCCGGATTGTTACCGGTGTACTCATTGATATGAGAGGCTAATTGATTACCTGGCTCCAGGATGGTGTCGGGGTTCGCCCCGACAAATTCTATTTGTACCTGGCTAACATCTAAAGTCTGGTCAGCAATAAGTTCCGGAAGAGCTATTGTTACACTATCAGACGAAAGCAGGATACTGTTTCCAACCACATACTGATCAGGCCCCTCATCAGGCACAAAGGCGAGCGACATGTGGGCCAGATCAGGTATGAGATTTGGGGTGGTATTCGAAGCGGGAACCAGAAGGGAACCAATCGTTAAGACGATAAGAGCCACCACGAGAAAAGCTGACGCTATCGGAATTCGGTTAAATTGTAAAGAAAAATGGGTAACAGACATGTTTAATTCTCTCCTTTAAGAGTTAGAGTCAAGCCGCTATATTGGTTATATTTTCAGTTTAATTGGAGACGTAAGGGGGATAATAGATGAAACTGGCCTATTCCTCTAGAGCATTTGCACTATTTTATAGGTCAGGGCAACACACTTTACTGGCCGTTTACCTCGATTAACCCGTTTTGATAAGCATAGGCAACGGCCTCCAAGCGGCTGTGGACACCAAGCTTTTCTAAAACGCTTTGAATGTGATTGCGGATCGTGGCTGCACTTATACTGAGCATATTGGCCATTTCATCCGTGGCCAACCCCTGAGCTAGCAATAGTAACACCTCCCGTTCCCGCGAGGTAAGTGTGTCAAAACCTGGAGCGGTTGCTGTTTCGGATGGAATGGTTGGGATACTTGACGGCTCAATTTCATTTTGGAGTTCTTTGGTAACGGTCATAATCTCTTCGATAAAGCGTTCATTGGTTTTCTTTTGGGTCACATCGCGAAAAAGATGAACAATGGCATGGTCCGACTCTCCGTTTTTGGTTGGAAAGTCCAGCGTTGTAATGTTAATCCAACACCGTTCTCCAGACTTGGTCATAGCGAATACGTCCATGTTGGGCAGTGAGCCACCGTGCGAAATTATATTGGCTATCCGACAGTTTTTCTGGCATATCGAACGTTTTCTTTCGTCAAGCCCGTTAATAACCTTATAACAAGGTTTATTGATTATCTCTGCGGCCGAAAAGCCCAAGAGCCTTTGCGCTGCCTGATTCCAAAAAATGATCTCTTGCTGTTCATTTATGATAAAGGCTCCCTCACTGGATCTGGAAACAGCTTGAAACAGTTGTTTCATATGTATCTACTCCTGAAATAACTAAGGGTGTTTATAAAAACGACTTTTGATTAGAAAAAGCACCCTCGCAAGCTGGTGATTTTGAGGCTCGGTGACGCTTGCGCTTTGCTTATATTCTATATTAAACAACAAGACTTATGAAAGTATTATGGAGGGGTTACGAATGGATTAAACGATGAATTGACAGTTGGTAATACGACAGTAATGACTTCTTAATCTGAATGAAACATCTGCTGTTTAAGCTTCATCATGTAACGTTACAAAAAAAGATTGAATCTGCCGGCAGCCATAACAATTAAGAAGAATAGGAGTGAAATCGTGTTTAATCCAACTAGTTATTCACGGCTGCCAAAAATGGCGCCCCAACATCCATTTAATCCCTATCGAAAACCTGTCACAGTTCCTGATTACCATCCCCCATCCAGGCAAACTGGTAGGCGAGCCCGACTAACTTTCTCCAAAAAGGCTATGAGCAATTTATCACCGGCTGACCAACTGCTTTTTGAGCGATTTGGCCAGGGGCCGGTGATTGATGTTCCCCATGCCGCCATCCACCATCCTTTTGAGGCATACGCCGCGGCCTTTCCTGAGGCGATTGCGGCCGAACATTTTGATGAAACGATTACCTATGGCGAGCTGAACCGGCAAGCGAACCGGCTGGCGGCCGTATTAAGCCAATATGGGGTCAGAAATGGCGATAATGTCGCCCTCTTTTTGCAGCGCTCCATTCCGATGCTGGTCGGGATTATGGCTGCCCTGAAGATAGGTGCGGCTTATGTACCCCAACATGTCGGCGTTGCTCCTGAATCCCAGCTACGGCACATCATTGACGCCGCATCCATCAAAATCATCCTGACCATTTCCAGCTTGCAGCATCTTGTTCCGGTTCCTGAAGGCCATATTTGCCTTGCTATTGATGAACTGATGCAAGAACCATTTGAGGCGGGTACGGCCGAATTTACCCCCTCTGAACCAGTCCGCCCCGACAATAAATGCTTCATCCTCTTTACCTCCGGCACGACCGGCAACCCCAACGGCGTCCAGGTCACTCACGGGAACGTTTGCAATATTCTGCTGACTGAACCGGGTGGACTGGGTATTCAACCCGGCTATAAAGTATCCCAAATCTTGAGCATTGCTTTTGATATGGCGGCCTGGGAAATATTGGGTTGTCTATCTCATGGCGCGACGCTGGTTATTCGGGGGAAGGATATTGCTAAAGCGGTTGAAGATGTTGATGTCATTATTGCGACACCTTCGATCCTGGGCACCATCAACCCGGATCGCTGCCGCAATATTAAGGTAGTGGCCGTTGCTGGGGAACCCTGCCCGCGACCTCTGGCAGATAGATGGTCGGCCGTTTGTGCTTTCTATAATTCCTGTGGGCCGACTGAGACAACGATCATTAACACCGCCCAACTGTACCATCCCTGGTCGGAACGGCTGACGATTGGCTCGCCGACGCCAAATAATACGGTTTATGTTTTGAATGAAAATCTAGAGCCGTGTGCTATTGGCGAGGTGGGCGAGATGTGGGCTGGGGGCGACTGTGTGACGGCTGGTTATCTGCACAATGACCAGCTGAATGAGGAACGGTATAAGCCAGACCCATTTTTGGGTAACGGCCGTCTGATGTTCCGTACCCGCGACCTTGGCCGTTGGACACCTGACGGGGATTTGGAGCATTTCGGCCGAACTGACGACCAGGTCAAGATTCGCGGTTTTCGGGTGGAGTTGGATTCGGTTTCGGCTGTTCTTGAATCTGTTCCCTCCTGCAAACGGGCGGTGACGATAAAATTGGACCACCGCAACCTGGTTGCCTTTGTGACACCTGATATTGTTGATGCTGAGATAGCCAGACAGACGGTTGAATCGAAGCTGCCTTACTATTGTGTGCCGGCGATGGTGATTGCAATGGAAGAATTCCCGGTAACCAGCCGGGGCAAGGTAGATAAGCGGACTTTGATGCAAATGGCCAAGGATCGACAGGCAATTGAAGCGAAAACATTGGAGGCCGTGCCATGCTAAAAGGTTATGCAGATGTCAAAATGCCGCCTAAGGGTATTGAGATTAGAACTGCCTCGACAGCAAAAAGAGAAAACCACACCAACAAAAGAAAATAATCAGGCAACCTTACCACCCCAACAGCCTTTGTTGAAGCGTGTATGGAAGCACCCTAAGTTGATGCACTATAACCGCCTGATTGCCCTGGTGGCAGTTGTCAACCTTATGGTACTGGGTTATGGGGTAACGCAGGAGATGTGGTGGACAAATGGCGGTATTGAATTGGTCACGCTATCGAACCTGGTGATTGTT
>JABAOG010007946.1_pt1 | contig 10199 bp, 10 predicted proteins | sample 7062131 | NCBI WGS metagenome assembly JABAOG01 (sample SAMN14538629, study PRJNA623070) | marine sediment metagenome | biome: marine biome [ENVO:00000428]; feature: marine pelagic biome [ENVO:01000023]; material: deep marine sediment [ENVO:00002113] | place: India: Arabian Sea | collected... | reverse complement strand
CCCCGTGACCAGCACGAGAAGGAACACGACGACGAGTCCGGCGATGGTCGAGAGCACGGCCATCGCGGCCTTGCCCGCGCTCATCGGAGGCGCTTCCGACCGCCGGCCTTCCCTCGCATACCGTTCATGGACACCTCCTCGGTAACATTCGCAGTCGGATACCAGGGGTGCACGATGCATGCCGTCGGCGCCCGTTTCCGGGCTGTTTCGAGGTGGTCGCGAAGGACGGTAGTCCCGGCCCTTGGCGGTCGAACGCCGCGAGGACCAGGTCGCTGTCGGGAGCATGGGTTGGCCCAGCGGCGGGGAGTCCGATTCGCCGGGAGTGCCCTGATGGAGGAGGCGGGTCGGCGGTGAACCGGGAGAACCGTCCCGAGGCGGACGAGCTGGGAGAGCGCGCCAGCGATCTCCAGAATCTCCTGGCCGCCACGGATATCGCCACGNNCGCGTCCTGCGGTTCACGCCCAGGGTGGTGGAGCTCTTCAACGTGCGATCCGTCGATCGGGGCCGGCCCCTCGCCGACCTGACGCATCGACTGCGGGCAGCCGACCTCACGTCGGACGCGGCCAGGGTGCTGGATACCCTCGCCCCCATCGAGCGCGAGATGGAGGATGACCGGGGCGGATGGTACCTGACGCGCCTCCTTCCCTATCGGAGCGCCGAGGACCGAATCGAGGGGGTGGTCGTGACCTTCGTGGACATCACCTCGCGCAAGCAGGCCGAAGAGGAGCTTCGGCAGTCCAAGACATACGCGGAGAGCATCGTCGAGACGCTCCACGAGCCCCTGCTGGTGCTTGCGCCCGACCTGCGCGTACAGAGCGCCAATCGGGCGTTCTATCGGCACTTCCGGGTGAAGGAGGATGGCACCATGGGCCGACTCGTCTACGACCTGGGGAACGGGCAATGGGACACCCCCGAGCTCCGGACCCTCCTCGAGGACGTCCTGCCCAGGAACAACGTCTTCAACGATTACGAGGTGCGACACGAGTTCGAGGGCCTGGGCGAGCGGGTGATGCTCCTCAACGCCCGCCGATTGCACGACGTCCGTCTCATCCTCGTGGGCATCCGTGACGTCACCGAGAGCAAGCGCGCCGAGGAGTACCTACGACTTCTCAAGGAGAACCTGGAGGAGACGGTGGTCGAGCGCACCCGGCAGGTGCGCGAGCTGTCCAGGACGCTGTCCCTGGTCGAGCAGGAGGTCCGGCACCACGTGTCCCACCTGCTGCATGACGACCTCCAGCAGCTCCTCTACGGGACCCAGACGCGGCTGGCGACGGCCCGCCGGCAGGCGGACCGGGGAGATACGGACGCGCTCCTCGCGGGCGTGGACCGATGCATGGGCCTGCTCGAGGACGCGGTCAACAAGACACGTCAGCTCTCTGTCGACCTCAGCCCGCCCGTCCTCCGCGGCGGCGGGCTGGTGGAGGCGCTCCAGTGGCTGGAGAGCCAGATGCGGGACCTGCACGGTCTCGCCGTGACCGTGCGCGCCGAGAAGGAGGCAGAGCCGCCGTCCACCGGCCTCACGGTCCTGATCTTCGCCGCGGTGCGGGAGCTGCTCTTCAACGTGGCCAAGCATGCCGACACCGACCGGGCCGAGGTCCTCGTGGAGTCGGAGGGGGACGACCTGACGCTCACGGTGCGCGACGACGGGTCGGGATTCGATCCGTCCGTGCTCGAAGAGGGAAACGGGCTGCTGGGCCTCGGGCTGGGCAGCGTCCGGGAGCGGCTGCGCCTGCAGGGGGGCGACCTGGAGATCCACTCCCGCCCGGGAGAGGGAACCCGCGTGGTGATCTACGTGCCGTTGAGGCCCGCGAGCTCCGCCTTCGGGCCCGACACGAGACCGTCCGAGAAGTAGCGCCGACCGGATACGACGTCCCGGATCGCTCCGGGCACTTCGTCGGGCCGACCCTTGAGGATGTAGCCGTCGGCCCCGGCGGCCAGGGCACGCTTCACGTGAGCGCCCTCGCCGTGGCCGGAGAGGACGACACAGGGGAAGCGCCACGACTCCCGCATCTCTTCCAGAAGGTCGAGGCCACTCCGATCGGGGAGCGAGAGGTCCAGGAGCAGGATGGACGGGTTGGCGTCGGCGAGATCCTCGAGCGCCTGCGCCGCCGTCGCGGCCACCCCGCAGATCTCCATGTCCCCTTCGAGTGCGAGGAAGTCGATCATGCTCTCTCGCATGACCGGGTGGTCTTCCACGAGATAGACGCGGATGGTCACGGGGCCCTTGGATCGAGACGGCAAGAAATGCGAATCGTTGGATCGTGGGGGCCAAGAACATAGCCGGGCCTGGGCACGCGCGTCCACCCCTTTTCGCGGAAGTCGCACGCTGAGCGGCGTCCTGGTGCCCGGGCCCCCGATCTTCGCGACGCTGCTCCGGGTGTAGCGCGGAATCCGTTGTCCGACGGCGACATCCGCGGGATCCGCCGGGCACCGATTCGCGGATCGGATCCTGCATCCGAAGTACCCCCTCTCATCCGTCGATGGAGCGCCACCCGCGCCCATGAGCCGCGCCGCGACCTCGACGAATCACCTCGAGATGTCCGATGCGCTCCGCTCGGCGGCCATCGGGATCGTCGACGAGCGGCTCCGGGTCCTGACGCGACGACCGGGCGAGCCGGTTGCTCCCGACCGATCAGCTCAGAGACCACATGCCCGACATCCTCCGCTCCCATGGCGAGCCCCTGGCACCGCGCTCCGGCGGAAAAGATGACCTGAGAACGCACCGACCCTCTGCATCAGCCCGCGCAACCACCCTGCGCCAAGAGGGGCGCGAACCACACTTCACCTTCGGGAGAACGAGAGAATGACCCGCCAATCGCACCGCGCGCTCCGCACGGGGAGGACGATGCCCGTCGTGGGCCTCGGCACCTGGCAGCTCACACACGATACGGCCGACTCCGTGCGGCACGCCCTGGAGGTCGGGTACCGGATGATCGACACCTCGGGCGACTATGGCACCCAGCCCGGCATCGGCGAGGCCCTTCGTCGGACCGATGTGCCGCGCGAGCAGATCTTCCTCGTGACGAAGGTGGAGGAGGACGAAGACGCGTTCCGGGCGACCAGGGAGAACCTGGAGGAGCTGGGCCAGGAATACGCAGACCTCGTGCTGATCCACCGACCGCCGCCAGGTGGCGCCGGCAGGGCGCTATGGGAGGGGCTGATCCGGGCTCGGGACGAGGGGCTCGCCCGTGACATCGGCGTGAGCAACTACGACATCGGGCAAATCGATGCCCTGGTATCGGCCACCGGCGAGACCCCCGCCGTCAACCAGATAGAGTGGACGCCCTTCGGCTGGAGCGAGGAGATGCTCGACCACGCTCGGGACAACGACATCGCGATCCAGGCGTACAGCCCGCTCACCCGCGGCCAGCGCCTCGGAGACGGCAGGCTCGAAGCGGTGGCGCGCCGCATCGGCCGGACCGAAGCCCAGGTTCTTCTACGTTGGGAGCTCCAGCTCGGCACGGCTCCCCTGCCGAAGGCCAACCAGAGGGACCATCAGAAGGAGAACCTCGGCGCGCTCGATTTCGAGCTCGGACGCGAGGAGATGGAAGAGCTGGGAGCCATGAACGAGCACTATTCGTCGCTGGGCGGGCTGCCCTACGTCTGAGTCCTCCACGGCAAGCTCGATCTCGATCGCCGAAGCGCTCACCGTCGGACGGGCCCGCAGGCGCGGCCATGTTCCGCTCACGACCGTCGCGTCGCTCCGCGTGCGGTGGCGCGCCGTTCGTCGCGCGCCCCGTACGCATCGGGAGGCTGGGCGACCGAGGCTCGGGACGCCGCGGAGCCGGTCGGGCGGCACTCCACTTGCACCCTTTCCGAGGGTCGCGAACCAGCAACGAAACCCCAGCTCCGTGGAGAATGCAGATGGCCAAGGATCACGGAAGCCAGATCAAGGACGACGAGCAGTACGAGGCGCTGCGCAAGGAGGGGATGAGCAAGGAGAAGGCCGCCCGCATCGCCAACACCGATCGCGGTGAGGCCGGCGAGAAAGGTGGCAAATCCCCTCCATACGAGGATTGGTCGAAGGACGAGCTGTACGACAAGGCTCAGGAGGTCGGCATCGAGGGCCGGTCGGACATGAGCAAGGACGAGCTCATCGACGCCCTCAGGAACCACTGAGCGCGTCAGTCTCCATCGTCCAGGAGGCCGTCGAGTCGAGGAAGGAGCGCCAACAACAGCGGTTCGTATCGTCGGTGGCCGGGGCGACGAAGCTCGCGTCGCTTGCCCTCCGCCGCTCGTAGGAGAGCGTTCAGCTCCCCCGACTCGAACGCCTGGGACAACCCGGGGTGCACGTAGAAGTCCCGTGTGGTTTGACGGGTGTTGCCCAGCCGATCCGCTGCTTCGTCCAGAGCCGCGAGCAGGAGGCCGTGGCGATCGCCGTCGACGCCGGCCTCGCACGCCCGGGCGAGGCTCGCCAACGCGGTCACGGTGCCCGTCCAGGTCCGGAACTGCTTCGCGCTGACCTGTCGGGCCGTCACGTTCCTCAGGTACCCGTTCACGTCGTCGGCGCCGAGGGGAATGAGCTCTCCGTCTTCCCGGTAGCGGAAGAGCCGGTCGCCCTTTGCGGAGCCGAGCTCGCGAATGAGGGCCGCGAGCTTGGGATCGGTGATCGCCGCATCCACCTCTCGGCCGCCCTTTCCTGGAAAGCGGAGGCGAACCGTCGACCCGTTTCGAAGGACGTGGCGGCCCCGCAGCGTGCTCACCCCGAAGGACTCGTTCTCCTCCGNNGGCGGCGACGCGGTCCCGCGGGAGCCCCTCTCGGCCGAGATCCCGGCCGACCCGTCGCCGGAGCGAGGGAAGCCGATGGCCCAGAGCCTCGAGATGCCGGTATTTCTCACGGTCGCGTGCCCTTCGCCACCGCGGGTGGTAGAGGTACTGCTTGCGCCCCGCCGAGTCCCGCCCCGTGGCCTGGATGTGACCGTCGTCATACGAGCAGATCCAGACGTCCTTCCAGTCCGGCGGAATCGTGAGCTCGACGATCCGCTCCCGGATCGCCTCGTCCCGAATCGTGTCCCCCCCGGGATCCAGGTAGGTGAAGCCCCGTCCANNGACCGGCGCTCGCGGCGAGGGTCTCAGGGGGCTCTCGGCACGCTCGCCGCGGTTTCGGGTCGGCCATGTCCCTCTCGCTCCGGGGCGTCTCGGCGCGGCGTGGCCGCCCGCGCCCGTGTTCGAAGGGAGGCGCAATGGGTATGCCACTGCCCCGAGCTCATGGATGTTTCGGCCAGGCGTCGTGTCCGCTACTCGGGCTGATCGTCGGGCTCGGGAGTCTCCCACAAGAACACCGCCCTCCCACGGGACCGCAGGAGCGGAAGCGAGACGTTGAAGACGGGGATCCCGGCGGGGGTGGTGCCCCGACGGGCTCCGGTATGCGCGTGACCGTGGAAGACCACGTCGGCTCCGAGAGCGTCGATGGGGGGGAGAAGGCGCGAGCATCCCAGAAATGGGAAGATCTCTTTCGGCTCGCCCTCCAGCGTCTCCTCGAAGGGAGCGTAGTGGAGCACGACGACGCGGACGGGCGTGCGGAGGTTCCGAAGGGCGTTCTCGAGCTTCAGCGCCTCGTCCACGGCGGCCTGCACGAAGGCCTTCACCTGCGGCTCGCCGAACGCGTTGAGGAGCCCCCGGCCGAACCCTCCTGGGAATCCCTTCACCCCGGCGAAGCCCACGTCGCCGACGCGTGCGATGCCGCCGTCGAGGACCCGTACGCCCGCCTCGGAGAGGATTCGGCAGTTCTCGTCGGCCGCCCCTGCCTCGAAGTCGTGGTTGCCCAGCACCGAGACGACCGGAACTTCCACGTCGTCGAGGATTCGGGCCAGGGACCGGGTCTGATCCGGCTCGCCATGCGTGGTCAGGTCGCCACAGAGCACCAGCGCGTCCGCTCCAGGCAGCTCCCCGAGGACGGCATGGATGGCCTCCGACGAGGTCCCGTCGTGATGCAGGTCCCCGACCGCAGCGATCTTCACGCCGCGTCCCCGCCGGACTCGCACCACACCGGATCGTTCGCGATCCGGCGTATGACCGGCGCCCTGAGCGTGGCCTCGACCGCCTCTTCTCTGCTGTCCCGAAAGTCCCACTCGTTCACGTCCACCGCGAAGGAATACCTGGAGATGAGTGTCCCCCGGCACGGCTCGCGCCCACGGTCCACCGCGACGACCCGCCCGGCATGACGCCGGTGGAGGTCTTCGCGGACCCACTCGGGGATGCAGCGTCGCCTCCGCGGATAGCTGAAGTCGAAGAAGAGGATCTGAGCCAGGAGCAGGGGCCAGTGCTCCCCGAGGCGTTCGAGGAGCCAGTGCCAGTCCATGTGCTCGTGGCAGACGAGGAGGAGGTGCACGATGTCCGACATGTCGAAGCGGTGCCGTTCGTTGATGAACAGGCGATGGAAGATCAGGTCCTCCGGCGACGCCAGGAGGACCGGCTCACCGTCGAGGACGCCGGGCCATCCCCTGCGGGTCCATGCCTCGTCGATCAGGAAGAGACCGTTCGCCATGCCGTACACCAGGTCCACCACGGAATTCTCGCGCCGCGCCTTCGCCAGCCAATGCGGCTCCACCAGGCAGGTCTCGAACCCCTGCGCCGCGAGGGCTCTGGCCGCTCTCAGGACGTGCGTCGGCTCCAGCAGGACGTCCAGATCGTTCACGGGGCGGGAGATGCCCGTGTAGGCGTACACGCCGAAGAGGCCGCTCAGCACGAACTCGACGCCTGCCCCTTCGAGAGCACGGAGCGCGTCGACATAGGTGCGGCGATCCGCGTCCGAGATCCTCAGCTTGCCCCCCGTCAGCGACCGCAGCTCCTGCTCGGACATCCGGGCGTCCACGAGGGGACCGGCCGGCTCGACGCGTCTCGTCACGACTTTGGCGGTGCCTCGGCCTCCGGACTCCTCTTTCCGGCCATTCCCTCCTTGCTTCATTTGCGCCTCATTCGGGCCGCGCGGTTCTCCGCGGACGGGGCCGCCCGCGGGTGGGGGCCATGTCGAGCGAACCGGGGNNGTCGGTGAGCTTCCGGTCCGCGTTGTACTCCTCGTCCAGGGTCTCCTTCAGGCGATCCAGGACGTCCCTCCTGCCCAGCATCTGCGCGTAGCTGCACGCGGTGCCATAGCCGGCGATCTCGTAGTGCTCCACTCGTTGCGCGGCCGCGATGATGGCGGCGTCCATGACGTCGTCGTCCTGGACCTCGTCCTGGAGGAGATCTTCACCCTCGCTGATGATGCCGGCCATGCCCTTGCACGTCGGGCCGTCCATCTCGAGGTCGAGGGAGCGGCCGATCTCCTCGAGGCGCTCCTTCTGCCTCCGGGTCTCGTCCAGGTGCCGCCCCAGCGCGGAGCGCAGATCGTCGTTGCGCGCCGATTCCATCATCCGGGGCAGGGCTTCCAGGATCTGTGACTCGGCGGAATGAAGGTCTTGGAGCTGTTCGTGGAACAGGGTCTCGAGGCTGGTGACGTCCATGGGCCCTCCGGGAGAAGGATCGTGGGGTGGGTAGGCTCCGCCCGCTCAGGGTGAGCAAGAGCCGGTCCACCCGGGCGCTCGCCGGAACCTGTCCGATCGCCCCGAGCCGAGGGCTCGAACACGCCGCTGGGCGAGACGCTTCGCCTCGCCCCGCAGGGACGTCGTTCGGTGGTCCGCGCTCGCCGCTCGAGAGCTTCACCTGTCGAGCGATTCCGACCACGTGAGCGCGACGGTTTCCGGCACAGGCCGTTCTTCGGGCTCGCATCGGGAGCTCGGCTCCTCTCACGTGAGGGTCCAGTGCCCTCCGGCGGTGGCCAGGATCACGAGGGCGGCGGAGAGATAGAGCACGTCGTAGTACCAGCCGTCGCTCTTCTCACCCCAGAAGCCGACGTCCCACACGGCGGCTTTCTTGTAGATGGCGCCGAGCATGACCCCGATCAGGAGCACCGCGCCGATCTGCGGGAAGAGCCCGGCGGCGATGGAGATCGCCCCTGCGAGCTCCGCGAGGCCGAGCGCAGCCGTGAAGGCCGGCGACATTCCGATGGACTCGGCCCGCTCCCGCGGCTCGGTCAGATGCGACCACCCGCTGGTCGCGAAGATCAGGGCCAGCACGACCCGAAGAAGAAGGAGGGCGAAGTCCGTGAGGCCGGAAGCCTGCGCGGAAAGAGCATGACCACCTCCGGTCGACTGATCGTACTGGTCGCATCTGGTTGGGCGCGAGCTCTGCCTCGTCACCGTGGCGGCGAGCGTCTCGCGATGACCCGCGCGGCCGAGGACCAGGCCGTCCAGTGGCGATCGAGGCCTTCGAGAGGAGCCCCATCGCAAGCGATGTGCCCATGGGGAGCCAGCGATGTGCCCGCAGAGCCAGCGAGGTGGCCGCGGGGGAAGGGCAAGCCNNATGTGGAGATCGGCGGGAGCGCGCGGAAGGGCGTCGCTCCCGCGCGACGGCGACGCGGTGGCGCCTGATGCGGATCATGGACGCCTGCGAGCCGGGACGAACCGTCGATCGTGCCGACCCCGCTCGGCCTCGGACCGGGCGCTCACCACATCCGACGGAGAGAGCGGATCGGGAATGGATCCTGCTTCAGCACGATCGTGACTTCTTCCCCTCCGTCGTCGGAGCTCGCGACCTTGGCTGCAATCCTCCGGGGAGCCGCATCCGTGATCGGGCTTCCGATGGTCGTGTGTCTGGCGCTCCTGACGGGAGCGTGCGCCGGGCCTCAGTCGGCCCTGGACCCCGCCGGAGAGGGAGCGGAGAGGATCGCCCGTCTCTTCTGGTGGATGGCGGCGTGGGCGGCGCTCATCTGGGTCGCCCTCGTGGGGCTGACCGTGTACCTCACCAGGCTTCGCCCCGGAGAGCATGAAGACCAGGCGGCGCGATGGCTGATCATCGGAGGGGGGGTCGTCTTTCCCACTGTCGTTCTGACGGCCCTCCTGGGGTACGGCCTGGGTCTCCTGGACGACCTCCTCGAGCCACCGACAACACCCCGACTTCGCGTCGAGATCGTCGGGGAGGAGTGGTGGTGGCGGGTGCGCTACCTGCCGGAAGACGGCGAGCCCGTGGTCGCGGCCAACGAGGTGAGGCTTCCGGTGGGCGAGCCGGTGACCTTCGAGGTCACCGCCCACGGAGTCATCCACTCCTTCTGGATACCCTCTCTCGGCGGGAAGATCGACATGATTCCCGGCCGCCGGAACGTGCTCCATCTCACCCCGACGCGCACCGGGACGTTTCGCGGAACGTGCTCCGAGTACTGCGGGATGGGCCATGCGCTCATGTCGTTCGCCGCGGTGGTGATGCCCGCGGACGAGTTCGACGCCTGGTTGGTCGACGAGCGCGCGGAGGCCGCCGAAACCTCCGCCGAGCCGGCCCGGCTCGGCGCCGAGCTCTTCCTGGCCAACGGGTGCGGAGCGTGCCACACGGTCCGGGGCACGTCGGCCAACGGCGAGATCGGTCCCGACCTCACCCACGTGGGGAGCCGAAGCACCATCGGAGCGGGGCTGCTTCCCATGGACCGCGAGGCTTTCCGGCGGTGGATCGCTCGGCCCCAGGAGGTGAAGCCGGGTGTTCTCATGCCCGCATACGAGGCTCTTCCCGATGAAGACCTCGACGCCCTGGCCGCCTACCTGGCGAGCCTCCGGTGACTCCCCCGGGGCCGGAAGGTCCCCCGCCCAAGGAGGAGGGCGACGTCGATGCCCTCGAGGGCCCCATCGATCCGGACGTCCGGAAGGCTCAGGAGGAGCGGCTGGCGAAGGCGTGGGAGACCCCTACGGGATGGCGCTACTGGTCGGCGGTGAACAACTCCGAGGTGGGTGTCTGGTACACGAGCGCGGCCTTCCTCTTCTTCCTCTTCGGGGGCGCGCTCGCGCTCCTCATCAGGATTCAGCTCGCCGTTCCGGGCAACGACTTCCTCTCGCCCGAGCTGTACAACCAGGTCTTCACGCTGCACGGCTCGGTCATGATGTTCCTCTTCGCCGTGCCCATCTTCGAGGCGTTCTCGATCTTCGTCCTTCCCGAGATGCTGGGCGCGCGCGACCTGCCCTTCCCGCGGCTGTCGGCCTACGGCTTCTGGAGCTTCGTCATCGGCGGCGTGTTCGTCTGTGGCTCCATCTTCTTCGGGGCTGCGCCGACGGGTGGCTGGTTCATGTATCCGCCCCTGTCCACGAAGCTCCAGACCGGGGTGGGAAACGACATCTGGCTGCTGGGGCTCACCTTCATCGAGATCGCCTCCATCGCCGCCGCGGTGGAGCTGATCGTGG
>JABAOG010016951.1_pt2 | contig 10202 bp, 8 predicted proteins | sample 7062131 | NCBI WGS metagenome assembly JABAOG01 (sample SAMN14538629, study PRJNA623070) | marine sediment metagenome | biome: marine biome [ENVO:00000428]; feature: marine pelagic biome [ENVO:01000023]; material: deep marine sediment [ENVO:00002113] | place: India: Arabian Sea | collected... | reverse complement strand
GTAGCCGCCGCCGGCGATGCAGTCGCCGAACACGCCGGCGATCTGCGGCACGCCGTCGGCCGACAGCAGGCTGTTCATCTTGAAGATGTGTCCGGCGCCGGTCGCACCAGCGAAGCTCTTGCGTTGCTCTGGAAGATAGAGCCCGCTGCAATCGACGAGATAGAGCGTCGGCAGACGCAGCCGGCGAGCCATCTCTTGAGCGCGCTGAATCTTCTCGGGTGTCTTCGGCCACCATGCGCCCGAAGCGACGGTGTTGTCGTTGGCGATGACGATGCACCATCGGCCTTCGATCTGGACGAAAGCGGTGATGACGCCGGCGGCTGGAGAGCGGAGCCCATCGAAATCGACGCCGTAGTTGACGAAGGTGCCGACCTCGAAGATGTCCGACCCGCCGTCCTTCAGGCGCTCGAGCCGCTCCCGTGCGGTGAGCTTGCCTTTTTCGTGCACGCGATCGACGTATTTGTCGCCCCAGCCAGCCTGAACCTCGGCGCGACGCTCTTCGAGTCGGGACACTGACGGCTCATGGCCGACCACCTCGCGCTCGTAGGTCGCCTGATCGACGATCGCCTCACGGGTCCTCCCGATCGGAACTACCGGAACGTGTGCCATTAGCTCTCCCACCCCGGCACGGCGCTTGTGTCGTACCGATTCCCTCGGAACTCCTTCGAGCCGAGGACCGCAAGATGCATTGGAATCGTAGTCGAGATGCCCTCGCAGCGGATGTTCTGCAAGGTCGCGGTCAAGCGATCGCACGCTGCGTCGCGATCCTCTCCCCAGGCGATCACCTTGCAGACCAAGCTGTCATAGTGAGGCGGCACTTCGTAACCAGGCTCGACGTGTGTGTCGATGCGAACGCGATCGTCGCCCGACGCGGGGACCTGCCATCGTCCAATGACACCTGGACTCGGCGAAAACCCGTTCGACGGGTCCTCCGCATTGATACGGCACTCGATCGCGTGCCCGCGAAGGGCGATGTCTTCCTGAGAGAGCCACAACGGTTCGCCGGCTGCGATGCGAATCTGCGCCTCCACCAGGTCGACTCCCGTCCTCATCTCGGTCACGGGGTGCTCCACCTGCAGTCGCGCGTTCATTTCCATGAAGCGGAGCTCCCCACCGTCGTCGAGCAAAAACTCCATCGTGCCTGCGCCGACATAGCCGATGGCACGCGTTGCGCGAACGGCGGCGGCGAGGGTCTTCTCGCGCTCTGCGTCGTTCAATGCCAGCGCCGGCGACTCCTCGATCAACTTCTGGTGCTTGCGCTGCACCGAACAGTCGCGCTCTCCGAGGTGCACGACGTGGCCGTACTGGTCGGCGAGCAGCTGGATTTCGATGTGACGCCCGCCCTCGATCAGCTTTTCGAGGTAGAGACGGTCGTCGGAAAAGCTGGCGAGAGCCTCGGCCTGCGCCGAATCGTAGGCATCTTTCACCTCGGCAGCGGCGCGGACGATACGCATCCCGCGACCGCCGCCACCGCTCTCGGCCTTCAACAAGACTGGAAACCCAGTCGCATCGGCTACCTCACGCGCATGCGCGACGTCCCGCAACACGCCATCGCTCCCGGGGATCAGCTTCAACCCCGCGCGAGCCATTGCAGCCTTCGCTGGAGTCTTGCGGCCGAGCCTCTGCATCACCGCGGCAGGCGGACCGATGAAGGTCACGCCATGGCTTTCGCACAGCGAGGCAAACAGCGGGTCCTCGGCAAGGAAGCCCCAGCCCGGATGAAGCGCACTGCATTGCGTCTGCACGGCGGCTTGCACGATCCGCTCTCTCGCGAGGTAGCTCTCGCTCGACCGCGATGGGCCGAGCACCACCGATTCGCGGTTCCGCACGTACGGAGCAGCGCGGTCGGCGTCCGACACGCCGAACACGGGTGTGATGCCGAGGGTGTCGCAGGTCCTGGCGATGCGGGCCGCGACCTCGCCGCGGTTCGCGATGAAAAGGCGCCGAAATCGCTTCACTGGCGCGCACCTTAACACCGCCCCCGCCCTCTGAACAGCAGAGGGAGCATCGCACGGCACTTCGTGTCAAAATGGGCGGGTTATGTGCCGCTTGTTCGGGTTTCGCAGTGTGATTCAGAGCCAGGTGCACCGGTCTTTGATGGATGCCGACAATGCGCTCGGCACGCAGAGCAACGACCACCGCGACGGCTGGGGCGTGGCCTTCTATGTCGACGGCGCGCCTCACATCACGCGGAGCCCGGCGACGGCTCTCGACGATGTGCTCTTCCATCGCGTGAGCGGCATCGTTGCCTCCGAGACGGTGCTGGCCCACGTTCGGCGCGCCACCAATGGCGAGATTTCGGTGCTGAACTGCCATCCGTTCCAGCATGGCAAGTGGGTGATGGCCCACAACGGTGACATCCAGAACTTTCCCGAGCACCGGTCCGAGCTCGTGCAACGTATCGCACCCATGCTCCGGCGATACATCCTGGGCGATACGGACAGCGAGGTCTTGTTCTACTTGTTCCTGACGCACCTTTCACAGCACGGCCCACTGTCGGGACGGATTGGCGTCGAAGAGACCTCGATGGCGCTCCAGTCGACACTGGAGCACGTGCGCGCGATCTGCGACAACGATTCCGACAAGGAACCATCGCTGCTCACGATGATCGTCACCGACGGAACGACGATGGTAGCGGCGGAGGGCGGCAAAGAGCTCTACTGGTCGACGTACAAAACGAAGTGCGCAGATCGTGACACCTGTCCTAGCCTATCGCCGGAGTGTGAAGGGCCTTCCGAAACCGGCTACGTCAACCACCTCATCTTCTCGAGCGAGACGATCATGGGTGAAAACATCTGGCTTCCGCTGGAGCCCGGCGAGCTCATCGGCGTCGACTGGCGCATGAAACTCCTGCGCACCAGCGGCCACCGCCACCTCTCCGTAGTCAACTGAGCAAAAAGGGGACAGTCCCCTTTTCAAAAGGGTTAATTCTGCCGGGCCCACCCCGTAAAGCGACTCCGTCGCCACGGGGCAAGGTGCCAGCGAAGCCCCGTGGCCGGCGCGACGCGTCGGCTCTTCGGGGTGTGCCNNGGGGAGTTTGCACCCGTCGCCATCGGCCCGTTCTCCGTGTGGCCACCCGTCGTGCTGGCCCCGATGGCAGGGGTCACGAACTGGCCGTTTCGTTCGATTTGCCGGCGGTTTGGCGCCGGGCTCTACGTCAGTGAAATGATCACAGCGCGACCGCTCGTCGAAGGCCGGGCCAAAACGCTCATGCTCGCGGAGTTCGGCGAGGACGAATCACCGCGAAGCCTTCAGCTCTACGGCGTCGACCCTTACTACGTCGGCGAAGCGGTGAAATGGCTCGTCGGCGAGGGGCATGTCGACCACATCGACATGAACTTTGGCTGCCCCGTCCCCAAGGTCACACGTAAAGGTGGCGGCTCGGCGATTCCTGCAAAGCCTCGGTTGCTTGCGAACATCGTGCGGGCGGCGGTGCAAAACGCTGGCGAGATTCCGGTGAGCATCAAGTTCCGGATGGGTATCGACGACAACCTGCTGACCTACGAGGACGCGGGCCGGATCGCGGAAGAGGAAGGCTGCGTGGCCGTCGCACTCCACGCGCGCACCGCTGCGCAGCTCTACGATGGCGAAGCGCGTTGGGACGCGATCGCACGACTGAAGCAACGCGTCCAAACGATCCCCGTACTTGGGAACGGGGATATCTGGGAGGCATACGACGCGCTTCGCATGATGCGTACCACAGGCTGCGACGGCGTGGTGATCGGCCGCGGCTGTCTCGGTAGACCGTGGCTGTTCCGGGACCTGGCCGATGTTTTCGAAGGCAGCGAGCCGCAAGACCCTCCGTGCTTCGGTGAGGTTGCCGACATCGCGATCGAGCACGCGACCCTCCTGAGCGACTGGGCTGGCGAGGCCCCAGCGATGCGCATGTTCCGCCGTCACAGCAATTGGTACACGAAGGGGTTCCGCGACAGCGCCAAGCTGCGCTCCCGCCTCATGCGCGTCACCGCGCTGGCGGACCTCGAAGAAGTGCTCCGCTCCGCCAACTCATCAGAACCCTTCCCCCCGCAGGCCATGCGAGTCCCCCGCGGCAAAACCGCGGGCCGCCAAAGGGTGTCCCTACCGGAGGGCTTCCTCGAAAACCGCCTGACCGACGACACCCCCCCGCTGCACGCCGACGCGATAAGCGGCGGCTAACGGGGACACTCTCCTACCCCGCAAGCCCCTGAAATCACTCCGCTTCTCACGCGAAGATCGCAACGGCGAACAAGGGAACTTTCCCGAGCAGCCGCTGCGATCTTTGGCTGAAAAGCGCTGGGTTTTCATTTGGTTAGGAGGGGGGAGAGTGTCCCCCGCAAGCGACGCTCCAACCGGGCCACGCGCCGTTGGGCCGCGTCCTCTCCCTCGGCCAACGCCGTGCCCTCCGCATGCTCAAGCGCACGGCCGAGGTCCTTGCGCCGATGCTCGTAGAGCTTCGTAAGCGCAAGCTGGACGGCGGCGCGTAACTCGTCGTCATCGGCCGCCCGGAGCGCTTCGTGAAGAGCGCGCTCCTCGTCGTCGACATCCCCCCCACGGCGAGCCATGCGTGCATTGAGCAGATAAGCCTCGACCGTGCAGGCAGCCTCCCCGCCCCCTCGGGCGGCCGCATGGGCGAAGGAGCGCGCGCGAGTTGAATCGCCTGTACGCTCGGCAATCTTGGCGTAGGCTAAATGGTCACGTGGGTCGTCGCCGCCATGCACCTCGTCGAAATGGCTGACGAGCTCGGCGACGAGCGCCGCCAATGCGATCAAGTCGTTCGCATTGTGCTCGATCACCTTTGCGATCGGCGATACCTCCCCGCCATCGAGGTAGTCGAAGTAGAGTTGAGGGATCACCGCACCGGACACGTCGTCCTCGCGGTACATCCCGAGCACCTTGCGCTCGAGCTCCACGAGCCGCACCGACTTCAGCCTCGGTCGTAAGACGCGACGAGCGCAATGCAGCAAATCGAGGTGCGGCGGCAAGGCTGGCGCGCGAACGCGGTTTAGCACGAAACGGGTGCGCAAAAGTGGCCAGTCAAAGGTCTTGCCGTTGAAAGACACGATAAAGGAGCTCTCGTTCACCCGCTCACGGAGCCAGTGCAGCATGGGCGCTTCGCGACCGAGCTCCGGAAGGAAAAGCTGCTGAATCCGCATGGATTGGTCCTCAAACCAGCCGATGCCGATCAAGAACGGCACGGTCCCCGTTCCACCCGCCAGCCCAGTCGTTTCGGTGTCGAGAAACAACGCACGCTGGATGTCGATGTTCTCAAGCGACGGATCCAAGGCGAGCTGCGCTAGGCGCTCGGTCGGCACCCGCAGAGCCTTAGCAATGTGCGCCCGTCCGTGATGATGATGGGGCTCGAGATACTCGTCGATCAGGTGGAGCTCACCATGCTCGGTATCCCTTCGCTGCCCCGGCAGCGCGGATCGAAGCCCCGGAAGTACGCCTCGCACACTGGCAACATCCAGCTGCCGGGGGGTAGTCTTCGCCAGTCGCGCGAGGTTTCGTTTGATCGACATCGGTCCTCAGTGGGTGGCGCTCACGCCCACAGCATCCAACAAACCAAGCACCAACCGCTTGCGTGCGGCCTCGGGCTCGTCGTCACCGGAGGCATCCGGACCGATGCAGCCGGGGCAGCCTTCATCACACTCGCAGCTCTCGATCAGATGGCGAGCTCGGCGCAGCAACTCCTCGCGCTCTTCGAATAGGCGCGACGCCAGCCCGATCCCGCCAGCGACACTGTCGTAGAGGAAAATCGTGGGATCGAAGCCGGGGCCCTTGCCTTTGCTCGGCGGCGCCCCGTGAAGCGACTTCGTCGCCACGGGGCTTGCCTCGTCTTCGTTGCAACTGCCGAGCGTGCGCCCGAGGTCGCGCGGGTCGATCATGAGCCCCACGGCGCCCACCACGTGCATCGCCTTGGAGAGCCCGCGCAACGCATCGACCACGACCGCCCGCGGCTCCGGCTGGCTTTGCACGAAATCCTCGGAAAACGTGAGCCAAAACGCGGTGGTGTGCTTCTGCATCTCCGGCAGGTGCACCTCGCCGTAACCGACGTTCTCGTGCGTGTGGAACTTGATCTTCTTGTACCCGACGACCTTCTCGACGACACTCACCTCGCCGAGGCCTGCATCGAGTGGCACCTCGCCGAGATCGATCGTGGCGCCCTGATCTTGCTCCAGGACCGTGACCTTGCTGTGTGTCATTGCGGTCGTGTAGTAGTCGGGCTTCACACGGCGCACGAACGCTTTGTGATTGTCGAAGTCGAGCCGTTCGACTTGGTACTGCCCACCCTCGTGTTGATAGATCGCCTGTTCGTGCAGCATCGTGTGGGTGCTGCGCCAATCCATCTCGGCGATGGTGCGGTTCCCCTCGAGCTCGATGATCACGAAATTGTCCCAGCTCGCGCTTCGCAGCGAGACATTGTTGGCGGGGTAGCTATCCGAAGCCCAGTGGTAGATCGAACCGGCCGCCGTGGAGGTGGGGTGCACGACGCCGTTGTCCGCCAAGTAGTCGAGCGCTTCTCCCAGCGCGTCACTCGGAACATCACCGTAGACATCTTCGGGCTCGAACGGCAGCTCGAAGGCCGCGCACTTGAGGTGTTGAATGAGAATCTCGATGTTGTCGGGATCGATGCGCGCGTGCTCGATCGGCGCCGAGATCAGCTGGCGCGGATGGCGCGCCATGTACTGATCCACCGGGTTGCTCGACGAAACGAGCACGGCCAACGACAGGTCACGCCGCCGCCCTGCCCGGCCAAACCGCTGCCAGAGCCCGGCCATCGTCCCCGGATACCCGGCACACACGACCGCATCGAGCGCCCCGATGTCGATGCCGAGCTCGAGCGCATTGGTTGCCACGACGCAGCGGATCTCGCCTGCTCGAAGCGCCGCCTCGATGCGCCGGCGGGTCTCAGGCAGATAGCCCCCTCGATATGCATGAATCGCCGACGGATCGATCTGGTCACGCGCCAGTCGGTCGCGGAGGTATTTGAGCATCACCTCGACGCCGTTGCGGGAGTTGCCAAAAACCAGGGTCGGGACGCCCGCGCGGACCAGGTCTTGAGTCAGCCGCACGGCCGTCTTGATGTAGCTCTGCCGAATGCCGAGCTCCGCGTTGACGACCGGCGGATTGTAGACGACGACCTGTCGAGACCCGGTTGGCGCGCCGTTCTCCTCGATGAGCTCAACCGGCTCGCCGCAGATGCGGGAAGCATGCTCACGCGGATTGCCGATGGTGGCGGACGCAAAAACGAACGTTGGCGACGAGCCATGGAAACGCGCGATGCGCAGCAAGCGACGCATCACGTTGGCGAGGTGCGAGCCAAAGACGCCGCGATACGTGTGCAGCTCGTCGACGACGACGTACTTCAAATTGGAGAAGAGCCGCGCCCACCCCGTATGGTGCGGCATGATGCCGGCATGCAGCATGTCGGGGTTGGTGAGAAGCACACCGGCGCGCTGACGCGCAACTCGGCGCGCATCGTTGGGAGTGTCGCCATCGTACGTGATCGCCCCGACCTTCAAATCGGCATCGCGGACCACGGCGCGTAGCGCTTCTTCTTGATCGCGAGACAGCGCTTTGGTGGGAAAGAGGTAGAGGGCCGTCGCGGTCGGATCGGACGCAAGCGCTTGGAGGATCGGCAGGTTGTAGCAAAGGCTCTTCCCCGAGGCGGTCGGGGTGGCGACGACCACGTGCTTGCCGTTGGAGGCGCGTTCGAACGCGCGCCCCTGATGGCTGTAGAGCTCGCAGATGCCACGCTGCTGAAGTGCCCGCGCCACCCCCGACGCGAGGGTCGGCGGCATCGACACGATGCTCGCCTCGTGCGCGCCGAGGCAGTGACTCCACACGACGTTTCGCCAGGTCCCATCGGCGCGCCAGCGCTCGAGGGACCTCGGCTACACCCCGGGGCCGCGCCCAAGGCTTGTCCAACCGCCGAAAAGGCTGTTTTCTACGGGCTGTGTGGCCCCCCACTGCGCTCATGCACAGCACTGTACGGTTGTTTAGTCGCTGCGGTCAAGAATCTCCAAACCGCTTGGGTCCACCGGGTTTGGGGCCTAATGTCATGATGAATGAGGTAGGGGGCGACTTCGTCGATGCCCACACCTAAGGGGAGGAAAAGAATGAGAATCGTTGCACCGATATTGATCGCTTTGGCACTCACCGTTGGCGTTTCGGCCACGATCGCATCCGTGGCAGCCGCGGAAAGCCACGAAGAGGTGAAGGGCGAAGCCAAGAAGAAAGCCGACGCGTCCAAGAAGAAGGCCGAAGACAAGGCCGAGGAGGCCGAAGACAAAGCCAAGACAGAGGCCGAGGCCCGCAAGGAAGCTCAAAAGGCCAAAGCAGAAGCAGCCAAGGCGGAGCGGGAGGCTAGGGCCGAGGCCTACAAGGCAGCTCGCAAGGAGCGCTTGATCAAGCAAGAAGACAAGCGCCACGCAGCTCAGATGAAAGAGATCGAAGGAAGGCGTAAGCGCGCGAAGGAGTTCTACGAGAAGCAGATGCGAAATATCGCAGCTGCAGAAGAGAGGGAAAAGACGCGACACGACAAGCGAATCGAGACGATCAAGGGTCAGTAGAGCGTCGAATCGACGATCGCCAAAGGCCCGTCTCTCCTCGCTAGGGGCAGTAGTATCGGGAGAAGGTGGGCTTTTCAGCTCTGACCGGGAAGCGGCGCGTTCGGGTCGTAGGGCATCTCTTCGCCGGCTTCCATCCGCTGCTGCATCTCGTACTTCGAGGGGCAGCGGGGAATCACCTGGTTGGCGAGGAACACGCCGTCGTCGCCGAGCTCGCCCTGAACCGTGACCTGAATGCCCATGCCGTCGCGGAACGTGTCGGGCACGACGCACTGCGGGAAGCGAACGGGCATCTCTTTGCCTTCCTTGTGGAGGACGAACCGCCATTCGCAGGGCTCTTCACGGAACTGAATCGAACCCTGTCGGAGCTCACCTTCGACGCGCAGGCGGCGCCCCTCGAAGGAGTCGGGCGCGCTCATCACCTCGTGCACCAGCTTCGAGTACACGAACGGGTTGTCGCTGCCCGAAAGCAACCAAGCCGCCGCACCGACGAGCACGATGAAGACGAGGCCCACCTTCGCGGCACCCGGAAGCCCTCGCTTGCGGGTCGGTTCCGCTGGTGAAGCCGCGTCCTGCTCGCTCGTCATGATCGCCAGTATGGTGCGGGAAGCCCTCGCCCGCCAGGGTGCACTAAAACCGGCGCGCCCCGACGCGAGCTACCGCTTACGGTTGCACCTGGAATGCGATGACGAGCGCGTAAATCGCGAGCGACTCGATCAGCGCCAGGCCGAGAATCAGCGGGACGAGGATCTTGCCCGAGGCGTTCGGGTTACGAGCGATACCCTCGAGGGCTGCGGCCGCTGCGCGACCCTGACCCATGCCGCAGCCGAACGCTGCGATGCCGATGCCCAGACCCGCGGCAAGCGCGCGGCCTGCGATCGCGGTGGCCTGGCTCTCTGCGTCCGCGACGTCCTGTGCGAAAGCGGTCGCGGTGAGAGCGAGTGGTGCAGCAAAGCTGACAAGTCGAAGAGCCAATTTCTTCATTTTCGGGAGCCTCCTCAAGCCTCTCTTCCGAGAGGGAAACTTAGTGTTCTTCTTCGTGTTGAATTGCGAGGGTGATGTAAATCACCGACAGCAAACAAAAGACCAACGTCTGGACCGTGATCACCAGACAGCCCATCAGGTAGAAGACGACGGGCACGGGCAGGAGCACCAGCCCCATCCCGGCAAACAAGCTGACGAAGATGCCGAGCACGAGGTGGTCGGCCGTCATGTTGGCCATGAGACGAATCGCCAGGGTGACGGGGCGAACGACGTGGCTGATGAGCTCGATGACGAACATCAGCGGGTTGATGAACCAGGCGATCCACCAAGGCACTTTCGGCCCGAAGAAGTGGGAGAAGTACTTGACGAAGCCGTGCTCTTTGACGCCGTACACGTGGGTCACCACGAAGATGATCATCGCCATCGCGAACGTGGTGTTGAGGTTGTCGGTCGGCGGCAGGAAACCCGGAATCAAGCCGAGCGCATTCGAAAAGAAAATCACCAGCGCGCAGGCGCCGATGAGCGGCAGGAAGTACTTGGCGGGCTTTGGGCCCATCAGATCCGCGGAGAGCTTGTAGGTCGCGCCGACGATGGTTTCGATGAAGCCGTAAAAGGTGACTTTGCCTTCGGGGAGGATGTTGTCCTCGGTGTTTTTGAGGCGTCGGCTGA
>JABAOG010007950.1_pt2 | contig 10206 bp, 10 predicted proteins | sample 7062131 | NCBI WGS metagenome assembly JABAOG01 (sample SAMN14538629, study PRJNA623070) | marine sediment metagenome | biome: marine biome [ENVO:00000428]; feature: marine pelagic biome [ENVO:01000023]; material: deep marine sediment [ENVO:00002113] | place: India: Arabian Sea | collected... | reverse complement strand
AAAAGCAAAATAGATCAGCGTCATAATGCCGCTTAAGACCGTCAGATGAAAGGTTAAAACGACAAACGCCCTTCGGCCGCGCATCCGGCCTCGAAGCTCCTTCACGGTAACCGGGTTTTGAGACAAGGCTCGCAGCCTGCGACCAAACCCCTTGATGGGATTTCTACCGGGTTGTGTCGTAGCAGTCGTAACAGTCATTATTTATCCGCTATTCGCCGGACACGCCGAACGGTCGCCCAAAAAAGCAACAGCGATAATATGGCGTAAAATGCACTGTAGATAATCCAGGGCGAAAACAGGTAAATTGTGTTGCCGTCAATGGTTTCGGGAAAAATGAGCAAAGCATTTTGTTCGATTAAAAAAATATCGCTCACAACCAGCGTCGCCGGAAAGTTCGTAGCGGCCAAAAGCAATCCGCCGTAAATGAGGAAAACCTGCAACGTGAAACTGGGCGAAGAAATTCCAAACAAGAACGGACCTGAAAACATCAAAAAGACCATGGCCACGATTGGCGCTCCGGCGATCAGTAAAATGGCAACAGCAAAGGTGGACACACTGGCAGCCAGAGTAGTCCGCATGAGGCTGGAGAAAAATAGACCCACCAGGGCGAAGGCCACGGCCGAAAGAAAGACCAAAAATTGGGATAGAATAACCTCGATCGGCGAAACGCCGCCCAACAGAAAAGCGATACTTTGAATCGGGATCGCCACGATGATGAGCAGAAAGACATAGCTTAGGGCTGATAGCAGCTTGCCGGCCACAAAAGATCGGGCTGAAAGCAGCGTCGTTCGCAGCAAGTCATAGGTCTGGCGTTCTTTCTCGCCACTAATAGCGGCCATCGTAAAAGAAGGACCAATGAAGATGACCAGAAAAGTCTCAACTGCCAGGACGGCCGTAAACACCACCTTCCCGGCCTGTCTGCTGTTCGGGCCGGTTGGGCTGTTAGCCGCCGCCGAATAAAGCAGATAAACCAGGGTGATAAAGCCGCTCATCAGCAACAGATAAACGGTCAGCACCACAAAACCACGACGGCCGCGCATCCGGCTCCGCAGCTCTTTGACCGTCACCGGATTCTGTAGAAATTTATCCCAGGGATAAGACCTGGCTTTGGGTGGAGATTGCAAAGTTTGTTCCATTCGTTCTTTCGCCGCTTTAGTTGACAATGCCTCGGGTAACCTGTAGGAAGACATCCTCCAGATCGCCGGTCACCTCGTTAAAGGAAACAATGGGAATGCCCTGGTTAATTAAGTTCGACAACAGTTCGCTCAACTCCTGGTCGCTGCCGGAGAAATCAAAGCGCAGCGTATCTAAGGGAAGTTCCACCTCAGCGCTGGTAACCGTTTCCCCGACTTTGCCGGCGTGTAAGAGCGTTTCTTGAAGGGGCGCGAGGTCGCCGTTCAAAACCCGGGCCTGGATCAGGCGGGTCGGCCGTAACTGCTTCTTCATCTCCTCCATGTCACCGAAAGCGATCAGATTGCCCGCTTCCAGAATAGCGATAGAGGTACAGATATCAGCCACCTCTGACAATATGTGGGAAGAGAAGAAGATAGTCTTGCCCATATTCTTCAACTCCCGCAGCAGTTCCCGCATTTCAATCCGGGCTCGGGGGTCAAGCCCGCTCGCCGGTTCGTCGAGGATGAGCACTTGTGGATCATGGGCCAGTGTTCGGGCCAGGCACAGCCGCTGCTTCATACCCCGGCTCAAACTTTCCACAAAATCATCTTTTTTATGGTTCAAATCAACCAGCGACAGCAAGTCATCAATCATACCGACCCGCACATGAGGCGGAATATCATAACAGGCTGCAAAAAAATCAAGGTACTCCCATACCTTCATATCGTCATAAACGCCGAAAAAGTCGGGCATATAGCCGATGACCCGGCGCACACTGTGCGGCTGCTTATTAACTGAGTATCCGGCCACCCAGGCCCGGCCACTGGTCGGTTTCAGTAAGGTCGTCAGGATACGCATGGTCGTTGTTTTCCCGGCGCCATTGGGGCCGATAAAACCAACAACCGCTCCTTCATCCACATTCAACGTCAGGTCATTGAGGGCCGTTAGCTTGCCATATTGTTTGGTTAAACCTTGAATTTCAATAATTGATGTCATATTGATAGTCTCGCGGCCTAAAAATCTCCGGTTATTATTGGATAAATATCCTGAATATCCATAGAGGCGGAACTGTCATTTTGGAGCCGGATCCGGACTGTATTGCCAGGACCGATATAATTTAACGGGTCTGGCACGGCCGTTCTGCCCCAGTCACCATCTTCCAACGTCACCCACACCGTTTCACTCCAATCCCAAAGCTGGATTTTCGGCGTATTGCGCGTGGTTGCGGAATTTTCCTGAACCAGCACAACCTCTATACTGTTTACCGTCATGGCCTGAAATTCAGGCCAGGGCTGGTATTCAAATTCAATCCAGCCGGGATTCAAAACCAGGTTGCTGATAGAAGGATTGAACACCCCATTTTCACCCAGGACCTGCCAGTTAAGGAGAAACTTAGGAACATCAACATTTTCACCGCTGGCAATCGTTTGGGTAAATGGGAGCTCTAAAAAGTAAAGCGTCGTTGAAGAGCGCTCAACATCAGCCCCTTCAACCGTCACATCAATTTGGGGCGTGTCTGACCAGGCAATAATCGTCGCCACCCCGCTTGGGAACCAGCCAGGCGCTGAACCATAATAGTCGGGATTAATAGCTTGCAGAAGTTGCCAGCGGGGATAGACTTCCCGGTCATCGTAGTAATTCGACGTTCCTAGAATAACCTCATAATTGCGAGTCAGCGGCGAGCTGCCCGGCGCAGTCGGCACAAAGCCGGAGCTAAAACCGGCGCTGGTTCCGGCTGCGGCCGTTGCTTCTGTCGATGAGAGGTTTTGAGTATGGGAATTGCTGTCGCCCGGCTCAAGGTCTCCCAGCGTGATTGTCGAAGTACCTAATAACAAAACAACGTTTTCGAAGGTAATGTTACTGTTATTTTCTACGTTTACCTCGAGTTTGAACTGCGTTCCGTCCAGCACTAAAACGGCCGATCCGGTCAGCCCGGGGGCAGGTTGGTAGCTGTCAGCCACAAAGGTTTCAATATCGCTGACGTCGACCCGCACTCTAGACAGCTTCAAATCGGAACCTCTTTCAACGGCATCAAGGGAACCGCCACCCGACAGACTGCTGCCAAAGCCCTGGTCAAAGGGGCGGGCCATTGAAGAGCCGGGCAATATAACATTATAGACATCGCGTTGGGGGGAATAGAGGCCAAACAAGGATTGGACCCGAAGCTGATCACTGTCTGTTCGGCCGAAAGCGACCGACATTTCATTAACAATCGGATCATTCCCCTTTAGCTGGAAACCGGTTATATATGAAATAACGCTAAAAATGATCACCAAAGCGGGAATAGAGACCCAGGCCAGTTCACGCCGTTTCATCCGTCTTAAAACAAAATAATTAACCGGTCCAACAATGGTGATGTAGAAGAGTAAGAAGAAAAATAATTGAAAGGTAGACGGTAGGGCCAATTCAGGCAGGCTGGAAACGGCCGTCCCGGCAGCATAACTATTTTGAGCGCCGACAGCCCAGGTTGGCAAACGAGGCGTCACACTGGCAACCTCAGCCCAGACCAGTTCACTGCCGTCCCAATCCAGTAGCGGCGCTAGGTTCGGGTCGAGAGCCAGGAAGTAAACATTGCCCCGGCCGACTTTCTGGCGTGCTAATATAGGTAAACCATCCTGGTGGAGCAATAACTCCCCGCTGCGCAGACTGCTGGTAGTAATCAGGTAGGGGCCGGGATCGCGGAAAGGGATGCCGGTGCGGGTACTGAGGGCAGGTATATCATCCAGCGATTGGCTGCCACTAATCGTAACCGGCGACAGGTCAGCCAATGCGGCCGAAGTTCGCTGCCAGGCGGGACCGCCGCTAACAACGAGTTGGCCGCCGGTACCGATCCACCCTTCTAGCGCCGCCAACTGTTCGGCCGAGAGCAGGCCGGAGTCTACATCATGAACAATCAGAATATCAAGCGCATTCCAGGCGGCTCCCGCCTCGGGCAGGTCATCTATGCCCAAAAATGCCACCGCCGCATCGCCGCGCCCGCCATCAACATCCTCCAGAAAGGCCAGTTCGTTAGCTTCAGTGCTGACAACCCCGTAGAGCAGCGCCTCTGAGTTCAGACGGTCCAGGGTGTTGGTCTGGACTTCAGCAACGGCCGTTCCATCTTCATCAACCAGTTCCACAATTAAAACATTTGCCAGATTGGGCAAGAAAACATAAGTAGTCAGCCTTTTGTTCGACTGGGTCGGTAAATCGATCGGGCTGGAATAAAGGACATTGTTGCGCGTAGTGGTGCTGCCAATCAGGATCTCCAATCGCCCCGAAATAGCCGGGCCAGTATTAGAAACGCTGATCTGCACCGGCACCCAAAATTCGCTCTTGTAGTAACTGTCAAACCCGGCTGTAGCAGTAATGGTAATTGGTCCCGCCTGCTCCTGGCTGTCCTCTTGGGCCGCAACCGGCGCTGTTACTATTGAAAACGAAAAAAACAGAAATAGGAAGAATGTATACTTCAATTTTGATAACAACATGCTATTATATTTACGTATTTGGATCATTAACAGTTGTATCCATATGTAGGTTAGCAAAAATTGGTTTGGTTTACTGGCTGCGCCTCTGATAATTTTAGTGGAGTTGCTTCCATATTAATTCACATTATACCTGATGGATACACCCATACCATAGCCTGTTACTCACATCCTTAAAGGAATCTTAGGGGCATATCCCATATTGTAAGAGGTATGTTTGAAAAATAATCTGTACCTTGACTAAGATAACATATATGTGGGAGAATTTATCTTGAAAGTAAATTTGGCTAATGGAATAGTCATAAACGTATAGGAGTAAAAATGTTTAGCCCAACCTTTGTGCTCATAGCTTTGCCGACCTGGATAGTTGGTGTTTACTTGTTGCGCCGGATGAAACAAATGGCTGATAAAGAAGCCAAAAAAGCGCCGGTTCCAATTCCTGTGGAGGCAAAAAAGAGACAGATTGGGAAATAGATATTGAAAGGTCGCGATCAAAGATTGGAAGCTTTTGTTCGTGTCCTTTAAATGCTCGTTGAGAAAAAGGAAATTAAAAAAGTAGATGTTCTTCGATCCACTATATCTGGTATTTGCACTGCCTGGTTTGCTGTTAGGCTTGTGGGCACGTTCCAGAGTGAATGGCGCCTTTAACAAATATAAACAGGTTCGTACCGCCCAAAATGTTACCGGCGCCCAGGTTGCCCGAACTTTATTGGATGCACAGGGGCTGCATAATGTTCAGGTTGAGGAAGTCCAAGGCTTTTTGAGCGACCATTATGATCCCCGTTCGAAAGTGTTACGCCTTAGCCCGGATGTATACCGGACGCCGAGTGTAGCTGCTGCCGGCATTGCCGCCCATGAGATGGGCCATGCCTTGCAGGATGCTGGTGGCTATTTCCCCTTGCAGATTCGCAGCGCCATTGTGCCGGCTGCCCAATTTGGCAGCTCGCTCGCACCCTGGCTCTTTATTGCCGGTATATTGTTAAATTTCACTGAGTTGGCCTGGGTTGGGCTAATCTTGTTTGGCGCGGCCGTTCTCTTTACATTGATCACCTTACCAGTTNNTACCAGTTGAATTTGACGCCAGCCGGCGGGCCAAAAAGCTCCTTGCCAGCAATAACATCATCATTGGCAATGAAGCCCAAGGCGTCAACAAGGTTTTAGATGCGGCCGCATTGACCTACGTCGCCGCGGCCGTTTCCGCAGTTGGTACCTTCCTCTATTACCTTCTGTTACTGACAGGTGGTCGCAGAGACTAATCCTGAATTGTAAATAAACAAGATTTCAGCCCCGATAGATTATATCCGTCGGGGCTTTTTGTTTTTAAATAGTAAACTTGCCCATTAAGGAAATAGGTAATAAGTAACAAAGGTATCTTTTTTAACCAATCTCGCATCAAAACATTCCATTTTTTCCTAAAAATACAGTATAATGGAAACAGTCGTTATTTTTTGAGAGGTGTCAAATGCGAAAATTGAAGTTTGTTACAAGCTTAATAGTTTTATTGATGATGGTTCTGTCACTGGTTCCGGCTGCTGTTGAGGCGAAGGCCGGCGACGAGGATGAACTAAACGATACATCGGCCGTTTCTGCCACCGCCGCTGGTGATGAAGATGAACTTGTCGGTGATGAAGATGAAATAGTCGGCGACGAAGATGAAATTGGCGTTACCTCAACCATTCGTCCCCAAGAAGGTGAGGGGGAGGGAAGCGGCGAGGGTGGCAGTCTGGCAGGGACCGGTATTGCTCTGGCCCTGATCGGATTAATTTTGGTGCTGTTGGCTGTGGTAGCTGTCATTGGGGCTGCCAGTTTAGGCATCATCGGCCTAGGCTACTGGCAGTCTGAAAGTAGTGATTAGTTGAAGAAGGGGGGAGGTTAGTGGTTGATCAGATTGGTTCAAGAAAAAAATCATCCTGATCAACCAGTTTGAATTTATTTTGGGGGTTCGGGGATATTTAACACCTGCCCAACTTTGATAAAAGCTGGATTATCGCCAATTAATTCTTTATTGGCTTCATAAATATGCATCCAATTTTCCTTGGCGGCCGAACCATAATATTTCAATGCCAGCCCGCTCATCGTATCACCGGCCACAACTTTGTGCTCAGCGATATATTTTGGCTCTTCCTTTTCCAGTTCAACACCCTTCTTTTTACTCAGAGCGGCCCGGGCAGCCTTCAATTCACCCATGATCCGATCTGTTTCAGTCTCTTTTTGCTGCTTTTTCTTCTGACCTTTGGCTGCTTTACCTTCATCATGAATATCTGGCATTTTTGATCTCCTTTCAGATTGGCATTAATCAATACAACATTATGGCTTGGAACGCCATTATTCAAGACAAGATTGTTGCGAGATAATGGCATTGCCTACGACTAATATAGAGTAATGAAAAAGGCTGATAATGACAAATTAGATAATATTGGAATGTGACGTTGGGCGTGTTATGATAGACCCATGAACCATATTACAGAAGCGCCTTACGGGACCTGGGAGTCACCAATAACGGCCGATCTCATCGCCTCCGGCATCAAACGCCTCGGCGATATTCATATTGATGATGGCAATATATATTGGGTGGAAATGCGGCCCGATGAAGAAGGCCGTTACGTTATCATGGTCAATACCGCCAGGGGTGAAACGGCCGATGTGACCCCGGCCCCCTATAATGCCCGAACACGCGTCCATGAGTATGGCGGCGGGGCTTATACAGTCTTTGAAGGCACAGTTTTCTTTTCTCACTTTAAGGACAATCGTCTTTACAGCCAGAAGCCGGGAACAACACCACATCCCTTAACACCGGCCGGATCAATGCGCTATGCTGATCTGGTTGTCGATTGGCGGCGCAACCGGTTGCTTTGTGTGCGTGAAGATCATTCAGGGGAAGGGGAAGCGGTCAATACCCTGGTTGCCATCAGCTTAAGCGATCCAGATGAGGGGCAGGTACTCATATCGGGCAACGATTTTTATTCCTCGCCTCGTATCAGTCCCGATGGGTCAAAAATGTTATGGTTGACCTGGAATCATCCTAACATGCCCTGGGACGGTACGGAACTATGGACGGCCGATATTGCTTTAGACGGTTCGTTAGGAACGGCCGAAATGGTGGCCGGCGGTAAGACAGAATCGATTTTTCAACCTGAGTGGTCGCCCGACGGCCAATTGTATTTTGTATCCGATCGGTCCGGCTGGTGGAATCTCTACCGTTTGGAAAACGGACAGGTGGTCAATCTGTGCGAGATGGAAGCTGAATTTGGACGGCCGCAGTGGGTATTCGGGATGTCTACCTATGCTTTTATCTCATCAGAAGAGATACTATGTAGCTACATTCAGAATGGGGAGACAAAACTGGCCACCCTATCAGTCAACGATCAGTCGTTGAAGCCACTCGATTTACCTTACAATGCTTATCTCAGTGTCCATGTCGCCGATGGTCAGGCAGCCTTTGTAGCTGCCTCCCCAACAGCCTTTGATTCAGTCGTCCGCATTGATATGGTCGACAATCAGGTTGAAATTTTGCGCCGGGCTAGCGAGGTAAAGGTAGAGACTGGCTATCTGTCCCAACCGGAAATGGTTGAATTTCCAACGGAGGGTGACCAGACTGCCTTTGCCTATTACTATCCACCCGCCAACAGGGATTTTCAGGCGCCGGAAGGGGAGCTGCCGCCCCTTGTTGTTAAAGTTCACGGTGGCCCGACAGGTTTTTCAGATGCGACCCTCGACCTGGAAATTCAGTTTTGGACCAGCCGCGGCTTTGCCTTGATCGATGTCAACTATGGCGGCAGTTCTCATTATGGCCGCGCTTACCGTGAACGCCTGCGCGAAAACTGGGGAGTAGTCGATGTCAATGACTCGGTCAATGCAGCCCTTTACCTGGTTCAACAAGGTCTGGTCGACGGCGAGCGGCTGGTTATTCGAGGCGGCAGCGCCGGCGGCTACACCACCCTCTGCGCCGTTGCCTTCCGGGATGTTTTTAAGAGGCCGGGGCGAGCTATTATGGCATCAGTGACCTGGTCGTGTTTATTCAAGACACCCATAAATTTGAGTCGCGTTATGTTGATGGGCTGGTTGGACCATACCCCGAAACGGCCGACCACTACCGGGAACGCTCCGCCATCTATGCCGTTGATAATATTTCGGCCGCTTTATTGTTGCTTCAAGGATTAGAAGACAAAATCGTTCCGCCCAATCAGGCCGAAATAATGCTGGCCGCCTTGCGCCAGAAAGGTCTGCCGGTGGCATATTTGCCCTTTGAAGGTGAGCAGCACGGTTTTCGGCGGGCAGAGACCAGGCAGCAGGCGCTTGAAGCGGAGCTTTACTTTTACAGCAAAATCTTTGATTTTGAGGCCGCCGACCAGATTGCGCCCTTGCCGATTGAAAATTTGTAATGATTATAGGGGGAAGAGAGGTTTATCATGGCCGTTAAGCGAGCATTTTACATCTGTCCTGTTTGTTTTGTTGTTCGTCAGAAGGCTGGTATGCATCACGGCCGTACGATGATTCATTGTAAAGATGTACCGGTTGGCGATGAAATGTTGCAGCCTGAATTTTTCCTGGATGGCAATCTCAAATCACGCGCCCCGCGCTGGTTTTTGCAATCTGTCCGGGAAGCGGCCGGATTAGATTTGGTAGATTTTGACGACCAGCACCATTAACGCCCAAAAAGCCAGGCTTTCGGCAGATCGAGAGAATAGCCTCAGATAAAAAAGCCTACCTCCTGCTGATATAATCACCTTCAATGACCACTGATCAGCCTAAACAACCGAACGGTGGCGAGCCACCCCGACTTGTAGCTCTGAAAAACCGTGACTTTCGCCTTTTTTGGGTGGGCCAAATGGTTTCCAACATTGGCTCCGAAATGCAGCTCATTGCCATTAACTGGCACGTCTTCACCCTGTTAAGAAACCAATCATTGACCCTCTCGCTCTTTGGACAAGAGCTGACCCTGGGAGCAGAAGCTCTGGGTCTCGGGGGGATAGGGCTAGTTCGTATAGTGCCGATTGCTGTTTTCGCTTTGGCCGGAGGGATGCTGGCCGACGCCCGCGACAGGCGAACTATGATTATCTGGACCCAGAGTGTGGCCGCTTTTTTTGCTGTCTTGCTGGCCGGCGTTACCCTGGCCGGCCGTGAAAGTCTCTTTTTCATTTATCTGATTACGGCCTTGACCTCCGCCACCCAGGCCTTTGAAAATCCGGCCAAACAGTCGCTCATTCCCAACCTCGTTCCTCGCAGCCATTTAACCAATGCCCTCAGCTTGAATACCCTCGTTTTCCATATCAGCACCATCGTTGGCCCCGCTGTAGCCGGGGTGATGGTTGCCCAGCTGGATATTGGATTGGTGTATGGGGTCAATGCCATCTCATTTTTCGCGTTGATAATCGCGGCCGTTCTCATGCACTATCGCGGCGGAGCGGCCTCAGTCGAGGGGTTGGGCTGGCAGCCTTTTGTCGAAGGACTGCGTTTCACCTTTAACACTCGTCTGATTCGTAGTACCATGCTGCTCGACTTTTTCGCCACCCTTTTTTCCTCCGCCCGAACCATGCTGCCCTTAGTTGCCGACGATATTTTAGGCGTTGGCCCTCAAGGCTATGGCATTCTATCAACAGCCCAATCAGTCGGGGCGCTGTTGGCCGGG
>JABAOG010002641.1_pt3 | contig 10206 bp, 11 predicted proteins | sample 7062131 | NCBI WGS metagenome assembly JABAOG01 (sample SAMN14538629, study PRJNA623070) | marine sediment metagenome | biome: marine biome [ENVO:00000428]; feature: marine pelagic biome [ENVO:01000023]; material: deep marine sediment [ENVO:00002113] | place: India: Arabian Sea | collected... | reverse complement strand
GAACGGGACCGGCTGGATCAGCCAGGTGATTCGGGTCTCCGGCCAGGCCCGCCGCAGGGCGTTCACCACCGGCATCACGTGCACGGCGTCGCCCAGCGCGCTGAGCATCACGACCAGCAGTTCCCGCGGCGGCTCCTCCCTGAATCGTTCGATGGCGCTCATGGCCGCGGAAGTTCCCGGCAGCCGGCCCCGAAGTCAACGCCCGTAGCCCGCCCGGAACGCGGCTTCGATCGCCGGCCCGACCCGCTCCCCCGTCCGGGTCTCCCACTTCCGGGCCGAGCGCCAGAACCGCTCGATCATGCGTCGACGCGCACGCTCCCCCAGCCGGCGCCGGATCCGGGCCCGGTCCAGGTCCAGCACCAGCGCCCGGGGCATCCCGCCCGGCCTGGCCGGTTCCGTGATCAGCACGTTCTTCAGATTGAGGTCCGGGTGCGAGACCCCGTGCTCGTGCAGCGTGCGCAGCAGTCGGCCGGCGGCCTCCATGGCCGCGGCCCGGTCCACCGGCGGATCCGGCGCACCGGTGCCCTCCGCGTCCAGCTCGACGTCGCCGGTCCCCGTCCCGGCCGTAGCGCCCCCGGCCGCCGGCCCGGCCGGCGACCCCTCACCCTCCAGCGATCGCCCCGGGAACAGGACGGCCGCGAGGTCGTGGGAGCCCGGGACGTAGCCCGTGACCAGGTCGCCCCGGCGGAACGGACCCGCGGCGTACCAGGCCGCGCCCACGTGCGGGGGCGTGGGCACCCCGAGCCGCTCCAGCGCACGGCCGACTCGGTACTCCCGTTCCGGTCGGGGCGGCCCCAGGCGCAGGTACCGGTCGCCCAGCACCGTGGCCACCGCGCCGCCCCGATGGTAGTGCCGCACCACCCAGCGCTCTCCGGCCGTGACCGGCGAGGGGACCACGTGGACCCGGCCCCTGCCCCGGAGCGTCTCGGCCTCCGGATGGGCCGCGGCCGCCCCGGACAGCGAGCCGAACTCCCGGAGCCAGGAGGCGAGGGCGTCGCGGGCGTCGTCGCGGGCGATCAGTCGTCTCATGCGTGGATTGTAGGATGAAGCGGGGCGGCGGTCACCCCGGTGGCTGGACGGGGACCGGGAACCACGAACCGCGCCGTGCTCGATAATCGATAATCGATAATCGATAATCGATAATCGATAATCGATGATCGATGGTCGATCTCACATGATCAGCGTGTAGCGGAACCATTCCGCCACGTTCCGCCCGTCCCGCTGCGCGGCCTCGAAGACCCAGTCGGCGGCGTACTCCCGCAGCTTGCGGTCGAACCCCCGGTCGCCGGTGGGCGGGTTGAGCCGGGTCGAGTCCGGCACCACCTCGCCCTCCTCGGTGACGAACACCCAGACCTCTACCTCCCGCCCTCGCACCTGGTCGGGCCGGTCGCCCGGCGGGAGCATCAGCCCCCGGGGTCGTGGCGGGACCACCCGGAACCGTCCCTCCGCCTCCGTGCCGCCATCCCCCCGGCCCGTCCCGTCCAGCAGCCCGACCCCGACGGTGGGGCCCTGCGTGCCGGGGACCGCGACCTGATCGGCCAGCGCGATGACCGGCGCGTCCTCGTCCGGTGGCTCGGCTTCCGGCTCGACCTCGGTCTCCTCGGGCTCCAGCGTGGGGACGGGCTCCGGCGGCACGGGACGCGCGGAGGCGGGCCTGCTCAGCTCGACCGCCTGCATGCCGCCGCCCGGCGCGGCCCGGAAATCGCCCCGCCGCGGCCCGGCCGCGGAGAACGGCGAGAGGGGCAGCGGCCGGGCCGAGAAGATCAGGAACAGCAGCACATGCCCCAGGGCGGAGAGGGCGAGCCCCCACCGCCAGGCCCTGGTGTATCGCCGATCCTGCTCCCGGTATCGCTGCTCGGACATGCGTGGCGTCGGAACGGGTCCCTGACCGGCCCTACGGACGGCCGGCGCCGCGAGGTTTCACACCAGGATGATACGCGCCGCCGGCCCGGCCGTTCCCCTGTGAGCCCCGGCAGCCCCGCCGAAACGCGGCCCGGCCCCCGCCTCAGCCGTAACGCTCCAGGAACCGCATCAGGGCGGCTTCCTCGGGGTAGTACTCCACCGGCTCTTCGCTGTGGACCTCCCGGCTCCCCTTGCGCATCAACGGCGCGATCGTCCGACCCTCGGCCTCGTACTGCTCGAATACCGCGGGGTGGATGTACGCGCTGCGGGCGATGGCCGGCGTGTTGCCCAGCTCGCTCGCCACCAGCCGCGCCGTCATCACCGTGTTCCGGTGCGCTTCCCGCGCACCGGACGGGGCGCCCAGGTCCGCCAGGATCGTCGCAGCCCGCACCGTCCCGCCGAACGTCCGCAGGTCCTTCGACGTGTACCGCTCGTGCAGGATCTCCTTGATGTAACGATTCACCGACCGGGCCGTGACGTTGCACAGCGTCCCGCTCCCGTCCCGGTACCGGAACAGCCGGACGCCGGGCAGCTCCACGATGTCCCGGATGATCTCCACCAGCGGCGTGTCCGCCACGACCCGACGCTGGTCCTTCCGGCGCTTGCCCACGTACGTGAACACCAGGTCGTTGCCCCGCACCTNNCGCTCGCTTCCGATCCGGAAGTACGCCCGACTCATCAGACGGACCACCACCGCCAGCACCTTCTCCCGGTCCAGCGAGTCCCGCTTCATGTGCCGGTTCGTCACCTCCCGCAGCGTCGGCAACGCCCGCGCGTACAACAGCACCCGGTCCCACTTCTGGCGTGCCCGCTCCGCCACCGCGGCCTCGCTGTAGATGTACTGCTTGCGACCCGCCGCGTCCCGCCCCCACGCCTGCACCTTCCGCTTCGACGACGGCGCGATGTGCACGTCCGTCCACCCCGGCGGGATCGCCAGCCGGTCGATCCGCTCCAGCCCCGCTTCCCACACCAGCTCGCCCCCGTCCACCTTCAAAAAGGTGAAACCGGACTCCTTGTCCCCCACCCGTCGCCACCAGCCCTGTTCGTTCGTCATGGACGGAGTCCCCGATTCACGAGACATGCCAGAAGCGGAGTCCGTTCACGGCAGACGGTCTGCGGTCCACGGGTTACGGTAGACGGGTCACGGTCGGCGTCCTCCGTAAACCGTTCACCGTCGGCCGGGAGGCGCGGCTGGGACGGGTTCGCCCGGCGACCCCCTTGCCCCACACCCCCTCCGGCGCTTACCGTACGGGGAAATTTAGGTGAACCTAAAATATCGCCATGTCTCGCTTTCCCATTGCAGGCTGCTTCGCCGCCCTCACCGCGCTCGGTGCTTGCGCGTCCGCCCCCGCCCCCGAGCCCGTCGGGCCCGACGCCGGGGCGGACGCGCNNTCTGCCCGGGTCGGCGCGAGCCCAATCTGCGCGGCCGGAAGCGCGGAACGGCGCTGATCCCTGGGAGGATGCTCTCGTCACCGACCGGCCGGACTTCACCGAGAGCGCCACGGCCGTGCGACCCGGCCGGGTCCAGCTGGAAGCGGGGTACACCGTGGATCGGTCCGATGCCGGGACGGAGCATTCCATCGGCGAGACGCTGGCGCGGGTGGGCATCGTCCCTGGGACGGAGCTCCGGCTGGGGGCGGGCTCGTACGGCGTCGTCAGCCCCGCGGACGGTCCCCGGCGGACCGGGCTGCGGGAGGCCTCCATCGGGGTGAAGGTCGAGTTGCCCGCCGGGCGGCTGGCCGAGGACCTGGCTCTGCTTGCTGGCACGGCGGTCCCCGTGCCCTCCGATCTGGGGGATGAGCGCTGGAGCCCCTCGGCCGTGCTGGCCGGGGCGTGGACGGCGGGCGCGGTCGGCCTGGGGGCGAACGCCGGTTACGCCTTCACGCCGGCCGACGGGATCGGAGGGGAATGGCTGGCCAGCGCCGCAGCCGGCGTGCCTCTCGGCCCCGGGCTCGGCGGCTTCCTCGAGGTGTATGGGTTCCTCCCCGAGGGCGGTGACCCCCGGGGCTTCGTCGACGGGGGCATCACCTTCTCCGTGACCCCCGACTTCCAGCTCGACCTCCGGGCCGGACACTCCCTCCAGACACCCGGCGTGATGGCGTTCGGCCTCGGCTTCGCGACCCGCTGGTAGGGTCGCTCGAACGCCGCCGACCCGCCGACCTCCCGCCCCGTCCCCCCTTGACCGCCCGAACGGATCCATATAGGGTAGGGGGGTATCCTACAGGGGACGGCCATGGCACAGACCGACACGGAGCAGCACGGCGCACTCGCCGCGGAGCCGGAGACCCGGGAGAACGTGGCCCGGCGGCTGAAGCGGATCGAGGGGCAGGTCCGGGGGATCCGGAAGATGGTGGAGGAGGGGCGGTACTGCCCGGACATCCTGACGCAGGTGGCGTCGGTGCACGCGGCGCTGCGGGGCGCGGGCAAGGTGCTGATGCGGAGCCACCTCCAGCACTGCGTGACCGACGCGTTGCGGAGCGGGGATCCGCTGGCGGCCGAGCGCACGTACGACGAGGTGATGGACCTGATGTACCGGCACGTGCGGGAGTGATCGGTGGGATTCGCGGCCCGACCGGTCGTGTCACGGCCTGACGCACGGCCGGCGTGGACGGGATGAGTCTCGTCGTCTGGGTGATCGGGGGCCTGGTCCTGGGCGCGCTGTTCCTGCGGTTCGCGACGGCCGGCGGTGCCGGGCGGGAGCGGCGGGTGCTGGCGGTGGGGCTCGTGGTGGCGGCGGCGGTCTACGTCGTGTTTGCGCTGGTGGCCGGCTCGGGTCCCTGGCTGGTCCTGGAGCTGGGGGGTGTGCTGGTCTTCGCGGTGCCGGCNNGCTGTTGCACATCGGTGGTCCGATCGCGGGCGTGGAGTGGTACGCGGGGCTGTGTGTGGGGTTCGACCCGCTGGTGGCGATGGCGGTCGCCGCCCGGGCCGGGCGGCTGGGCTCCAACGGATTCGACGCGGTGGTGAGGGAGATATGAGCGAGAGCGGCATGGTGGCCACGCCGGCGCCCCCCCGGGAGGCCGGAGAAGGGCCGAAGGGGTTCGCGCGGCTGGAGATCCCGGTCACGGGGATGACCTGCGCGGCGTGCGCGACCCGGGTGCAGAAGGGGCTGTCGAAGGCCGAGGGGGTCCGGGACGCGGGGGTGAACTTCGCCACGGAGCGGGCGACGGTGGAGTACGATCCTGCCACGGCGAGCGCGGCCACGCTGGTGGAGGCGGTGAAGGCCAGCGGGTACGGCGCGCGGCTGGAGGAGACGGAGCTCCAGGTCGCGGGGCTGGACATGGCGGTGACGGGCGAGGGCATCGAGCGGGAGCTGGAGTCGCTGACGGGGGTGCTCAACGCGGAGGTGAACATCGCGACGGGCACGGCCCGGGTCGTGTTCATCCCGGAGGTGGTGACGCCGGACGAGTTCGGGGCCGCGGTGAAGGCGGCGGGCTACGAGCTGGCGGCGCCCATCGACGTGGCGGACCCGGCGGAGCGGGAGCGGATCGCCCGGGAGCGGGAGTACCGGACGGTCCGGAGCAAGTTCACGTTCTCGGCGCTGGTGGCGGTGATCGCGATGATCGCGTCCATGCCGCTGATGGCCCGGGACTCGGCGGCCATGCAGAACGATCTGTTCCACCGACTCATGATGCCGGTGAACGACGCCCTGTCCGCAGCTCTCCCGTGGCTCTACACCATCGATCCGCGGGTCCTGACCTGGTCGCTCCTGGCGCTGACCGTCCCGGTGGTGTTCTGGGCGGGCCGCCAGTTCTACCGGGGCGCGTGGAGCGGGCTGCTGCACGGCAGCTCGGACATGAACACGCTGATCGCCGTCGGCACGGGCGCGGCGTTCGTCTACAGCGTGGTGGCCACGGTGGCGCCGGGGATCTTCACCCGGGCGGGCCTCCCGGCGGACGTGTACTACGAGGCGGTGGTCATGATCATCGCCCTGATCCTGCTGGGGAAGATGCTGGAGGCCCGGGCCAAGGGCCGGACCAGCGAGGCGATCCGGAAGCTGGCGGGGCTCCAGCCCCGGACCGCGCGGGTTCTCCGGGACGGCGAGCCCACGGACATCGACATCGACGACGTCGTGGTGGGCGACGTCATCGTGGTGCGCCCGGGTGAGCGGATCCCCGTGGACGGGCGGGTCGTCGACGGGCGGAGCGCGGTGGACGAGTCGCTGCTGACCGGCGAGCCGATCCCCGTCGAGAAGACCGAGGGCGACGAGGTGGTGGGCGGCACCATCAACGGCCAGGGCGGCTTCCGGTTCGAGGCCACCCGGGTCGGCCGGGACACGGCCCTCGCCCAGATCGTGAAGCTGGTCCGGGACGCCCAGGGCTCCAAGGCGCCGATCCAGCGGCTGGCGGACGTCATCGCGGGGATCTTCGTCCCCATCGTCATCGGGATCGCCGTGATCGCCGCGGCGGTCTGGTGGATCGTGGGGCCGGAGCCCGCGTTCATCTTCGCGCTGGTCACGTTCGTCACCGTGCTCATCATCGCCTGCCCCTGCGCCATGGGGCTGGCGACGCCCACGGCCGTGATGGCCGGCACGGGCGCGGGCGCGGAGCGAGGGCTGCTGTTCAAGGGCGGCGAGTCGCTGGAGACGGCCCACAAGCTCGACACCATCGTGCTGGACAAGACCGGCACCATCACGGAGGGGAAGCCGGCGGTGGTGGAGGTCATCGCCGCGGAAGGGCTGGCGGAGGACGAGCTGCTGCGGCTGGCGGCGTCGCTCGAGACCGCCTCGGAGCACCCGCTGGCCGCCGCCATCGTGGAGGCCGCCCGGGAGCGCGGTCTGGTCCTCGCGGAGCCTACCGACTTCTTCGCCACCGGCGGCCGGGGCGCCGAGGCCGAGGTGGACGGCCGGCTGCTGTTCGTCGGCAACAGCGCGTTCATGGCGGAGCAGCAGATGGAGGTCGGCGCGCTGGCGGACGCCGCGGATCGGATGGCCGCGGAGGCCCAGACCCCGGTATTCGTCGGCGGCGAGGGGCGCGTCCTGGGCGTGATCGGGGTCGCGGACCCCGTGAAGCCGTCGAGCGCCGCGGCCGTCGGTCGCCTGAAGTCGCTGGGGCTCGAGGTCGTCATGCTGACCGGCGACCATCGGGCCACGGCCGAGGCCATCGCCCGGAAGGTGGGCGTGGACCGGGTGGTGGCGGAGGTCCTGCCCAGGGGCAAGGTCGAGGAGATCGAGCGGCTCCAGGCGGAGGGGAGGAAGGTCGGGATGGTCGGCGACGGGCTCAACGACGCCCCGGCGCTGGCCCGGGCGGACGTGGGCATCGCCATCGGCACGGGCACGGACGTGGCCATCGAGGCGTCGGACGTGACGCTGGTGGGCGGCGACCTGAACGGCGTCCCCGACGCGATCCGGCTGTCCCGGAAGACCATGCGCGTGATCAAGCAGAACCTGTTCTGGGCGTTCATCTACAACATCATCGGGATCCCCATCGCGGCCGGCGTGCTGTACCCGGTCTGGGGGATCCTGCTGTCGCCCGTGATCGGGAGCGCGGCCATGGCCTTCAGCTCCGTCAGCGTGGTGACCAACTCGCTGCGGCTGCGGCGCCTGGGCCGGAAAGGCGCGCTGGCGGCGGCCTGAGAGCAGCACCGCGACGGGGCCGGCACGCCCGTCGCGCCCGGACGAAAGGGATCCGCGGGCGGCTCACGCCCTCCGCGGTTGGATCGGACGAGTGAACACAGGAACAACGGAGGCGATACCGATGGCCCGAACGAAGCTCGACGTGACCGGCATGACCTGCAACCACTGCGTGCACACCGTGAAGGGCGCCCTCGAGAAGCTGGCGGGTGTCCGCTCCGCCCGGGTCGACCTGGACGGTGGCACGGCCGTGGTCGATTACGACGACTCCAGGACTTCGCCACGGGAGATGCAGGCGGCCGTGGCCGACGCCGGCTACCAGGCGCGGGAAGCCGCGTAGCGCAGTCGAGCGCTCGCCGGTCGTGGCGGGCCGCGTTCCCGGTGTGAGGACGCGACCCGCCGCGCATCGGCCCGCCGCGCATCGGCCCTGCGCGATCGGCGGGGTCGGTACGTTCCCGGGCCGGCGGGAACCCGTGTGCCGGGCCCGGCTCGGCCCGGGATCTGTGCGGCGGGCCGGACTCAGCCGGAGATGTGGGCCTGGAAGCCCGCGTCCTGGACCCGCTCGATGAGACGATCGATGTCGACCTCGTCGTCCTCGAAGTCGACCTCCGCGCAGTCCTCCGCTGCGCTGGCCACCGCGCCGAACACGCCGGGCATTTCGAGCAGCAGCGCCTCCACCCGGGGCACGTCGGCGGGCTCCAGCTCGTCGAAGCGCAGCAGCAGCGTGGCCATACTCAGCGTCCTCCCTCCAGGTAGATGTAGCCGTCGGCCACGTCGTCGAGGGTGTAGCCGACCGGCAGGATCTCGAGCCGGAGCCCGGGGGACGACAGCTCCAGGACCGGGTCGGCCACCGCCTCGAAGGCGTCCGTCACCCGGGTCCCGGCCGGGCCGTCCAGCTCCCGGCCGAGCGGCCGGTGCAGCCGGGTCCCCCGATACCGGGGCAGCCGCTCCACCGTCCCGGTCGTCCCGCCGGCGTCGATGAGCACGGTGCGGGCGTCGGGCCCGGACCGTTGCCGCAGCAGGTCGCCCAGCCAGGTCACCCGCCGGCTGGCGCCGCCCGCCAGCCGCAGCTCGCCGAATCCGCCGCGAAGCGCCATGTAGCCATCCACGAAGACCAGCAGCCGGGCCTCCGGCATGATGGACAGGATCTCCTCGTCCATCCGCGTCAGCATGTGCTCCGCCCGGCTGGCGTACCGGGTCGCCACATCCTGGGGCGCCGCGCCCTCCGGGGGCGGCCAGTCGTCCACGTCCGCGGCGATCACCCGGATCCGCCGGGCCGCGCCGACCTCGGCGTTGACCCGCCGCACCTCCCGGTAGATCTCGAGATACGCCCGGGCCTGTCCTTCCGCCTCGTGCACCGCGGTCGGCCGGGCGAGCAGCGCGCTTGCGTCCTCCTCCCGGCGCGCCAGGTACGCGTCGATCCAGGGCTGCTCCGAGGACGGCACCTCCAGCACGACGGCGTCCAGCCCCGGCCCCTCCGCCAGGTCTCGGATCGCGGCCGCCGCCACCCGCTTGGGCCCCGCCAGGCCGTGGACGTCCGACAGCAGCACGATGCGGGCGGCCCGGCCCGTCTCCGCCACCAGCTCCGCCGGTTCGCGGCCCTGCCGCTCCAGCCGGTCCGCCACCGCCGCCACCTCGCCGGTCTCGCCGGCGTCCAGGACCAGCGCCGCCGCGGCGACGATGACCAGGACGACCAGGGCGACGGCGCCCCCCCGCTGCCAGGAAAGGGGCTGGCGCAGCCAGTGCTTCTTTGGGGCCATGATGCTCCTCGAGTGCGGTCGGCCACCCACGCTGCAACCCTCGCGCCGGCCGGCCAACCGTGGTCCCGTCAGCCGCCCCGTCGCGCGGCCCCTTCGGTCCGCCGCGGCCCGGGGCTCCCGGCCCGGACGCCGCGGGGCGGCCGTCCCTCAGCGCTCCCACACGTTGTTGCGACGGTCGATGTCAGGAAAGTAGCCCTCGGGATCGATCTCGACCCGCGTCACCGCGGGGCCGGCGGGGAGCGTGATCGTGGCCTCGTCCGCGCCCTCGAGCCAGCGGTCCACCGCCAGGGTCCGCTCCAGGACCTCGCCGTCGGAGCGCCGGATCCGCAGCCGCACGGGCATGGGCACCCACCCCAGGTCCGCGATGGTGATCCGGGTCTCGCCGCTCCCCAGCCGCTCGACCCCGGCCACCGACTGGTCCAGGTACCAATCGCCGTCCTGCGTGCTCTCGTAGTACCACGAGCGCCAGAACCAGTCCAGGTCCCGGTCTGCCACGTCCTCGAACGTCGCGAACATGTCCCAGGGGTAGGGATGCTTGAACGCCCACCGGTCGTAGTACGCCCGGTAGGCCCGATCGAACGTCTCCGACCCCAGCACGCCCCGGAGCGCGTGCAGCACCGAGGCCGGCTTCGCGTAGGACGCGACCCCGTACGCGGGACCCGGCCGGTGGAAGTCCGACCATCGCATGATCGGCCCTTCCGCGGCCATCCGGGCCGTGCTGAGGTACCCGTCCCGGTCACCGGCGTACGGGTCCGAGTCCGGGAAGAACTCGGCCCGGGCGTTGTTCTCGTTGAAGGACGTGGTCCCCTCGTCGAACCAGGCGTACCGGCGCTCGTTCGTGCTCAGGATCATCGGCACCCACATGTGCGCCAGCTCGTGGGCCGTGACGCCGTACAGCGCCTCGGGGCCCCGCCGGTTGTAGTCCCCGATCAGCGTCATCATCGGGAACTCCATCCCGCCGCCGATGATCCCGCC
>JABAOG010002833.1_pt1 | contig 10209 bp, 8 predicted proteins | sample 7062131 | NCBI WGS metagenome assembly JABAOG01 (sample SAMN14538629, study PRJNA623070) | marine sediment metagenome | biome: marine biome [ENVO:00000428]; feature: marine pelagic biome [ENVO:01000023]; material: deep marine sediment [ENVO:00002113] | place: India: Arabian Sea | collected... | reverse complement strand
ACACGCTCGAACGTGTTGACATTCTTAGAGATTTGCGCCGGGGCGAATTCGATGTTCTCGTGGGCATCAACCTCCTGCGGGAAGGGCTCGATCTGCCCGAGGTGTCCCTGGTCGCCATCCTCGATGCGGACAAGGAGGGCTTCCTGCGCTCGCCGCGCTCCTTGATTCAAACGATTGGACGCGCTGCACGCAACGCGAGCGGGGAGGTGATCATGTATGCCGATCGGATCACCCACGCGATGCGCTACGCGATCGAGGAAACCGAACGTCGGCGTGCGCGCCAGGTGGAATACAACGAGGCGCACGGCATCACCCCCCAAACGGTCAAGAAGGCCGTCCTCGAGATGGATCCCTCGACGGGCGCAGGCGACTACGTCGTCATCCCCGTCTTGAGAAAGGGCGAGGTGCCGGACGATCCGGCCGACATCCCGGCACGTATCGAGGAGCTCCGAAGCGAGATGCTACTCGCGGCCGAGGAGCTCGAATTCGAAAAGGCAGCCGAGCTCCGTGACCAAGTCGTAGAGCTTCGGGCCAATTTGCGTCCGGGCAAGCTCGAGCGTAAGCGCGACCGCCGCTCCCAAAGGCCGCGGCGCTAGCCNNAAAGGCCGCGGCGCTAGCCTCTTTGCTAACACGTCGTTATTATTGCTTCTTTTTGGCTAAGGGGTGGCTTCCTTGAGGCCAAAAAGCGCCGCGGCTAGGCTGACTTCGATATGCGTTTTGGTTTGCTTGGATTTTGGATGGTCGCGTTTTGGCTCGCGACCCTCGGCAGCGGCGCCGCCCAGGAAAGCGACCGCCTGCTGGAATTCCACTTCACGCCGACCAAGCGCGCTCAGATCGCGATCTGGATCGAAGACGCCGACGGCACCTTCGTGGAGACGGTGGCGCTGACCTCATCCGTTGCGCTTCGTGGAGTCGGCAACCGGCCCGGTGCACTCCAAATGAACAGCGGTTTCCGCTGGCCGTACGGACGCCGCGAGGGGATCTTGCCCGTGTGGGGGCATCGGCGCGCAAACGCGCCCGGCGCCGAGCATTTTCCCATGGTGATCTTCCAAGATCGTTTCTCGGAGGGGTTTGCGTCGCGAACCTCGGTCGACGCGTCCCCTGATTCCTACTTCTGCCTTTCGTTCGACCAGACCACGACGACACGCGAAGCGCTCGACGCAGTCACCTGCGCGAGCGTCTTCAACAGCGACAAAGGCCGCTTCGTGACGAGCGCAGATGTCACCAACGGCTACGCGGAACCATTCGTAGACCCGTCCGGGTCGGATACCATGCGTGCTTTGGCCATTGGCTCAATCTATCCACCCCGACGGGACGTCGAGGGGCTCGGCCAGTACGATCACAGCGACGTCGCGCGATTCGTCGACGAGGCACGTCGCGTCATGCCAAACATCGATGCCGTCACGATGGCAACGCCCACGGGCGACGTGCCCCGCATCGTGCAGTTCATCGCTCCGGACTATTGGGAAGACGGGGAGTATAGCGCCTGGATCGAGGTCAANNCTCTTCAACGACGAGACCTACCCGACACCCCTCTCGGACATGTGGGACGTCTGGGCCGAGACTTACGGCTATCCCTACCGCGGGCAGCCGACGATCCTCTACAAGGTGCCGTTCACGCTAGGGCCCCTCGTCGCCGAGTACGAGACGTTCGGGCCGGTTGGCTATGGAAGCCTGCACGGAGACTCCGGTGAGGTCTACACGATGGATTCGTCGATCACCGATGACCCTGACAACGCCCCTGGCAGTGGAGCGGACCGCCTACGTCGTGGCAGCGGGGGCGCACGCTTCAAAGTCTTGGTCTTGGCTACCAACATTTGCAGCCAACCGGATCCACCAGAGATCTGCGGACAGGACTGCGCGAACGATGCGGAATGCGGCATGGGCTTCATCTGTGCCAACGATCGAACCTGCATGGGGCTGTGCGATGTCCACACCCCGCCCGCCGCCATCTCCGATTTCAGCGCGGAAAACCATCCCAATTCGAAGTGGTCGCACGTCGTCGGGCGTATCCGATTCACTGTTCCCGAAAGCTCGCGCCCACTTCGTCAATACAAAGTTCTAGCAAGCAAGATCCTCGTCGACAGTGTTGTCACCGAAGACGCCCATGCAGTCGAGGTCACGAGCGAAGGCAAACCAATTCAAGGGGACGGGCTGCACATTCCCGTCGACTCCGAGTGCAGCGATGGGACCGCAAACGAGACGCTTTGTGGCCCCTATCTCGCAAACGACGATGGAGAATGTGAAAACGGGATCGACGTCGACGGCGATGGCGATTGCCTCGACCCCGGCGACGTCATCGAAGTCGACACCGCGTTCGACGCCCATGAGACCGAGTACGATGTCGAGATCACGGCGATCGATGTGTGCCAGGGGCAAAGCGAACCGGTCGCCACCAGCTTGAAGACGACGGCGATCGACTTCACCACGGTTTCCCCGTGCTTCGTTGCAACCGCCGCCTACGGCTCGCCGTTAGCCGATGAGATTTGGGCGCTTCGGCGCTTTCGTGATCGTTACCTGATGACCAACCCCGCGGGCCGTGCGTTCGTCGATGCGTATTATACCATCGGCCCGTACGCCGCCGAACTCATTGCTGAGCATCCATGGCTGCGAACAACCACTCGAGTACTCCTGACCCCTCTCGTCGCGCTCGCGCGCCATTCGACCCTGCAAAACACAGGCGAAAACGCTTCTTCGTCCCCGTGAAGCTCGCGCTGATCTTCGCGGTTTGCATCGCGGCTGGGTGCGCAACCGTGAAGCCCTACGAGCGTGAGTACCTCTCGCGCCCGAGCATGGACTTCGACCGCGAAGCGACCGAGGCGAAGTTTTACTCCCACGTCCTCGATGCACGCGAGGGCGCCACCGGAGGTCTCGGAACCGCCGGCGGGGGATGCGGTTGCAACTAGAGGCGCAACGTTTGAAACCAAAGTGGGTGGTGCTTCGGTTGTTTCTTGCTGCCGGTATCATCTTGTTTGGGGTTCATCCAAAGCGCTCTAACGCCGACGCGGTGACGGGCACTTGGACGGGTGACGCGCAGGTCCGCGGCAACTACTACTGGGACCGAAGCACCCGGGTGCTTGCGCCAGAGATCATTGCGCAGCTGGAGGCGCCACAGGGGAGTCGCATGCGAGTGGACTACCTGGTCGACTCGATCACGAGCGCGAGCATTGCGGCGGGCGCGCTCGAAGACGTTCGCTTCACCGAGGTACGCCATGACGTCGACTTGAAAGGGGGGCACGAGTTCGTAGAACGCGAGAACCCCGTGGACCTCTTCGGAGGCTTTCGCTTCAGCCGTGAGCCGGACTACTTTTCGTTCGCAACGCTATTCCAGCCCACGATCTGGCTGGCCGATCGAGCAACGATGTTTCGCGGTCGGATGACCTATCGCCATGACGAAATTGGCCAGAATTTCCGGGGTGGATCGCAGCAACGGCCAGGAAACATGGGAGGCACGAGCGCGGATCGATTCAGGGAAACCCTCGATGCGATTTCGCTCGCTGCGGGTTGGGAGCAAGTCCTCGCTCGAACGCTCGTGTTGGGGGTGGGGTACGACTTCACCTATCAATGGGGCTTCCTCGCGAATCCGTATCGGTCGGTGTTGGGGGGGCAGCGTCCAGAGGAGCACCCCGACCAGCGCTTCCGTCACCTGTTGTTCGGGCGACTCGCGTGGNNGCCGTCAACCCGGAGTTTCGCATCTACCAAGAGATGTCCCCGTTCTTTCAAACCCGGTTGCGTTACCGCTACTACACGCAGACGTCGGCATTCTTCTACAAGAGCAACCCGAACGACTACACTTTCGAGGAACCATACGTCACGGCAGATCCCAAGCTGAGCGACTTCCATGTGAACGAGATCGGGATCCAATTCCTGGTGCTCGGCGCCTTCCTCGAAGGCAAGGCCCACCGTTCACTCGCCGGCGCGCAGTTCGACATCAGCTTCAACTACCGCTGGAACACCAACGCTTTCGGCAACCAAGTCGTCGCCCAGACCGGCCTCAGAATCCCGTTTTAGGGGGACACTCTCCACCCCTCCAACCCCCCGAAACCACAGCGATCCCCCGACAAAGATCGCAGCGACTCGGTTCGAAATGCCGGAGCTCGCGCATGCCAAGCCCAAAAACCTCAGTGATTTGGCGCTGCGATCTTTGGTGCAGAAGTCTTGTGATTCCAGGGGGTTGTGGTGGTAGTGAGTGTCCCCACGGTGATGGAGAAGGCGTGGAGGAGGTGGCGGTCTGGNNCTAGCAGGGGGTGGCCGATCGAGGCCAGATGGGCTCGGATTTGATGGCGGCGCGCGTTGTTGGCGCGGACTTCGATGAGCGAACCGTGCGCGGCGGCGGTACTGGTGAGGATCTCTGTTCTTGCAGGTTTGGCGCGCAGACGCTTGATCTCGCGCGGGTCGACGCAGGCGCGAACTTTTCGGCGGTCACGCGGATCGTTTGCGATCGGCGTGTCGATCACGATCGGCGCCGGCACGATGCCCTGGCAGCGCGCGAGGTACCGCTTTTCGATTTCGCCAGCTTGGAGCTGTCTGCGGAGCACTTCAAATGTCTCCTGATCTCGTGCGGCGAGCATCGCACCCGACGTGTCGGTGTCGAGTCGATGCAGGATGCCCGGCTCTCGCTTGCTGTGGCCGACTTCGCGCATCTCCGGGTAACGCGCGACCAACGCGCCAGCCAACGTGCCGACCTCCCCCTCCCTTAGAGGGTGGCTCGGGACCCCAGCCGGTTTGTCGACCACGACGAAATGTTCGTTTTCCAGCAGCACCTCGAGCGCCAAGCTGGGGTCGGGCGCGGCGTAGAAATCTACGGGCCCCGGAAGACTCTCCAAAGTAACCAAATCGCCGGCGGCCACCGCATAGCTCTTTTTTGCCCGCCGCCCGCCGACTCGGACTCCGCCCTTGGCGATGAGAGCCTTGGCCCGAGCCCGGCTCAGCTCGGGTACGTGACGGGCGAGCACCACATCGAGCCGCTCCCCCGCGTCGTCCTCTCCCATCTCGAGCTCGAGGGCCGCCATCTCCCTGCCCTCCCACACTCTGAGGGACTTTTCCACGCCGTTTGCACGCTCACTTGGCGCGTCTAAACTCCAAAAACCAGTGACCCAGCGTGATTACTACGTGATTCTCGAAGTGAGCCGCACCGCTTCGGGCGACGAGATCAAGCAAGCCTATCGTGCGCTCGCAATGAAGTATCACCCGGATCGCAACCCGGATGATCCTGCGGCCGAGGACTTCTTCAAAGAGGCAAGCGAAGCGTATGCCGTCCTGAGCGACCCCGATAAGCGCAAGCAATACGACCGCTACGGGCACGCCGCATTCGACCGCACGGGGCCGGGCTTCGAAGCCGGTGACTTCGGTGCGGTTAGCGAAATCTTGGAAGGCCTGTTCGGTGAGGTGTTCAGTGGTGGACGCCGCAAGCGCCACGGTGGTCGAGACCTCACGTACGATCTCGAGATTCCGTTCGTCGAGGCTGCGCTTGGCGTCGAGCGAAAAATCGACGTGAACCGCCCAGCACCGTGCGCAACGTGCAGCGGCTCGGGAGCCAAGCCCGGCACGCCCATCTACAACTGCAATGTCTGCCAAGGCCGTGCGCAGGTGAAGTATCAGCGGGGTCTCTTTGCGGCTGCGCGTCCGTGCCACGCCTGCCGCGGGACGGGCAAAAAGATCCCGTCGCCGTGTGACGCCTGCAAAGGCACTGGCAGCAAGATGCGCTCTGAGCCGATGAGCGTGAAGATCCCGGCCGGCGTTCAGGATGGCGCGGTCCGCACCGTGCGAGGCGCGGGCGAAACCAGCCCTGGCGGCAATGGTGACCTACACATCAACGTCAAGGTCACCGACCACCCACTGTTCCAACGCGACGAAGCCGATATCTTGGTATCGATCCCGATTTCCTTTCCTCAAGCGGTCCTCGGTGCAAGCATCGATGTCCCGACGCTCGATGGCAAAGTGGTGATGAAGGTTCCTCCCGGTACGCAGTCCGGCAAGGTGTTTCGACTTCGAGGCAAAGGGATCCCAGTCTACGGCGGCTATGGCAAAGGCGATCAGCTCGTGACGGTCATCGTCGAGGTCCCGCAGGAGCTGAGCCGACGGCAGCGCAAGCTGATCTCCGAGCTGGCCCAAGACATCGGAGACGAGACCCACCCTCAGCAGGCGAGCTTCCTCGAGAAGCTACGAGGTCTGTTCGACTCCTAGCGGGCGGATTACTTGCGCTCGGAGCCGGGCTTGCCAAGGTACGTCCATGCGAACCCCAGCCCTATTGATTCTGGCCGGAGCATTCCTCCTGGGATGCCCCAAAAACGAAGAAGCACAGACCAAGAGCCAAGGCGAAGAAAGCCCGGCGCCGGCTCAGGAGGAGACCACGCAAGTGCCTCAAGACAAAGCACAAGCCCCTGATCAGTACACGGTCGAGCTCGACACCACCAAGGGAGCGATAGTGATCGACGTCCGCCGCGAGTGGGCCCCGCACGGCGCGGACCGCTTCTACGAGCTCGTGCAGAACGGTTACTACACCGATGTTGCCTTCTTCCGTGTGATTGGCGGTTTCATGGCGCAGGTCGGTATCAGCGGTGACCCGGCCACCAACTCGGAATGGCGTGAGAAGCGCATCCCGGACGACCCGGTGAAGGCCAGCAACACGCGCGGCACCGTGACCTTCGCGACATCGGGTCCCGATTCTCGAACGACCCAGTTCTTCATCAACTTCGGGGACAACTCCCGCCTCGACGGCATGGGCTTTGCGCCGTTTGGCAAAGTCAAAGACATGGCCCCGGTCGATGCCCTCTACGATGGCTACGGCGAAGGAGCCCCTCGCGGTCGCGGCCCCTCGCAGGGGTTGATTCAAACTCGAGGCAACGCGTACCTCCAAGAGAGCTTCCCGAACCTCGACTACATCAAGGGCGCGAAGATCCTCGAGTGACGCGCCCGTCCTCGACGTGAAAGTCGACCCGGTCGTCCTCGAGCAGGATGAACTCTGGATGCGTGGTGGTCAGGAACACCTGACCCCCAGCATGGCTCAACACCTCGAAAAACCTACGGTTTCGGCTGCGATCGAGCTCGCTCGACACGTCGTCTAGCAGGAGGATCGGTACCATTTTTGTGCGCTCGCTGAGCAGGTCGAGCTCTGCGGTCTTCAGCGCGAGGACGATGGTCCGGTGTTGTCCCTGTGAGCCGTGATGGCGTGCGCCAACGTCATGCAGCTGGAGCTCGAGGTCGTCCCCGTGTGGGCCCTCAGCGGTGAACCCGCGCGCGCGGTCTTTGTCGAACGATCGCTCGAGCGCCTCGGCAATGGCTTCCTCCTTAGGCTCGACCCGAGGCAAGTAGCGAACGCCCAACGGAGTATCGCCCGCGAACACATCCGAGAATGCGCGCTCGACCCTTGGCGCCAGATCCTCGATCAAGCGCTCACGGGCCTGTGCGATGACCGCCCCTGCCTTGCTGAGGATCGCGTCGTACGCCCGTACCGACCGTAGGTCCGTCCGTTCGTCCTTGAGCAGCCGGTTGCGGCTGCGAAGGGCCTTCTCGTAGCGCGTAAGCGTCGAGCTGTAGATCGGATCCATCTGCTCGAGCATCCGGTCCACAAACGCGCGCCGTCTGTCCGGCGCGCCTGCAGCCAGAACCAGGTCTCCTGGATGAAACAACACCATACGAACCGTCTGGTGCCATATGCTCGACGAACGCGGACGTTTGCCATCGAGCTGCAAGCGGCGGCGCTGCGAGCGCCCGATTTCGATTCGGAGGTTGTGAGGGGCGGGCCCTCCCTCCAATTTGCCTTCGAGCCACGCCTGTTCGGAATCAAGCGCCACCAGATCATCGGTTTTTGCCCCCCGGAAGCTCTTGAGAGCCCCTAGGTAGTAAATCGCTTCCAGGAGGTTTGACTTCCCTGCCCCGTTGTCGCCGTGGATGACATTGAAATGCGACCCGGGCTCGAACGCGAGTGACTCGAGATTCCGAAAGCCCTGGGCACGCAGCGATGTCACCCGGCTGGGGGTTTGCGCGCTCCGCGAGTCCGACGCCAACGCCCCGCCCTCGCTCGACTAGATGCGCATGGGCATGATGACGCCGATGAAATCGCTGTTGTTTCCGACGGGTTTCAGCACACCCGGGTCCCGCTCACCGCTCAGCTCGATCGCGATCTCGTCGTGTGGCAGGGCGCTCAACGCATCGAGTAGATACCGCGCATTGAAACCGATTCGGAGACCTTCGCCGGCGTAGTCGACGTCGACCTCCTCACTGCCTTCGCCGACTTCGGGGTTCTGGCTCTGCAGTCGCAACACGCCTGGCTCGATGATGAGCTGAACGCCTCCGCTCTTGTCGTTGGCCACCAAGCTGATGCGCCTCAAAGCCTCGACCAGCGGTCCGCGTGCGGCGATGATCGTCCTGCTTTGCTTGCTCGGGATGACCTTGTTGTATGGCGGGAAGTTCTCGTCGGCGAGCTTCACGCTCAGGCAGAGGTCTTCCCGCAAGAAGAACGCGTTTCCGCCCGCGGTGGCAATTCCAATGGTGGCCGCTTCCTCACCCTTGCCCTTCGGAGCTTTGACATCATCGAGAAGCCGTTTTAGCTCGCTAATTCCCTTGTGTGGGACCAGCATGCTGAAGTTCATCATCGGGCCCTTGCCGCTGGGTTTGTGCTCGGCTTTCGAAAGGCGATGCCCATCGGTGGTCACCATACGGACCACTTTGCCGTCGCCCTCGAAGAGAGTCCCAGCCAAATGCGGTCGCGTATCATCGTGAGACATCGAATATTGCGTCAGCGAGATCAGCTCCGAAAGAAGCCCCGCATCGAGATGGGCGAAATCCGCATCCCCAGGATTGGGCAGCGGCGGGAAATCCTCACCGGGCATTGCAGGAATGCGGTAACGGACTTTGCCGCAACTCAGCTCGACGGCGTGGCTGTCGGTGAGCTTCCAGCTGACCTCACCTTCAGGAAGGTTTTTGACGATGTCGAAGAGGGTGCGCGCGGCCACCGCAATGGTGCCGCCCTTCTTGATCTTCGCAGGAACGACCGCCGTCACGCCGAGATACAAGTCGGTTGCCGACAAGCGAAGACGATCTGTGCCTTCCGCCGTAAGCAACACGTTCGACAAGATGTGCATCGAGCTTTTGCGATCAGCTACACCGTGGGTACGCGCGAGACCACGGAGGAACTGTTGCTTTTCGATCGTGAGCTCCATTGTTTCGGTTCACTCCATGAAGAGGCTTGGCTGTTTATCCACCAGGTTAGATCTCTGAATTTTAAAATTAGTCTTCGTCTTAACAGGTGTGGATTGTGAATGAAGCAAGGTAACCAATGAGAAGGACTGAGCTTTGAGTGATCTAGCGGTAGTTGATCGATCGTTGTGAGAGTGTGGACGACATAAACCCAGCATGATCCCCAGGTGCATTCCCCAGGTTGATCTCAGCCCGGGCACAGGCGCTGGTATACACCAAAAGCGTGCGGGAGGCCCGGCTTGCCCAGGCCCCCCGCACAACCCCCATCGAGGCGTAAAAACGCTGTTGCGTTAGATGCCGAGCTTGCGCTCGATGGCACCCACTGCGCCCAGGACTCGCTCGTCCTGGGCCTCGACCAGCCCGCCGATTTTTCGAACGGCGCTGATGACCGTCGTGTGGTCTTTGCCGCCAAAGCGCTCGCCAAGCTCGGGATAGCTGGTCCCGAGGCGCTGCCGGCAAATGTACATCGCGATCATACGGGGAAAGCTCACTGTGCGGTGACGCCGCCGCGACTTCAGGTCTGCCAAACGGATGCCGAAGTATCCGCACGTGATGCGCTGGATGTCTTCGACCGTCGTCGCAGTGTCCTGATTCGGCGCTACCGCCCGAAGCGTCTCCTTGGCGAGCTCGAGGTCGATTGGAAGGCCGAGAAGCTCCGCCTTGACGGCAATGCGCAGCAGCGTCCCTTCGAGCTCGCGCACGTTGCTGCGAACCATCTGGGCAAGGAAGAGCGCCACCTCGCTTTGAAGCTCGATGCCTTCGCTTTCCGCCTTCTTGCGGAGAATCGCAATGCGTGTGTCGAGCTCGGGCGCCTGAACGTCTGCGACCATACCGGACTGGAAGCGGCTGATGAGGCGCTCCTGCATCTCGGGGATCTGCTGCGGGTACACGTCTGAAGTGACGACGATCTGCTTGTCGGAGTGGTAGAGCGCGTTGAACGTGTGGAAGAACTCTTCCTGGGTCTGCTCCCGGCCGGCGAGGAACTGGATGTCGTCCATGAGCAGGACG
>JABAOG010009257.1_pt1 | contig 10215 bp, 12 predicted proteins | sample 7062131 | NCBI WGS metagenome assembly JABAOG01 (sample SAMN14538629, study PRJNA623070) | marine sediment metagenome | biome: marine biome [ENVO:00000428]; feature: marine pelagic biome [ENVO:01000023]; material: deep marine sediment [ENVO:00002113] | place: India: Arabian Sea | collected... | reverse complement strand
GCAGGTTTACATCCCAGGATCGATGCAGACAGGATGGCAGTGAATGGGAGCAGTCAGGGTGGGGGAATCGCAATCGCTGTAGCAGCACTTGTTCCGGAAGTTAGGGTATTGATGGCGGATGTACCATTCTTATGTCATATCGACCGGGCAGTCACCCTGGTGGATACCGATCCTTATGCTGAAATAGCGACTTTTTGCCGGCAGCACCGCGATCAGGTGAACAAAGTTTTCGAAACACTGTCTTATTTTGACGGAGTTCATTTTGCTCCCAAGATCACGGCACCGGCATTATTCTCAACTGGTTTGATGGATATGGTGTGTCCACCCTCGACGGTATTTGCTGCTTATAATGCCCTCTCATCCGAAGCCAAGGAAATACAAGTGTGGCAGTTCAATGAGCACGAAGGTGGTGGGACCCACCAGACATTAAGAAAGATCGAATATCTACAGAGTCTGTGGGGGTAATCCAGCAGATCATTATTGAAGATACCGATGGTTTTTCTTCCGGTTAGACTCGAGATTGCTCTATAACACTTGGTTTTTGAGAGTAGAAAATATCGGGTGGAGTCCAACTTCCACCCGATTCAAATTCATGATGATTTGATTATTGATCAGCTAACACTTTCTTTAGTGATTTTTTCTTGGATCGTTGACAGGAGTGAATGATAGGAATCTGCGAATTTTCTGACGCCTTCATCTTCCAGTTCCTGGGTTACCTGATCAATATCAACCCCCACCTTTTTCAGATCCGTCATCACTCTTTCATCTTCTTGGATGTGGTCTGCAATAACAATGTCTGTCCTGGCATGGTCCAGCAAAGCTTCTAAAGTTTCCTGTGGGACGGTATTAACAGTGTTCGGTACAACCAGTTCATCCACATATAATGTATCTGGATAGGATGGATTTTTTGTGCTGGTAGATGCCCAGAGAGGCCTTTGAATACGAGCACCTTGTGCTGATAACCGCAAGAAGCGATCGGTGGTGAAATACTCTTTGAATTCCTGGTAAGCAAGACGTGCATTCGCTACTGCAGATTTGCCGGTTAATTTATTCGCTTCCGACGTGCTGATCGCCTCCAGTTTCTTGTCGACATTAGAATCCATACGCGATACAAAGAAAGAGGCAACCGAGGCGATGTTGTGAACGGAATTCCCCGCCTTGGCACGGATTTCCAAACCAGATAAATACGCATCCATCACCTTCTTGTAGCGGTTTCTGGAAAAGATCAGGGTAACATTGACATTGATCCCCTCGGCTATCGAATCACGGATGGCAGGAAGCCCGGCTTCTGTTGCTGGTATTTTTACCATCAGGTTGGGTTTGTCCACCCACTGCCAAAGACGTTTGACCTCAGCTGTTGTCGCTTCAGTATCATGCGCCATGTCCGGGTTGACTTCCAGACTGATATACCCATCCAGTGCATTACTTTTCTGGTAGAGAGGCATCAACAGATCTGCAGCTTGCTGGATATCTTGAATTGCCAGGTGTAAAAATATTTCTTGAGGATCGTTGATGTCGCCAGCAAGGGAAGCTAATTGCTGATCATAATCGGCAGAGTTGGCGATAGCATTTTCAAAGATGCTTGGATTGGATGTGATCCCGTATATCTGACCGTCATCAATCATGCGTTTTAGTTCACCATTAATAATCAGACGCCGCTCGATGTTGTCATACCAGACAGCCTGTCCCAGGTCGTGAAGTAGTTCCGATTTATTCTTACTCATTTAATTTCTCCAGTTGATAAATTTTGTTTACCCGGCGTTGATACCTTCCTTCGTCCAGGTATTTCCCTTTTAAAAAAGCCCTCACAAGCTCTTTTACTAACTCTTCACCGACGATCCGGGCGCCGATACACAGTACATTCATATTATCATGTTCAACACCCTGGCGTGCGGAATATGTATCATGACACACGCCTGCGTATAATCCGCTGATTTTATTTGCCGCTATGCATGCACCAACCCCCGAGCCGCAAAGAAATACAGCCCTTTCAGCGAAACCCTCCCGGATAGCGGAGGCGATTTTGACGGCATAATCAGGGAAATCAACACTTTCAGTACTGTTGGTTCCCAGGTCGATAACATTTTGACCTTCGCTTTTCAGGGTATCGATGACAGTTTGTTTGAGTGGAAATCCACCGTGATCGCAAGCTACTGCTATATTCATGAGTCATTACCTTTGTATATTAGTGAAGATTATGCTTCGATTAATTTTCTAGCATGCCGGTAGACGTTATCGATAGTAAACCCATATTCTTCGAAAATAACCTGATAAGGAGCGGAAACACCAAATTTTTCAACACTGATCATATCTCCTTCCGCTCCTGTATATTTCATCCAGCCCTGGCTGACACCTGCTTCAACGGCAAGGCGTTTGCGGATATGCGGTGGGAATACAGACTCTTTATAAGTCTGATCCTGTGCTTCGAACAATTCCCAGCTCGGGAAAGATACCAGGCGTACATTAGCTCCTTCTTCAGCCAATCGTTCTCCTGCACCAACGATCAAAGCGACTTCCGAACCCGAGGCCATTAATATTATTTCCGGTTCATCAACACCGAAATCTTTGAGCACATAGGCTCCTTTTTCCAGGTTGGAGGCTGGAGCGTAGTCCTGCCGGTCCACGATGCGAATATTTTGTCGTGATAAAGCAAATATTGTCGGACCGTGCCGTCGTTCGATGGCTACTTTCCAGGCATAAGCGACTTCGTTGGCATCACCAGGGCGAATGGTCACTAAGTTGGGGATTGCACGCAGAGAAGCAAGATGTTCGACTGGCTGGTGAGTTGGTCCATCTTCACCGAGACCGATGCTGTCATGGGTAAATACGGTGATGCTGGCATATCCAGACAGCGCTGCCAGCCTTAAGGAGGGGCGCAAATAGTCAGAAAATACCAGGAAAGTACCTCCGTAGGGGATCAACCCGCCGTGAACCGCAATCCCATTGACGATACCCTGCATGGCATGCTCTCGAACACCGAAATGGAAATTTCTTCCCTCCGGTGTATCCGCCTGGAAAGAAGGTGTTCCATCGATCCAAGTTTTGTTCGAGGGGGCCAGATCGGCGGAACCACCGAAGAGTTCAGGGAGGACACCTGCGATTGCATTAATGGTAGCACCCGATGCTTTTCGCGTAGCCATGCCTTTCATATCGGGTTCAAAGTTCGGAAGGTTTTTCTCCCAGCCATCGGGTAATTTCCGGTTGATCCTTCGATCCAGTTCGGTTGCCAGATCGGGGTAAGCATCTCTATAATCATTAAGATCTGATTTCCACTGAGATTCAAGCTGGTCGCCTTTATCCAGGGAAGTTTCGAAATGCTCTTTTACATCATCAGGTACCAGGAACCGGGGTTGGTGGGGCCATCCAAGTTTTTCTTTTGCACCTTCCAATTCTTCCTCCCCGGGAGGTTCACCATGTGCTGAAGATGTCCCGGCTTTTGTGGGTAAACCGTAGCCAATCTGCGTTCGAATGGCAATCAAAGAAGGTCTCGAATCAGCCTTGGCGAGATTGATAGCCTCGTCAACCGCTTCAATATCATTGCCATCCTGTATCTGCTGGACGTGCCAGCCGTAGGCTTCGAACCTGGCTGTTCGATTCTCGGTGAATGCCATATCTGTATCACCATCGATGGAAATGTGATTGTCATCATACAAATAGATCAATTTGCTGAGATTCAGGTGACCAGCAAGCGAGGCCGCTTCCGAAGAGATCCCTTCCATTAAATCCCCATCGGTANNGAGGCTAGATGGGCTTCAGCTATCGCCATTCCAACCCCGTTGGCAAATCCCTGACCGAGGGGACCGGTGGTCACCTCCACACCGGGAGTGATCCAATATTCAGGATGTCCAGGTGTTTTGCTCTCCCATTGACGGAAGTCCTTGATCTCATCGAGAGAAAGATCGTAACCAGTCAGGTACAGTAAAGAGTAAAGAAGCATTGAGCCATGTCCTCCAGAAAGGACAAATCTATCTCTATCGAACCATTGTGGATTTGCCGGGTTGAAACGCAAATGGCGCATCCATAATGTATACGCGGCTGCAGCCATTCCCATCGGCAGTCCAGGATGACCGGAATTCGCCTTTTGCACGGCATCCGTGGTTAAAAAGCGGATCGTGTTGATTGATTTTTCGATTAATTCTGGTGATGGTTTTTGCATGTCTTGGCTCCTGCCTCGAATGATTCCATTCGCGTTTCTTCCTTGATGTTGTTAATTAAGTGCAAAACATTGTGCACAAAAAATAATTTTGAATTCGAACTATCTAACCAAACCCTAGAAAATTATAACAAAGGAAAGCTGTTTCGATCTCAGAATAGTATAAATAATGGTATAAACAGAGACATCATGAATACGAGGAGACGTCGATGGATCCAACATTGCAGAATTTTATTTTAGACATGGATGGAGTCTTATGGCGAGGAGATACTCCAATGCCTGGATTAAAAGACTTTTTTGATACCTTGAATGAGCTGGAGATCAATTATGTACTGGCAACCAACAACGCCACCAAAGTTGCCACCCAGTATTCGGAAAAACTCGTGGGCTTTGGTGTCGACATTGATCCAGAGCACATTATGACATCGGCAGAAGTTGCGGCATCTTTTATTCGTCAGGAGCATCCTGACCTTAATGAGATCTATGTGGTCGGGGAATCCGGACTAAAAATCGCAGTTGAGAGACAGGGTTTTTCCGTTATTACTCCTGAAGAAGTCAGAGATGGGGCTTTTGTTCCTTTAGTTGTTGGTGGGTTTACAAGACATTTGACGTATGGTGAACTGGCAATGGGATCTCACCTGGTACATAACGGTGCTAAATTTTACGCTACGAACCTGGATGTAACTTTCCCAACCGAGATGGGACCACTACCTGGGGCTGGATCTGTTCTTTCTGTCATCAGTACTGCGACCGGTGTCCAGCCAATCGTTACAGGTAAACCACACCCGATTATGTTCGAGCAAGGCATCAAGCGACTGGGTTCGAAGAAAAATGAGACAGCAATGGTCGGTGACCGGTTGAATACTGANNCCAGGCTGGTCTTCAGACAATATTGCTGTTATCTGGTGTAACCAAACAGGATGATCTTAACGGATCGGACATCCAGCCAAACTATATATTCAAGGATATTACAGATTTAGCTGATGCACTTAGAAAAAACCACGATAAGAATTTTGTGTGAATAAATGATTGAAGCAGTAATTTTTGATATGGATGGAATTTTGGTCGATACTGAGCCAGTCTGGAGTAATGCCAGGAAGGATGTTTTTTCTGATTATGGGAGGCGATGGTCGGAATCGGACGATCGAGCGGTTATGGGTGTCAGCACCGAAGAATGGGTTGAATACATGCGGATAAGAATTGGTAAACAAGTTTCCAGGAAAGAAATTGAAGAACGTGTTCTTGATCACATGGTGGAGCATTATAAAGAAAGCATCCCCTTTATCGAAGGTGCTGTCGTTACCGTACACGAGATCAAAGATGTCTTTAAGACCGGTTTAGCTTCGGGGTCTCCCTGCAGATTGATCGATATTGTGGTCAATGCACCAGAGTTAAAGGGTTGTTTCGAGAAAGCAATTTCATCAGATGAAGTTTCCAAGGGTAAACCACATCCGGATGTCTATCTTGAAGCAGCCAACCGACTGGAAGTGCAATCTGAGAATTGCCTGGTGATTGAAGATTCAGGAAATGGTATCGAAGCAGGTCACAAAGCCGGGATGAAGGTGATCGCAATTCCACGTCCGGGATTGATACCATCGAATGATCAGCTTTCCCTCGCGACCCTGTACCTGCCATCCATTTTGGCTTTGAATGTCACCCGTCTACGCCAGGAATTTAATCTTTCTTGAATGGTCTGGGGGTTAATTCCATTCCTTCAACATACTTATTGATAAAATCCGCCTGCATATCCAGGTCGATCTGCTGAGCGCGATTGGCAATTTCAATACCTCTTTGAAATCCATCATCACTTAAGAAAATCGCGGCTCCATAACCTGCTCCATTCGCAATGGTGGACACGACTTCTCGCTTTACTGGTGGGATCATCCCTAAAGCGATGACGGCGTCGATATCAACCTGACCACCGAAAGATCCTGTCAGAATCAATCTTTGAATGTCATCCGGTTCCAAATCTAACTTTTGCATCAGGATTTCAATCGCAGCCCGAATGGCACCTTTGGCTTTCTGTAATTCTCTTACATCCCACTGATTCAAACTCAACCTTCCATCAGGCGTAAGTTCTAATTCTCGGTACTCCCCATTCTCAGAAAACTTGTGCCTGGGTGATTCGGGGTTGATGCGTCCGTTGGGTTCTATCCAGCCGGCTTTTCGCATCTGGTGGACCGCACTCAATAAGCCGGAACCGGTCAGACCAACGGGTTCCTCATCTGCTATGGTGCTCAACCGGATCAAATTGTCGTCGATTTCAACCTGAGTGATCGCTCCGTCTACTGCGCGTGAACCGCATGAGATGTTGACACCTTCGAAGGCTGGTCCGGCAGCTGTGGATGCTGTCAGGATGGTTTCTCCATCGGTCACCATGACCTCACCATTTGTTCCCAGGTCGATAGCCGCCATGGGGACACCCGCTGTATCAAAATCGAAATAGGTAAGACACGCCAGTGCATCAGATCCGACAAATCCGCCGATTAATGGAGGAATGTTCACTTGTGCATTATCGGGGAAGATCCCTTCTGTCCATGAATTCGCGTTGAGAATCGCGTCGGATTTGTAGGGTTGAAATGGCATCACAGCCAGTGATTGGACGGGCATTTCAATCAACAGATGGTGCATTGCTGGATTGCTGACAATGGTTACCCGTTCTACTCTCTGACGGATCTTTGCTGATAAATTAAGCGAATCAATTGCCTGGGTGATCGATGATAATGCCAGACGATGGAGACGGTGTGCATCGTCTTCCCTCAGGTATGCGGAGTTCAGCCGGGAGATCACATCGGCACCATACACCGTCTGCTGGTTAAGGCTGGCACCACCAACACAAACTTCACCGTCATCCAGCATCGTAAGGAACGCAGCGACTGTAGTTGAACCCAGGTCGACAGCGATCCCTAAGGGGACATCCCGATCGATCCGGTAGCGATTGCTGGATTTGAAGATTTTATTGGAATAGACAACAATGGGCGAGATTGCGATCTGTGCATCGGTCTTGATGCGCGCCCGGCAAGCCAGGCGATTGCCAACTGTCAGTTCACCTTCAGTGAGATGCTTGCGCTCAATTTCGTCTGGTACGTCTAATCCACCCTCGTCGAGGATTTTGCATTTACCGCATGTTCCCCGTCCAGCACAGGGTTGTTCGACGGGCAGTTCATGCTGGGCAAGGACCTCACCGATGACCACACCAGGATCAGCATTGAGTTCGTGTACAGATTCACCTTGAACGACAGTCAGTTTTGGCATAATGATTTCACCTATTCACATAATAGAATACGGTGATTCTCTACCCAAAGATAAAATTTGTAAAGTGACTTCTCACATGTGAAGTGCAGGAAGAATGTGAAAAACAGGAAAGAGGAATCAAAGGCGGATGATTCAGATCCACAGATTAATAAATATTTTTTTATTGATCGGATCACAGAGATTAGAACTGAAACAATATTTTCCATTTTTGTGGCAGTGTCGTTATCCTCAGTTCAGGTAAGTTGATTTGCGGTGAAGGTTACAAGGAGCGAACAGGCAGGTATTCACGCTGGTTAAAATAAAAACAGCGCCGAAGCGCTGTTTTCGTTAGGTGGAGATGGCGGGAATCGAACCCGCGTCCGAAAGATTCTATCCTCGAATATCTACGAGCGTAGTCAGTTGTTGATTGTCGCCAGATAAATCTACAACCGACAAAAGTTTTTATCTGGTCAACCGCTTAAGCCCGAAAGCTTATCTTACGTACAGTTAGCGGTGTCGTGCACGGCACTCCGACTTTGTGTCGCCCGTCCTACGATCGGCCGGAGATCGATGCAGGCGGACGTGGCTCTTTCGAGCCAGGCGCTCTATCTAGCTGGTTTTACGCAGCGAGAGGAAGAGCGGCATAGTCAGTGCTGTTGGCACTTAAGTTTGTGTGCTGATTTTACGAGGTCGGCACCTCTCGGCTCGCAATCCGGGACTATCCTCTCCCGTCGAAGCCAGTCATCCCCGGCAATGATGATTATAGCACAAATGTATTAGAAATTTGTAAATGCTGTTTGAGCGACGCTTTGTTGAATTCTAAGCAGACAAATGAGCAATTATGTTATACTCCAATTTGATTAAATGAGAGTGATATTGGCTGATAACTGTTCTAATCTTCCCTTTATGCAAATTTCAATTATGCAAGGTAACTAATAAAAAATCTTGGGGTTATCATATATAACCCCATCCGTTGATTATGGATGATCTAAAAACACTGTCCGATACTGACGTTCTGCGCATGGCATCTGATGGGGACCAGGTAGCTTTTGGTGAACTTTACGAACGCTATGTAAAGCGGATATACAACTATGTCTACTACAGGACTGGGAACCAGTTCGACGCCGAGGACTTGACCGCCAGGGTATTTTTCAGGGCGATGCGTCATATTGGGAATTATCAGGACCGCGGTCTACCGCTCTCAGCATGGCTCTACCGGATTGCCCACAATCTGGTGGCAAATTGGCATCGTGATAACAGCCGGCGCAAAGAAATCCCGCTGGACGACACGATTGCAACGGTACAAAAAACCGTCCACCCGGAAAGTGCTGTGGTAAGGACGGAGGACCAGGATGAACTTCTTTGTGTCATCCGTGAATTACCTGCAGATAGACAGCAGTTGTTGATCTTAAAATTTGTTGAAAAGCTGCCCAACGCAGAAATCGGAGAGATCATGGGACGCACCGAAGGCGCAATAAAAAGCCTTTATCATCGAACATTGATCTCCCTGAGAAGTGAGTATGAAATTGAGAAGGATTCCAGGGATTGAAACCCTGCAGATACCGGTAGTGTTGAATGATCTTGAGGATTTTTAAATGGAAATGTTCCTGAATTTATTTCGCAGACATCCAGAAATGGATCAAAGTATCCAGGAGATGGAAGATATTCTAGAACGCTCCATGGTTCAGGTTGAACCATCGGTGGTGTTTATCAATGATCTGAGAAAACAATTGTTTAACCGGCAAATACCAATTAATGAGCCATCGATCTGGGAAAATGTTAAGAACCGATTATTATTGGTTGGGGGAGTTCTTGGTGGTATCGTGGTAATTATTTCCAGTATCAGGGCTATTATCTCGATCTTTCAGATTATTTCAGGAAGCATCCGGGGAATCGGCAGGGTTCGCTCTAAGCCCGAGGCTGCTCCATCCACTTGAAAAATCTTAATCTGAACGGTTATGCGGGCGTATATACTGTGGTTTTGCAGAATCTCCTAAAGCGTCTTTAACTGAATCTTTCATAATATTGCCGGATACGTGCATTAAAGTATCCTGGAAATCAGGATCGATTCCCATACTTGCCAGGCAGGGGAAATGGTGATGTGCAAGCCCGGCTTTTTCAGCAGCTTCTTGAGGTTTTTGTCCGGTGATTTTTTCAGCAACGAAACGAGCACAACCACACACAGCATCCCGTTCGACCTGCACTTTTTCTATCAATCCCTGGCTATTTACCTCGATTGAGAAGGTGGGTTTACCAAATCGCTGGGCGAACCGGCTCACATATTCGTCAGTATATGTCACCTTGTTGCGCATAGACATAAAGTAACTGCTCTCTGTAAGGGAACATAAAGGTTTTGGGGTCGCGCAAAATACATCAATTCGATCCAGCCATTCATGAAGCTGTCTTGCCAATCCACGCGGCAGCCAGGATTCATTATCCACCGGTGCCAATACTGATTTTGCCTGAGCTAGCTCTGCGATATCAGGCAGCAGTTCCGCAACACCACGGTGTTCTGAAAGAGATATGATCAGGTCAGACCGGGGTAAAGAATCAGGAAGGTAATCTTCCGGGTAATCGATGACGGGTGGGTAGAGGGTATCCGCCTGCCAGGTATGAACTACCCAATCATCAGGTTTGTTGTTTTGGATATTCTCAATGTGACGAATCCCATATTCACCATTTTGAATTGCCAGGATGATCATCTAAATTTCAACCTCCAGCAGATCATGGATCAATGCTTTCGTTTCAGCGATCAAATCTGTATCAACAGGCAGTTGGTGATTTTCTGTGACTCTCAGTGTCAGGTGATACACTCGTTGTTTGTTCTC
>JABAOG010004171.1_pt1 | contig 10220 bp, 6 predicted proteins | sample 7062131 | NCBI WGS metagenome assembly JABAOG01 (sample SAMN14538629, study PRJNA623070) | marine sediment metagenome | biome: marine biome [ENVO:00000428]; feature: marine pelagic biome [ENVO:01000023]; material: deep marine sediment [ENVO:00002113] | place: India: Arabian Sea | collected... | reverse complement strand
GGTGCCGCCTAATACTGCGGCCAGCGCCTGGATGGCAACCCGGACGATGTTGTTCTCCGGCTGCTGGGCTGTGAGGGAGACACCGGCGGTTTGCGTGTGGAATCGCATCAACCAGGAGCGTGGGTTAACCGCACCAAAATCCTCCCGCATCTTCCGTGCCCAGATCCGGCGGGCTGCCCGGTATTTGGCGATCTCTTCGAAGAAATCGTTGTGGGCGTTGAAGAAAAGCGACAGCCGGGGAGCGAAGGCATCCACATCCAGGCCGCGCTCAATGCCCCAGCGTACGTACTCGAATCCATCTGCCAGGGTGAAGGCTAATTCCTGAGCAGCAGTAGAACCGGCTTCACGGATATGGTAGCCGGATATGCTGATCGTATTCCACTGGGGAACGGAATCGGTGCCGTATTCCATGGTATCCACAACCAGGCGCATCGAGGGTTCCGGTGGGAAGATAAATTCTTTCTGAGCAATGTATTCCTTCAAGATGTCATTCTGGGTGGTGCCTCGCAACTGATCCGCTCTGACCCCCTGTTTTTCAGCTGCAGCAATGTACATTGCCCAGATGATCGCCGCCGGGCTGTTGATCGTCATACTGGTGGATACTTTGTCCAGGGGGATATCATTGAGCAGGATTTCCATATCCTTAAGAGAGGAGACTGCCACGCCGCATTTGCCAAACTCGCCCAATGCCTCCGGGGCATCGGTGTCGTAGCCCATCAAGGTCGGCAGGTCGAAAGCGATCGACAGGCCGGTTTGACCCTGGCTCAGAAGGTATTGGAAGCGCTGGTTGGTTTCTTCGGCGGTTCCAAAGCCGGCGAACATGCGCATCGTCCACAGCCGTCCGCGGTGCATAGTCGCATGGATGCCGCGGGTGTAAGGAAATTCACCGGGAAATGCCAGGTCATCTTTGTAATTCAGGTCGGCAATATCCAGGGGGGTATACAAGCGATTGATCGGTTCAGAGGAGGTTGTGATGAATTCGGGCTGTCTTTCTGGGAAGCGGGACAGGGTATGCTGTAAAGTTGTCTCCTCCCATTTTTCCATTTCGCGTTGAATTTCTTCCAGTTTTTTGGGGTCGTACATGCCTGACTCCTGTTGAATGATGGTTAATTTTGCAACACAATCATTTTATTTTCGGGATATTAAATAGAGCAAGTCGGTCAAATTACTCTCGTGGTGTGATTATAGCACGCCTTATTCTTATAAAACTGGTATCCAGACGGTGAATGTGCTCCCTTTGCCTGGGGAACTCTCAACTTCGATCCATCCGTTGAATTGGCTGATGATTTCCTCCGCAATTGCCAGACCAAGGCCGGTACCGGGTGCGTCCGTCTTGTGGCTGGCCGCACCCCGGTAGAAGCGGTCGAAAATCATCGGCATTTCGTCAGGGTTAATTCCAAACCCGGTGTCCTGCACGCATATCGTAACGAACCTTTTTTCTTCCCGCGTTTGGGTTTGCGTTCGAACGAGAATTTTCCCCTTGACAGGTGTGTAGTGGATGGCGTTGGTGATCAGGTTTGAGAGCGCCTGGGTGAGTAGCCTGGGATCAGCGCTGATATTCGGAAGTTTCCGTTCGGGTCTAAACAGCAACCGGATATCTTTTTGAGAAGCAAAGATCGAGCGGTCATTGACCAGGTCTGATAAGAGCATATTGGTGTCGACAAGCTGCATGGTGATCTCAACCCTCCCGGCCTCCAGGCGGGAAATCGTCAGCAGGTCTTCGATCAGATCGGTCAGGCGGTCTGTCTCTCGCTGCAAAGTCTCTAGGTAACGAGCTTGCCGCTTCTCATCTCCAGCTACCTGCAGCAATCCAAGATATAGTGTCATATTCGTCAGCGGAGTACGCAGTTCGTGCGAAACATCGGAAACAAACTTACTTTTCAATTTGTCCAATTCACGAAAACGCGTCACATCACGGAAAATAACAATCTGCCCGACAAGCCGCTCATCTCGGTCATATATATGGGAGGAAACTGCCTGATAAGCCTGGTTGTTGATATCAATAATCTTTTCCTCGGAAGGTGTGTTCTCAGAATGTAGTTTCTCCAGGAAAATATCTGAAAATAATTGGATACCCAAACTTTGCGCCTGCAGGCGTAAAGTTTGGGCTGCCTGATTTGCCTGGATGATCTCATTGTCTGTATCCAGCAAGAATACAGCATCAGACACGGAGGACAAAATCCCTTCCAGGGACTGCTGGGCTTCCTGGAGTTCACCCGTGCGGGCATCGACACTGGCTTCCAATGTCGTCGCGTACTCCTGCAATTCCTGGTAAAGACGGGCGTTCTGCATGGCAACCGCAGCGTGAGCAGCAAAGGCTTCCAGGTGGGGGATGGTTTCTTCCGTGAATTGACCGGGTTTGTCACTGTCGACGTTCAGGAACCCGACCGTTGCTGTATTGATGATCAAAGGGGCAGCCGCATAGCTTCGGATCCATTGGGTTCCGGGTAATTCCACCCACCCGTTCTCCTGATCTGTATCGGAGATGATGATCGGTTTCCCGGTTTCCTTCATTGACATAAGGGAGGGAGTCAACCGTGAATCGACTTTATTGATCAGCTGGCGTAAGATCTTGTAATCCTCGCCATAACCCCGATGTCCGGCAAGGACTAACTGGTCTTCCTCCAGGAACATCAAGTTAACCGCCCGGCAGGGGATGACCCGCATTGCCTGTTCCAGGATTAAATCCAAGACATTCGGCAGTTCAAGACTGCTGTTCAAGATGATCGCCGCTTGCGCCAGGGCTTCGCTGAACTCTCTCTGTTCGAGCTCAGCCTGGTATAACCGGGTGTTTTCAACAATGATCGCCAGGGTTTGTGCCAGAATCAATCCCAGCTGCTTCACATCATTGGAAAAAGCATGTGGCTGCTGGTAATAAACCGTCAGGGCGCCAATGAGTTTGTCCTGGTAAATGATCGGAATGATCATCAGTGCACGGATTCCAAAATCCGCCATGAAGTGGATGCGCTCCCCATAATCTGGGGAGTTCAGGGTGTCATTAACAGTAACAGGTTGTAAGGTATTTCGTGCTGTCTCGCCTGGAAGTCCACTGTAATCGATGGTGATGCGCCGGATATATTCCGGGTTCACATTGTGGTTGAGTGTCTGAATGATAGAACGTTCATCTGACCCCATTAAATAGATGATGCTGGCATCGGCGTCCAGCAGTTGTTCGCTGGATTCCAGGATCGTCCGGTAGAGCTGATCCGGGTCGTGGATCTGAACCAGGTCTGTTGTCAGCTTATGGAGGGTCAGCAGTTGATTCTCATACCGATACAGGCTGGTGATATCATGAAAATTAGCTGCAAAATGGCGGGGTTCATCCTGAGTGTGCTTAACCACAGATGCATTCAATGTTGTATACACCTGACGACCGTCAGGATGGGTAAATTTTTGTTCCAATTGTAATGATCCGGTATCCGTCAAAGTCCGCCGCCATTCCCGGAGCAGGTCTTCAGGCAGGTTGGGAGCAAAGAGTTTTCTGGTGTTCTCGCCAATCAACTCTGAGCGGGAAATTCCGGTAATCCGCTCGACGGATTGGTTGATGTATTCAATCGTTCCTTCTGTATCGGTGATCATCAATCCATCCTGCAGGGTTTCAACTGCCGATTGTAAGAGCAGGCGGTTTTGATGTTCTTGCAGGCTGTGGTGTGCGTATGCCAGGTCGTCGGCGATGATTTGCAGCCATTCCAGTTCCAGGTCTGGCAGGGGGTGAGGCTTGCTGGTGCACAGAATAATGACGCCGTAGGAATGTCTGGCATGGATCATCGGCAGACAGATCATTGATTTGCATCGAATGTTGTGTCTGGCAAAAAGATCTTTGCCTTCCCTCCTCCTGCGACCGAATTGCTGGGCTGTCTGAAGTTTTCCTGTAAACCACGCCTTCACTGGGGGTGAGTCGGGGTCTTCGAAGAGCGATTCGGGCAGCCCTTTTTTCTGCTGACTGGAGTGAAAGGTTGGGGTGATTATTTTTGTGTCATGAGATGGTGTGGCAATCGTTACTGCATCATAATCTCTCCTGCGGATCAGGATTTCACAGGTCTCCTGCAGTAGAGCTTCTTTCGAATCGCTGGTCAGGATCAACTGGTGGATCTTGCTAATTGTGATTAACAATGAGTGATGAAATCGGGCGCGAGCTTCGATATCGACATTTCTTAAGAAGATATTCAATACAGGCCTGGAAATGTTGGCTGCTGTCTCCGGCAGAACCGGTGAAACCTGGGAGATGTAGTAGCCCAGCAGAGGCCACACAGCAACAGCAGATATACTTTTCCCGATTACATGAATGAATAGATCATCTCTCCAACCAGGCTCTCCATAAAATGCGATAACGGGGTAAACCAAAGCATCGATCCATAACACAACCAGGATAGAGACCAGAGCGGCTTGCCAGCTGGGGTGTTTATTCAGCAGATTGCTGATCGTCTGGTAGGTGATCGTCAGGAAAAGCATATCTGCTGTAAATGTAATCATCGATGCGATTATGCCCCGAATCGGTGAGGCACCGAATCCTGCGATCTGTGCTTCTATGGCAAATCCAGTTGGCAGGTACTCGACGCCCAATTTATAAACAACGACCAAGGTACTGAGAGCGATTACACCCAGGAATGCTGAGCGCAACCGGATTGTGCCATTGACCACATAGATCAGCAGCAAGCCGACAAGTATGACTGGCAGGAGGACATAGCTGCCAAGGTCGATGTTAAGGACTGTATTTCCCGTTTCAATCACCAGATTGCCTAAGGCATTTGCCTGTAACGCTCCCGTCAATCCCCCCAGGACAACGATCAGCGGTGCCAGTCCAAATCTGTAGCTTACCCGGTGGAGGGAGATCACCACACCCAGCAAGAATAATGCTTCGAGAAGTAATAGGATGAAATTCTGTAAGAGTGGGTAATTAATATTCATCATGATTTTGAGTCGAATGGACTGACGATATGCCTGTGATGGTTTTTGACCGTATTTATATTATATACCGGTGAGAGTTAATTACTATGACATTCGGCATCCTTGACTGAGCCGCTTGGATACATATAATACGGATATGAAATATCATATTTGGACTGCTGGCTGCCAGATGAATGTAGCCGACTCTAGAAGGGTCGCATCGGCTTTGGAAACGCTTGGGTACCAGACTGCAGACAGGTACCAGGAAGCAGATGTGATTGTAATGAACACCTGTGTCGTCCGCCAGAGCGCGGAAGATAAAGCCTACGGTTTCTTAAACGCACTGAGAGCTGTAAAACGCGACCGACCTGAAGTGGTCATCAACCTGATGGGCTGTCTGGTTGGTGTTAAGGGTTATGATGTGCTTCATGAGAACTTTCCTCATGTGGATGTGTTCTCGCCACCTTCCGATGCTGGTCCGCTGATGGCGCACCTGACCCAGGATCACTCCAGGGTGATTGAAGATGCCGCCACCTCTCGCCGTTTTGCCTTGATGGACGGCGATCTGGTCTTACCGGTAGAAGAACAGGGAAATCTTGTGTCTGCATACGTCCCGGTGGTGTTGGGGTGTTCGCATGCCTGCACGTTCTGCATTATCCCATACAAGCGCGGTGCGGAACGCAGCCGCCCGGTAGGAGACATCGCCGCAGAAGTGCGTTCGATGGTTCAACAAGGAGTAAAAGAGATCACTCTGCTCGGACAGATCGTTGACCGATATGGGAAAGATATCCCGGATGGCCCCAATTTAGCTGAACTACTGAAGATCGTCCATGAGGTGGAAGGGCTGGAGAGGCTTCGTTTTCTGACATCGCACCCGAACTGGATGACCACGGAGTTGATCGACACGGTTGCCAGCCTGCCCAAAGTGATGCCTCACATCGAAGTGCCGGTGCAGGCGGGGGATAATGCGGTGCTGAAGAACATGAAACGTGGATACACGGTGGATGATTACCGCAGACTGATAGAAAAGATCCGGGAGCGAATTCCCGGTGCCTCGATCGCCACGGATATCATTGTTGGTTTCCCCGGTGAGACCGCTGAACAGTACCAGGAGACCTACGATCTCCTGGAAGAACTGCGCCTGGATGTGGCGCACCTGGCGCGCTACTCGACTCGAGAGGGCACTGTGGCAGCACGCCGCCTGGGGGATGATGTCCCCGAAGAAGAGAAATGGCGCCGTTTCCGGGAATTAGAGGAATTGCAGGAAGGCATTGCAACCGAGATCAATGCTGCCTATCTTGGGGAGACTGTAGGGGTCCTGTTTGAGGAAAAAGTTCGAGGACGCTGGCGCGGCCGCACCCCGACCAATAAATTGGTGTTCGTGGAAAGCGACCGGGATCTGCGAGGTGCAGTCATTCCGGTACAGATCACCTGGACTGGGCCATGGTCGATGCAGGCACGATTGCCGGTTGAGAATGTCGATCTTCCCCAAATTGAATTAGATGAAATATCGATCCAGTAAAAAGGATTACCTGATCAGTCTCCAGTCATCTTGCCCCCTTCGATGTCTTCCTGTTCAAGGTTGATTTAAATCGAGTGCTTGAATAACCGCGTTGGCAATTCATCGCCCCAGTGGATGAGCTTGAAGTTAATTTCACTGGGTTGAGTTCTCCGATTATTTTGACCTCTCGAATTAATGAACTCTACCAGTCCCTTGAGAATATCGCAAAACGACCAAAACAGAATATAATCGAGTTAATGATGGAGATCCGGAGTAATCCTGATCCGGTGAAGGAGTAAATTCTCATGAGAGCACTGCGCCATTTCCCGATCTTATTGCTGGTGATCACAGGATTGGTGCTGTCATCCTGCAACCTTCCCGGTGCTGCTTTGACAACACCGACCGTTGAGTATGAACTGGAAGATCGCGGTCCAATCTTCACACAGGTTGCCCAAACAATTGTCGCTGAACTGACACTGAATGCACCTCCACCAACCGAGGAGATAGAGGTTATTGGTGATCCAACCTCCCTATCCGATGAGGATTTCCTTGAAAACACCAGCACGGCTACGATATTTCCTTCAATCGAGGGTACCATTGTGGAAACCCCGTCTCCTGCTGCCACTGGTGATGGCGATAACATACCGGTGATCAGCGCCTCGATCGATACCAACTGCCGTTTTGGTCCTGATCCTTCCTGGGAGGTCACGGGTTATCTGCTGGTCGGTGACGAATCTACCGTGCATGGTAAATCACCCAACGGGTATTGGTGGTACATTGAAAACCCTGATGTGCAGGGAGATTTCTGCTGGGTCTGGACCGAGACCACCGTGGTAGAGGGTGACATCGACAGCATCCCGGTCCGGCAACCCCCGGCAACCCTGACGCCAACACCAACCAACACGTCTACACCCACTATGACCGGTACGATAACTCCAACAGAAGAAGTGAATCCGTAAATTTCGGGAACTAAACAAACATGGGAGACGTCTCTCTTTAGAGGAGATGTAATCATATGCGTAAAAATAAACTACTATACACATTACTTGGAGTCATTCTTGTTCTTACACTGGTGCAGCTGGCCTGCAATATGCCAGATAACACACCCCCCACACAGGAATCTCCTGGATTGATCCACACAATTGCTGCTCAGACTGTGGAAGCTCAACTGACACAGCAAGCTGGTGGTTTATTACCAACTCAATCGGTCTCAACACCGATGGCGACTTCTACCCAGGTGCCAGGTGCGAATCCGACAGATGACCAGGATTCTCCAACGAATACACCAGCACCGACGTCGATGTTCACAGCCACACCAACGAACACGGTTGTACCGTGCAATAAACTGACTTTCGTAAAAGACATCACAATACCGGACGGAACCGATATCGATCCTGGTGAATCATTTGACAAAACATGGCGCCTGAGAAACTCGGGTTCCTGCACATGGACATCGGGATACGCTGTGGTGTTCGTGGATGGAGACCAGATGGATGCTCCTGACTCCCAGGTGCTCACCTCGGGAACGATCGAACCGGGTGAAGAAATCGATGTGACCATCGAAATGGAAGCACCGGAAGATCCCGGGACCTACCAGGGATTTTTCAAGCTGAAAGCCACAGACGGAGTGATTTTTGGTTACGGCAGCAATAATTCTGATGCCTTCTGGGTCAAGATAGATGTACCTGAACCATCTGGAACGATGTTTGATTTCCTGGATGAGGCCAGTGATGCCGATTGGGGAAGTGGGCGGGTTCCCGTGGTATTTGATGAGCCGGGCGAAATCGGGCTGGATTTTGGCGGGCCAGACAGCGACACGGATGGATTTGCCATGATCAAGAAGGATGTTGAATTGGAAGATGGTAAAGAATACGATGAAGTCCTTGAAACACACCCGAAATGGGAAGATAAAGGCTATATAGTTGGAAAATTCCCGACTTATACCGTGGGCAGTGGAGACAGCTTGATCGGTCGGCTGGGGTTCCTCGCCAAAGCTGATGGTACCTGTGGTGACGGTGATGCCATTTTCGAGATCTTCTATACGATCGATGATGATCAGGATTCACTCGAGCGCCTGGGCAAGTGGGAAGAAACCTGTGATGGGGACCTGCTGTCCATCAATGTGGACCTTTCATTCCTTGACGACGAAGATGTGGAGTTCTATCTTGTCATCCGGGCAAATGGGAGTTCATCACAAGATTGGGCTGTCTGGGAAGGTTTGAAAATCGAGCGGTAATACCGGAATGTTACATCCGATATAGGACTAACAGGGCAGCCGAGAGGCTGCCCTGAAAATTATTCGTGATTCGTCAGCACTTGTGAAATAGGGTAAAATCACGCTAATATAGCAAAATGTACGCAGAAAGAATAATGTTAACTTTTGTTGAGGATATAAACTATGAGTGACAAAGGCAGTCCACAGAATGTGATTGATGCCTATCGAAAACGCCAGCAGCGAGCCGACCGTACACCGAAGGTCATATTTGGTGTTGCCGCGGTGCTGTTGGTAATTGGAGCGGCGTTCCTGATTTTCTGGCTGACAGATACGGAAATCCCTATAGCCAGCCTATTGGCCTCAGATACACCGACACCGACTGATACATTTACACCTTCGCCAGTGCCGCCAACAGCGACAGCCAGCGCGACACCGACAGAAGTTCCACCAACTGAGACTCCTACGATAACACTGACCCCGACATTCACCGGACCCTTCATCTATGTTGCCCAGGAGGGTGACAGTTTGTTCAGCATAGCGGAACAATTTGGGGTGGATTACATCGTACTGTTCGAAGTCAACCGTGACCGTCTGGAACTGGATCCTGCTAATCCCATTATCCGCGTGGGGGACGATGTCCTGGTTCCAGCAGCGGATACTCAGCTTCCCACATCAACCCCGCTGCCGGAAGGTCTGCCTCCGGGATATGTGATCGAGTACATGGTCCGGGTAGGAGATACCCTGGACACGATTGCACGTGAGTTCAATTCCACCGTGGAAGATATTCTGGAACAGAACGAAGACCTGGAAGATGCCAATAATATCTTCCCCGGACAGATCCTGACGATTCGGATCAATCTGGTCACACCGGAACCGACAGCGGTGGTCACAGAGGACGAACCTGAGAGGACCCCCGGTTCGATATCGACGTTGACGCCAGAACCTTCACCGACACCTTAACACCGGGATATTGTTGACCGATGAGCTCAAATCCTTGTTCAGAACAGGCTACGGATTGGTTAGCCTGCCTGCAGGAGAGCGGCTACCGCATCACCAGGCCGCGTCGGGCAGTTATTGATGTTCTGGCTGAAAGCGACCGGGCGCTCAACGCCACGGAGATCTACGAGCAAGCGCGAGAGCAATATGAATCGTTAGGACTGGTCAGTGTCTACCGCACATTGGAAAAATTAGAAGAACTGGATCTGATCCAGCGTGTCCACCAACCAGATGACTGCCAGGCATACATCGCCGGATTTACCGGACACCAGCATCTGATGATCTGCAAAAAGTGCGGTAAGGTGGAGTTCTTTGATGGGGACAACCTGCAGCCTCTCTTCCAGCGGGTAGCGGAGGAGAGCGGCTATCAGGTTGAGGAACACTGGCTGCAGTTGTTCGGCCTTTGCGCGGCGTGCCAGGAAGACTCGTAGGAGCTCGTGGGAACTCAATCGTAAAATTCTTGCCAGATATATTCAACTCGCTTAGGGTGCGTTGTTCGACAGTTCTAGACCATCAATGGGCATTTATTCGCATACTGTCGTCCAACGCCCCATTCGTTTAAATTAACAACCACTCCGGTTTTAGAATGGTGCATCCCGGCTGATAGGGTCCAGTGCAGGA
>JABAOG010004083.1_pt3 | contig 10221 bp, 11 predicted proteins | sample 7062131 | NCBI WGS metagenome assembly JABAOG01 (sample SAMN14538629, study PRJNA623070) | marine sediment metagenome | biome: marine biome [ENVO:00000428]; feature: marine pelagic biome [ENVO:01000023]; material: deep marine sediment [ENVO:00002113] | place: India: Arabian Sea | collected... | reverse complement strand
GTTACCGAACCCAGGGTTTCGACTGACGGCAGGTGGCGAATCAGAGCCTTGTGACGACTCATTTTTCGCGCACCAAAAGCCAACGAGATGGTGATCACTGCCGGAAGTGCTTCAGGAATGGCCGCAACCGCAAGGCTCACGGCGGTCAGGAACATCAGTATCAGCGGCTCATCACGCAACACACCTGCAACAAAGATCAGCACACAAATGCCAAGAACGAACAAAGAAAGTCGGCTGCCGAATTTTGCCAATCGCTGCTGCAACGGGGTTTTGGTGCTGCCCTCCTCGCTCAACAAGCTGGCGATACGACCAAGTTCGGTATCGAGGCCAGTGGCAACGGCGATACCCCTTCCTCGTCCGCGTGTCACCAAAGTCCCCTTAAACATCATGTTTGTTTTTTCACCTGGCGAAAGCGATACCTCCTCAATCGGTGACAACTGCTTTTCAACCGCTACCGACTCTCCGGTGAGGACAGCCTCATCGGCCTGTAACTCACTTGCCTCAAGCAGGCGGATATCTGCAGGCACAACAACCCCTGCTTCCAGCAAAACAATATCGCCGGGCACCAGTTGATGAGCTTCAACCAGCTGCACTTGTCCGTCACGCAGGGCCTTGGCTTCGGGTGCTACCATCATGCGTAACGCCGCTAAAGCACGTTGTGCCCGGTACTCCTGGACAGCGCCTATCACGGCATTAAGCACAACAATAACCAGAATCGCGATGGTATCTTCCAGCTCGGCCACCACGCCCGAAATGATGGCGGCACCGAGCAGGATCAGGATCATCAAATCACTGAATTGGGAGAGAATAATTTTTCCAATCCCGCGCCGGGCTTTTTCCGGAATTTCGTTTGGACCGAATTGAGATAACCGGTGGTCAACTTCACCCCTATCCAGTCCTTTTTTGGCGTTGCTATGCCACTCTGCCAATACTTCCTCGGCACTGAGGGTGTGCCAGTTAGGAGAGGATGGTGCATTATTATTGGTAGTTGCTGTGGTCATCGCCCTAGCGTAGCGCTATTTTCTCAACGACAAAAGTAAAGGTTACATTGTGAGTTAAATTAAATGGGGCCGGCCGCACGCAAGAAAAAACCCGGCTGGTGCCGGGTTTTTTATCTTACTCACTCAACAGTAATGCTTTTTCGTTTCGACTTTTCCACCTTGGGTATGGTCAACTCGAGAATACCGTCGTTGAACACCGCCTTGGCTTTGTCAGCATCGACATCAGCTGGCAAGGCCACAGTGCGGGTAAAAGCGCCTCGAGAGATCTCACACCGATAATAGTTGCCCTTTTCCTCTTTCTCTTCGTGGCTGCTGCTGCCTTTGATGGTAACAGTGGACTCAGTCATGGAAACATCCAGGTCTTCCTTGTTTACCCCGGGAATTTCTGCCTTCACCACTATCTCGTTGTCCCGATCGATGATATCGACACGAGGTGATCTGATTTCCAGCGGAGCGCCCAGTTCAGACCAGGTGGGCATTTCCCAACGAAATGGCCGCAACCACTGGCGGGGAAAGAGGCTCTCCATCAGGCGATCCATCTCTTCAAAGGGGCTCAAGGCTCGCGTTGGCCTGACCACTTCGGGGGATTGCATCTCTTTGCTCTCACCCTGCTTTTTGCTCTCTTTGGCCATCGTTTTAACCTCCTTTTATCAGCGTGATTGGCTACCTACTTTTCTAGCATAGAAGAAAAATATTGCGAGCAAACTACAGCGGCGTTTGTACCTCATTAACCACCTCAAACACCCCCGGCACATACCAGGCATCGAGCTCTGCCAGACGCTTCTCTTCCTGGCTGGGAACATAACCGTTGAGCGTCACACTGCCGTTATGAACTTCAATGGATATCTGCTCAGCATGAACCAGTGGGTCTTTTTCCATTGCCATGCGTAGAGCGTCACTGACTTCATCGTCGTTATCAGCCTCTGAAGGTATGACTTCCAGCAGGTTGTCCACCCGCTCACAGCCAAGACTCCACCAACACAACACTTCCGCCAAACGCCGATGACTGAGACTGCCTACCTGGCCACTAAGTCGAACAGCCCCTCCTGACACCTGGAATTCGATATATGCCTCGCCCCTGCCCTCTTGCAACACCTCCACCTGTCCATCGCTTCGAAGTCGCACGGCAACATCACTGAATACGGCTTCTGCAGTCAACGCCCGGGCAACCTCACTTTTAAGTGTTCCTTCTTCGTGCACGGCTGAAGTGACATTCAACATGTCAATGATTTCCAGCCCGGTAGCAACCTCCCTGGCCAGGTGTACAGCATGTCTCTTGGCACGAATATCATGAAACTCGCCGCTAAGAGTGAGCTTCCGCTCCTTTAGAGCCAGCTGGACGGGATAACGATTCACACCGTAACGTGTTTCCTTTTCCAGTGCGTTTAGCACCTGGTCAAGAACTTCCGATGGAGTCAGCGACGCCATTCAATCACCTTCCTTTGACAATTATCCAACCCCAGTATAGACCTTTGCATAAGCGATGGAGGGTAGCCATTACTCATTGAAATAGTAGTAATTTACTCATCAAAAGCTAACGACTGGAGCCGGGGCACATCCACCGGCAACAGCCAGCTGAAACGTGCCCGCGGGGAACACCATGGATCTTCAGCCGGAAGACAAGCCTCTTCAGTACTGGTGGCACCTACTCCTGTTTATTCTATTTTTTGTTCTCCTCTACTTTATTTTTTCCCGTGCCGGTACAGGGGAAGACGCCTACACAATTCCCTATAGCGAATTCAAGCAGCGAATAGCTGAAGGCCAAGTTGCCAAAGTTGAGTTGGAGGGCTATGCAGTACGTGGTGAGTTTCACCAACCGCTGACCCTTGGCCCGGAAGATAAGGCCACCAGACAGTTCATTACCTCCGTCCCGCTATTTGGTGATAATGAATTGTTACCCCTACTTCAGCGCCACAATGTACGTCTCACCATAAAAGAGACGGAGGATGACAGCTGGTGGCCCTTATTGTTGTTGAGCTTGCCATGGTTGCTCCTGCTGCTTTTTTACTTCTGGATACTCAGTCGCGCCTCGAAAACCCTGGGAAGAGGTTTTGGAGGAGGCTTGGGAGGCCAGGGGGAGTTGAAGCGATTTCTCCAGCCGGATCGAAAACCGGCCAAAATCCCACCCCAGACTTTTGCCGATGTAGCCGGTCAGGAGAACGCTAAACGCGAGGTGACCGAACTGGTCGACTATCTTCGCCGACCGGACTTTTATACCCGGCTGGGAGCAGAGCCGCCCAAGGGAGTGTTATTGATGGGGCCACCGGGAACCGGCAAGACCTTAATGGCCAAGGCACTGGCCGGAGAGGCTGGGGTGCCCTTTTTCAGCATTTCCGGTTCGGAATTTATCGAGGTATTCGTGGGTGTCGGTGCATCACGGGTACGCCACCTGTTCGAGTCGGCAAAGGCACAAGCACCCAGTATTGTCTTCATTGATGAACTGGACAGCGTTGGACGCACCCGGGGTACCGGTTTGGGTGGAGGACACGATGAGCGCGAACAGACCCTCAACCAGATCCTGGCCGAGATGGACGGTTTCGAGGGACATGAAGCGGTCATCGTTCTCGCCGCCACCAACCGCCCCGATGTACTCGATCCGGCATTACTGCGCCCCGGCCGCTTTGATCGCCATGTTACGCTCGATCTTCCCGATCGCAAGGATCGCGTTGCGATCCTGAAGCTTCATGTGCACAAAGTGCCACTGGCGGACGACGTCGATCTTGAACAGCTGGCCAGCGGAACACCGGGCTTCTCCGGGGCAGATCTAAAAAACCTCGTCAACGAGGCGGCTATGATTGCCGCAAGGGAAAGTCGAAATCAGGTCATGATGAGCCATTTTGAAGAGGCTCGCGATAAACTCCTGCTAGGCGGTGTTCGCAGTCTGGCAATCCAGCCTGAAGAACGCCATCGCCTTGCCGTTCACGAGGCTGGCCACACGCTCGTAGCCTACTTTCTGCCTCATACCGATCCGCTTTACAAGGTCACCATCATCCCACGCGGGCACAGCCTTGGTGGCACCCAGCAACTCCCTGAGGAGGAACGCCATACCCTTCCCGAGGAGTATCTTCGCGATCGTCTCGCGGTGATGCTGGGTGGACGCGCGGCGGAAAAACTCCTACTCGGCACTGTCAGCTCGGGCGCCGATGATGACATACGCCAGGCCACCAACCTCGCCCGTGCCATGGTCGCCCGATGGGGTATGTCAGAAGCGATTGGTCCGGTTGATCTTCGTGAAAGTGAAGAGCACCCATTTCTTGGACGGGAGATAGCCCAACCACGCCATTTCAGCGAAAACTCAGCGCGGACGGTAGACGATGCGGTACGGACCCTGTTAACCCATGCCGAAGAGCAGGCAAAGAGCATAATTGAAGAACAGCGCGAATCGATGAACAGGCTGGTCCGCACCTTAGAGCAAAAAGAGACCCTGCACAGCGAGCAGATCAAGGCCTGTTTGTCACCGACCGCTACCGGCGAGTCCTCTCACTAAATCACACTGCATCGAACTAAATAAATCACATGAGCACTCGAGTCTCTCTGTACTATGCTATTTGTTACTGCGTGAAATGGCTGGTTCCCCCTTTAATGACTCTCTTACTCGGGCTACAGGCAGGTCATGCCTCTGAAGGCGATACCATACAATTGCCTGAGCCCGATTACCGTGGGATTGCGCTGGAAGAGGTATTAAAGCAGCGACGTACAGTACGTGAGTTTTCCTTACAAAAGGTACCCTTGACGGCGCTTTCGCAACTGCTCTGGTCAGCGCAGGGAGTCACCAGCCAAAGAGGATTTCGGACCGCCCCTTCCGCAGGCGCGCTGTATCCACTCGAAATTGCTGTCATAGTCGGCGCAGTGGTTGGTTTGCCTAATGGTATCTATCGCTACAGGCCGGATCATCACACCCTGCAAAAAGTGCTTGACGGGGATCACCGCAAGGAGACGGCAAGGGCGGCACTTGGGCAGGGGTGGATGGCCGACGCTCCGGTGCTGCTCATCATTAATGCGTTCGCTCGGCGAACCGAGCGCAAATACGGTAAACGGGCCGCGCTGTACGTGCCCATCGAGGCAGGTGCGGCAGCACAAAACATTCTGCTGCAGGCAGTATCGCTCGGCTTGTCGGCAGCAATTGTCGGGGCCTTTGATACCCGGCAGCTACAGCTAATTATCCGTACCCAAAAAGGCGAAGAACCATTGTTGATTTTGCCGGTTGGCTGGGATGCTCGCTGAGTCCAGGAAGCAGAACATCCCTCATCATTCCTGGCCCTACTCGAATGCGTCGACCAGCCCAAGGTCGAAATAGGACTGCGCCAGTTTCCTGATGGCAATGACAAAGGCAGCGGTGCGGTAGTCGAGGATTTCCGGGTTACGCTTCATGATATCGCGAATATCGGCAAAGGCGTTGCGGATGGTATCGTCAAGCCCTGAACGGACCAAATCGAGTTCGGTGGCGCCGCGAACAAAGTCAAAACGCAGCTTGCCCGGCATCTCTTTTCCTGTCATCTGTTCCAGTGCAGAGGCATAGCTGTTTCCTCGCAGTTCATCGAATCGGCGCTGCAGGCGACCAAAACGCATATGCGAAAGGTTACGGGTCCACTCAAAGTAGGAAACGGTCACCCCGCCGGCGTTCACCCATACATCAGGGAGCATAACGACGCCGCGCCTGCGCAGGATTTCATCAGCCTCATAGGTAACCGGGCCATTGGCCGCTTCCACGATGAGTTTGGCCTGGATCCGCATGGCGTTGCCGGCGTGTATCTGCGACTCCAGTGCAGCAGGAATAAGAATGTCACACTCCATCTCCAACGCTTCGGCGCCATTCTCGCTGAAATGGCCACCAGGGAAACCTTTTATACAACCGTTTTCAGCCAAATACTGGCGGATATCATGGACATTCAGTCCCTCTTCGTTGACCACCACCCCATCACGCTCGATTACCGCAATTATCTTGCAGCCGTCCTCTTCGGTAAGGAATTTTGCGGTGTGGTAACCCACATTACCCAGACCCTGAATGACGATGCGCTGTGCCGCGAGGCCATCACTCAAGCCGGCNNACGCAGGCATCCTGATTGACATCCTCCGGATATAAGGTCTTGTAGGTGTCCGCGATCCAGGCCATCTCCCGGGACGATGTGCCCATATCAGGTGCGGGGACGTTGGTCGCCGGATCGAGAAACCCCCGTCGTGCCAGTTCCTGTCCAAAGTGACGGGTGATCTCGCGTAGCTCATCGACGCTATACTTGCCCGGCTCGATCATCAGCCCGCCCTTGGCACCGCCGAAGGGAATATCGGCCAAAGCGCATTTGTAGCTCATCAGCGCAGAGAGCGCTTCTGTTTCATCCTGATTGACGTGGGGTGCAAAACGCAATCCCCCTTTGGCAGGCAGGCGGTGGGTACTGTGTACCGACCACCAGCCGGTAAACACCTCGACCCCGCCACGCACCTTAACCGGAAAACGTATCTGCAGCACTGCGCTGCTCGCCTTGATGATGCTGGCCGTGTTGGGATCGAGTCCGGCCGCAAGGGTGGCGCAGTCAACCATACGGTCTACACCTTCACGAAAAGACATGCTTTCTTGTAGATGATTCGGCACGAAAAAGTGACTCCCCTGACTGAGTAATACTCATAATCCCATAATGGGATAGAAAAGAAGGGCTATTGTATGCCGATAAGCAAGATGATTGCAGTGGGGGGCATTGATGGCGGAGTGAGTAGAAGCAGTCCTCTCAACCTTAGGTCGCCTCGGTTTGAGGGTAAAAGAACTTAACTTGTTGCTTTTTCCCCCATATCAGCGGCATGAGATGTTACGAGACAATCTCCCCCATTGCACTTTGCAGGTAGTTCTCCAAGCCAAGCTGCTCAACAAGGCTTATTTGAGTCTCCAGGTAATCAATGTGCTCTTCCGTATCCCGAAGATTCTCTGTAAAGATGGTCCGTGATACATAGTCATTGACCTCTTCGCAATACCCGATCGCCTCCACATAGAGCGTACGGGCCTCTAGCTCAAGCTTGTGATCACCGGCCAGACAATCGGGTACCACTTTGCCAATCGAGAGTTTGCTCAGGTGTTGCATATGCGGCAGACCATCTAGAAACAGAATGCGTTCTATCAGCTTGTCGGCGTGACGCATCTCTTCTATGGATTCGTCATACTCATGTTTACCGAGAGCATTGAGCCCCCAGTTTTTGTACATGCGGGCATGGAGAAAGTACTGGTTAATGGCGGCAAGTTCTATGCTCAATGCCTTGTTGAGTAGCTGGATGACCTTGGTGTCGCCTTTCATGGAATCCCCCTTTTACCACCTTTGGTAAAGCGGATCCGGGACCCGCTCTGTATACAGAGGGATATAGTTCAGGCGTCAGGGAAATGCCAATCAATCCACGTCAGTTGGATTGGCGCAGCCACTCCTGCAACAGGTTTTTACGCTTTTTCTTTTCCAGGTGTTCTCGCAACTTGTCCTTTACCTCTTCGAAGCGACGGCGTTCGGCTGCGTGGATTTTCTCGCACAGCAGAAGGTGCAAACCGACTGGAGATTCAATGACCTCACTGAGTTCCCCCTCTTCCATCCCGAACAGGGCCTCGTCAAGCTCCGGATAGAGTTGGCCCGGCTTGATTCGACCCAGCAAACCTTCTTGCATAGCGGTAGGACATTCGGAGTGGCGCTGTGCCAGTGTGGAAAAGTCCTCCCCCTGCTCCAGCAAGTTATCCTGTATTTCAGTGATCCGTTGCTGTGCCTGTTCACGACAGTTCTCTGCATATTCCTCATTGATTGTCACGAGGATATGGCGTGCTGTGCGCGTCTCGGGAAGTTCGAATTTTTCCAGGTGCTGGAGATAATAAATTTCCACTTCGGCATCGCTAATTGCGGCCTTTTCCGCCATCACCTTTTCCAGTACCGCCTCTACCTTCAGCTCATACTGTAGCGCCTGATAAAGCGTATCCTGGTCAAGGCCATTGACTTCCAGGGCCTGNNTGGTGTAACACCTTTTGGTACTCCTCGGCAGCAAGTGAAGCCGGGGCCTTGCCATACATCTCCAGGGCAACTCGCAGCATGGCGTAATTGATTTCGGGGGATTCCAGCGACGATTTCATTATCATATTCATTGCGGTCATTCGACGGACTCGGCAGTCTCTTCCGCTGATTCAACAGCAGCAATCGAAGTTTCGGGCACCAGCAGGGTACGGCCAGGGAAGCGCACATGATAGGCAACGCCATCTTCATGCTGACGGAGCACTTTGATGATTTGCCCGACATCACCGATCTCAGCCAAAATCTCACCATTGGCGCTCAAACGTTTTGTCGCCTTCACTTGCTCACGGAATTCGAAACGGCTCGGGATCCATTCGTCATCGGCATCGATGAGCTCCTCTTCGCGACAGCCGATCAGTTTGCCCTCATCCATGAAGTGCACTTCATAGATCACCTGATCCTGCAGGAACGTCCCGCGGCTACGCACAAAACCGACACTGCCACGACGCACCAGCAGGTTTCCGGCTTTCTCGCCGGGATAGGTGCCGTCATTGCGAATATTGCGGATCACCCGCACCGCATGACCATAATCGAAATAAACCTCGCTCACTGCGCGCCTCCCAGCAGCTTGTCGACTGAAACGAAGCTCAGACCACTGCTCTTCTGGTAGATCTTCAATACCTTTTCGGTTTTAGCATCGGAGTTAACGAAATCCTGATAGGCCTGGCTCAGCGAGGCAACGTAAAGTTCGCGCATGGCACCCACCTCTTCCGGCATGGTAGCGGCAGCCAGGTAATTATGGAAACGCTGCAGGATATGCAGTCGATTGACCTTCACAACGCGCTCGTCGTAGGGAATATCAAAATACTCCAGAAAATCCTCCGCGGAGACCAGATCTTCAAGCTCATCGATAAAATCATTTGTGTCCATCGTATCCTCCCGCAGGATCGTTGATGTGTGACTTTGACTTACTGTGTGTTGCAACTTCCAACTTCGCCGCATCCTTTACCCGACCAGCGAGGGATACTCGCAACGGGTCAGCATCTCCAGCAGCGCTGTAGCACCGAAGTGATCCGAAGGATCGAGTTCAGCCACCTTGCGCAGCCTTGCCCTTCCCTCTTCCAGCTGGCCAAGCCGCAGGTAGAGATAGGCATCCGCCTTGAGTGTCAGCAGATAAAATCGCACCAAGCCCATTGATTTCAACACCGCATGGCTAAGCTCGGCCAGATCGACCTGACGCCAGTCATCGGGAAAATCCAGTCGCTCTGCGACCACCTGCAAAGCGCGTTTAGCCACCTGACTCGCCTCATCGAGACGGTGCTGGTAGTAGTAGGTCCGGTACAGCGCCACCAGCACACTAAGATTGTCCGGTGCATAGAGAAAGGCACGCAGAAGCAAGCCTTCCGCCTGGCCATCGCCATAGGCCGCAGCGGCTTGCATCAGAAGCTGCGATACCTTCTCCGGCATCGGCTCATCGAAATAGAGTTGCTGTCCGTCAAGATCGAGCAGATCCATGTTTATCTCTCCGCCCTGCGTTGAAGTGGGTTGCCATAGGAATCGAAAGCGGGGGCATCGCACAGTCGATCCTCGCCACAAGCGGTGCACTCATCACTCTCATGTTGGTTGAGTTGCTGTTCAAGTACATCGATACGTTGCAACAAGCAGGAAATGGCGCGCCCTACCGGATCGGGGATCAGATGGTGATCGAGATCGATCCCGGGTAACGCCGTGAGCTGTTCCTTCTCACGTTTGACAATTCGCCCAGGGATACCGACAACAGAGCGATCGGCCGGCACGTCGTTGACTACTACCGAATTGGCCCCGACTCTGACGTTTTTCCCCAGCGTAATCGCACCAAGGATCTTCGCCCCTGCCCCAACCATTACTCCGTCCTCCAAGGTCGGGTGACGTCTCCCCTTGTTCCATGTCGTCCCGCCGAGGGTGACGCCGTGGTATAGGGTGACATTGTGGCCAATCACGGCGGTTTCACCGATCACCACACCTGCACCGTGATCGATGAAAAAACGCCGACCGATCTGAGCCCCCGGATGAATATCGATATTGGTAAGCAGGCGCGACAGGTAGGCGATGAACCTGGCGGCAAAATGGAGGCGCCACTGCCATAGCCGGTGTGCTATACGGTGCAACAGGATGGCATGTACCCCCGGATAGGTGGTTAACACCTCAATGCGCGATCGGGCGGCCGGGTCGCGCTCAAATACACAGCTGATATCTTCGCGCAACTGTGCAAACAG
>JABAOG010014737.1_pt1 | contig 10229 bp, 15 predicted proteins | sample 7062131 | NCBI WGS metagenome assembly JABAOG01 (sample SAMN14538629, study PRJNA623070) | marine sediment metagenome | biome: marine biome [ENVO:00000428]; feature: marine pelagic biome [ENVO:01000023]; material: deep marine sediment [ENVO:00002113] | place: India: Arabian Sea | collected... | reverse complement strand
CGCCGGGGCCTTGACGGCCGAGGAGGCGGCCAAGGCGAAGTGGTGGGTCACCGAGCTCGAGAACAGTGTTGTCACCACGTGCCTGCAGCTCTTCGGCGGCTGGGGCTACATGGAGGAGTACCCCATCGCCCGCGCCTTCAGGGATGCGCGGGTGCAGACCATCTACGGGGGGACGACCGAGATCATGNNCCAATTTGACCGAGTCAATCACGTTCGACGGGCGCGTGGCCATAGTGACCGGGGCGGGTGGCGGCCTGGGCAAGACCTACGCCCTCGAGCTGGCCAGACGAGGCGCCCGCGTCGTGGTCAACGACCTCGGCGGGGCGGTCGACGGCACCGGTTCCTCGGAGTCCGCCGCCGACCAGGTCGTCTCTGAGATCGGGGAGGCCGGGGGAGAGGCGGTCGCCAACTACGAGTCCGTCGCGACTCCGGAAGGTGGGGCCGCCATCGTGGAGACGGCCCTCGACTCCTTCGGGACGGTCGACGTCGTCGTCAACAACGCCGGGATCCTGCGTGACCGCTCCTTCGCCAACATGGAGATCACGGAGGTCGAAGCGGTCCTGGACGTCCATCTACGGGGTGCGTTCCACGTCTCCCAACCCGCCTTCAAGGTCATGAAGGAGAAGGGTTACGGTCGCTTCGTCTTCACCTCATCCAACGCGGGACTGTTCGGCAATTTCGGGCAAGCCAACTACGGGGCGGCCAAGGCGGGCCTGGCCGGGCTGTCGAACGTGCTCGCCATCGAGGGCGCCAAGTACGACATCAAGTCCAACGCCGTCGCCCCCATCGCCAAGACCCGGATGACCGAAGAGCTCCTCGGCCCGTTCGCCGAGATGGTGCAGCCGGAGCAGGTGACGCCGATGGTGGTCTACCTCTGCTCCGAGGCCAACCAGCACACCCATGAGATCTTCACTGCGGGTGGCGGGCGCTACGGCCGCGTCGCCCTGGTGACCAACACGGGCTGGATAGCCGGCCAGGGTGAGGTGCCGTCGGTGGAGGACATCGCAGATCACCTCGACGAGATCCGCGACCTCTCGGAGACCATCGTCCCCGGGAGCATCAACGACGAGATCAACCTCCTGGGTGAGGCGCTCGCCGGCTGATGCCAATCGACCTCTCCAAAGCAGTGGGGGCTGAGTTGACGCCACACTCGTTCTCGTGGTCCGAGAAAGACGTCATCATCTACAACCTCGGCGTGGGGGCGGGAGACCCGCCCACATCGCCCGCTGAGCTGAAGTACGCCTACGAGGCGGATCTCGTGGCAATGCCCACCTTCGGAACGATCCCTCCATTCGCGATCATCATGAGCCTCGGAGAGGTCGAAGGGCTCGACGTCGATTTGGCCCGCATTCTCCACGGCGACCAGACGCTTACGCTGCACGACGAGATCCCGACGTCGGGGACTGTTCACCAGACCGGTCGTGTGGTCGACGTCTTCGACAAAGGGAGGGGCGCCCTGGTCGTAGTCGAGGTGGTCTCCACGCTCGAGCAAACCGGGAAGCCCCTATTCACGAACCGGTCGGGCATCTATGTGCGCGGGGAGGGTGGGTTCGGAGGAGATCGGGGGCCGGCCAAGGAAAATCAGGCGCCCGGCCGCCCACCCGACAAGGTCGTCGAGTCANNGGGGACAGGAATCCCCTACACGCAGATCCGGCCTTCGCCGCATTTGCCGGTTACGAGCGGCCAATCCTCCACGGCCTCTGCACCTATGGCGTGGTCAACAAGGCAGTGGTGGAATCGGCGCTCGACGGCCAACCCGGTCGGGTGGAGACTTACGCGGGGCGTTTCAGCGGGCACGTCTACCCGGGTGAGACCATCGTCACCAAGATCTGGGACGAGGGAGACCGCCAGTTGATCGAGGCGGAGGTCGAGGAGCGGGGCACCACGGTCCTCACCAACGCCGCGGTGACCGTACGCGCGTAGCTGGCGTGGCGTGCTCAGGCGCGCACCGACACCCGCGTCCCCAGGGGGACCATCTCGTGGAGAGCGGTGATCATGTCATTGGGGAGGCGGACACAGCCGAGGGAGATGCTGCCCCCGATGGAGCCGGGGTTGTTGGTGCCGTGGATGCCGATGATCCCGTCTCCGCCGTTGAACTCGGTGATGGTCTCAGAGCGGGCCGATAGGCCTAGCGCATGCGGGCCCCACGGGCTGTTCGGGTCGGCGAGGGTGACGTTGTCGGTTACGAAGAACTCCCCGATCGGCGTCTGGTTGTGGTCACTGCCGATTCCAACGTCAGTCGTCAGCACTTCCACGCNNACCTCGACCCAGCCGTCGGCCGGCTCGGACACCACAGCGAGGACCGTGACCGTGCCCAGGACGGTGGTCCCTTCGATGGTCATGGTGGGCTCGATGTCTCCCGGTGACCCGTAGACGTCCACGGGACCTCTGGATGCGTAGGCGGCGAGCAGAGGATCGCCGTCTCTGGTGGGCTCGAACCCTTCCCATTCCTGCGGGGCGGCCGGTGTGGTCTGATCTCGTGTGGGTGAAGCCGGGACTGAGGTCGCGCCCTCGGGCGGCGGAGTCATCTCGACGAGTGTCGTCTGGTCGGCGGCATCGGCCGCCCCACAGCCGACGAGGGCGACCACCAGCACGATGTTGCACAAGCGGAGGCGCATTGCACCGATGGTATCGGCAGCTGTGTCATCTCCGTTTAGCCTCGCCTGATGGATCGAGTCTTCGTGACCAAGGAGATCCCCGAGGACCATCTGGAGCGGCTCTCGGCGTTCGACGTCGCTGCGTGGGAGGGGGAAGGGCCGGTTCCCCGCGCCGTCCTCCTCGAGGAGATGGCGAGCGCCAAGGGGCTGCTCAGCATGCTCACCGANNGGTGGACAACATCGATGTGGGAGCTTGCCGGGAACGCGGGATCGCCGTCGGCCACACCCCCGATGTCCTTACCGGGACGGTCGCCGACAGCGCTTTCGCATTGCTGGCGTCGATCGTCCGCCGGCTCCCCGAGGGTGAGCGGGAAGTGAGAGCGGGGGAGTGGGGGCCCTGGGAGATCTTCCACCTCGCCGGTGGCGATCTCCATGAGACGACGCTCGGGGTGATCGGGATGGGCCGCATCGGCCAGGCAGTGGCCCGACGGGCGTCCGGCTTCGACATGGAGGTGATCTACGCCTCAAACCACGACGAAGAGGTCGAGGCGAAGCGGGTCGAGCTTCCAGAGCTCCTCCGGCGGGCGGATCACGTGATTCTCTGTGTGCGTCTCGACGAGTCGACGCGTGGCCTCATCTCCACCCGCGAGCTCGAGCTCATGAAGCCGACCGCATATCTGGTGAACGTCGCCCGCGGGCCGGTCGTCGACACCGATGCCCTGGTGGCCGCTCTCGCCGAGAACGAGGTCGCTGGTGTCGCCCTCGATGTGACAGACCCCGAGCCCCTGCCCGCAGACCACCCGCTGCTCGAGTTCGACAACTGTCTGGTGGTTCCCCACATCGCCAGCGCCTCGATCAGGACGCGACGCGCCATGTCGGCCCTCGCCGTGGACAACCTGGTCGCCGGGATGCGGGGAGAGGAGATGCCCGCTCCCTATCGGGGCTAGCTCGAGGGAATCAGGGCAAGAAGGCAGCCGGCACCGACCCTGATATCGGCGATCGGCCCGGTGAACTCATTGGACACACCCCAGGTCGTCCCGGGGTACATGGTGGCGTCATTCAGGTCCCAGCGCAGCCCCTTGGTGCTCACCCCGTAGGCGGTCCCTGCCATGGGGATGAGGCTGATGGTGCTGCCGANNTCGGTCACCCAGTCGATCTCGTCGACCTTGGCCCACAGATCGGAGCACAGCAGGGCTGCGGTGGCGATCTCATGGTCCACGCGGCCCCCGGCCCCTCCCACGACGACGATTCGCTGTGGGTTGTTCTCGATGACCCTGGCCAGCGCCAACTCCAGGTCGGTGGCGTCCTTGTCGACGGGATGGCGCTCCACGATGACATGACCGGGGATGACCTCGGTCTCGATGGAGTCCATGTCGCCGACGAGAACGTCGACCGTGTACCCGGCTTTGATGGCGAGGTCGTAACCCGAGTCGGCGGCGATGATCAAGTCCGCATCCGGCAGTTCTTCGGCCAACGAGTCGGCAGGGGAGTCGCCTCCCGCAAATATCAGGATTGTTTCCATCTGAACTACAAAATCGTCTTACGCGCGATGGCGCGCGTAAGGTCTAACCCTCAAGTTGAACTTCAAGTGTCGACATCGCCTTTCTCAGGGCCGCCTCCACCTGTTCGGGGGTGTCGGCCCTGGCGTAGACGAATCCCAGATAACGCTCACCCTCGGGAGGAGCCAGGATCTCCTTGCCCGGGACGATGGTGAGATCCATCCCGGTGATCCCCTCGATCTGTCGGGTCTCCTCCTCACCTGAGACTCGGGCGAGCACGCCCGAGCCCAGGATCGGGATCATCAAGACCCCGCTGGCGACCGGCTCCCTCCTCAGGTTGTCGCGTGGCATCCCGATGGCGTTGCGCAGTATGAGTGACTCCAGACTGGTACCGGTCAGCCCGAAGTTGAGGCTTCTCGAGCAGAGGCCGCCGATCGACCGTGCCGCGACCTCGATGACACGGGCGCGGGTGCCATCGACCTTCAGCTCGATGTGCACCGGGCCGGCTTCGAGCCCCAGCCCGGCGACCGCCGCTGCCGCAACTCTCTTTGCCTCGGCGATGGGCTCGTCGGGGAGACGGGAGGGGGTGATGAACAAGGTCTCGGGGAAGTAAGGGCCGGTTGGGGAGTCCGGCTTGTCGAAGATCGCCAGCACGGTGAGCTCCCCCGCGGAGACGAGCCCCTCGATGGCGATTTCGGCCCCGGGGATGAGTGACTCGACGAGGAGCGTGGCGTCCTCGCCGACGATCGATCTGATCCTTCTCGCCGTGACATGTGCATCTTCGGGGCGGTCGACCCTTATGACCCCCTGGCTGGCAGACCGGTCGACAGGCTTCATGACCACGGGGAAGCCGATCTCGGCGGCAACTTGCCCGGGCCGGTCGCCCGGTCGCAGTGCGGCGTATCGGGGCTGATCGATCTCGGCCGCGGCGAGCCGGTTGCGCATCAGGAGCTTGTTCCGAGTCGTTGCGGCCGACTCCGGGGTGTTGCCGGTCAGACCGAGGATGGCAGTGGCGTGGGCGGCCACCATGACGCCGTCGTCGTCGGCGGCGATCACCCCGTCGACCGGAACGGTCTCCCCAAGCGTCGCGATCGATTCGGCGGCCGCCGCCGGGTCGGAGCAGTCGATCTGGAGATAGTGGTCTCCCATGTCGAATGGAGGTGGCTGCTCCGAGGCCACCACCAGGTCGATGCCCAGGGACTCGGCGGCCTCGACGAAGTCCGCGGCACGGTAGGTGTGTGAGGGGAGGATGACGACTGCTTTGGGCATCTGGGATTGAGGAGGTGTCTGACTACCATCCTTGCACACATGACTGATTCGACCGTTCTGACAATCTCGTCCGAAGCGTTGGACATGATCCGTCAGCTCCGGGACAACGAGCCCGGCGAGGGCGAGTTTGCGCTCTCGATCGAGGTGACCGGGTTCCAGGGCCCGCAGTTCAACTATGAGCTGGCGTTCGTGCCTCTCGCTGATAGGGCCGAGAACTGGGTGGAGGAGCGTCATGGCGACCTCGCGGTGATCTTCCCCAAGTCCGACACCGGGAAGCTCGACGGTGCCTCCCTCGAGCTCACCGAGCAGGGTCTGGCGATGAACAACCCCAACAAGCCGGCGACTCCCGAGATGGGGTCGGCGCCCGCCGGAGATCTCTCCGGCCCTCTGGCCGACCGGGTCCAGCAGGTGATCTCGGAGCAGGTCAACCCGGCCATCGCCGCCCATGGTGGCGGCGCGGAGCTGGTGTCGATCGACGAGACGATCGCCTACCTGCGGCTGTTCGGGGGCTGTCAGGGCTGTGGTCTGGCCCAGGTCACCTTGAAGCAGGGCATCGAGCGCATCATCCTCGAGCAGATTCCCGAGCTCACCCAGGTCGTCGACGTCACCGACCACGCTTCGGGAGACGACCCCTACTACGAGAGCCAGAAGAAGTAGACCCTGGGTTTCACCAAGGAAGAGCTCGACTCCTACCGGGGGGCGACCGTTCCCGATCTGGTCGGCGACGGCTGCAGGCTCCTGTTCGTCGGCATCAACCCTGGTCTGTGGACGGCTGCGACGCAGACTCACTTCTGTCATCCCTCGAACCGGTTCTATCCCGCCTTGAGAAAGGCGGGGATCATCGACTGGTCGTTCGACACCGATGTTGGGATGACCGACAAGCAGCGCGAGGAGTTGAAGTCGACCGGCATCGGCATCACCAACCTGGTGCGGAGGGCGACCGCCCGCGCCTCCGAGCTAGACAGGGAGGAGTTGCGTGCCGGGGCGTCCCGGCTGACCAGGGTCGTTCATACCCTGCAGCCCGCGGTCGTGGCGATCGCCGGGGTCACGGCCTATCGCGATGCCTTCGGTGATCGCAGGGCATCCCAGGGGAGACAGGAGACAGACATCGGCCCTTCCCAGCTATGGGTCGTGCCCAACCCGAGCGGGCTCAACGCTCACGAGACCGTCGACAGCCTCGCCGACTGGTACCGGCGGGTGGCGACGGTGGCGGGCATCTCGTGAGCGAGCGTCCCGAGCCAACCCCACGTCAGGTGCTCTACGCCTTGGTAGCCGCCGGGTTCGTGATTGTCGTGGCCATCCTCACCGTCGCCGCTGCTTCGGCCGGGCTGGTCCCGACCTGGTGGTCGGTCGTCCTCGGCGTGGGGATCGCGGTAGCCGGCGCGTGGATGGCGAAGAACTGGCGTAGCACCGGCCCGGTGCTGCTGATCGCAATCGCCCTATTCGTGGCCTGGCTCGTGGGTACGCTCCTCCTCGCGGCGTGAGGGGCTGACGGTTCGGTCCAGGTAGAGGCTCTGAGTCGACCTGCCCAACCAGCCCGCGGTGTCCCAGAGAGACCCCGTCGCCAGACCACGCCCCTGATCGCCGTAGGTCGACTCGGCAGCCAACGCGATCCACTCGCCTTCTGGATACCTGGACACGTGGACCGACAGATCGGGATTCATGAAGACCCACTCGTCCATGTCGAGCGCCCGGGAGATGCCGTTGCCGAAGTCGGCCGTGGCCATCACCCGCTGTATGGGCGTGGTCTCACGGCCGGCGACCATCGGCGTGGTCAGTCGCATCCAGACCGTCCCTGGGCCGTCCGCTTCGAACCCTCCTNNTCTCGATGGCATGACGATGGAACATCGTCGCGTGGCGCGCCCCTATTCCCCAGGCTTCGCCGACCCGCCCGTCGATCTCAGCCGGGAGGGGAAACGGGATGGCTGGGGCGCTGGCGGTGTCGGGGATCGGCAGGTCGGCCACCCTCAGCCGCTGCACCCCCGCGGTGGAGAGCAGGTCCCCCGATTCGTCGAAGATGTTGGCCCGGACGTGCTGGATCCGCTTGCCCTCCCTGATTATCGCGGTCTCGATCCGTAGTGGGACGAGCGGGATCACCCGGAATATCTCGATCGTCGCCCGGCTGACCTGCATCTCGGTGAAGGTGGGGACGGTGTGCTCCACGTGGCCGACGACGAGTGCTGAGATAGCTCCGCCATGCTGGCCCTCCTCGTACCAGCCGGCGTTGGCCATCGGGGTGGAAACGTAGGTGTTTGGCGTCTCTCCTGGCAGATAGACGCCGGGATATTCCTGATTCATCGAGGCGAAACGCTAAACCGAAGCCGGTTTTGCGTCGACATCAGAGCCTGGATGTGGACTTTCACCCGTTTAGCATTTTCACCGTGATGACCGAAGCCTCCACGGAGCAGCCACGCACGGTCTCACGCATCGGCCTGCCGCTGGTGCTGGCGTCGGCGCTCGGCTCGACCTTCGGGATCGTCCTGGCCCAGTTCCTCGACGACCTGGGGGACGGGATTCTCGCCGTGATCCTCGGGGGTGAAGCCGTCCTGTACAACAACAGGGTGGAGATCAGCGGGGCCGGCGATCTGGCCTGGGGCGGTGGTTTCGTGCTCTGCTTGATCGTCGGACTGGTGGCCCTGTTCATCTATCCCACACAGAGGGGCCACGGCGTTTCCCGTCTCGGGTTGCTCTGGACGGTGCTCCATGTCCTCCGTCAGGCGCTCACCCAGGCGGTGCTGCTGCCGTTCAGTGACACCAGTCAACTCGCCCTCGCCTACAACACATTCGAGGCCCCACCGGGGCTCGATCTGGTGATAGCCGCCGGAGGCGGTGTCGGTCTGCTGTTGGTGGCGTTGTCCGCTGCATCGGCCTTCCTCGCCTACACCCCCCATCGCAGTCTGGTCAACACTCCGAGGAAGCGGCTGTTCCTGGCGCTCTGGATCGCCCTCATCCCGGCGGTGGCCTCCGCCTTCGCGGCGATCCCGTTCTTCCTGCCGGACAGCGAAGGCCTCGTGTTGCCTGCCCTGCCGCTGGTCGCCGTCATCTTCCTCGCCACGCTCGCCGCCGCTCCAGGGACCACGACGGTCATCGGTCCCGAAGACGAGCGGCAGACGCCATGGCCGTGGGGTCTCGCCGCCTTCCTCCTCGTGCTCCTCGTGTTCTACCTGGGTGTGCTCCAAGGAGGGGTATCGATGGATCCGAGGGTGTGGGGCGCCTAGTGTCCCGGCGATGAGTGGGTTGGCCCGAATACACATGCTGAGGCGGCCTTAGTGCCGCAGCCGACGGCGGTGGTCATCACGGTCAGCGACGGCGTTTCCGCCGGTACTCGCGAGGATGGATCGGGTGACGCTCTCGACCAGATGCTCGCCAAGCATGGGTTCGAAGTCACCCGTCGACTGGTGCCGGACGAGGCGGACCAGATCGAAGATGCCATCCGGGCCGGCTGCGAGACATCCAACCTGGTGGTGACGACCGGTGGGACCGGATTCGGTCTCAGGGACGTGACCCCCGAGGCCACGGCCGCAGTGCTGGAGCGGGAGGCTCCCGGGCTGGTCCATGCGATGATCGCTGCCGGTCTCGATGTCACTCCGATGGCTGCCCTGACCCGGGCCAAGGCAGGAACGTTCGGCCAGTCGCTCGTGGTGAACCTGCCCGGGTCGCCCAAGGGCGCCGTGGAGAATCTCGAGGCGATAGTCGACCTCATTCCGCATGCGCTCCAGTTGCTCGGAGGGGACAACCGGCACCACTGACTCCATTGTGGTAGCCGTCGTGGAGCCACTACCGTTCGGTTCCCCTCAAACCCCGCTGGAGGACAATGAAGATCTCACAGGAATTCGTGGTGGAGCGCCCACCCGAGGAGGTATGGGCCTTCTTTCAGGACATACCCGCCGTCGCCCAGTGTCTGCCGGGAGCAGCCCTGGACAACGAGAACGAAGACGGCTCGTACGACGGCAACCTGTCCGTGAAGCTGGGTCCCATGACGGCAGCGTTCGAAGGCACCTGTGTGATCACTCCGGACGAGCCCAACATGTCGGCCAAGATCGAGGGAAAGGGCGTCGACAAGAAGGGGGGATCGCGGGGTCAGGTCTCGGTCGTCTATGACCTTCAGGAGGCCACCTCCGGCTGCAAGGTCGTGATCGACGCCGACGTCACGCTCTCCGGCCCGGCGGCTCAGTTCGGGAGGACCGGTCTGATCAACGAGATGTCAAAGCGACTGATCGGTGATTTTGTCACCTGCATCGAAGGCAAGCTCGAGGCGGCGTCTCCGGAGGAGGCCGAGGCAGTCAGAGCCAAGGACGTCAACGCCTTCGCCCTGTTCTTCTCGTCGCTCTGGGCCTGGATCAAGCGGCTGTTCTCAGGCTCCGAGGAGTGAAGAAGCGGCTGTTGGCGCTCGCCTTGGCGGGCGCTCTCGCTTTCACGGCATGTGGGGGCTCCGATGCTGGCGAGAGCATCGAGGGAGAGGACGTGACCGTGGAGATGTACGACAACCGCTTCCAGTACACCGAGATCCGCATCCCGGAAGGAGGCACGATCACCTGGGTCGGTGCTGGGCAGAACCCGCACAACGCCGTCGCCGCAGACGGCGAGTGGTCGACCGAAGACGTGTTTGGCAGCCCCGAGCAGTACGAGGGTGATGCCGCCGTGCTGACCTACGACGAGCCCGGGGAGTACGTCTTCTTCTGCACCTTCCACGGAAACGCCGGGGGAGATGGAATGGCGGGGACCCTGATCGTCGGAGGCTGAGCTTGCGTCTGCGTGTGCTTCTGGCCGGGGCATTCGGAGCACTCGTGCTCGTGGCATGTGCCGGTCCGCCGGAAGGCGACGCCGCACCTGCCGCCACGGGAGACGCCTCCACCGAATCGCC